>Ga0247825_10000204_pt1 | contig 35280 bp, 22 predicted proteins | sample 13C_Vanillin_Day_FD_194413 | JGI IMG/M metagenome (GOLD analysis project Ga0247825, IMG submission 194413) | Soil microbial communities from agricultural site in Penn Yan, New York, United States - 13C_Vanillin_Day48 | ecosystem: Environmental > Terrestrial > Soil > Agricultural land | place... | reverse complement strand
GGCGAGCAGTCCCAGCGCTGCAACGAAGGTGGCCGGGTCGGACGCCGTAACGCCGTACAGGAAGCCGCGCATGAGCCGCACGATGCCGGCGGCGCCGGCCAGGCCAAGGGCCACACCCGCGCCGATGAGCGTGAGGCTGCGGACCGCGACGAGCCGCAGCAGATCCGCGGGGGAAGCGCCGAGGGCCAGCCGAACGCCGAACTCCGGCACCTGCTGGTTCACGGCATACGACACCACGCCGTAGATGCCAATCGTCGCGAGCACGAGCGCGAGGAGGCCGAGAAACGACATCATCGACGTGGCGAACGCGCTGGTCAGCATGGCGTCCTTCACGAGCCGGCTCATCGGCTTCACGTGATACACCGGCTGCGACGCGTCGATGCCGGCGAGCGCCGCCAGGATCGACGGCGTCAGCGCCTCTGGATCGCCTGTCGTGCTGGCCGCGAGCATCATCATCGCCTGCGGTGCCTGCTCGAACGGCACGAAGATCTCCGGAGCCGGCCGTTCATCAATCCCGGAATGGCGGACATCGCCGACTACCCCGACAATGGTGCGCCAGGGCGCGCCGTCGCCGAAGCCGAGCCGGATCCGTCGGCCGAGTGGATTGCGATCGCCGAAGGCCCGGCGGACCAGCGTGCGGTTGACGATCGCGACCAGCGCGGTCGTGCTGCGGTCGCGCGAATCGAAGGCGCGGCCGGCGTGCAGCGGGATCTCGAGCGCGGTGAAATAGCCGGGCGTCGCCACCCGGTAGTCGGCAGACGGTTCCTGGCCTGGCGCCGGCGGCGGCTCGCCGTCGATGGCGTAGCGGGTGTCGCCGTTGTAACCGCTGAACGGCAGCACGTTGACGAACCCGGCCGAGCGCACGCCGGGCACTTGTCGCACTCCGGCGAGCGCCTCGTCGACGTACCGGCGGTACGACGCGGCATCCGGATAGCGATAGTCCGGCAGTGAGATCGTCATCGTCGCCACTTGGCCGGTGGCAAACCCCAGGTCGACCTGTTGCAGCTGCGCGAAGCTGCGCACGAGCAGCCCCGCGGCGACCAGCATGACCAGCGAAACGGCGACTTCGGCGACGATGAGAGCGGCGCGGAGCCGGTGATGGCCGGGGCCGCCGGTCCCTCGGCTGCCTTGTTTCAGAGAATCGTTCAAATCGAGTCTGCCCGCGCGCAGGGCGGGCGCCATGCCGAACAGCACGGTGCAGAGCACCACCAGGCCGATGGTGAATGCCAGGGTCGAGCCGTCGACGCCCAGGTCGAACACGTGCGGCACGGTGGTCCGGACCAGGTCTGGCAGGTTGGCCCGCAGCGCGCGAAGCGCCCAGAATGCCGCCACGAGCCCCGCCGCGGCTCCCATGAACGCCAGCAACAGGCTCTCGGTCAGCAGTTGGCGGACGATGCGGGCGCGGCCGGCGCCGAGCGCCGCGCGGACCGCCAGCTCTCGCCCGCGCGTGGTAGCGCGGGCGAGCAGCAGGTTCGCGATGTTCGCACAGACGAGGAACAGTATGAGGGCGACCGAGACCGCCAACACGATCAGCGCCGGAGTGACGATGTCGGTGTTGAGCCTGCTCATCTCGATGACGCGCGCCCCGACGCCACGGTTTGTATCCGGATAGTCGGCGGCGAGCCGATCCATGATGGCTCGCACTTCAGCCTGCGCCCGTTCGTAGCTCACGTCGTCCTTCAGCCGCGCGACGGCCACGACCCAGAGCGGCGAGCCCCGAGCGGCGGTACCCGGCGTCGTCTTCAGCGCCGTCCAGACTTCACCCTTGTAATTGAAGACCGGGAACTCGAACGTGCGGGGCATCACGCCCACGACGCTGTAGGTGCGTTCGTCCAGCCTAATCGCGCTGCCGACAACGGCGGGGTCGGCGCCGAACCGTCGCTGCCAGAGCTGATAGCTCAACACCGCGGCGTCGGGCGCGTCCGGCGCCCCGTCGCCCGGTTCCAGCGTTCGACCGTAGAGGGGACGGGCGCCCAGCAAGTCGAACGTGGATGCGCCGACGCGATAGGCTTGCAGCCGTTCCGGGCGCTCCGTGCCGCCGCTGAGATTGGCGTCCCAGTATGCGTAGGCGGCGACCCCATCGAACGACGTGGCCTGCGCCCGGATGTCGTCCACATCGGCGAGCGGCAGGTTGAATCGCATTTCCTGCGTGGTCTCGTTCCATCCGAGCACGAAGGCCACGCGGTCCGGATCCTGATAGCCGAGCGGCCGGAGCACGAGCACATTCAACAGGCTGAAGATGGCGGCGTTGACACCGATGCCGAGTGCGAGACCCGTGACCGCGATGACCGTGAATCCCGGCGCCTTGCGCAGCTGGCGAATGGCGAACCGCACGTCCTGGCGCGCATCCTCGAACCATGTGGCGATGACGGCGTCGAGTGCGCGCTCCCGGTAGGCCAGCGGGTTGCCGAACCGCGTTTGGGCGCTTTGCCGCGCATGCTCCGCGGTCAAGCCTGCTCTCCGCCCTTCTTCCTCGATCAGCGCGAGGTGCGTGTCTAATTCCTGTCGAAGCTCGTCATCGATGCGCGACCGCCGCACGACGTTCCAGAGCCGGCGGAGAGGTGACACGATTGCTTTCACGCGAACCGCAAAGCTCTGCCGACTGCCTCGGTCAGCTCCAGCCAGCGCCGCTCTTCTGCCTCGAGCTGGCGTCGTCCCACGGGCGTAATCGTATAGAAGCGCGCCTTTCGGCCGGTATCCGTGGTTCCCCACTCGGCGCGAAGCCATTTCTCGTGGGTCATGCGTTGCAGGGCCGGATACAGCGACCCCTCCTCGATTCGCAGGGAATCGTCGGTCGCGCGATGGATTCGCTGTGCGATGGCATAGCCATGCTGCGCTCCTGATCGAGCGAGGACGTTGAGAATCAGCAGGTCGAGCGTGCCTTGCAGCCGGTCATTCGCATGCTTGGGCATATCTACAGCCAGCTATGTATAGCTGGCTGTAGTCTCGTCTGATTCACCAACAATTGTCAAGACGCGACTGGGCAGAAAGCTTATGTGAAGGCGAAGACGTGAGCATCGATCCGATGCATGAGGGCAAATCGCTCCGGCGCGATGCTTCGGAGTAAGGCGTCGTGATCTCGATCAAAGGCCTCGACCTGCTCGGGACGAAGTGACGCGCCAACTCCGCGGAGCGCACGCATTCGCCCACGCCACTCCTCGCGCGTGAACCAGATCGCCTCGTCGTTCGATCGTCGTCAAAGCCCCTGGCGAAGAGCGATACGCCAGGGGCCTATCGATCACGGCTCGCGAACTTCGGCTTTCACTTTCTTGGCATCTGACTCGGTCAGCCACCGTTCCTTCATCAGCCGATCGATGGCCTCGTTGAACTTCGCAGTGTATTTTGCAGAGGAACCGTACACTGTTTCCAGGCGTTGCCAACTGAACTCGTCCTTGTGACCGAGATTGCCGCACGTGCCCGGCCCCTGAGTGGACGCGAAGTACGTGGCTGTCGGAACGTCAAGATAGGGACTGCGGACCCCGCCAATGGCGTTTCCAAACTGATCGGTTGCCAGGGCGGCCTGGGGTGTTCCGCCGTTCTTGACCTCGATACGCGCGGCCTTCGGTGCTGGAATGCCGTCCCGCACCCAGCGGTCCAGATTGGCAAATGCCGCGTCCACCGTGTAGCGCATGACCGGAAATTCCATGAGCGGAATTTCCGGCGTGCATTGCTCACCAAACGGCCAGAACGCCAGGAAGGGCTGGGTGCCCAGGGCCGTTTGCTCCTTCAACGACGGGATGTGCCGGTAAAACGCGGCATCGGCATGCGGCGCGCCAGCCACCTCGTACAGTCGATACGCGTCGCCGCGTTCATCGCTGTCGGCTCGACGCCGCTGATACGTGCCGAGCACGTCGGTCTGGGCGACGATCCGGATGACCGGAACGCCTGCGTTCCTGGTGATCTGCCTCGCATCGGTCGCCGCCGGGGCAGCCGCACACTGATTGATGCGCGCGAGACCGGCGTACCGGTGGATGACGAAGCCGTCGTAGACGGGTCGGCCGTTCGCCAGCCTGGCGTGCGGGTGCACGGCCGTGACATAGGTCGGCAGCTCGCCGCCGTGCGACGTGGCGTAGAGCCGCTCGACGCGGAAGCCCGCGAGCGGAGCCCCGCCGCTTTTGAGCAGCGCCCCCACCTGACTGATCATGTCCCACCGCAGACCCTCTTCCGAGCTCGATGCGGGGCGATCGGGTGCGCACGCGACGCCCGGCGCCGGGTTCGCGAACGACAACGGAGCGTACCGGGTCGCGTTGAACTGCTTCAGCGCGTCGACGGCGGCAGGCACGTACGTCAGCAGGACCCACGCATCCCCTTTCTCGAGGAAATGATCGTAGGAAAGCGACCAGGTGAAACCCCAGTCATATCGGCGGGCGTTGTTCCCCATCTCGACGATCGCCGTGCCGCTGAACCTGGCGGGATCGGCGGGACGCCGGACGAGGATGCGCGTGGTGTAGGGCGCGTTCGGCATCTTGACCGTGAGACTGCCGTCCGCGTTCCAGTCGTAGACGTTCGCGGCGCCGCTGACGAAGAATTCCTCTTCGACGTACCCACGCGCGGGGAGATCGACCACGTCCTGAAGCTTGGAGGCTGCCATCGACGGGTACGAATCGGCGGTCACGGGAATGGGACCGGTGACCTTGGGGATTACCACCGGCGTGCCGCTGCGGCTTTCCTGCGCATCCATCGTGGCGGCACAGAAGAAGACGATTGCCGCCATCGGCGGGATCAACCAGTGTGGTGTCCGGGCACGAGACATGTCTCTCCTCCAGGAATCTGGGCCCGAAGGCCACGTGTTCCTTCTAGGGCCGAATGACGGCACGCAGATACGTCAGGATCGACGCGAGTTCACCGTCAGTATAAGAGCCAATCACTGAAGAGTGCTGCCACGAGCTTCCATCCGTGAATGTCACCGATGCCGGAGCGGCCGTTCGCAGCACCGGCGGCGGGGTGGTCAAATCGTAGTAGATCGCCGACCTGCTCGCGTTGCTCACAAGCAGCGCGGGCATCGTTTCGCCCGCTGCCGAGGCGGTCACGACGCCTGGCGTCACCAGTTGCCGCGTCCGCACCTGTCGCGCCGCTCGAATCAGGCGCCTGCGACCGCGCCGGCGCAACGGCGACCAGCGCGGAGATCAATAGAGTCGCAACAGGTCGCACCCGGCCCAAGCCTCCAGCATCTAACCTCCAGCCCCCAGCCTCTACTCCATCACAGAAGTATCCATCCGTATCGCGTGAGCGTCGGCTCCACGTCCAACGCGGCGTACTGGTCCTTGATCCTCGAGAGGTTGTCGGCCTTGAACGGGGGCAGCTCCAGAACCTTCTTCAGCTCGTTGGGGATGCGCTGTTCGTAGTCTTTGGGCACCGGCTTGAACTGTTCCTGCAGGTTGCCCGAGACGCCAATGCCGTACAGCCTGGCTGAATTGAGGCCGAGGATCTTGCGCTTCGCGTCTTGAGTGAGCTCCGGGTAGCCGTACTTCTTCCGCAGGTCCTCGGGGATCTGGAACCGCCAGAGCGCGTCGATCTGCCACTGCGGCGATCCGTACCAGACAGAATCGGAGCCGAACACGATGCGGTCCGGACCCAGGAACTTCATCAGCTGTCCCATGATGTGGGCCGCGACCGTCGGAAACGTCACGATGGAAGATGCCCACGTCGTGCCGATTTCCGCATACGTGTTCCGGTACGGCGCCACCAGCTGCGCATACTCCGTCGTCCAACTGATATCGGGCACGCCGCCACGCAGCCGGCCGGACTTGACTTCGTCGAGCGCCTCGCCCATGAAGAACGGCGGCCGGATGCACGAGTGGTACGTGATGAAGTTGAGGTTCGGCCAGTCGCGGGCGGTTTTGGGTAGATCGGCGGGGTGACCGATTTCCGGCCGGACCGGCTCACCATTTGTCAGGCCCTTGTGGACGCAGATGTTGTTGAACCCGGGTTTCTGCCCCTTCAGTTTTGGATACGTGTTGTTGATGAGCTCAAAGGTCGGGTAGGCCACCGCTTCGTCGTCGTGGCGCCACTGCCGCATCGGACTCATCGGATCGGTGTCGATCTTCGCCGCATTCGAAATGTTGTAGCCCTTCCACGAGTCGGGTTTGTTCTGGTCGATCTGCTCCCGGATGAAGTCCAGATTGCCCCTGCCCACGTAGAGCAGACCGTGCGCCAGCATCCGCGGCGACCCCGAGATGTTGTTCACGAAGTCTCGCGCGGCCGCCGTCTGCGCGGCCGTCAGCATTTCGCCCGCCATCGCTTCCCGCGCGTTTCGCGGCGCTCGAGGCTTCTCCCCGTCAACGCTGACGACGCTCGCGGTGACGTTGCTCAAGAGCCCGACCGTCACCTGGCTGTCCAGATAGACGTCCTTCATGAACTGCACGAGGAGGAAGTTGTCGGGTGTGTTCGGCAATCCAACGAGCGCCGGGTTCCAGACACCCCAGGCCTCGCCTCGCTCGTCCACAGCATTCGTGGGGTTGAATTGATTGGCCTTCCCTCCGGACGATGGGCCCTGGGACAGCGACCGCAGGCCCATTCCGACTGCTCCACGTGTGCCGCGCACGAAATGGAGCTGGTCGTCGAAGACAAAGAGGTCGCGGGGCGTCCCGGCCTGTGCGAAGGCAGCGGGCTCGAACATCTCGATTGGATCCACGTCGAAGAACCGACCGAAGACCTCGTTCATCGCCAGAAGCGCCGCGGCGGTGCCGCCGCTGCTCTTCAGGAATCGCCGCCGGCTCACACCCAGCTCTTTGCTGGCGAGCGCCGACAGTTCCTGGATCCGCGCCTCGACCTGTTTCTGCTTCTCGGTCTGCGGAACCGGCATGTATTCGCCGTTGGAGATCATGCGGGTCGGGATCGGCGACGGGATCGGTTCGCCTTCGTAGGCCCTCGCACACCTGGCGACCTGCTCCTCGTCCAGGAACCCGCGGTCGTCTTCCCACGAACGTCCTTCTTCATGCCATCTGGCCATCGGCGTTTCCTCATGTGCCTTCGTAGCCCTGTCCCCTAACCTCTAGCCTCTAACCTCCAGCCTCTGCTCTGTCACGGCAACGCAAAAACGTACAGCGCATTGTATTGGCGGGTCGGCTGAATGCCGGCCTGCGAGATCAGCCCACCCGTCAGCAACCCCTCGCCCGTCAGCACCGCCACGTATTGCTTGCCGTTCACCGCGTACGTGATGGTGCTGTTCTGGATCGTGCCGCCAAGCGTGGTCTCCCACACCATCTCTCCGCTGCGCGCATCGAACGCCCTGAACTTCTGGTCCAGATCTCCCCAGAACACCAGGTTTCCCGCTGTGGCGACCGCGGCGCCCTGGCCTGGCGCCCGCCCCTTGTAGATGTGGCGGATTTCACCGGTTGCCACGTTGATTCTCGCGAGCCCCGCAAACTCGTCGGGCTTCGAGCCGGGGCGGGGAATGCCGACGCGTCGTTCCGGCACCGCCGGCTGTCCTCCCGAGGCGGGGACGGCGGCGGTCATGTCGAGGCAGTTGTTGTTATACGGAACAAAGAGGGAATTGACACCAGGGTGGTACGTCATCGGCCAGTAGCTCTTCGTGTTCCAGAAACAGACCGTGCGACGCTTGCCGGGCGCATCGACGAGCACACTCTCGTTGATGAAGGTCTGGCCCGTCTTCACATCGATCTTCGAGATGAGAAATTCCGGAACGTCGTACGGAAACGGCGTCGCCCACAGGAACTGGCCCGTCTGCCGATCGAGCGACCACACACCTCCGCCTTCGCCCACGTTCATGGCGACATCACGCGGCTGATCACGGGGAACGTCAGGATTGATCCACTTGACGAATTTCGGATCGGGGTTGACGGTCGTTCGCAGCAGCACCCGTTCGTTGGTGTAGTCCAGGTCCCAGTCGTCGCCGGGCAGGTGCTGGTAGTACCAGACGAGCTTGCCCGTGTCGGGATTCAGGGCGACGGTGGAGTTGCTGTAGAGATCGGCGGGCGCCGACAGCGGGATCGCGCGCGGGTTCCCGCCGTGCCGGTCGGCCCGGGTATTCGGCATCGGGTTGGCGATGCCCCAGAAAACCAGCCGGCGCACCGGGTCGTAGCCGCCTGCGAGACCCCAGGGCGAGGCGAGGCGTCCTCCTGGCGGCGAACCTCCCCACGTCTCGTCGCCTGGCTCGCCGGCGGCCGGCACCGTGTAGAAGCGCCAGACTTCTTTTCCGCTCTTCGCATCGTGCGCCGAGATGTAGCAGTTGTCGCGCTCGGTGCCGCACGCGCGGCCCGAAAGCACTTTGCCGTCGGCCACGATGACGCCCGACGTGAGATTTCCACTCGACTTGGTTTCCCATCTCACCGCGCCGGTGCGCGCGTCGAGCGCCACGATGAAGCCGTCCGGAGACGAGTAATACACCATGTCGTCGTAGATGGCGATCGCCTTCGTCCTGCTCGTACCCGACGGCCGCTTGTGTTCCCAAATGGTCGCGCCGGTCGTTCCATCGATGGCGAGCACGCTCGCGCCGGGCGCGACCAGGTAGATCACTCCCCGGTAGACAATCGGAATGCTTTCCTGAGCGCCGGTGCCAAGCTCCTTTTTGAAAACCTGACGGAGCTGACTGACGTTCTGGCGGCTGATCTGGTCGAGCGGGCTGAATCGCTGCGCGTCGTGAGTGCGGCTGTACATCAACCAGTCGTCGGGTCCGGGATTCTCGAGCATCGCCTGTGTTACGGGCGTAAAATCCGCGACGCCGACCTGTGCACCCGACGCCGGCGACAGCGCGAGCAGCGCTACGACAGTGAGGGCGCACATGCCCCGGGCCCTCAGCGCCAAGCCATGAGCCATGAGATCCTCCGTTCTCTGCGAGAGTCTACCGCGCGTCCAGGCCCGCCCTGCATCCGGCGTCAAGCCCCACGACGCTTATGGGGCATTTCCCTCGCTTGAACCGGCGAACAGCTTCTTCCCGCTGTCGAGAAGCGTGACGGATCTGGCATTCGCGAGCTTGGTTCCATCTTTGGCCAGCGTGCCCACTACGGTCACGACGTCGTCGAGCTTCAGCGAGTTCCGCGTCCAGCCAAGCCGCATGAGAACATTCGGGCTGCCCATCTCAAGGGCCCAGTTCGTGACGTTCCCCGTTTTCTCATCGGTGACGTCGATGTGAAAATAGATGTGCGGATTCGCCCACTCCACCCTGGTGACTTTTCCTGTCAGCGTCATGACCTTGGTACTGTCGTATTGGGCTGCGAACGAGTGGTGGGCCGAAGCCGACGTCGCAACCAGAAGAGTGCTGAACCCAAGGGCGCATGAAGCGTACACTCCAAATCTCATTGCACCTCCGCACTCGGTTCGTCCGCGAACGGTACTTGCATTCCGCGAGGTCTGTCAAAGGTTTTGAAGTGTAGAATCCCGAGGGGAGACGCCGCATGGAGCCACGACTCAAAACCGGAAGTCTCGTCCTGATCGCGATCCTGTTCACCCATCCGAGCCTCGCAGCGCAGTGGCTGCAGCATCCGACGGCCGGCGTCCCGAGAACTTCGACCGGAGCGGTGAATTTGAGCGCCCCCGCGCCCAGGACTGCGGCGGGCAACCCGGATCTCTCCGGCATGTGGGAACCAGTCAAAAATCGCCCTTGTCCGGCGGATGGATGCCCGGACATGGAGGTTCCACAGGAGTTTCTGAACATTGGCTGGTCGCTCAAAGACGGGCTGCCTTACCAGCCCTGGGCGGCGACGGCCGTCAAGGAACGCTCCGAGCACTTCGGAAAAGACGATCCAGTGACGCGATGCCTCCCTCCCAGCGTCCTCCAGTTGCACACGACGCCGCAGCTCCGGAAGATCCTTCAGTTGTCGGACGTCCTCGTCATTCTCAGTGAGTTCGCCGTGAGCTACCGCCAGATATTCACCGATGGACGACCGTTGCCCGTGGATCCGAACCCGTCTTACTATGGGTATTCCTCGGCCAAATGGGAGGGCGAGACTCTTGTCGTGGAGACGGTGGGCTTCAAAGACGGTCTCTGGATCGACCGAAACGGCAGTCCGCTGACCGATGCCGCCAGGTTGACTGAACGTTTCACCCGGGTCAACTACGGCAGAATGGAGATTGCGGTCACCGTCAACGATCCGAAAGCGTACACTGCGCCGTGGACGGTCACGCTCAGCTACAACATCGTGCTCGACACGGATTTGCTCGAATACGTCTGTCTCGAAAATGAGCGCGACCTTCCCCATCTGGTAGGGAAATGACGCCGGCGATCAATCCCTGGTGAACTTGACACCTTCGTTCAGCAGCTTCTCATACCGGTCGGGGTCGATATTGTTCTCGGCGCAGACCATCTCCTGGAGACGAGTGCCTTCCCGCAGCATCAGCGTTGAGCGCAGCGTCCACGGCCGGGTCAGCACGTTGGGATCCTCGATGGTCACTTCGTAGTTGATCTGGTCCCTGTCCACGCGTGTGTAGCGCTCCGTGATGTGCAAGGCGTCAGTGTGGAAAGTGCCGGTCCCGGCCAGCCACGTCTTGTCGTTGAAGCCGATGACGTCGATGACGAGCGTGTCGCCCTCCCATTGCGCGACCGAATTGCCCATATAGCTCGGAATGATGTCGTCGGGGCGCTTGGCGTTGAACGGGATGACTCGGAACACGTTCATGTACTCGTAGAGCATGACAATCTGGTCCCGGGTCTGCACGAACTGCTGCGGGAACAACCCCAGCATGACAATGCGGGGGATCCCGGCTGGCAGGCAGAGTCCTGTGGGATCGTCGATGCCTCGTCGGTTGTACGCCTCGACGACTCTCTTGGCGGCCCAGGGCTGATACGGCGCAGCCTCCCGTCCTTCCGGCCGGTCGTTCGACGAGAGCACGGTGGGAGCCGACGGGTCCACCCCGCTCCCGCCGACGCCAACGCCGCGGTTGGCCTCTTCCCACGTCCCGCGCTGAGTGCTGCCGCCCTGCCACACTCCCGTCAAGTCCGGTTTCCCCTCGGCCGTGCGCGGGACGGAACCAGGGCCCTGGGCCGATACGATCCCGGATGCCGCAACGGCGATGACTGCCGCGATGACGAGCGCGCGCATCACGGCACCTCCACAGCCGGCGCCGCCCCGCCATCACCCGTTCCAGCCGGCGGACCAAAGAACATCTTCTTCCCGTCGGGCAGCGTAATCTGCCGGGAGTGGCCCCAGGCGCCGCCGTCCCGTGCCTGCCATCCGGACACGGTGATGCGGTCGCCGGGCTTGAAGGTGGTGTCCTTCTTCCAGCCTATCCGGTAGAGCACGGCAAGGTTGTAGCCTTCGAACTTCCAGTTGGTGACCTTGCCGGCAGCGTCGGCCACGTCAAGATAGAAGTGGGTGTGCGGGTTCGTCCACTCGACCTTCGTGACGACACCCGTCAGGGTGATCGGTTTGCTCACGTCATACTCGGCGCCAAAAGAGTGATGGGCCGACAACGGCGCAGACGATCCCATCAGCACAGGAATGAGCAGGGATACCCGGATCGCACGCCACGGCATCGTTCACCTCGATAGTTCAATGTATGCCGGTTTCGGAGCGTAGTAAAGACGCGAAACGCGTCCCGCGTTACACTGGCTTCGTGTTCTCGAGCCGCAGGAATTTCGTCGGCGCCGACAGACGCCTCGATGCCGAAATCATCGGCCTCGTCGGTTTCGCCCACGGCGTCTCGCACTTCTACCACCTGATGCTCCCTCCGCTGTTTCCCTGGCTGATGACCGAGTTCGGCCTGACGTTCACCCAGGTCGGCCTGCTGACGACGACATTCTTCGTGGTCAGCGGCGTGGGCCAGGCGCTTGCCGGGTTTCTGGTGGACCGTATTGGCGCAAGTCGGGTGTTATTCGCCGGAATAGCAACCCTGGCGCTGTCGGGCGTCGTCCTTGGTGTGTCGAGCAGCTATCCGATGCTGATCCTGACGGCAGCGATTGCCGGCGCTGGCAACAGCGTCTTCCACCCTGCGGACTTCACACTGCTCAACCAGCGTGTCACGCACTCACAGCTCGGACATGCTTTTTCCATTCACGCGTTGTCAGGGAACCTCGGCTGGGCAGCCGGCCCCGTGTTCATGGCCGGCCTGGCCGGCGCCGCCGGTCGGCATGCGGCCGGCTTCGGTGCCGCCGCGGTCGGCTCGCTTGCGCTCGTGCTCCTGTACACGCGGCGGCATGTGTTGTCGGATGCGGCCGCCGAACTGGTCGTGGCTGGCGAGCGCGGCGCGGCGATCGCGCGCACGGCGCCGCTCGCTTTCCTCCGCTCGGGCGCGGTATGGCTTTGCTTCTCGTTCTTCTTCCTGACCACGACGGCGTTCGGCATCCTGCAGAATTACGCGCCGGCGATTCTGAGCCAGGTGTACGGCGTCTCGCTCGTCTTCGCGAGCGGCGGGCTCACCGCGTACCTCCTGGGCAGCGGTGCCGGCGTCATCACAGGCGGCTTCCTCGCACCGCACGGCGATCGCGTGGTCGCCCCGTCGCTGGGATTCGCCGCGCTGATGGCGCTGGTGCTCGCGTCGGGCGCGCTGCCGTCCGCGGCGTTGTGGCCACTCATGGCGGCGCTCGGCTTCGGCGTCGGCATGGCGAGCCCCGCAAGGGATCTGCTCGTGCGACAGGCGGCGACTGCCCGGTTCGGCAAAACCTCATTCGGCCGGGTGTACGGGTTCGTGTACTCGGGCCTGGACACGGGGCTTGCCATCTCGCCCATGCTCTTCGGTCCGCTGCTCGACGCGGGGCGTTTCAACGACGCGCTGATCGCCGTCGCTCTCTTGCAGGTCGCCGCGCTGACGACGGCGTGGCGCGTCGGCAGCGGTGCGCGGGCGGCCGAGCCGAAATCGGCCCCGGTGGCTGCGTCACAAACCTGAGGTCGATCTCGTCGATATGACCGTCCCGCGGCGCGTATAATCCGACCGCAGCTCACCATCAGATGGCGCTTCAAGCTGGCACGCGCCTCGGCGGCTACGAGGTGCTCGCGCTCATCGGCACGGGCGGGATGGGAGAGGTCTATCGCGCCAGGGACGGCAAGCTCCAGCGTGAGGTCGCGCTGAAGGTTCTGCCGGACGCCTGGGCCAACGATCCCGATCGCCTTGCGCGCTTTCAACGCGAAGCCGAGGTCCTGGCGTCGCTGAACCATCCTCACATTGCCGCCATCTACGGCCTCGAGGATGCTCACCTGCCGGCCGGCTCGGGGCACGCGGTCCGGGCGCTGGTGCTGGAGCTGGTGGAAGGCCCAACGCTCGCCGATCGCCTCGCCCGTGGCCCTATCCCGCTCGACGAGGCGTTGAGCATCGCACAGCAGATTGCGGAAGCGCTCGAAGCCGCACACGGGCACGGCGTCGTCCACCGCGATCTCAAGCCCGCGAACATCAAGCTGAGGTCCGACGGAACGGTCAAGGTCCTGGACTTTGGCCTCGCCAAAGCGGTGTCTGGGGATTCGTCGACGGGCAGCGTCTCGCAATCACCGACCTTCACCGTGGCGGGCACGCAGGTGGGCGTGATCCTCGGCACGGCGGCCTACATGGCCCCGGAACAGGCCAAAGGCAGGACGGCCGACGCGCGCTCCGACATCTGGGCGTTTGGCGTCGTGCTGTACGAGATGCTGACCGGTCGGGCGGCGTTCGGCGGCGAGACGACGCTGGAGGTGCTCGGCGGCGTGATGAAGGCCGATCCCGACTGGGGAGCGCTGGCGGCGACGACGCCTCCAGGTATTCGCTCGCTGATCCGCCGCTGCCTTCAGAAGGATTCGAACCGGCGGCTGCGTGATATCGCGGATGCGCGCTTTCAGATCGAGGACGCGCTGAGCGAGCCGTCAGCTCCCGCCGCGCTGACTGCGCCGGCTCGAAAAAATCGCGAGCGTTTCGCGTGGGTGGCTGCGCTGGCGATGGGAATGGTCGCCGCGTCGCTGATGACCCGCGTGTTCTTGCGGCCCTCCGCCGTCGAGGCACCGGAGGCGCGATTTCAAATCGTCACGCCGCCGGCCGCGACCGCAGCGCTCCCCCAGTTGGCGATTTCCCCTGACGGGCGGCAAGTCGTGTTTTCCGCGACGACCCAAGGGAACACTCAACTCTGGCTCCGGCGATTCGAGTCCGAGGCGGCGGAACCTATTGCCGGAACCGAAGGCGGACGATTTCCCTTCTGGTCACCCGACAGCCGGTCGATTGGGTTTTTCGCCGACCAGAAACTGAACGGATCGGCATTTCCGGCGGAAGCGCTCAAGTCGTGGCTGATGGAGGCGGCGACGATACCACCACTTACGGTGGCACCTGGGGCGCTGACGGCACCATCCTGTTTGGTGTGGCCAATACGACGCCGATCTCTCGCGTGCCGGCGAGCGGCGACGAAGTGGTCGAAGCCACCCGGATCGAGTCCCCCTCAGCAGATCGGGCACCGATTTCCCCACTTCCTTCCCGATGGGCGTCATTTCCTGTTTTTTGCGACAGGCGCGCCAGGTGTTCAGGGGGTCTACATAGGCACTCTCGATACGACGGATGCGCGGCGTCTCCTGGAGGCCGATACGGCTGCGGTCTTCACGCCGCCCGATTTCGTGCTGTTCGTGCGCCAGGAGACGTTGTTCGCGCAGCGGCTCGATCTCGACCGCCTGGAACCGGTCGGCGAACCCTTTCAGGTAGCAGAGCGGCTGGCCGTCAATCCCAACAATTTTGCGAGCGTGGCCCTGTCGGCTTCGGTGGCTGGTCCGCTGGCGTTCAGGACGGCCGTCGCGGAGCCTCGCCAATTGGTGTGGCTCGATCGCGCCGGCAAACAGATCGCCGCGGTAGCGGATCTGGACACGGCCGAGACCAATACCATGAGGCTTTCACCCGACGGCCGCACCCTGGCGCTGACCCGGAGAGTCGGTGGGAACACGGACGTGTGGTTGATCGATATCAAGCAGGGAGTCCCCCGCCGATTCACGTTCGAGGCCGTGAATGACCAGAACCCGGTGTGGTCGCCGGATGGAAGTCGAATCGTATTCCAGTCGTCTCGAAAAGGCGGTGGCTTCTATGATCTCTATGAGAAGCCGGTCGCGAGCGGCGGGGCCGAGAATGTGCTGCTCGAATCCTCCGAGAACAAGAACGTCACGGATTGGTCGCCAGATGGCCGCTTCATTCTGTATTCGAGCCTCCGCCCGAAAACTGCCCGCGATCTGTGGGCCCTGCCGCTCGGCGGCGATCGAAAGCCGTTCGCGGTGGTGCAGAGCGCCTTCGAGGAAAACAACGGACGGTTTTCGCCGGATGGCCGCTGGATCGCGTACCAGTCGAACGAAACCGGACCGACCGAAGTCTACGTCCGCGCTTTCCCCGGCCCTGGCCGCAACTGGCAGATATCGACCGGAGGCGGCACCAACCCTCAGTGGCGGGCGGATGGCCGAGAGATCTTCTACAGGACGCCGGATGATCGCATCATGGCCGTTCAGGTCGCTTTTCCGGCAAACGGAGCTTCCGTCGACTCCGGCAGACCTGTTGCGCTTTTTTCTCTGCGGCCGGGATCTGCGTACATCGCGGCACCCGATGGGCAGCGCTTCCTGATCAACACGCCGCTGGGGGAGCCCGTCACCCCACCCATCACGGTCGTCCTGAACTGGCAACCAGCGCTTTCAGCGCGCGAAAGGCAATGAAAATCGGTGCCCGTTTGCCACAATGAGACCGGCGTGGAGCGGCGAGATCGAGCTTCCAGTGGTGCGTCGACACCGTTGAATTGGCTGATCCGGAGCGTGCGTGATTGAGCGAATAACTGGGCGTCGTGACGGGCCGCCTGGCGGGGCGGCGGCGACAGCCTGCGACCCTGATTAAGCAAACGTAGGCACGCTCTCCGCTCTGGCCAGGAGAGGCCGATGGCGTACTGGATTGCGGGCGTCGATGTTCACAAGAAGATGCTGGCGGTGGTGATCGCGGATGTCGCCGTTGACGGCGAGTACCAGTTTGAACGGCGGACCGTGAGCACGAGCCCGGGCGCCCTGCGCGCGTTGGCGGCCTGGTTCGTGGAGCGTGAGGTCGAGGAAGTTGTGATGGAATCGACCGCGCAATACTGGCGACCGGTGTGGGAAGCGCTCGAGCGATTCTGGACGCCCCTTCGCCGGACCCGGGAGGACGCCGGCGCGCTCTCGGGCACGCTGCATCTGGCCCAGGCGCAATCGAATCGCGGGGCGCCGGGACGGAAGAAAGATTTTCCGGATGCCGAACGCCTCGTGAGACGGCTCGTCGCTCAAGAGCTCACCCTCAGCTTTGTGCCGGATGCCGAGCAGCGGCTCTGGCGGACGGTGATGCGCCGCAAGTACCAAGTGACGTGTCATCGCGTGCAGCTACAGAACCGTCTGGAATGTTTGCTGGAGGAAGCCCACATTAAGTTGTCGAGCCTCGTGTCGGATCTGCTCGGCGCCAGTGCGCGGCGCATGTTGCAGGCGCTCGCGGACGGAGAAACGGACCCGGCGACACTCGCGGGCCTGGCCAGTCGGCGGCTGCGCGCGACACCGGACCAGTTGTGTGACGCGCTCGGCGCCTGCAGAGACCTCCATCCGGTCTACCGGCGCATCCTGACACTGGCGCTCGACGAATTACGGCTGATCGAAGACCACATCGCCCAACTCGACCACGAGATGGCGCGGCTCCTCAGCCCGCACCAGCCGGCGGTGCAACGGCTGGCCGAGGTGCCCGGGTTGGGCGTGGATTCCGCGCAACAGATCATCGCGGAAGTCGGCGCCGCGGCGGCCACGTTTCCCTCGCCCAAGCATCTCGCCTCGTGGGTGGGCGTGTGTCCCGGCGATGAGGAGAGCGCGGGCGTGAACTACAGTCACCGCTCGCCGCACGGCAACCGCCAGATGCGACGGGTGCTCAATCAGGCCGCCAATGCCGCCGTCAAGACGAAAGGCAGTATCTTCGAGCTGGTGTATCGACGTCTCATGCCGCGCCTGGGACACGCCCAGGCGATTGGCGCGATCGCCCATCGTCTCTGTCGGCTGATCTGGAAGATCCTGCGCCAGGGCGTGTCCTACGAAGAACGTGGTCCGGCCGTGATTCAACACCGGAAGCACCGGCGCACCGCCAAGATGATCCGCGAACTCCGAAGCCTGGGCTACCGTGTCGAGCTGGCACTCTCTCCCTTGGGCAGTCCAGCATGAGTGCGAGAGATTTTCGACCCTGGAAGCCCACGCCCTGACGCGGGCCACGAAGGCGCGAAGACACGAAGCGCATATCGTTCCTTCGTGTCATCGTGGCCGACCGAGCCGGGGCGGCCCTACGCGCGGCAGCCCCGCGTGGGCGTCAGGTGTGGGGCAGCGCCCCACCTTAGTTCGTCGAGTTCGCACTTACAGGCCGCGACGCCGTGTACGCGGCGATGTTCACCAGGTCTTCGTTCGTCAGCTTCTGCACGACCGGTTTCATGAGATCCGCCCACAGCCCTTTCCGCGCGCCCTGCTGCATGTCGTACATCTGGCGCACGATGTAACTTGGTGAACGGCCGGCGATCGGCGGAACGGGGCCCACACCCTGCAGGTCGGCGCCGTGACAGACGCCGCAGGCCACGGTCTTGCCGTTGCCTCCCGAGCGAACGAGCGCTTCTCCCTTCTTGATGCTTCCGACTGGGACATACGCCACGAAGCCGTCACGCGGGTCGCGGAGAATCTCGAAGTGTTCCGTATGCTCGGGGGACTCGATAATGCGCTGGCCGATGGGCTCGGTTCCTGCCTCGGCTCCCTCGAGAACGAGGTGCACGCCGCCCTGCACGCGCGTCTTCGGCACTGTGGCCGCTTCCACCACGCGAATGTAGCGGCTCGTCCACTTGATCGCCGAGAAGTACTCGGCCGCCTGTTTGATCTCGTCCTCGGTCATCGCCTTCGCGATGGCGATCATGATGTTCGTGTTGTTCTTCCGCGGCTCCGCGCTCTTCCGCAGATCGCTTCGAAAATCGTTCATCTGCTGAAGGAAGTACGGGACAGGCAGACCAGAAACGCTGGCGTTTTCCGGACGGCCCTTGCCGTTCGGCATGTGACACAGCCCGCAGGCACGCACGTCCGGCCGGCGCCCCTTGGCGACGACATCGGGCATCGGCGGATGATCGCCGGGATACCAATCGGCCGGACCGAACGCGTCCGAGATCTGGGCGCGGGTGAAGGTTCTATCGGTGCCCGGCAGGCTGCGCGGTGTTGTATCGGGAGGCGCCGCCGGCGGCGGCGTGCCGGGTGCTGGCGTTGGCGGAGGAATCGGAATCGCGTACGCCCACGCCGGCTGCCCGGGGGGCGTCGGCTGCGCGTATTGGGCACCCGCGACGACGACCAGGGACGTGCAACCGAGAAGCACCAGGGTGAGCAATCTGCGCATACGCGCCTCCTTTCAGGCCACGGGCAACTACTGGGTGATCTTCAGTCCCGACATGCTCACGACTTGTCCCGTTGACAGCTTGCCGGTCATGAACATGCCGCCGTTCGAGCCATCTCTCATCGGCCGGTATGTCACGGTAATCGTGTCGCCAGGCTTGACCGTCGTCTTGGTCCAACCGCGGCGAGCCAGATAGTTCGGACTCATGCCCTCGAACCCGTACGTGTCCACGCTTCCCTTCTGGTTGGCCACGTCCACCCAGATCCAGGTATGGGGATTCGTCCAGTCGAACTGCTTGACGGTGCCGCTGATTGTCTTTTCCGCGGAGGTGTCGAACGCGGCGAACGAGTGATGCGCCGAGACAACGCCTACCGCCACGGCAATCAGACCTGCGGTGATGAGTGCGCGACGCATTGGCCCTCCTACCTGCGCTCTGGCCTACTCTTTTGCGGGCGGACGACCCGCCGGGTTCGCGAGGTTGATCCCCGCCTTCCCGCTTTCGTCGATGAAGTTCCGGTTGTTCTCTTCGCAGATGTACTCCGCAATCGTCCAGTTGCGATGTCGCGTCAAGGTCGAGCTCGAGACAAACGGTGCCGCCAGCACGTCCGGATCGGTGATGGTGGTCTCGATGACCATGGTATCGGGTCCAGTCAGCCGGAACCGCTCGACGATCTTCATCCTGCCGCTGTGCGGAATTCCCCGCGCGATCTCGGTCAGCGGGGAGAAGCCGATCGTGTCCACGACCAGTGTGTCGCCTTCCCAGCGACCGACCGACGTCCCGTGGAACTCGAGATCGGGATCCTCGGGCAACGGACGCCCGTCGGTGTAGACGTGGCGCACCTGCGTGTAGGCTTCGATCACGATCGTGACTTTGCCGGGCGTCAGCAGGAACTCCATCGGGTACGGCTGCGTCATGATGCGCGGCATGCCGGGCGGCAGGCAGTTGGCCGTCTCCGCATCCTGTGGTGGGGACGCCTGAAACGCCTTGAGCTTCGCCTCGGACGCCGGCGTGAGGGACGGTGTCGCAGCCGCGTTGCCACCGCCACCGCTTCGCTCCCAGACGCCGGTGAAGTCGGGCAGTTTTGCGACGGCCGCCCAGTCCGCAGCCGTCGGCGCCCTGGTCGTGGTTTTCTGTGCGGCGAGGGCCGCCGCGAACACCGCCGAGAGCACCGCCCCGACTGCCAAGCGACCGCTCGTGCTCCTGCGCATGCGCGACAAAGTAGCACGGACGAATTTGTGAGGGTGAGCCATTTCTTGGCCTCGCCCATTCCTGGCCGTCTTACACTGGGCCGTCCCGAATGGGACCATTTCAGGGAGAGATCCAATGCAGAGGATGATTTCGGCTGGCCTGGGCGCGATCCTCGTAGCTCTGGCTTCTGTCGGCCGTGGCGCAGCAGGCGCCCAACCTCGGTTTCTTCATCACCAGCGCCGGGTCGGGCAACGGCGCCAACCTCGGCGGTCTGGCCGGCGCCGACGCGATCTGTCAAAAGCTGGCGGCCTCGGCAGGAGCTGGCGCCAGGACCTGGCGCGCCTATCTCAGCACGAGCGCCTCGGGTGGTCAGGCAGCCGTCAACGCACGCGATCGGATCGGCAAGGGACCGTGGCAGAACGCCAAGGGTGTCGTCGTGGCCCAAACCGTCGACGACCTGCACAGCGACAAGAACAGGCTGGGGAAAGAAAACTCGCTGACCGAGAAGGGCGCCACGGTGAACGGCCGCGGGGACAGCCCGAACACCCATGACATCCTGACGGGTTCAGGCCCGGACGGCCGCTCCCTCCCTGGCGATTTGACCTGCAGCAACTGGACGAGCTCAGGATCGGGCAGCGCCCAGCTCGGGCACCACGACAAGCAGGGTGGCGGCCAGAACCCGAACTCGTGGAATTCGGCGCACGGATCGAGCGGCTGCAGTCAAGCGAACCTCGTCTCGACCGGTGGAGCGGGACTCTTCTACTGCTTCGCTCAATAGAGATCACGGGAGAATGACCCGATGTCCAGATTTCCCCGTGATCTCAGAAGTCGAACATGTTCGTCACCTTGACGATGAACGACCGCTCCATCACCTCGCCATATGTCGTGTCTCGACGATCGTTGTAGACGAGATACAAGTCGCTCAGCGGATGGTGGATGAAGTTGAACCGGATGTTCGAGCTGACCTGACGGGTGTCGGAGTTGTACTGGACGAACGCGTTCAGCACCGACCTGCCCGTGAACGCGTAGACCATGCGGAGACCGAGCAGATCCGTCGTGAACGCCCCGCCCGGCAGGTCGACGTCGTTCCGGCTGTACGTGAGGTCGACGTTCAGGTGATAGTTCGGCGTCAGACCCAGCCCGCCGCCGTACGTCTTGCGGCGGCCGTCCCAGAACTCGCCCCACGTGTAGTTGCCGCTGCCGGAGACCTTGCGCGTCTGATTGGTGCTGAAGGTCGCCGTCTGCGACCTGTAGCTGTAGTCGCCCGGGGGCACGATCACCCGGCCGATGCGCGTGTCGCGCACCAGCCGATCGAACGACTGGTTGACGGCGACATTGACCGCCCCGTTGTTCTCGAACCGGATGCCGGCGTTCACGTCCTGGGTCCTCGTCTCGATGTTCCCGACGCCGTCCTCGTAGTAGTCGAGGGTGGTGCCGAAATCGAGGTTTCGAATCGTGTCGCTGCTTTCGATCTGGGGTGTCCAGGCGAAGTCGCCGGTATACTGCGAGAAGTTCGATCGTCGTAGAAACCCCACTTCGGGGTTGAAGTTCGCCTGAATCTGATTGTATTCAGTCGACACGAGCAGCTCGTCGTCCTGCCAGGCGGCGCCGAGGCGCTTGGCCAGATCGTTGCCCACTCGGCCCGGCGTGTCGCTTCTGAGCATGTACGAGTTGAACTGCCACCTGTCGAGCTCGAAGTAGGCGTCGGCGCCGTATACGCGGTTGTAGTCGCCTGTGATCGTCGAATTCCGATCGGTGAAGATGGCGCCGACGAACGAGTTCCGCAGAAGGTTCCGTCTCAACCGGCCAACGGTGTAGTTGTTGGAAGGAACCGTCGCCAGCGGAACGCCCAGCGCGTCGCGCGTCTGGAGATCGTCGGTTCTCATCGTCAGGAAGCCGACGTCGTACGCGCCGCCCACTTTGCCAGAAAGGCGCGCGCCGCCGACGATCGGAATCGGCGTGCCGGCGGCGCTCAGACCGATTCGCCGGCTGTAGAACGGCGACATGTTGCCGCCGGCCGACGTCGAGCTCCCACCCCCGGTGTTACGATTGCTGCCGCCGCCGCCACCGCCGAAACCGAAGTTGCCGGCGTTCTCGATGAAGAAGTCGCGCTTCTCCGGGAAGAACAGGCTGAACCGCGTGAGGTTCACCTGCTGCTGATCGACTTCCACCTGCGCGAAATCGGTGTGATACGTGGCGTCGAGCGTGAGCGACTGACCGACGCCGTACTTGAGATCGACTCCACCTGCGTAGTCTTCCATCCGTCCGAGCGACTGGGTCGTCAGTAACGGCAGATCGAGTCCAGCTCGCGTCTGCGTGGCGCCTCCGGACACGTAGGGCTCGATCTTGAGATTCCGACCAGGCCGAAGGTTTTCAAGACCGGTGAGAGTGCCCGCCAGCGATATTTTGCTGATGGCCCTGAAGCGAATGGGAATAGGCGCCCACTGGCTGTCTTCGTTCCGTCGAAGAATCTTTCGGCCGAGGTTGAGCCCCCATTCCTGGCTCGGCGCGTTCGAGAACCGGAAGGTCGTGAACGGGATCACGAATTCCGCGATCCAGCCGTCCTCCTGCACCGTGACCTTGACGTCCCAGAGACCGTCCCAGTCGTTGTTGTAGGTCCCGTCGTTGGATATCTGCGAATCGCGCTTCCCCCCGGCCGCGTTGGTGGCGAACTGATATCCGGACTGCCGATCGTGGAGGCTGTCGATGACTATCGTCGCGACATCCGAGCTGCCGGCATTGAAGTCTTCCTTGAGCTCGGTGACGGTCCGATGCGCCATGTCCGAGTCCCAGGAATGGAAGCCGACGTAGAGATTGTTGTCGTCGTACAGAAACCGGACCTCGGTGGGTTCGGGCGAGAGTTCCCCCGGGTTGGGCGTGAACTGGTAGAACTCGGTGGCGGGAACCGCGCGTGCCCAGGCGGGTTCCTCGAGCGTGCCGTCGATGCTGATCTCTTCCGAGACCCGGACGGCCTTGACGACCTTGGTTGCGCGGACGGCGTCGTAGTCGATCGGCGCGGGCCGCGGCGCGCTCGCCTGGACGGCTCCTCCGTCCTGAGCGACGGCCGGCCCCTGGGCGCGGGCCGGCACCACCGCGGACAACCCGCAGATCGACAGGGCGCAACACAGCGTCAGGACGCGTCCCATCTCGAGTGCCGTCTATTGTAAGGCCAAGCGGCAGCCGGAAGCGCTCACCTCGGCTACGGCGACAAGCAGCGTCGCGGCCAGATTTTGAAACGTTGGGGATGACCGGATTTCAGAAGTCGAACAGCCGGGTGACTTTCACAATGAACGACCGCTCCATCACCGCGCCGTAGGTCGTGTCCCGGCGATCGTTGTAGACGAGATACAGATCGCTCAGCGGGTGATGGATGAAATTGAAGCGGATGTTCGAGCTCACCTGGTTCGTGTCGGTGTTGAACTGGACGAACGCATTGAGCGAGGCTCGACCGGTGAACGCGTAGACCATGCGCAGGCCGACCAGATCGGTGATGAACGCCCCGCTCGGCAGATCCACGTCGTTGCGGCTGTAAGTGACGTCGAGATTGAGATGGTAGTTTGGGGTGAAGCCAAAGCCACCTTCCAGAGCCTTTCGGTGGCCGTCCCAGAACTCGCCCCACCCGAAGCTGCCGCTGCCTGAGACTTTTCGGCTCTGATTGGTCCGGAAGCTCGCCGTCTGCGACCGGTACGAGTAGTCGCCGGCCGGGACGATCACCTGGTTGATCCGTGTGTCGCGGACCAGGCGATCGAACGTCTGATTGACCGCGAAGTTGATCGACGCGTTGTCCTCGAACAGGATGCCGGCGTTGACGTCCTGGGTTCGAGTCTCGATCATTCCCGCCCCGTTCTCGTAGTAGTCGAGGCTGCCACCGAAATCGAGATTCCGGATGGTCTGGCTTTCCTCCAGCTGCGGACGCCAGGCGACGTCACCCGAGTACTGCGAGAAATTGCTGCGGCGGAGGAACCCTACTTCCGGATTGAAGTTGGCCTGGATCGCGTTGTATTCCGTCGACACGTAGAGCTCGTCGGTCTGCCAGGTGCCGAAGAGCCGCTTGGCGAGACTGAGACCCGGCCGGTTCGGCGTGTCGCTCCTGAGGAGATGCGAACCAAACTGCCACCTGTCCAGCTCGAAGAACGCATCGGCGCCGTACACGCGATTGTAGTCGCCGTCGATCGTCGAGTTGCGGTCGGTGAAGATGCCCCCAACAAACGAATTCCGCAGCAGCTTGCGCCTCACCCGCCCGACGACGAAGTTGTTGGCCGGCGTGGTGGACAGCAGGTTCCCCCCTGTGTCGCGCAGATCCAGTTCCTCCGTTCTCATCGCCAGAAAGCCGACGTCGTAGGCGCCCGCCTGCCCCGAGAGACGCGATCCGCCGACGATCGGAATCGGAGTGCCCGACGGGCTGAGACCGATCCGCCGGCTGTAGAACGGCGACATGGTGCCGCTTGCCGACGTCGAGCTTCCGCCGCTGTTGGTACTGCGAGCCGTCCCGCCCCCGCCGCCGCCGAAGCCGAAGATGCCGGCGTTCTCGATGAAGAACTCGCGCTTTTCCGGGAAGAACAGGCTGAACCGCGTGAGGTTGACCTGCTGCTGATCGACCTCGACCTGGGCGAAATCGGTCCGGTAGGTCGCGTCGAGCAGAAGCGACGGACCGACACCATACTTGAGATCCACGCCGCCGTTGTAGTCGCCCAGGGTGCCGAGCGATTGAGTCGAGCGCAGCGGCAGCAGCGGATCGCTGCGCGTCTGGGCGGCAGCGGCCGACACATACGGTTCGATCTTCAGGTTCCGGCCGGGCCGGATGTTTTCGAGACCCGTGAGCGTGCCGGCCAGCGAAACCTTGCCAATGCTTCTGAAACGGACGGGAATCGGCGCCCAGTGGGCGTCTTCGTTGCGGCGAAGGATTCGCCGCCCGAGATTGAGACCCCATTCCTGGGTTGGCGCGTTCGAGAAGCGAAACGTCGAGAACGGAATCACGAACTCCGCGATCCACCCGTCTTCCTGAACGCTGACCTTGACGTCCCACAATCCGTCCCAGTCGTTGTTGAACTGACCGTCGTTCGAGATTTGCGCGTCGCGCTTGGCGCCAGCCGCGTTGGTTCCCAATTGATACCCCGACTGCCGATCGTGGAGACTGTCGATGACGATCACCGCGGTGTCCGAGTTGGTGGGGCTGAAGTCTTCCTTGAGCTCGGTGACGGTCCGGTGCGCCATGTCCGAGTCCCAGGAGTGAAAGGCCACGTAGAGGTTCTCGTCATCGTACAGAAAACGCACGTCGGTGGGTTCCGGAGAAAGCTCGCCCGGGTTCGGGGACAACTGGTAGAACCCGGTGGCCGGCGAGGCGCGCTGCCAGGCCGGCTCTTCCAGCTGTCCGTCGATGGTGATCGGTTCGCTGATCCTGACCGCGCGGACACTCTTCGTCGCCCGAATGGCGTCGTAGTCGATTGCGTCGCCCCGCGCAGGCCCCGGCGTACCACCGGGCGGAGGCGTTTGCGCGGAAGACGGCACGACCGACAGCAGGGTCACCAGAGAAAAAGCCGCCGCGACGCCGCAGGAGCTTTGCCTCACGGCTGCTCTCAGTCGCTGCCCAATGCAAACGCGGTCAGAGCATTCTCGGCGCCGGAACCGCTGGCCATGACGATGTATTGCCGGCCCGATCGTGCCCGGTACGTCATCGGGTTGGCGCTGTTGGCATAGGGCACCTTCGTGCGCCAGACTTCACGGCCGGTTTTCGCATCGAAGGCGTACAGGTAGCCGTCGCCACCGCCGATGAAGACGAGGCCGCTCTTTGTGACCAGCGCGCCGCCCCGGTTGTTCGGCGATCCCAGCCGTGAGGGCAGCGCGACCCCCTTGAGCAGTGGATGGCTCCGAATATCGTCGCTGCCCTCGCCGAGCGGAACCTTCCAGGCAATCTCGCCCTTGTTCAAATCGATGGCCGCCAGGACGGCGTAGGGCGGCGAGATGATGGGCAGCCCGCCCGGCAGGCTGACCGCTTCCCCGCCCGTTGCGAAGACGTTGGAATAATCGACTTTGACGAGTGGATTGGAACCGTTGTTTCGGGCAACGCGGTTGACGCCCACCGCGTTCGTGGCTCGAACGAAAAGGTATCCGGTCTCCGGATCGACCGCGGCGCTGCCCCAGTTCGCCCCGCCGGTCTGCGCGGGACGCTGCAGCGTGCCGACCAGGGAAGGCGGCGTAAAGATCGGACCGATTCGAAACTTGCGCATCTGCTCCTGCGCCAACGCCTTGATCTCCGGCGTCAAATCATTGGCATCGTCGAGCGAGACGCCCTGGTCCACGAACGGCGGAGGCCTGGTGGGAAACGGCTGCGTCGGAAACGGCTTTTCCCCCGGCACGTCGGTGTCGGTCGGCACGGCACGCTCGACGATGGGCCAAACGGGCCGGCCGGTGACCCGATCAAATACAAAGGTGTCACCCCGCTTGGTGACCTGGGCGACGGCGTCGATGCGCTGGCCGTCCACGGTGATGGTGACGAGATTGGGCTGCGCCGGGATGTCCCAATCCCACAGCCCGTGGTGGACGGTTTGAAAATGCCACTTCATCTGCCCCGTCGCCGCGTCGAGGCACACGAGCGACTCCGCGTACAGATTCGCGCCCGGGCGCTGACCGCCATAGTAGTCGCTGGTAGGCGTCGACGTCGGCAGGTACAGGAGTCCGCGAGCCTCGTCGAGCGCCATCGGCGCCCACACGTTGCCGTGCCCGTTGTCGCGCCACGATTCCTTTTCCCAAGTCTCGGCGCCGGGGTCGGTGGGTGCCTGCGGAATGACCGAGAACGTCCAGACGCGTCGCCCCGTACGGGCATTGAATGCCTGCACGTAGCCCATCGGATCGGGCAGCTGCACGCGGTCGGGCACCTGGCTCCCCACGATGATGAGATCCCGATACACGACGGGCGGTGAGCTCTGTGTGGAGTGCGTGATGTCGGAGACGCGCGGCAGCCCGTCGGTGAGCAGCACGGCTCCTCCGTTGCCGAACGCCGGATCCGGTTTCCCTGTCTGCGGATCGAGGGAGAAGAGCCGATGCCGGCTGTTGAGGAACAGCCGCGTCCGATTGCCGTCGCGCCAGAACGCCGTGCCGCGCAGCTTCCAGCCGCTCGACGAGAGGAGCTGACCGAGCTCGTAGGCTTTGCCGTCGAAGCGCCACTGCTCCCGGCCGGTCTCGGCATCCACTGCCGCGATGTTGTTGTAAGGAGTGGTGACGTACAGGACGCCGTCGATCATGAGCGGCGTCGTTTCGTTGAAGCCAGGGCTCGTCCCGTACTCTTTCAGCACGGTCTCCCAGTGCTTCCACTCCCACGCCACTTTGAGACGCTGCACGTTGCCCGGACCGATGTCCGTCAACGGCGAGTACTTCGAGCCGCCCTGATCCCCTCCGTAGTAGAGCCATTCGGCCAGGCCGGATGGCGCGGGCGGCGCGGCAGGCTGCTGCGCCAAGGCGATCGATCCGGCGGCCAGAAGGACGAGCAGCGGAAAGTGTCGCTTCATGCGATTCAGGTAGCGCCAGGTCAACGGTCGGCCCGGCTGGGAACGAGCAGCGACGTGATTGTAGCCCGCCGCCCGGGTTCACGGGCCAGAATCTCACTTCTGATTCGTACGGGTGCGCTCAGGCATCGGCCGGTGCAACCGGATCGGAACGACCGCCGCATAGCGGGGAAAGTCGCAGTCGGCAGTCGGCCGTGAAGATAGCGAACGGCTCGTCTGTCGTGATCAAGTGGTGGCAGTTTCCTGTTACCTTGGCTCGGTAAACACGCTCGCCAACGGCAGCTCCAGGCCCGGAAAGAGCTCGCTCGTCAGCACATCTCCGGCCTCGGACGCGAGCTCGATCGCGCGGCCGAAGCGTTCGCCGGAGCGCCGATACACTCTGATCAGATCGAGCTCGGGATCGACGATCCAGTACTCGGTGACGCCAGCCCGCTCGTAAAGGCGGCGCTTGATCGTCTCGTCACGTCTCCGTGTGCCCGGCGACCCGATCTCCACGACGAGCTCCGGCGTGCCTCTGACGTGCTGAGGGGTCAACACCTCCGCCGCCCGCGCCTTCGACATGTACAGCAGGTCCGGTTCGACGATGTCGACGTTGGAGAAAACAACGTCGAAGCGCGCAAGGAAGATCTCGCCGATCGGACGCGTCTGGAGGTACGAGCGGATAAGCCAGTGGAGATTTGACACGATGCGCTGGTGGCTCGTGTTCGGAGACGGCGTCACGTAGTGCTCCCCGTCGATCAGTTCGTGCCGTCTTCCATCGTCCGGAAACTGCACGAAGTCGTCGTAGGTGAGCTTCACGCCGGCGCCGGTCGGTTTCATCTCGTCGCGCCCGGACATGAGCCCATTGTAGTCCGGCCATGCGACGCACGTGCCGAGCGCAGGACGCCGTCGCGCCGAGGCGCGGTGGCATCGACCGTGCGTGACGACGACGATGTAGAATCGGGCTGGCGCCCGGTCACGAGGCCGCGACATGACGAGCCCCGACTCGAGCACTGCCGAGCGCCTCGCTTCCCTCGAAGCGAGGATGAACCGCATGGACGATCTCTACGAGCTCATCGAGCGCCAGTTCACGGAGTTTCGGGTAGGCATGACCCAGCAGGTGACCCAGCTGCGGGAAGAAATGACCCGTCAGTCCACGGAGTTGCGCGCAGATATGAATCGCCAGTCGGCGGCGCTGCGTGCAGACATGAACCGCCAGTTCGACGTGATGAACGGCCAGCTTGGAGAGCTCAGATCCGACATGAACCAGCGATTCGAACACGTTGACCGGCGTTTCGAGCAGGTGGATCGCCGGTTCGAACAGTTCGAGTACCGGTTTCAGGCGTTGGACGCAAAGGGCGACCGGCACTTCACGTGGATTGTCGGGATCCAGGTCGCGCTCATGCTGGCCGTCATCGGCGCGATGATGGGCGCCTACTACAGGTGACGCAAAGAACTGCCACGAAGGCGCGAAAATCACGACAACGAAACTGAACACGAATCTATTCAGGCCGAGCGGGCCGGTTGTGGCTGGGCCGACATCTCCGCCGGAGCATCGGGCCCGCCGTTGCGCTACCCGGCCGCGTCGGCCAGCGCGCGCTCCAGGAGATCCGCCACTTCCAGCGACGGCGCCCAGTGCCGGAGATACGCGCGGTCGGCATCTTCGGCGACTTTCAAGATGCCGACGACGTCCCACCACTGGCGTTCCGAGGTCTCGCCACCGAGTCGGAACCACTCGAGTTTTGCCAGGACAGTATCTTCGAGGCGACAGGAAATCGTGGAGCGTCCGGGGTCTCATCGATCGCGTAGCGGCGCGTCCGTTCAGCGGCCTCGAGGTGGCCGGTGATCTCGTAGTGTGCGAGCCTGGTACCAATCATGCGGGCGGATAGCGCGGGCGCTTTATTCGCCGCTCCATCCCTTCCTCAGCGCGGCGCGATCGACTTCCTGTCCCCTCAGGTAGACGCGTGAGATCCGCCGGGCGTTCGTGATGTCATCGAGCGGATTCGCGTCGAGCGCGATGAAGTCAGCGCTCTTGCCGGGAGCAATCGTGCCAAGATCGTCCAGCTGCAGGATGTCTGCGGATGTTCGCGTCGCGGCGACGATGACCTGAGCTGGCGTCATCCCAGCGGCGACCATGTCCGACAGTTCGGTGAGCGCGTTCCATCCAACCGAGATCCCCGCGTCGGTCCCGTAACCAATCTTCACGCCGGCCGCGTTGAGCCTCGCCAGGTTCCGCGCTTGAACGTCGTACAGTTCGCGCACCTGACGGGCAGTCTCCGGCTTTCGGTTCGCCACCTCGTCGCGCATTCGTTGAATCTCTGCCGCCGGCACGGTGTCGGCCAGCCACGACAAATCGTCGGCGATGCCCCGGTCAGGGAGGTTGGGGATGACGAACACGTTGGGCCGCTCTTTCATAAGCGCGAGGAACTCGTCATCGATATCTTTGTCTCGAACTCCGTGCGCGAAACCGTCGATGCCCGCGCGCAGCAGCTCCTTCGCATCGGCGAGATCGAAGATATGTGCCACCACCCGGAGGCCGCGAGCGTGAGCCTCGTCGATGATCGCGCGATACATCGGCGGCGGCAGTTTCTGCACCGTGCCGTCCCGATCGTCGACCCAGATCTTGACGATGTCCACTTGCTTCGCGGCGAGCTCTTGAACCACTTGTCTCGCCTCTCCCTCCGTCGTCACGCCGTATGGAGCATCCCGTCGGTAGTCGGCGCCTGGCCCGGCATTGGGCAACGCAATGCCGCGGCCTGCCGTTCGAAACAGCGCGGCGCCTGGAACCGGTTGGGCCCGCAGCTCGAACGGCAACTCGCCCCGATCCACACCCATGCTCAACGTCGCCGCAATCCCGTAGTACGCGTAACGGTTCAAGTGATCGACGAGGTTCTCACGCGTGAAGTTGGCGGCCGACGTGGTCATCGTCTTCACGTTCGTGTAACCCAGATGGCTGTGCGCGTCGACGAGAGCAGGCATCACGGTCTTGCCTGTCAGATCGACACGCTCGGCACCCTCGGAAATCTGGAGCTCGCCTTTCTTTCCGACGCGGGCGAACATACCGTTCTCGATCACGAAGGCGGAGTCCGCGATGGCTGGACTCCCGTCGCCGACAATGAGCTGCGCTCCTTCGAACAGGATGGCTTTACTCGCCACCCGAGGCGGCGGCGTTTCTGCCGGCGACGAACAGGCGGCTGTCGCGAGCAGACAGGCGCACACCAGACATGGCCACGAAGACACGAAAGCACGAAATGAATCTTTACCCTCGTGGCTTCGTGTCTTCGTGGCTTGCGGCAGAAATCGCATCGCGCCCTATGACGGCAGCCGGAATGCCAGCAGCTCTCCGGTGTACGCCCCGCCGCTGATGGCGACCACCAGGTACTGCCTGCCGTTGACCAGGTACGTCATCGGCGATCCGCTTTGCGGCGCCGGCATGTAGACCGCGCCGACCTCTTTGCCCGTCGCCTTGTCGTAGGCGCGCAGCATCGAACCGCGCTGGCCGTTCGCCGTGACGCCAAACCCTGGCTCGCCCGCGATGACGAGCGTCTTCGTGACGAGGGTTCCCACGTTGCCTGGGCGGCCGGTGCGCGGGATGTTCAACCCCTTCAGCGCCGGATGGTTCTTGATGTTGTCCGGCGTCTCGCCGTGAGGGACCTGCCACGCGATGTCCCCGGTGTCGAGGTTGATCGCGCTGATCCGGCCGTAGGGCGGTTTGACCATCGGCAGACCTTGCACCGCCAGCGAGACCACGTTGCCGCCGCCGGCGGCCCCCGGAGCGGCGCCCGATCCTCCCGTGGTCCGGGCGCCAGTCAGCACGTTGCCCTGGTGGTAGCGGACGTCGGCTGTCCCCGCGGGCGGCGGGACGAGCCCCAGCGCGGCGACGGCGCTCTGCGAATGAACGTACAGAAGATGCGTCTCGGGATCATACGAGCCGCCGGGCCAGTTGGTCGCGGCGGCCTGCGTCGCCATCGCCAGCGTCGCGATCGGCCCTTCCGCCTTGCTGACGACTGGCGGCGTGAACACCGGCCCGATGCGGTACTGCGCGATGGCCTTGACCGCTTCGGCGCGAAGCTCCGGCGTGAAGTCGATCAGGTCGTCCACCGCCAGCCCCTGACGATCGTACGCGGGCGGCCTGGTCGGAATCGGCTGCGTGGGCGAATACTTCTCGCCGGGCACGTCGCCTTGGGGGACCGGTCGCTCTTCGATCGGCCAGATCGGCTGGCCCGTCACCCGATCGAAGACGTACAGAAATGCCTGCTTGGTCGGCTGCGCGACCGCTTTGATCGTCTTTCCGTTGACGGTGATGTCGGCCAGGATCGGGGCGCATGGGATATCCATGTCCCAGATCCCGTGATGCACGAGCTGGTAGTGCCACTTGCGCTGTCCGGTCTGCAGATCGACGGCGACAAGGCTCTCGCCGAAGAGCGTGTTTCCGGGCCGCTCCCCGCCGTAGTAATCGTGAGTCGGAAGCTCCACCGGCAGGTACGCCATCCCTAGCTCTTCATCTACCGAGATCTGCGCCCACACGCCGGTGTTGCCGGTGTACGCCCACGAGTCCCTTTCCCACGTCTCGTTCCCGACCTCCCCCGGTTGCGGAATCGTGCGGAAGAGCCAGAGCTGCTTCCCGGTACGCACGTCGAAGCCGCGGACCGCGCCTTTCACGTTGCTCTTGCTCTTGGGGTTTGCGCCGGTCTCAAAGGCGGCGCCGACGATGACGACGTTCCTGGCGACGATGGGGGTGGCGTGGAGGCCGACCTTGGCGCCCGTGAGGTCGAGGTCCTGATCGAACCCGAGCTTCAGATCGACGGCGCCGCTCTGGCCGAATCCTGGTACAAGGTTCCCCGTCCTCGCGTCGAGCGCGATGAGGCGATACCCGGGCGTCACATAGAGGATTCGTTCCTCTTTCCCATCGCTCCAGTACGCGAGACCGCGTCCCGACAGTTGGCGCGGCGCGGCGACACCGCGCGCGCCCTCGTTTTCGCTGTGCACCCACAACAGCTCCCCCGTCGCCGCGTCGAGCGACACGACGGCTCGTCGCGTTCCTCCGGTCGAATAGAGTCGTCCGCCGACCATGAGCGGCGTGGACTCCAGATTGAACTCGGGAGACGGGCCGAGATTGTCGGTCTTGAAGCGCCAGGCGACCTCGAGCTTGCCGAAGTTGCCGGCGTTGATCTGGTCGAGCGGCGAGTAGCGCGTGTGACCCAGATCGCCGCCGTAGGTAGGCCACTCGCCGTTTCTGGCGCCCGACTGGGCTGGGAGGCGCTCGGTCGATGAAATCAACAGACCCAAGGCGACGAGGAAAAACATTCCGCGCCCCGAAGGTCTGAACCGCTGCAACATGGAGCCTTCCTTTCAGCGGAGCCAATAGTCTGGAACCCGCTTGTCCGTTCACCACGATGCTGTCGGGTGGCCGCGAACAGCCCCACCCGGTGCTCGCCACAAAGGCGCTTGTCACGGGTGTGGGCTCCGCGCCGGGCGGGGCGGCCCCCGTTCGCGGCCACCCGACAGCATCAGCGATCGGTCGCTAACGGCCGCGCAGTCCGCCCGATTGTCGCTCAAGCGGGGGGTTTGTCAACTCGGATGGTACAATTTGCCCGTGAAGACTGTCGGCCGGCGTCGCATCGGCGGAACAGATTTCGGAACGCTTCAGCGCACGATGTCGCGCCTGCGCGGCACCGGCGCGATTGTCCCGCGCGGGGTCTACCGCTTTGCAACGTTCGAGGAGGCTGATGCGTGGATGACGCGCACGATGGCCCGTACGCACGCGATCCTCACATCGAAGACCTCCTCACCTGCGCGGCGCAGGCGCGACCCGCACTGAGACTCAGTTCTTTAACCCGGCGGTCCAGTTGAGCACGACGGTAATCGGCGATTGCGTGTCGCCTTCCACGGGTGCGAGGACGACGAACCGCTGGCCGTCCGCGGTGACGTCGTACTGATCGATGTTCGGCGTCGCGACCGTGATGGGCGTCTGGAAGAGGATCTTCGGCACGTCCACCTGCAACGTGCGTCCGTACTTGATCGTCGCGGCCATCATCTTGCCATCGAGGCTGAGATAGAAGAGCTCGCTCCCGTCTTTCTTCCACCGCGGCTGGCTTCCGCCATCCGTCGAGACACGAACCCGTTCGCCTGGACCTGGGAACGGCTGAACGTAGACCTCGGCCCGCCCTGACTCATCCGAATAGTACGCGAGCCACTGCCCATCCGGTGAAAAGTGCGGCTCATCTTTGACGAAAGGCGTGTCAATGAGGACGGACGGTTTGCCATCATCAACCATCGGCAGAACCCAGAATCGTCGCCCTCCTTGCGGAGAGATATAGACGATGGAGCGTCCGTCGCTGGACCAGTCTTCTGGATATTTTGGCTCATCGGAGGCCAGCAGCAACGTTTCGGCCCCCCCGGCTATCGTCTTCTCGAACAGATCGGTCTGGCCGTTTCGAAACGACGTGAACACGAGCCGGCGGCTGTCCGGAGACCAGATAGGATCTCCTTCGGTCGCGGGATCGGACGTAAGTCGTGAGAGGACGCCGCGTACCACGTCCAACAGCCAGATGTCGCCAGCGCGCTGGACCGCAATCTGTCGCTCATCCGGCGACAGATCGAAGTTCGTGTACGGCCCCACTTCCGGAATCGGCATCTCGAGAGATTTGCCCGTGCGATCGAACCACGCGAAGCGCGCCGCCCCGACGTTAACTCCTGCGGTAGTCAAGACCCCCGCATCCGAGACAGAGAACGCAGCACGAGCTACGGCGGGGTTGAACCCAACCTGCGCCGCAACGGGGAATGCCTGCCCCGTTGTTTCGAGAGAATTCGCGTCGAACATCTGCGCCATCAGTGTGCCCTGCCTGACGAATAGCAGATATCCCGGCGCCGTGTACATGGCCTTCGAATCGGCCGTCAGCAACGGCTTGCTGTGCGCCGAGTCCAACTCACCGACGAAAACGGTGTTCGACGGCCGCGCAATGTACAGGAAATGGGAACCGTCCGGGAGAAACTGCGGACGACGATGCACGGTCTCCTTTTGGGAGCTATCGAGTGTCGTGAGCGCAACCGGCTGCCCTCCAGTCGCCGGCACTCTGAAGAGAGGACCGGCGTCCGTCCCATAGATGATCACGTCATCGACATTCCATGTCCCGCCTCCAGCAGTTCCCGCCTCACAGATAACCTGGGGCGATCCACCTGTGATGTCGATTCTCTTGAGCTGTCTGCCGGCAAAGAAGCCGAGAAATCCACCATCGGGTGACCAGAACGGGTCAGTGGCACCATCGGTACCGGGCAGCATGTGAGCTTCCACCGAATCCAGCTCGCGGACCCACAGCGAGCTCGGCGATCCGAAGCGCTGGGCGACGAAAGCGAGCCGACGGCCGTCGGGTGAAACAGCCTGAGAGGGATTGGCGGCGCCAAAGGAAAACCGTGTACCAGGAGGCGGGTGCAATTCAAAGCGCACGGCGGTCAGCTCGGGCCCGGACGGGCGGCGAACAGGGAAGAATGCCAAACCCACAGCGGTCAGCCCCAAGAGTCCTGCGACTGGCCACGCGAAACGGTCGAATCGCCGCGCGCGCACCTGCGTATCCGGGACCGCGATCGCAGCTGATTGCGACGACAGTCCTTCCAGGGCAAACGTCAGATCGTGAGTCGATTGGAACCGGGCGGATGGGCTCTTCTCCAGGCACCGATCGACGACGCGCTCGAGCGCGGGTGGAATGTGCCGGTCCACCGCAGGGAGATCCGGGGGATCCTCTTTGAGGATCGCCGACATCGTGTCAGCCGTCGTCGCACCGCGGAACGCCCGCTGTCCCGACAACATCTCGTACAGCACGGCGCCGAACGCAAAGACATCCGACCGGTGATCCGCCTGCTGCCCGCGCACCTGTTCCGGCGCCATGTAGCCGACGGTCCCAAGCACCACGCCCGCCACCGTGTCCGGCGGCGTTGTCGGCAGCGCGCTCGCCCCAGCCCCCGCACCCTCGGGCTGCGTGAGCTTCGCGAGCCCGAAGTCGAGAATCTTCACGCGGCCGTCGGCGGTAACGAAAATGTTCTCCGGCTTGAGATCGCGGTGGACGATACCTTTCTCGTGTGCCGCGGCGAGGCCGCGCACGATCTGCACCGCGTAGTCGACCACTTTACGCAGCGGCAACGAGCCACCGATCAATCGTGCACGGAGGGTCTCGCCTTCGAGCAGCTCCGAAACGATGTACGGCGCCTCGCCGAGCGTGCCGACGTCGTAAACCGCCAGGATGTTGGGATGATTGAGCGCTGCAGCCGCACGGGCTTCCTGCTCGAAACGTTGCAGCCGTTCCGGCTCCGCCGAGAACGCGGCCGGCAGCACCTTGATGGCGACGTCGCGCCCGAGCCTAGGATCGCGGGCCCGGTACACTTCCC
>Ga0247825_10000203_pt1 | contig 35363 bp, 29 predicted proteins | sample 13C_Vanillin_Day_FD_194413 | JGI IMG/M metagenome (GOLD analysis project Ga0247825, IMG submission 194413) | Soil microbial communities from agricultural site in Penn Yan, New York, United States - 13C_Vanillin_Day48 | ecosystem: Environmental > Terrestrial > Soil > Agricultural land | place... | reverse complement strand
GACGTGGTGCTTGAGCCCGCCGAGCAGGAACGACGCGCCCAGCATGAACAACGTGTTGGTGACGATCGCTCCCGCGATGGATGCCTTCACCAGCGCGTATTGCCCGGCGCGCAACGCGGCCAGCGCGATGACAAGTTCGGTCAGGTTGCCGAGTGTGGCGTTCAGCAGACCGCCGACCGTGTCGCCCGTCCTGGCCGCCACGGATTCGGTGGCGTGGCTCAGCAGCGCGGCCAGCGGCACGATGGCCAGGACCGACAGCACAAACAGCAGCGTGTGGGCTTCGGGTTTGATCTTGTGAGCGGCGAACAGCACGGGCACGAAGATCAGCAACCAGAGCAGGGGATTGTGACGGACTTCTTTGAGCAGGAGGTTCATTGGGCAGCAACCGCGAGAAGGTTGACACTCGAAGAGCCACCCAAGGGCGGCCCTTCAAACGTAAGTGCTGGAGATTGCTGTTTGCGTCGCGCTTCTACACCGTGTCTCACAACGCCGGAAGAAAATACTGTACGTATGTATAGTCGGATCGGGAGCGCCGATATCCGGTTTGGGCCGATATTGCCGAAAATCGGCATTCGACGGGCTCGCTTGGGCCTCGAAGCTCGCATTCTTTCACCTTGGCCCGGACATTCGATTCCGAACAGGCCTGAGAACCCGGGCGAACCTCTGGACTGCGCGACTAGCTCTTCCACAGCTCCCGCGACGCCAGCCGCGCGCCCTCGACCAGCGCTTCCAGCTTGGCCCATTGCACCGACGGATGGCAGCGCACGATGTTGTAGCTCTGGGCGAAGCCGCAATCGGTTCCGGCTATGACGTTCTCGCGCCCGACCACGCTGGCGAAATTCCTGATGCGCCACGCCACCAGCTCGGGGTGCTCGACCACGTTGGTCGAATGGGTGACGACGCCGGGAATGAGTATCTTGCCGTCCGGCAGCTTTATATCCTTCCACACCATCCATTCGTGCTCATGCCGCGGGTTGGCGCTTTCCAGCGAATAGGCCTGCGCCCGGATCTGCAGGATCAGGTCGCAGATGGTCCGGAGCGGCACGTCGGTGGTGTGCGGCGCGTTCCAGCTGCCCCAGCAGACGTGATAGCGAACCTTGTCCTCGGGGATTCCGGTGAGCGCATAATTCGTCAGGTCGACGCAGCGCTGGGCATACTTGTGCGCCTCGCGCTCGCTCATCAGGCCGCGCAGCCGGTCGTATTCGTGCGCCAGGAACGCATCGTCGAGCTGCAGGATGAAGCCGGCGTCGACGATCGCCTTGTATTCCTCCTTCAGCGCGTCGGCCAGCGCCACGACGATCTCCTCGTCGTTCTTGTAGAAGGCGTTGAGCCACAGCCCGCGCGCGCTCATTGGAGCAGCGACCGGCATGAAGGCGCCGGTGACGTTGAGGCCGTTCAGCGCCGACTTGAAGTTGGCGATATCCTGCGCCACCGCCCCCTGCCCCTTGTAGGTGATCGGCGCGACGCATTCCCACACCATGAGATTCTGGCGGAGCGCCGCGACCGTATTGCCGAGCCCGGTCTTGGATTGGCCGGGCGGCAGCCAGTCGTAATACTGGATCGGCGTATAGGCCTCGTAGAATTCCTTGAACTTTTCCGCCTCGCGGATCAGGTAGACCGGGTTCTGCTCGCGGTCGCCGGTGCGGAATTCGCGATGCACGAAGCCGCCCAGCCGCTCGGAGACATAGCGGATCCAGCCGGCCTTGCCGTATTCGCCGTCGCTGACGATGTCGATGCCGGTGTCCGCCTGCTTGCGCACCACGCCGGCGACTTCCTCCCGCAGCGTCTTTTCATAGGCGGCCTCGTCATAGGGCTCGCCATGGTCGCGCGCCCACAGGATGTTGCGGATCGACATCGGGCGCACGAGGCTGCCCACGTGGGTGACAAGGGTTCGATCGGTGCTGCGCTTCATGGTCTTCCTCAAATGCCCTTCCTTGGGCCTTTCATTTCATCAGGTTCGGCAGAAACAGCGAGATTTGCGGAAACGCGATCAGCAGCGTCATGATGACGACTTCGCAGCCGAGGAACCAGTAGCAGCCGCGATAGATCGTCTTCAGCGGTATGGAATTGCCGGTGGCGGTCGCGACCACGTAGATGTTGAAGCCGACCGGTGGCGTCAGCAGGCTGATGCCGATGTATTTGACCACCAGCACGCCGAACCAGACCAGGTCGAGACCGAGCGCGGAGAACATCGGCACGAACACCGGGATGGTGAGCAGGATCATGCCCAGCGGGTCCATGAAGGTGCCGAGGATGATGTAGACGATCGACACCGCGATCACCAGCATCAGCGGATCGAGCGCCCAGGTGCCGATCATCTCCTTGAACATGTCGGCGGTGCCGGAGAGCGCCAGAAACTTGGTGTAGAGGATCGCACCGACGCCCACCAGGAACAGCTGCGCGGTGGTGGACATCGCGTCCTTCAGCGCGTCGATGAAGCCCGCGACCGTGAGCTTGCGCTGGACCATGCCGATCACGGCGGCGAGGAACGCGCCGCAGGCGCCGCCCTCGGTCGGCGTGACGACGCCGGCATACAGCCCGCCGATCACGCCCGCGATCAGCACCAGGATCGGCCAGATGCCGGCAACCGATGCCCCGCGCTCGCGCCACAGCGCCGCGCGGTCGGGATATTCGACCGGCGGGCCGAGCGACGGGTTGAGCCGGCAGCGGCCGATGATCATCAGCATGTAGACGACCGCGGTCAGGATGCCGGGAGCGATGCCGGCGATCAAAAGCCTGGGCACCGACACTTCGGCGAACACCCCGTAGATGACGAACAGGATGCTCGGCGGGATCAGCGCGTCGAGCGTGCCGCCGGAGGCGCACACGCCGGTGGCGAGCCCCTTGTCGTATTTCCGCTTCAGCATTTCCGGCACGGCGAGCCGCGCCATCACGGCGGCGGCGGCGACGCTCGAGCCGGAGGCTGCGCCGAAGCCCGCGCAGGCCCAGTTGGTCGCGACCGCAAGCCCGCCGGGCAGCGCGCCGAACCAGGCATGCGCCGCGCGGAACAGCGCCGTGCCGATGCCGGAATTGCTGGCGATCGCGCCCATCAGCAGGAACATCGGGATCGCCGAAAGGTCCCAGCTTGCGGCGAACACGAACGGCGTGTCGCTCAACGCACTCAGGGCGACGTTGAAATTGCGCAGGTACCAGAAGCCGCCGAACGCCACCGCCCCCATCGCGATGCCGATCGGCAGCCGCAGCGCGATCAGCACCATCACGGCGCCGAGGCTCGTGAGCGACAGCGTGAGCGCGTCCATGCCTCAGCCCCGCAGCCGGGCGCGGACGTCGGCGATCACCCGCAGCATCAGGTAGAGCGCCATCAGGCCGCCCGCCAGCGGCAGCAGCCAGCGGCAGGGCCAGACCGGCAGGTACATCGTGCCGGCGATCCACACCTCGCCGGCCTGCGTCTGGCGCAGCGCCGCGAGGAACGTCTGATAGGTGAACACCGCGACGCAGATCGCGGTGAAAATCTTGGCGACAATCTCCAGCCAGAAATCAAACGCCGGCGTGCCGAACTGCTGGAACAGGCCGGCAACGATGTGGCCGTCGCGTCGCGAGATCCAGGCCCACGGCAGATAGGCCACCATCACCATGTAGTAGGCGGCGACGATCTCGGTGGTGCCTTCCAGCGGGCGGTTGAACAGGGTGCGGCCGGTCACGTCGGCGGTCACGTGCAGCATCATCAGGAAGCCCGCCAGCAGACCGAGCCAGAACAAGGCGTCGATCGGCCATTTCAGCCAATTCAGCAGGCGTTCCATCGATGCCTTGCTTGATTATTTAGAGCGCTTCTCCGTAGGCCTGCGCTACGAGCCACAACGGCGGTGTCATCGCCGGGCTTGACCCGGCGATCTATGAGCGGTTGCAGCGACGGAAGTCGTAAGAGCGTGTGTTGTTGCGGCATCGCATGGACCCGCGGGTCATAGGCGAGCGAAGCGACGCCGTCCTTCGGACGGCTAAGCCCGCGGATGACAGTGTGTGTTGCGCGGGTGTGCTTCCATTCAAGTGGGAAATGCACCGGACCTGCCACAGCTCACAGCTTGTCCGGATCGACCTTGGAGAAAATCTCGCGGTTCAAGAGATCAGTGTATTTGCCGATGTCGCGGCCCACCTCTTTCGACACCGGCCGCCAGCGCTCGATCGCCTTCTCGTAGGTGTCGATGATCTTGCCCGGATCGGCAACGCCGAAATTCCGGGCGGTGGCGACATTGGCGTCGCGCTGCACCTTTCTGTAGTTCTCCGCGACCGGATCGAGACCGTTGCCGACCTTCACCAGTTGAACGCCCTTGTCCCGGATCACGGTGTTGAGCGAATCCTCGTTGGCGACGATGAAATTGCCGATCGCCTGCCGAGCGCTCAACGAGGCCGCCTGCGTCAGATGGATTTTCTTCTGCTCCGGCGTGAAGCTTTTCCAGGTGTCGCGGTTCATGAAGAAACCGATCGCGGGCCCGGTGAGGCCGAGCGGAGTGTCCATCACGAACTTCGCCACGTCGCCATAGCCGAAGGTGCGCAGCCAGTCGTGGATGCCGTGCTGGCAATCGAGACCACCGCGTTGCAAGAGACCGACCGCCTCGACCAGCGTGGCGCCGACCGGCACCATTCCGGCCATCTTGAACATCTCGGCGTTGCCGCCGGTGGCGCGGACGCGCTTGCCCTTCAGCTCAGCCATGGTTCGGAGCGGCTCGCGGCAGGCGAGCATGTAGGCCGAGCTGGTCCAGCCGCCGACCAGCACGGCATTGTATCTCCTGGCCTCCTCGAGGCAGGACGGGCAGTGGAAATAGATCGTCTCCAGCGCCGCGAGCGTCGCCGCCACCGGATCGCTCTCACCGAACACGATGGTGCTGTAGATGGCGTAGACCGACGGCAGCGCGTTCGGCACGTAGGTGACGATGCCGAGCCCCGCCTGCATCAGTCCGTCCTTGACGGCGGTGAACGTCGTCTTGCCGTCGGCAATCTGCCCGCCGGCGATCAGCTTCCACTTGATCGCGCCATTGGTGTCCCGCTCGATATTGCGGAACAGTTCCGGCATCACCACCCGGTTCTGGTATTCCTGCGCCGGCGTCCAGTTGCCGTAGATCAATTCGGCCGCGGACGCCTTGCTTGATACTTGGCTTTGCGCGATGGCGACCGCGAGTGCAGCGGCAGCCGTCAGGGAATTCCGGTACCTGCACATGGAAGAACCTCCCCATAGCCCGTCGAAGACGGGCGTGAACGCCCTTTGCTCGTTCCGATCGAACGATCAATTTCTATTTTGATGTGGCACTTGCTGTGCTTTGCGCAGAGGCTACCAACATGCGGAGCCTTTGCAACCGCGGCGGAGCGGGGGCCGCTGCCCACGGGCCGCCCCTTTTGTCTGGTGCTGTATGCGTCCCGGATTTTGCCCGAGCAACGCCGACAGCTTTCTGCATCCCTTCGGGCCGCCGGTTCTACAGGTTTCCAGCGAGGAGGCGGCCTTCCTCGCTGAATGCGCACGACGGGGCGCGAAGGCCCTGCTGACAGCGGACGTTGAACGCACGCAGCCCAGGAATTCAACGTCGTCACGATGGTTTCCGGAACAAACAAGAGCCTTGCGCCCCTGGTCGTGATGACACCGCGAAGCGGCTGGTGGTGGTGCGCGAGCGAGCGCTGCGGCGGCCTGGCTTGCTGGCTGGAGATCATGCGCGCGATGCGCGACGCCAAACCTGCCCGGGACGTCCTGTTTGTTGCTTCAAGCGGCCACGAGCTCGGCCACCTGGGCATCGATACCTTTATCGAGCGCCGGCCCAGACTCGTGCCGGATGCAAAAGCATGGATCCATCTGGGCGCCAATATCGGCGCGGCTCAGGGTCCCGGCAACAACCTGCAGGCCTCCGACGACGGGATGGAAGCCATGATGGCCGAGGCGATGACCGACGCCGGCCTGCGGATTGACCGGCGTCTTCCACGCGGCGTGGTGCCGCGCGGAGAAGCGGAGAACGTCCACCGCGGCGGCGGACGATATGTCTCCATCATCGGAAACAACGACCTGTTTCACAACACGATCAATCGAGGCGTGGACGCGGTCGATCTGAATGTCATCGAACGGTTGCCAGGACTTTTGCGAGGGTCGCGACATCGCTCGCCAGCGCCTGAAGCAGCCTACTCCATTGCGATCTGCTGCTTCAGCCGGAAATGCTGCACCTTGCCGAGCGCATTGCGCGGCAGTTCGTCGAGGAAGACGTAGCGGCGAGGCACCTTGTAGCGCGCAAGCTCCTTGAGACAGAACCGCTCGATCTCGGCGGGGTCCGCCTCGACACCCACGCGGCGCACGATGCAGGCGACCGGCACCTCCTGCCACTTCGCATCGGCGGCGCCGACCACCGCGGCCTCCGCCACCGCCGGATGCGCCAGCAGCACGCGCTCGACCTCCGCGGGATAGATGTTCTCGCCGCCGGAGATGATCAGGTTCTGCTTGCGCTCGTGGATGGTGAAGTAGCCGTCGGCGTCGCGGGTGCCGATGTCGCCGGAATGATACCAGCCGTCGCGCAGCGTTTCCGCCGTGGCTTTGGCGTCGCCCCAGTATTCGGTGAACACGTTTCGACCGCGCACCACCACCTCGCCCGCTTGTCCGGCGATAACCTCGCTGTCGTTGTCGTCGACGATCCGCGCCTCGCACAACAGGCCCGGCAATCCGGACGAGCCGGTCCGTCTCCAGTCGCCGGAACGCCGCGTATAGACCGCGATCGGGCAGGTCTCGGTCGAGCCATAGACATTGAGCACCGGCACGCCGCGAGCGGCAATCACATCGACCAGATGCTGCGGTACCTGCGTCGAGCCGGTCGCGACGGCACGGAGGCTGTCGAGCCGGGTTTCTTTCCAGCGCGGATGCTCGATGACGGCCTGGATGGTCGCGGGCACCAGCACGGTGAGGGTCGGCCGCTCGCGCTCGATCGCTTCGAGCACCGGCCCCGGCGCAAAGCGCGAATGCAAGGTCACGGTCGCGCCGAGCTGCAATGCCGGCGTGGTCTGGATGTTGAGGCCGCCGACATGAAAGATCGGCAGCACCGTCAGTACGTGGTCGTCGGCGGTCATGTCGTGCAGGTGCTGGCTCATCGTGGCGTTGGCGATGAGCGCGTCCTGGCGCAGCACCGCGCCCTTGGGCCGGCCGGTGGTGCCGGAGGTGTAGACGATCAGGAGCGGCGCGTTGAAATCGGCGCTTATGGCGCGGCCGTCGCCGGTTGAGCCTTCAAGCAGCGCATCAAAGGTCGTCCCGCCGTCGGGCGTAAAGTCGAGCCCCGCGACATGCAAGTCCGAACGAGCCTGACGCAGCGGCGCGACGGCGCCGGCGAGCGCCTGCTCGACCGCGAGCGCCTTCACCGACGCATCGTTGAGAATGTAAAGCTGTTCCGGAACCGCGAGCCGCCAGTTGATCGGCACCAGCATCGCGCCGAGCCGCGCGCAGGCATAGAGCAGAACGAGCGTATCCGGACGATTGAACGCAAGAACCGCCACGCGGTCGCCGGGCGCGATACCCCATTGCGATTTCAATGCTCTCGCGGCATCGGCAATGCGCCGCGCGAAACCGGCATAGGTCAGCGTGCGGTCGGCAAAGCGGATCGCGGCCTTGTCCGGCGCGAACGCTGCATTGCGGTCGATCAGGTCGGAAAGGTCCATGACGCCGGTCCCGCTACTCGTCCTTCTCGCCGGGCTCATAGAGCGTTTCGCGGCCGAGCCGGTCGAGACAGATTTCCGCGGTCCATGGCAGCATCAGCGAACCGCAGCGGCTGTCGCGATAGATGCGCTCGAGCGAAAGGCTCTTCAGCATCGCCTGCCCGCCGCAGGTGCGGAGGGCCTTGGCGGCGAGCGCGTTGGCGTTCTCCATCACGGTGAACTGCGCCGCATAGGCTCGCAGCACACGGTCCTTGCCGGGATTGGCGCAGGCCTCGCTGACCGACTGGAACCAGAGCACCTTGGTCTGCTCCAGCATCACCCGCATCTCGGCGACCGCGATCTGCTTGGTCGGATACATGCGGCGCTTGACGGGTGGCGTGCCGGGAAGCTCGCCGCGCAGGTACGACACGGTGAAATCGTAGGCCGCCTGTGCGAGCCCCATATAGGTCGGCGTCAGCGTCAGAAACATGTGCGGCCAGGACGTGGCCGCCTTGTAGTAGACGCCGTGCGGCATCAGCATTTCCTGCTCGGACACGAACACGTCCTTGAGCAGCAGCGTCCGCGACACGGTTCCGCGCATGCCGAGCGGGTCCCAGTCGCCGACCACCGAGACGCCCGGCGCGTTGGCGGGGACCGCGAGATAGATGGTGTTGCGCCGCGAGGCCGCCTCGCCCTCGCCGCGCTCGGTGCAAAGCACGCCGTAATAGTCGGCCGCGCCCGACAGCGACGCGAAAATCTTCTTGCCGTTGACGACAAACCCGCCATCGACCGGCCTCGCCTCGGTGCCGAAAGCGACCACGCCCGCGGCGGCCGCGCCGCCTTCGGAAAACGGCTGCGAGTAGATCGCGCCGTCCTGCACGATCCGCCGGTAGTGCAGCCTGCGGCGTTCGTTGTGCTCGGCACGCTCGCCCGCCGTCATGTCGAGATCGTCGGCGAGCGAGCCGGTCCACAGCGTGGAACTGACATGCATGTTCCAGGACAGCGCCGTGGCGCCGCAGTAGCGACCAAGCTCGGCGGCGGCGAGACAATAGGTGCGGAAGCTCGCCCCCGCCCCGCCCGCCTCGCGCGGCACGCAGATCGCGAGCAGGCCCTCTTGATGCATATCGTGGAAATTCTCGATCGGAAACGTCGCGTCTCGGTCATGCTGCATGGCGCGCGGCGCAAGGACACGTGCGCCGAACCGGCGGGACTTTTCGATCAGATCGGCATCTGCGTCCGCAAGACGAAAGCTCGCGCGATCGAAGATCGTTGCTGCGGTGTCGTGTCGGTCGAGTTCGCGCAGTGTCATTCTTTTTTTCCAAAATGTCGCAGCACACTCCGGCTACCTCTCCCATAGGGAGAGGTCGGCGCGCGTCAGCGCGCCGGGTGAGGGGGTTCGGTTTATCGAACGACCGTACGCCCTCACCCCAACCCTCTCCCCACGAGAGAGGGAACTCGCCGCCGATACCTCACGCACCGCAGACTAAGGCAACAGCACTTCAATTCAAGAAACGTTGCGGATGAATTCGATCACCGTTGCATCGAACGCGGCCGGTGCTTCGAGGTTCGGCAGATGGCCGAGACCCGGGAGGCACACATAGCGGGCGGCCGGAATGCGTCCGGCCATCCGCTCCATCATCGACGGCGGCGCATTGCGATCGTGCTCGCCGGCAAGGCAAAGCACCGGGACGCGGATCGCGCCAAGGTTGGCGCGCTCGTCGAATCCGACGAGGCATTGCACCGCGGCGCGGTAGGTTTCGGCAGGCACCGCGCCCATGCACGCCACCGCAAGATTCCGTCCGGCCGCGTCCGGCGCGGGCCCGACGATTTCCCCGATGATGCCGGCGGCGAGATCGGCCATGCGCTTGCCGCTGTCCAACGGCGCAAGCCGGTCGGCGACGAACTTCTTCTGGAAATCGCCGCCTGGATTGCCGAACGCCGGGCTGGTGCAGCACAGCACCGCCGCGGCATAGCCGTCCGGCCGCCTTCGCAGCATCGTCTGCGTGACCATGCCGCCGAGCGAATGACCGACCAGCACCGGGCGTTGCAGCCCATGCTCGGCAATGGCCGCCTCCACATCCGCCGCGAGCGCGTCGAAGTGCATTTCGCCGACTGGTGGCCGCGCGCCATAGCCCGGCAGGTCGAGCGCGACGGGTGCAAAGCCCGCGCTCGCAAAGCTTTGCATCTGCGGGGCCCAGGCGCGGGCCGCCCCGCCCACCCCGTGCAGGAATACGACCGCGGATGGAGGAACGGCGGCTTCGCGCATCGGGTCCCCGGCGGCGAGCGCTCACCGCGGCCGATTGCCGCTCCGGTTGTGCGCCGCCAACCCATCCTAAGCGGCGGTCGGCGTTTCAGAAAACCGCACTTTGGTCGCGGTGGCAGGGTCAGGGGGAGCGTGATACCGTTTGCCGAACGATCAATCGTCCAGAAGCGGGAGGCTTCGATGAAGTCCGGAAGGCTTGCTCTTGCGATGCTCGGCGGCGCGATGCTGTGGCCCGCGGCCGGCGCGAATGCCAACACCGTCCTCAACGTCAACGCATGGGTACCCCCGGCGCATCTGCTGGTCGCCGACATCACCATGCCGTTCTGCAAGGACATGGAAAGCGCGACGCAGGGCCGCGTGAAATGCAACCTGCTGCCCAAGGCGGTGGTCGCGCCGCCGCAAACACTCGATGCGGTGAAGGACGGTCTCGCCGATCTTTCGTTCATCGTGCACGGGTACACGCCGGGCCGGTTCGTTGCGACGGACGTCGCCGAATTCCCGTTCCTGGCCGACACCTCGGAGGTCAACTCCGTCGCCTACCAGCGCGTCCACACCAAGCTGCTCGCCAAGCAGGACGAGCACAAAGGCGTGCGCGTGATGGGCGTGTTCACCCACGGACCGGGCCAGATCTACAACACCAAGCATGCGGTCAATTCGCTGAAGGATCTCGAAGGTCTGAAGATCCGGGTCGGCGGCGGCCTCGTGAACGACGTCGCCAAGGCGCTGGGCACGGTGCCGATGCTCAAGCCCGCGCCGGAAGCCTACGAACTGTTGAGCCAGGGCGTGGCCGACGGTCTTTTCTTTCCCAAAGAATCGGTGCTCTCGTTCAAGCTGGTGCCGCTGCTCAAGCACGTCACCTACGTGCCGGGTGGCCTCTACAACGTGACCTTCGCGCTGATCATGAACGAGGCGAAGTGGAAGTCGATTTCGCCGGCCGACCAGGCGGCGATCGAGAAGCTGTCCGGCGAGGCGCTCGCCTTGCGCGCCGGCAAGGCCTGGGACGCCATCGACACCAGGGCGGTGCAGGCCGTGCAGGACGCCAAGATTCCCATCGTGATGGCGAGCCCGCAGTTCATCGCCGAGATCAAGAGCAAGACCGCGCCGCTGGAGCAGGCCTGGTACGACAAGGTCAAGGCCAAGGGCGGCGACGGCCAGGCGATGCTTTCGGCGCTGCGGAGCGAGATCGCCACGCTCTCCAAGAAGTAGCCTGCACGACAGCCGTCGCAACGGGCCGCGGGCGGGTTCGCTGCGACAAACCGGCTCTCGTGTTGCGATCTGGGGGTCGTGCATGGATTCTGAGAAGCAGCCGCTCGCAGTGTTCGATCGCGTGATCGGCCCGCTGCTCGGTTATGTCGCCGGCATCCTGCTGTTCTGCCTGATGACGCTCACCTGCGTCGATGTGATCGGGCGATACTTCTTCAACATGCCGGTCACCGGCGGCTTCGAACTGACCGAGATGATGCTGGCGGCACTGATCTTCTTCGGCCTGCCGCTGGTCACCATCCGCAACGAGCACGTCATGGTCGACCTGCTCGATCCGGTCACGCCGGACTGGCTGTTGCGCATCCAGCATGTCGTCTCGTGCCTGGTCTGCGCGGTCGCGACCGGCTATCTCGCCTGGCGGCTCTGGCTTCGCGCCATCAACATGGCGGCGGCCGGCGAAACCACGGCGCAGCTCAAGCTGAATATCCCCTACCTTACCTTCTCGATGAGCGTGCTGATGGGTCTGACGGCGCTGGCCCTGGTGATCCTCGCCTGCCGGCGTCCGGTGCGTCACAGCGCGTCGCAGGTCTAGGCGATGCTCGAAGCGCTCATCGGCCTTCTGGCCTTCATGATCCTCGCCATCGCGCGAATTCCGATGGCCTTCGCGATGGGCATCGTCGGTTTTGCCGGCGTCGCCTACAAGCTGAATTTCAACGTCGCCTCGGCGATGATCGCGCAGGTGACCTACGAAACCGGCCTCGCCTACACGCTTTCGGTGGTGCCGCTGTTCATCCTGATGGGCAACTTCGTCGCCCACGCGCGGATGTCGGAGGAACTCTATCACGCGGCCTATTGCTTCCTTGGCCACAAGCGGGGCGGGCTTGCGATGTCCACGGTCGTCGCCTGCGCGGGCTTTGGCGCGATCTGCGGTTCGTCGATTGCCACCGCCGCGACCTTCACCAAGGTGTCGTACCCCTCGATGCGCAAGTATGGGTACAAGGACACACTTGCCGTGGGCTCGATCGCCGCCGGCGGCACGCTCGGAATCCTGATCCCGCCGTCGGTCATCATGGTGATCTACGGCATCCTCACCCAAACCAATATCGGCAAGCTGTTCGCCGCCGGCATCATTCCGGGACTCGTCGCCACCATCCTTCTGTGCCTCGCGGTGAAATACATCACCTGGCGCGATCCAGCCGCGGGCCCACCGGCCGAGCCGCATTCGTGGACCGAGCGATGGGCGTCGCTTCGCTACGTCTGGCCGGTGATCGCGCTGTTCGTGCTGGTGATCGGCGGCATCTATGCCGGCGCCTTCACCGCGACGGAAGGCGCTGGCATTGGCGCGGGCGGCGCATTCCTGTTCGCGCTGGCGCGCCGCGCGCTCACCTGGAAGATCCTGTTCGACGTGCTGGTCGAAAGCGCGCGCACCACGTCGATGCTGTTCATGATCCTGATCGGCGCGCTGCTGTTCGCCAATTTCATCAACTACACCACGATGCCGTCCGACCTGAAGAGCTTCGTGACGCAGTTCAACGTGCATCCGACGCTGGTGATCGTCGCCATCTGCTTCGTCTATATCCTGCTCGGCACGGCGATGGAGGAGCTGTCGATGATGCTCCTCACGGTGCCGCTGTTCTTTCCCGTGATCACCGCGCTCGGCTACGACCCGATCTGGTTCGGCATCATGGCCGTGATCGTGGTGCAGATCGGCATGATCAGCCCGCCCGTCGGCATGAATATCTTCGTGGTCAAGAACCTGCTGCGGCATGTTTCGATCATCGAAGTGTTCCGCGGCGTGACACCCTTCACCGTCGCTCTCGTCGCGCTTCTGGCGGCAGTCGTAGCCTTCCCGGGCATCGTCACCTGGCTGCCGGGCTTCATGCGCTGACGCCGCGCTCGCGATGGGAAGAAAGAATTGCGAATGCGCGCCCGGAACCGAAATCACCCGGCGGCGCGCATCTCGGACGGAGAACCGGTCAATTTAATCAGCGCACTCCTGAACGAATGGAGTTCGGCGGCCGAGAGCGAAGAAAACAGATGCTTTTCCATCCGATCGACCGCGCGATCACAAGCCTTCAGCAACTTGGCCCCTTCGGGAGTCAGATTGATTTGCAAAGTTCTGCGTTTTTCCCCGCCAACGGTCCGAGCGACGAGCCTTTTCTTTTCCAGCCCAGCGATCATTTCGTTCATTGATTGAGGCGAGATCGTAAATCGCCGGGCGAGCGACGCCGATGACATTTCACCGCCGCGCCTTGAAAGACTCAGCATCAGGTACTGCGCCGGTGTAACATTGTAGTCATGAAGGCAATCCGTCAGATTCCGCGTTATCAAGATCTGAGCGCGGCGAACGAGATACGTGGTCAGCGGCGGCTCTCTCATGCAATTCCTTCAATTGAAGACGAAACAAACACGGCATCGTCATTCGTGCACGGCTGATTTGCGTGTATCTCCCCGCCTCTTGATTTAATAGAAGGGTACTTGATAATCAACAAGGTGCAAGCGGCTGGAAACGGCGCACCGGCGGGCGAACCGGTGAAGGCAGTCAGTTCACTCGCGCGGGTCTCGCATCGGTAGATTGTTCACGGCCAATCACAAATGACTTCTCCTGATCCCGGTACCATGGAAGCGCTGTCGGACACCGATCGCGATCTGTTGCGCCGGTCGATCCGCGAATTCCTCGCTGCGCGCTGGCCGGCGGAAGGCGCGGTTGAACGCTCCGGTGAAACGCAAACCGTCACCGCCGTGTGGCGAGGGCTCGCGGATCAGGGTCTGGGTGCGCTCGGGGCCAACATGGCCGAAGCGGGCTTGCGCGAAATCGCCCTCGCCTTCGAGGAGCTCGGCCGCGCGTCGTGCCCGGCGCCGCTGCTTGGCGCGGTGGCGGTCAATCTCGCGTTTGCAACGCAACAATCGAACGCGATGGGCGCGCTGCTTGAGGATTTGCATCAAGGCAAGGCCTCAGTTGCGCTGGCGCTCGGCGCGTTCGATGGCGATCCGTCCGCGGGCAAGGCAGAGTTGCGGGGCGATGCGCTGTCGGCCAAGCTTGCGTTTGTCGAGGGTGCGCAGGCGGCGACACATTTCGCCGTGTTCGCCGGCGAAGGCATCGCAGTCGCCACAAGCGACGCGCCCGGCGTGACGATCAAGGCCACGCCCGGCCTCGCCGTGCCCTCCCTGTCCGAGGTCACCTTTGACAACACGCCGGCGATCCGCGTCGCCGTACCGCGCGAAACACTCGCCGATATCGCGCTGATGGTACGGCTCGCCTGCGCCAGCCGGGCGCTCGGCGCTGCGCAACGCTCATTCGAAATGGCCGTCGAGCATGCCAAAATCAGAAAGCAGTTCGGGCAGTTCATCGGCCAGTTCCAGGCGATCCAGCACAAGCTTGCCAACTGCCTGATCAGCCTCGACGGCGCGCGAATGACGCTCGAAACTGCGGCCACGGCGCGCGACGGCGGCAATCCCGACTGGCGGACCTTTGCCTCGTCGGCGCTCGCGTTCGCCGGACCGGCGCTGCGCACCGTGTCGATCGAGTCGCACCGGGCGCTCGGCGCCATCGGCTATGCCGAGGAGCACGAGGCGCCGCGGCATTTCCGCCGCGTGCATGCCGACCTCGCGCGCTTCGGCGGCGTGCAGCGCGCACGCGCCGAGCTTGCTGAATTCCTGCTCGGTCCCGCCTCATGACCGCCCTTCCCGCCCACGACATGGGTCCCGCAGCCAACGCCTTCCGCAAGGAGGTGCGTGACTGGCTGGCCCGGAACTGGACGCCGGAAAAGCGCGCGGCGCACCAGAACAAGCCATTCAAGGATCGCGGCTGGGATGCCGAGGTCTCCAGACTGATGGGACGCGACGGCTGGATCGGCGTGGGATGGCCGAAGAGGTTCGGCGGCCAGGCGCGCAGCCCGACCGAGCAGATCGTTTTCGTGACGGAACTGGCCAACGCCGGCGTGCCGTATCACGCGCACAACACCAGCGAGTCGATCGTCGCGCCGTCGCTGTTTGCCTACGGCACGCAGCAGCAGCAGGACGAGTGGCTTCCGAAAATCCGCAATGGCGAATGCCACTTCGCGCTGGGCTACAGCGAGCCGGAGGCCGGCTCCGATCTCGCGGCGCTGCGCACCCGCGCGGTCCGCGACGGCGACGACTGGGTGGTGAACGGCCAGAAGCTCTGGTCCACCGGCGCCGACAAGGCGCAGTACATGTGGCTCGCGGTGCGCACCGACCCGGAGGCGAAGAAGCACGCCGGCATCAGCATGCTGATGGTCGACCTCAAATCGCCCGGCGTGACGATCCGGCCGAGCATGGCCCTCTACGGCAGGACCTTCAGCACGCACTTCTACGACGACGTGCGGGTGCCGGCGAAGAACATGGTCGGCGAGGTCAACAACGGCTGGAAGGTGATCACCGATGCGCTCGCCTCAGAGCGCGTGATGATCGGCGGCACGCGGATCGCGACCATCGAGCGCGCCTTCGACCGCTTCACCGAATATGTGAAGACCGCAACGGTCGGCGGCAAGGCGCTGAAGAGCGACCCGCTCATCCGCGACCGGATCGGCGCACTCGCAGCCGACCTCGAAGTGGCGCGGCAACTGCAGATGCGGAGCCTGCGGGTGGTCGAGCAGGGCCGTTCGCCGATCCACGAAGCCGCGATGGCCAAGGTGTTCGCCAGCGAATTGCAGGAGCGGCTCGGCCAGGCCGCGCTTGACATCCTCGGCACCGGCGGCCTTTTGTCGGAGGATGCGGAAAGCGCCCCGCTCGGCGAGATGGAGCAGTTCCTGCGCCACTCGCTGATGGGAATCATCGCCGGCGGCAGCAACGAAATCCAGCGAAACATCATCGCGCAGCGGGGGCTGGATTTGCCCCGCCAATGAGGAGCAGTTCATGAGCGAAGAAGAGAAGAACATCGTCACTTACGAACTGGAAGGCGAGATCGCCCTGGTCGGGCTCAACCGCCCGGACAAGCGCAACTGCTTCAACCCGGACGTGATGAAGGCGCTGCGCGCCGCGATCGAGCGCGCCGGCGAGGAAGCCAAATGCGGCATCATCTTCGGCCATGGCGATAACTTCTGCGCCGGCCTCGACCTGCGCTGGGCCGCGGAAAGCTGGAAGACCGGACGCTCAGAGCGGCTGCCGTTTCAGTTCAACCGCAACAGCTATTTCGAGGCGATGGCGCGCGGCAACATTCCGTTCATCGCGGCTCTGCACGGCGCGACGCTGGGCGGCGGGCTGGAGACCGCCTCCGCGGCGCACATCCGCGTCGCCGACGAGACGACGTTCTTCGGCCTGCCCGAAGGCACGCGCGGCATCTTCATCGGCGGCGGCGGCTCGGTGCGCGTGGCCCGCCTGATCGGTTTTGCCCGCATGCAGGACATGATGCTGACCGGCCGCGTGCTCAAGGCCGACGAGGCCGAGCGTTACGGCATCGTGCAATATGTGGTGCCGAAGGGGCAGCAGATGGCCAAGGCCAAGGAGCTGGCGCTGAAGATCTGCAAGAACGCGCCGCTGTCGAACTTCGCCATCACCAACAGCCTGCCGCGGCTGCAGGACATGAACTACGACGACGGCCTCTACTTCGAGCGCATGGTCGCCGAATACACGCGCAGCCCCGAGTCGATCACCCGGCTGCACCAGTTCCTCGACAAGACCGCGCCGCGCGTGCGGCCGAACGAGTAACCGGATGTCGCCACACGGTCATTCCGGGGCGCGCCAAAGGCGCGAACCCGGAATCCAGAGGCGCGCGCGGAGTCTGCATCTGGATTCCGGGTTCGGCGCTGCGTGCCGCCCCGGAATGACTACAGAGAGTTTGATTTGAAGGGAGTGAAATATGGCTTTGCGTGACAACGCCATCGTGGCTTACGCCGAAACCAAGGTGATGAAGAAGAGCGACCGGGACGTCTGGGTCCTGATGGGCGAAATCCTCGAATCGCTTCTGGACAAGAGCGGCTTCGAGAAAAGCGAGGTCGATGGGCTGGTGATGTCGGGCCTCACCGGCACCGGCGGCGCCAGCATGTTCTGGGCACAAAGCACCTGCGACATGCTGGGGCTCGAGGTCGGCTTCTGCGAGCAGGTGCACACCGGCGGCTGCTCGGCGATCGGCGCGGTCGCGCGCGCCGCGGCCGCGATCGACGCCGGGATGTGCGAGGTGGCGGTCTGCATGTTCGCCGACACGCACGTGCGCGAGCACAACGGCCGCAATGACCGCAATTACCGCCGCGACTGGACCGACCCCTACGGCGTGCTCGGCCCGCCGGGCGCGTTCGGCCTGCTGCAACGGAGCTACGACGCCAAATACGGCGTCGATCTCCAGGCGCTGGGCAAGCTCGCGGTCACGCAGCGCAACCACGCGATCCTCAACGAGAACGCCTGCGAAGAGCTGCGCGTGCCGATCACCATCGACGACTACATCAACTCGCGCATGATCGCCGACCCGATCCGGCTGCTCGATTGCGTGATGCTGGCCGACGGCGCCGCGGGGGTGATCGTCACCAGCAAGAAGCACGCGAAGGAGAAGGGCCTGAACAAGTGCGTGATCCCGATCGGCTATGCCGAGCGCACCAATTTCCTCGGCGGCGAGGGCCTGGTCGACGTCACGCGCAGCGGCCACGAGGTCGCCGCCAAGAAGACGCTGGCCCAGGCCGGCTGGAACATCAAGGACGTCCGCTCCTTCCACCCTTATGACGACTTCCTGATTGCGCTGGTGATCCAGTTCGAGGCGTTCGGCTTCTGCAAGCCGGGCGAAGGCATGAAGTTCGTCCGCGACACCGACATGTCATTCAACGGGACGCTGCCGATGAACACCGGCGGCGGCCAGATCTCGGCCGGCCAGGCCGCATCCTCGTCGCACAACCTGATCGAGGCGGTGCGCCAGCTGATGGGCGAAGGCGGCAAGCGCCAGGTGAAGGACACCACCAATGCGATGGTGACCGGCATCGGCTGGATCAACTACGGACGCAACTGGGGCTCGAGCGCCGCAATGGCGCTGGTTCCGAACCAATAGTCATCCGGGATTTGTCGAGGACATCATGGCTCTCACATTGAACGATACGCTCAACGTCAAGCGCGAGATGAAGGCGCACTACGATTTCGGCCAGCCGTTCTGGGACGCGACGAAGCAGAAGAAACTCGTGATCCAGTATTGCAAGACCGCGAAGAAGTACCAGCACTTCCCGCGCCCGGTCAGCATCTATACCGGGCGGCGCCGCGACATCGAGTGGCGCGAGGTGTCGGGCAAGGGCAAGGTCTATTCCTTCACGATCGCTCACCGGGGCCCGCCCGCGTTCCAGGGCGCCGAACCCTATGCGGTCGCAAGCGTCACGATCGACGAAGGCGTCAACGTGATCGCCAATGTGGTGAACTGCACGGCCGAGGACCTCAAAGTCGGCATGCGGGTGAAGCCTTACTGGCATCCCATCAACAACGGCGAGCACCTGCTGATGTGGCAGCCCGACAAGGATGCGAAATGAGCGAACCGGACGACGCGCGCGGCAAAAAGGCCGTCACCAAGTTCCTGCGTCCACGGTCGATTGCGATCGTCGGCATGTCGACCCGCGCCGGCAGCGCGGGCCAGGTGATCCTGCAATCGCTCAAGCTCAACAACTTCAAGGGCGACATTCATCTGGTCGGCCGGAGCGACGAGCCGATCGACGGACGCCTGGTGCTGAAAAGCCCCGAACGGCTGCCCGAGGGCGTAGACCTCGCGGTGTTTACGCTGCCGGCGGCCGGCGTGCAGGAGGCGGTCGCGGCCTGCACCAAGCGCAAGGTCGGTTCGGCGATGATCTTCGCCGCGGGCTTCGCCGAGGTCGGCGAGCAGAAGATGCAGGACGACATCGCGAAAATCGCGCGCGACGGCGGGCTCGCCATCATCGGTCCGAACTGTCTCGGCGTCACCAACAACGTGGACGGCATCATGCTGCACATGTTGTACGCGCAGGAGGCGTTGCGGTTCGGCAAAGATTCAAAACCCGGGCTTGCCTTCGTCGGCCAAAGCGGCGGCATGCTCGGCCATTTCCAGCGCGCCGCCGATGCGCGCGGCACGCCGTTGTCCTATGTGATCTCGACCGGCAACGAGATCGGCCTCGAGTCCACCGATTTCATCGAGTTCCTGGCAGACGATCCGGCGACCAGCGTGCTGGTGGTCTACACCGAGCAGGTGCGGCGTCCGCGCGAATTCCTCGAGGCGATCCGGCGTTGCCGCACCAACGGCAAGCCTGTGGTGCTGATGTTCCCCGGCCGCAGCGTAAAGTCGCGGCAGGCCGCGCAGTCGCACACCGGCGCGCTGGTCGGCGACTACGTCACCATGAAGACTCTGGTTGAGGATGCCGGCGCCATTGTCGTCACGACCATGGACGAAATGATCGACCTCGCCGAAATCCTGGTGCGATTCCCGAAGCCGCCGGCCAAGGGCCCGGGCATTCTGACCGCGTCGGGAGCGTTCGTCGGCCTCGCCAACGATATGGCGGAAGAACTTGGGTTCGAATTTCCGCAAGTCGAGCCCGAGACGCTCAAGCGGTTCGAGGAAATCCTGCCGCCCTACGGAAACTACGGCAATCCGCTCGACGTCACCGCGGGCTTTACACCGGCTTCGCTGCCTGCGGCGACGAAGGCACTGATCGACGATCCGAACATCGGCATGCTGTTCATATCGTTTCCGATCCGTTTGGGCGTAGTCGTGCAGGGCTTCAACAGCGGCATGGCACACTCCGACAAACCGAAGGTTCTGGTGGCGCTCGGCGACACCTCGCCGCTCGGCCCAGATGTCGTCGAAGCGGTGAAGCAGGGCCCTGCGGTGTTCAGCCGTTCGTCGGACCGGATGATGCGGGCCATCGCACTCTATGCCCGCTACGGGCGCCTGCTCGCTCGTCCGCCCGCGCCGAAGCCCGAGCCGATCAAGGGCCTGCCCAAGATCGGCAAGGGCACGCAGCCGGAATGGCTCGGCAAGAAGATCCTCGCAGCCGCAGGGATCCGCGTACCCGACGGCGAACTCGCCCGCAACGCCGACGAGGCGGTCGCGGTCGCCAGGCGCATCGGCTACCCGGTTGTGCTGAAGGCGCAGGCCGCGGCGCTGGCGCACAAGACCGAAGCCGGTGGCGTGATCCTCAATCTTGCCGACGAAGCGGCGGTGCGCACCGCCTTCGACACGCTGGTCAAGAACGTCAAGCGCGCCGCGCCGAACGTCACGCTGGACGGCGCGCTCGTCGAGAAGATGTCGCCAAAGGGCGTCGAGTTGATGGTCGGCGCCAAGCGCGATCCCGGCTGGGGCACGGTGTTGCTATTGGGCCTTGGCGGCATCTGGGTCGAGGCGCTGGGCGACGTGCAGTTGCTGCCGGGCGACGCTGGCGAGGCGCAGGTGCTCGAAGCGCTCGGCAAGCTCCGCACCGCCAAGCTTCTCAAGGGCTTCCGCGGCGCACCGCCGGCGGACGTCGAAGCCGTGGCCAAGGTGGTCACGGCGATCGGCCGGCTGATGGCGACCGTACCGGAATTGACCGAGATTGACGTCAATCCGCTGATGGTGCACGGCAAGGGACAGGGCGTCACGGCGCTGGATGCGCTGATCGTCGCCGGGTAGTCTCGAATGAAATAAAGAGAAGTGCGGGGCGCCATCCGCATTCAATCGAGAGGGAGGAATGCCGTGACAATCAAGACCGTCGCCTGGATTGCCGCAGCCCTCGTCGGCACGTGCCTGTCGGCCGCGGCGCAGACCTACCCCACGCGGGAAATCCGCATGGTCGTCGGCCTGCCCGCGGGCAGCGGCGGCGACATCGTCGCGCGCTACTACGCCGACAAGCTGTCGGGCCTCGCGGGCAAACCGGTCATCGTCGAGAACCGGCCCGGCATGATCCTGTCGATCGGCGCCGACGCGGTCGCCAAGGCGCCGCCCGACGGCTACACGGTCCTCATCACGTCGGTGACGTCGTCGCACGCGGCCAACGTCTTCAACTTCAAGAAGCTGCCCTACGACCCGATCAAGGACTTCACGCCGGTCGCGATGCTGCAGAAGAGCTATTTCATGCTCATGGTGCGCTCCGAAGCACCCTGGAAGACCGTGGCCGAACTGACCGAAGCGATGAAGGCGAAGGCCGAGAAGGCGACCTACGGCTATGGCGCGCCGCCCGCCTTGGCGTCCGCCGAGCTTTACAAGGCCCGCAAGGGGTTGAAGGCGGTCGGCATTCCCTACAAGACCTCGATGGCATCGCTGCCTGAGATGTTCAGCGGCGAACTCGATTTCCAGTTTATCGACTCGACCGCAGGCACGCCGCTGCGTCAAAGTGGCAAGGTGCGCGCGCTGGCGGTTTCCTCCGGACAGCGCGTGCCCGGTGTCGACCTTCCGACCATGGCCGAAGCGGCAGATATTCCGGAGTTCGATATCGCGCCGGTATGGGGTGTTCTGCTGCCGGCGGGAGCGCCTGCGCCGATCGTCGCGAAGCTCGAATCGTGGTTTGCCGAAATCAGCCGGATGGATGCCACCCGGCAGTATCAGGCCAACACGCACGCGGCGCCGTTCGCCGGCAACGCCAAGGCCCTGGCCGACTTCATCCCCAAGGAGATCAAGAAGTGGGAAGAGCTGGCCAGGCTCGCGAAAATCGAGCCGCAGTGAGGCCTGAACACCAACGTCAGTTCACCTTGATGTTCAGCTCCTTCACGAGCTTTTCGAACTTGGCATAGTCGTCGCGCACCAGCTTCGCAAAGGCTTCGCTGCTGCCGCCGACCGGTTCCTGCGCGGAGTCCTCGACATTCTTCTTGATCGCCGGATCGGCCAGCGCTTTGCCGATCTCCTCGTTCAGCCGCGCAACGATCGCGGGCGGCGTGCCCTGCGGGACGAACACGCCCAGCCATTGATCTGACGTCAGGGCCTTGATTCCCGCCTGTTCGAAGGTTGGAACATCCGGCAACGCCGGCGATCGCGCGGCGGTCGACTGCGCGAGCAGCAGCAAACGGCCTGCCTTGTAGTGCGGGATCAGCGGCGTCGATCCGAGCGTCCCGAGCTTGATGTGGCCCGCGATCAGGTCGTTGATCGCCTGGCCGCCGCCCCGGTACGACACCTGCTCCAGCTCGATGCCGGCGATCTTGGCGAACCACGCCGTCACCATATGTTGCTGCGATCCCGCGCCGCTGCCCGTCCCGTAGCGCATGCCGGGCTCTTTCTTCGCGAGCGCGACCAGCTCGGCGATGGTCTTGACGCCAAGCGTCGGATGCGCGGCGAGCACGATCGGTTGCCGGGAAATCTGCGCGACCGGCATGAAGTCCTTCAAGGGATCGTAGCCGACCTTGTAGACATGCGGATTGCTGATGATCGTTTCCGGCACGATCAGGATGGTGTGGCCGTCCGGCGCCGCTTTGGACGCGAGCTCGATGCCGAGATTGCCGTTGGCTCCGGCCTTGTTCTCGACCACCACCTGTTGGCCGAACACGCGCCCCAAATGCTGGCCGACCAGCCGGGCCGCGATGTCGGTGGAACCGCCCGCCGCGAACGGCACGATCACCTGGACCGGACGGTTCGGCCATTGCTGAGCCTCGACCGGCAACGAGCTTGCGAACAGCGCCGCCAGCAAGGCGACGATACGAGCAATCGGCATTTTCATCCCCTCTCCCACTCGACAAATACCGCCCGAACTCCCGATCAGGCGCGCTCCGCAACGTTCCGGATATCGAACAGCCCTTCCGCCGCGCCCGCACTCTGCGTCGAGCAGAACAGCTCGTAGCGGTCGGAGCAGAACCACACGCGCCCGACCTCCATTGCCGCTCCGTCGGCGCTCAACGCCTTGCGCCACAGGCCGAGAACCGGCGCGCGCGGCGACAGCTTCAAGAGCCGGCCCAGGCCCGCGCCCGCCGCCTCGGCCCGCACCGAGACCTCGGTCGAAGCAATGCGGATGCCGACCGCAAGCATCATGTCCTCGGTCGAGATCAGCTCGGCCTTGGCGCGCGGCAGCGCCGCCACGGCCGGCAACAGCCAGGCTTCGGTCATCGCCACCGGCGTGCTGTCGATCAGATAGAGCCGCTCCAGATACAGCGCCTTTTCACGCGGGCGCGTGCCGAGCGCGTCGGAAATCTCCGAAGACGGCACGCGCAGCTCGTAGCGAAGCAGCCGCGCGCTCGCACCTTCGGCCTGCGAGAACAAGGAGCCCAGCAGTCCGTGCAGGCGCTTGAGATCGTGGCGCACGGCGGGCGCGGTGACGAATGTCCCCTTGCCCTGCTTGCGAACGAGAATCTGCTTTCGCACCAGCGACTGCACCGCCTGCCGGAGCGTGATGCGGCTCACGCCGTAGCGCTCGGTCAGCACGGTCTCGGAATCGAAACGGTCGCCGGGCTTGAGGCCGCCGTTGCGGATCGTGCGCTCCAGGACACCGGCAAGCTGACGGTACAGCGGCTCCGGACTGGAGCGGCGCAACGCGGCCGGCGACTGGTCTGCTCTGGCCCTCACTCTGGCCCCCTTGGCGCTCCACCTTGGCGAACGCTCGTTCGGACGGCATAGTAGGTCGTCTTATAACGTCTTAACAAGAGCCCTTCCGCGCCATGCCCTATTCCACCTACCTGCCGGAACACATGGGATCGATCCGGCTGACGCCGGCCGGGCCGTTCGTCGCGGGCTCGTTCGCCGAACTGACGCTGGTCTACGCGGCGGGCACCTTCGGTATCGACGACACCGGCATGGTGAAGGTGTCGTGGCGCACCACGTCCGACATGGCCAAGCCGCAGTTCGACAAGCCGCAGGCGGCGAACTTCACCACTGTCGAGGCGAGCAACGGCGCCAAGCTCGAGGTCTGGTACGACCGGCTCAACATCCGGCCCTATGTGAACACGCTCCTCATTCGTGTGGGCCGCGGCTACCTGCGGGCGGGCGACACGCTGACGATCCGCTTCGGCGACAAGCACCAGGGCTCGCCCGGCTGGCGGCTGCAGACCAACGTCGAGAAGAACGTCGAGTTGAAGACCTCGATCGACGCGTTTGCGACCTACGAGTTCTGCGAACTGCCGCAGCAGCCGGCATTCGATCTCATTCCCGGCCCGGCGAAGACGTGGAAGGCGATCGTTCCGTCGCTGGCCGTCACCGGCCAGCCGTTCCGGCTGGCGATCGTCGCCGAGGACATGTGGGGCAATCCGACCACCGACGCCGAGCAAAATCTCACGCTTACGGCCTCTCAGGCGCTGCGCGGCCTGCCGCCGAGCGTCGCCATCAAACGCGGCGAAGGCCCGCGCGTCATCGAAAATCTCGTGGCCGAGCGCGAGGGCGACGTCGAACTGCGCGTCATGGCTGGCCGCAAGGAGTTGACGCGCGCCAATCCGCTGCGCGTGGTGAAGGCCGCAACGCTGAAGCGCTACTGGGGCGACCTGCACGGCCAGAGCGGCGAAACCGTCGGCATGGGATCGGCGGAAGACTACTTCCGCTTCGCGCGCGATCTGGCGTTTGTCGACATGACCGGCCACCAGGGCAACGACTTCCAGATCACCGATGCGTTCTGGAAAAAGCTCAACGAATTGACCGCCGCGTTCGACAAGCCCGGACAGTTCGTCTGCCTTCCCGGCTACGAATGGTCCGGCAACACCGGAATGGGCGGCGACCGCAACGTGTTCTACCGCCGCGAGGGACGGCCGATCCGCCGCTCGTCGCATATCCTGGTCGAAGGCCAGACCTCGACCGACGCCATCTACACCGCCGACAAACTGTTCGAGGCGCTGAAAGACGAGGACGCTATCGTGATCGCCCATGTCGGCGGGCGCTACGCCGACGTGAAATACGCCCACGACGGAAGGCTGGAACGCGCGGTCGAGGTGCATTCCTCCTGGGGCACATTCGAATGGATCCTGCACGACGCCTTCGAAAGGGGCTTCCGGGTCGGCGTGGTCTGCCACAGCGACGACCACAAGGGACGGCCGGGCGCCACGCGGCCCGGTGCATCGAGCTTCGGTGCGATCGGCGGGCTCACCTGCTACTTCATGCCGGAACTGACGCGGGATGCTTTGTTTGCGGCGCTGCGCCAACGGCATCACTACGGCACCACCGGCAACCGGCTGTTCCTCGACCTGCGCGGGAGCTTTGCGTCCGACGTGGTTCGTCTCTCCGACGATCCGCTGCTCGGTCCCGTCACCGAACAGAAGACGCGCGAGGTCAGGATGGGAGATATCGTCCGGCCGGGCCCGGTGCCGATGCGGCTCGATGCCGAGGTGATCGGCACCGCACCGATCGAGTGCTTCGATGTGCTGCACGGAACCAAACTCGTCAAAACCGTGCGGCCCTATTCCTCGGCCGATCTCGGCCGCCGCGTTCGCGTCCTCTGGGAGGGCGCCGAATACCGCGGCCGCGGCCGCGAGACCGTCTGGCAAGGCAAGCTTACGCTCAGCGGCAACCGCTTCAGCCGGTTTGCCGAGGTCAACTTCCTCAATCCCGAGCGCAAGGTGCTAGAAACTGCTTCGGGCACCGCGCTCGCCTGGACTTCCGTCACGACCGGAAATCTCACAGGCATCGATCTTTGGCTCGACGAAGCGAAGCGGGGCACGCTCAAGATCGAAACCAGCGTCGTCTCGGGCGAAATCGACCTCGCCTCGCTTGCCGACAACACCGTCGCGTTCGACGGTGGAATGCTGGGCCGCAAGCTGAGCGTCTACCGGCTTCCCGAAAACGACTGGAGCCGCCATGTGACGCTCGATCACACGGTGACATTTTCGGGCGGATCGGATCTTCCGGTCTATGTCCGCGTCACGCAAGCGGACGGCAATCAGGCCTGGTCGAGCCCGATCTACCTGATCGCGTAGAGGTGCGCCCTATTCGGCGGCGGGCGCCATCATCGCTGCCTTCAGGAAGGTCGGATCGAACACGCGGTCGGCCATCACCTGGCAGCGCTTGATCAGCCGGTGCTCGTCCGCCGAATAGTCGGGGATCGCATTGTGCAGCGTGCCGATGTGGTCCCACACCAGAACGTCGCCTTCCGTCCAGACATGGGCATGCTGGTACTTCGGCTGTAGCTGGTGCTCGAACAGCTCGGCCAGAACCTCGTCGCTCTCGGCTTCGGACAGCTCGTTGATGCGGATGGCGTAGCCGGGATTGGCGTAAAGAACCTTCCGCCCGGTGATCGGGTGCGTCAGGAAAACCGGATGCACCGACGGCGGCCGCTTGGCGCGCTGCTCCGGCGTCAGCGCCGGACGCGTGCTGCCCGGCCGGCGGCGCATCTCCTCCCAGAACTTGTTGAAGTCGTGCGTCGCGGTCGCGTTTTCCAGGCGGCTCTTCAAGGCAGGCGACAGACCGTCATAGGCCGCGTGCATATCGGCAAACACCGTATTGCCCAGCGGCTTGCCATTGCGGCGCGGGATCTTGATCGCGTAGAGAACATTGATGAAGCCGATCAGCTCGTTGTACGACATGTCGGTGTGCCAGTCCTGACCGGCATCCGCCAGACCGATCGGCTGGCCGTTCTCGACGATATTGGACAGCAGCATGACCTCGGGCACGCCCGGCTCGCAGTAGGTGCCGGTCGGCGACCCTTGCAACGAGCCGAACCGCTCTGAAAACGCCTTCAGCGACAGCGCGTCGAGATTTTGCCGGGGAAAGCAGAGAACGCCGTGCGCGCCCAGCGCATGAAAGATGCCGGCGAAGCTCGCCCGGTCCAGCGGCTTCGACAGGTCGATGTCCTCGACCTTGGCACCCAGCGTGCCCCGATTGGGTGTGATCTTCATGTTCGGTCGCCCGTCGTTCAAAATCCCGGCCCTGAAAGTCCAGACTTGCCGGTTGCCCGGAATATCGGGCAGGCTTGGACCAATGAAAAGACCGGAATCCGGAGACAGCTTGTTTCAGTTCGCGAAACGAGCGGCCCCGATCCCGGCGACGGGAGGTAAGAATGACGGTCACGCAGGCTGACAGCGCGCCACAGGCGGCCCGGAACGTCGCGGTTCGACAGCCGCCGTCCGCCGATAGCCGCTTCGCCGGATTTCTGGCGCTCGAAGACTTCGAAGCCGCGGCGCGCCGGCACCTGCCCCGCATGCTCTATGGCTTCATTTCGGGCGGCGCCGAGACCAACGCCGCGGTGCGCGGCAATCTCGACTGTTTCCAGGACTATTCGTTCGTGCCCCGCGTGCTGGCCGACGTCTCGCGCCGCAGCCACGCCAAGATGCTGTTCGGCCGTTCCTACGCCGCGCCCTTCGGGATCGCGCCGATGGGAGCTGCCGCGATCTGCGCCTATCGCAGCGATCTCGTCAGCGCGCAGGCTGCCGCCGCTGCGAACATTCCGCTGATCCTGAGTGGGGCGTCCCTGATCCGGCTTGAAGAGATCCGGCAGGCAAGCCCGACCGCCTGGTATCAGGCCTATCTGCCGGGCGACGCCGCGCGCATCGAGCCGCTGGTCGATCGCGTGGCGGCCGCGGGCTACGAGGTGTTCGTGCTGACCGCGGACGTTCCGGTGTCGGCCAATCGAGAGAACAATGTCCGCAGCGGCTTCAGTATTCCGATCAAGCCCAGCGCCAAGCTGGTCTGGGACGTGGTCACGCACCCCGCCTGGTCGCTCGGCACCTTCGCGCGCACGGTCGTACAGCACGGCATGCCGCACTTCGAGAACATGGATGCGACGCGGGGCCCGCCGGTGATTTCGCGGCATCTCGAGCGCGCCGTCGGAAACCGCGATCAGATGTCGTGGGAGCACGTGAAGCTGATCCGCAAGCGTTGGAAGGGTCCCTTCGTCATCAAGGGCATCCTCTCCGCGGCGGATGCGCGCGCCGCAAAGGACTGCGGCGTCGACGGCATCATGGTGTCGAACCACGGCGGCCGTCAGCTCGATTCCGCGATTGCGCCGCTGCGCGTGCTGCCGCAGATCATCGAGGCGGCGCGCGGCATGACGGTCATGCTCGACGGCGGCGTGCGGCGCGGCACCGACGTTTTGAAAACGCTAGCGCTGGGCGCCGACTTCGTGTTCATCGGGCGGCCGTTCCTGTTCGCGGCCGCGGTTGGCGGCGAAGCCGGCGTGCGGCACGCCATCGAGCTTCTGGCCACCGAAATCAGCCGCGACATGGCGCTGCTCGGGGTAACCGACCTTTCGGAGGTTCGTCCCGAACTGCTGTCCCGCAACCGATAGGGGTCCGCGCCTATTCCAGCTTCAGGCCGAGCTTCTTGATGACCGGCGCCCAGCGCGCGGTTTCGCTCTTCACGAAATCCCGCGCTTCGTCCGGCGTCGAGCCTGCAAGCTGGATCGAGGCAATCCGGTCGCTGAGATTGGGTATCGTGAAGATGCGGCGGAGTTCGGCGTTGATCTTGTCGACAATCGGCCGCGGCGTCTTCGCCGGCGCGACCATCACGTACCATTCCGACGCCACGAGATCGACGCCCTGCTCCTTGAACGTCGGCACCTTCGGAATCGCCGGATAACGCTGCTCGGCCGTGACCGCGAGCGCGCGCATCAGCCCCGCCTCATACTGCGGCAGCGCCTGCACCACGGTCCCGAAGGTCATCGGGATCTGGCCCGCGAGCACATCGTTCATCGCCGGCGTGCCGCCGCGATAGACCACGTGCGTCATGTCGATGCCGGCCTGCAGCTTCAGCATCTCCGCCACGAGATGCGTCATACTGCCAATCCCGGCCGAACCGAAATTGATGGTGCCGGGCTTGGCCTTGGCCAGCGCGATCAACTCCTTGAGGTCGGTCGGCTCGAACTTGGGACTGGTGTAGGGAATGAGCGGGATCTTCGTCACCATGCTGATGAATTCGAAATCGGCGAGCGCGTCATAGGGCAGCTTGTCGTTCAGCGACGGATTGGTGGCGTGATTGCTGACGGTGAGCAGCAGCGTATAGCCGTCGGGATCGGCCTTGGCCGCGGCCTGCGTGCCGATCACGGTCGCCGCGCCCGGCCGCGTCTCGACCAGGACCGTCTGGCCCCATTTCTCGGTCATCTTCTGGCCGATGATGCGGGCGATGATGTCGGTCGAGCCACCCGGCGCGAACGGCACGATGATCTTGATCGGCTTGTCCGGGTATTTGTCGGCTACGGATTGTGCCGTGGCGCTCGCCGAAAAACCCGCCGTCGCTGCGGCACACAGCGCGCCAAAAAGCGCGTCTCGCATCCTCGAACATTTGCCGATCTGTTTCACGCATTCCTCCCGGTCGTGCTTTCATTGGTCCCGGCCGCGTTGCTATTGTTTTCGTCGGGCCGGACGCGCACCAGTTTGGGCTGGATATGATGCCCCGCCAACCGGGATTTGGCTAAACTTACTGTTTCGATTTCGGAAACGAGGGAAAAGTGGACCGTCTCCGCTGCATCGAGGTTTTCGTCGAGGTCGCCCGCGACGGCAGCTTCACCGGGGCGGCGCGACGGCTCGGCATGTCGAAAGCGGCGACCACCAAGCACGTCGCCTGGCTCGAGCAATCGCTCGGCGCCAAGCTCCTCAACCGGACCACAAAGCATGTCGGCCTCACCGAGGCCGGTGCGCATGCGCTGGCGCAGGGCCAACTCCTGCTCGAGGGCTATGAGGAGATCGGCTCGGGAGCCCGGGAACTGCTGGAGAAACCGCGCGGCATCATTCGCGTCGGCACGCCGCCCTCGTTCGGCACACACCATCTGCTGCCGCTGGTGACGCGGTTCACCGAGCGCTATCCCGAAATCCGCATCGTGCTGATGCTCGACGACGGCAGCGCCAACCTGATCACGCAGGGGCTCGATCTTTCGCTTCGCATCGGCCCCGCGCCCGACGACGCCGGCCATATCGCCGTGCCGCTCACCAAGGCACCGCAGGTGCTGGTGGCGTCGAAGAGCTATCTGCAAAAGCATGGCATGCCGAAGACGCCGGCCGAGCTCGCCGGTCACAACTGTCTCGTCCATTCGCTGAAGTCGCCGACCAACATCTGGCGGTTCTCCAGCAAGGCCGGCGAGGTCTCGACCCGCGTGCGCGGCACGGTGGCATCGAACTTCGGCGAGTCGCTCAAGCAGGCCGCCCTGCTCGGCCACGGCATCGCGATGCACCCTTATTACATGGTGTCGGACGACCTGAAGGCGAAACGCCTCGTCGCCGTGCTGCCGAACTACGAGCCGCTGGAACTCGACATCTACGTGGTCTATCCGACGCGGGAACACCTGCCGGAACGCACGCGCCGGTTTCTGGAATTTCTCAAGCGCTGGTCAAAAACGCCGCCGGACTGGTCGAAACCCGCAGCCGCCGTGCTGTAGTATCTGCCGATGACCCACCTGTCGCCCTTCGAGGGCACCAACCTCAACCTGCTTCTGGAAGATCGTGCCCGGCAGCGGCCCGATCACCCGTTCCTCGTCTGGGCGCCGTTCGAAGGCCCATCGCGCAACTGGACCTATGGTCAGTTCGCGACCGATGCTGCTCGCCTGGCGGGCGGCCTGGCCAAGCGGGGCATCGGCCCGGGCGACCGCGTGCTGGTGCATTTCGAGAACTGTCCGGAGACGCTGCTGGCGCGCTTTGCGCTCGCCCGGCTGGGCGCGATCTGCGTCGCCACCAACGCGATGGCGGCGGGTCCCGAGATCACCCACTACGCCGGTTCGTCGCGCGCGACGGCCGCGATCACGCAGGCGAAATTCGCAGAACTGGTGGCGTCGCACGCTCCCGACGTGAAATGGATCGCGGTCGCGGACTCCGCGGGACCGAACAACGGTAATGGCTCCGACTCGTTCGGTGAGCTCTTTAGAGATCCGGCACCGGCTCACCCGGCGCGGCATTCCGACCCTGCATCCATCATGTTTACGACCGGCACGACCGGAAAGCCGAAGGGCGTCGTGTGGACTCAGGCGAATTTGCTGTGGGCCTGCAAATATGGCGCGCAGGTCTACGGGCATCGGAGCGAGGATGTGAGCCTGATCTCACTGCCGCTGTTCCATGTGGTCGGGCTCTGCTGGTCGTTCCTGCCGGTGCTCTGGGCCGGCGGCACCGCCGTCCTGCAGCCGCGGTTTTCGGCGAGCCGCTTCTGGCCGGCCTCGCTCGAGCATCGCGCTACGCTCGCCTCGCAGGTTCTCTTTACTTCGATGGCCCTGCAGCAGCAGCCGGTGCCCGAGCGGCACTTCTATCGCCAGTGGACCGTCGCCCGCGGTGACAGTGCTTCGCAGGCGTACAACCGGATTCCGTCGTTCGTGCCGTCCTGGGGCATGACCGAGATGATCGCGCCGACCATCTATGGCGATCCGCTGGTCCAGGCCGCAGAGGGCGCGCTCGGCAGGCCTTCGCTCGCGCATGAAATCCGCATCCGGCACGCCGACGGCCAACCGGTCAGGCCGGGTGAAACCGGCGAACTGACCGTGAAGGGAATTCGCGGCCTGTCGGTGTTTCTCGAATATGACGGCAATCCGGACGCGACGCGCGCGGCGTTCGACGACGAAGGCTTTTTCCGCACCGGCGACCGCGTCACTCTGCTCGATGCCGGCTGGATCAGGTTCAGCGAACGTGCGAGCGACATCATCAAGGTCGGCGGCGAAGGCGTATCGCCTTCCGAGATTGAAAGCGTCGTGCGCAACGTAAGCGGCGTGCGCGAGGTGGCCGTGGTCGGCGTGCCGGACGAAAGCTACGGCCAGGTGCCGGTCGCGTTCGTTGAGGCCGACAGCCGCCCCGGCGGCGAGCTCGAAGCGGACATTCTGGCGTCATGCCGAGGCGCCCTGGCCAAATTCAAGGTGCCCCGGCGGATCGTGATCCTTCCCGAATTGCCGCGCATCGGCAATGCCAAGATCGCCAAAGCGAAACTTCGCCAGATGATACAATCAGAAACGGAATCCCATGGGAGCGACAAACAATGCAGCGTAAAAGTCACTGGTCCGTAGCGCTTGGAATCGCGGCGGTTGCGACGCTCACCGCGACGCAAGCCGCGCTGGCCGACAACTACCCGACACGCCCGGTTCGCGTCATCACGCTGACGGCGCCGGGCGGCTCGCTCGACATTCTGGCGCGCACGCTCGCCCAAAGCCTTTCCGAAGCGGCCGGGCAGCAGTTCTATGTGGAGAACAAGGTCGGCGCCGGCGGCAATCTCGGCGTCGCCGAGCTCGCGCGGTCGCCGGCCGATGGCTACACCATCGGCATGATCACGGTCTCGACGCACGGCATCAATCCGGGCCTGCTCGGATCGAAGCTGCCGTTCGACGCCCTGAAGGATTTCGAGCTTCTCGCCGTGGCGGCGGAACTCAAGAACGCCGTGGTGGTGAATCCGAAGGTGCCGGCCAAAAACATGCAGGAGCTGGTCCGCTACGCCCGGGACAATCCCGGCAAGGTCAGCTTCGGCTCCGCCGGCATCGGCACCTCGCAGCACATGGCCGGGGAATTGTTCAAGCATCAGGCCAAGATCGACATCAGCCACGTGCCTTATCGGGGCGCAGCACAGGCCGCGCCTGATCTCGTCGCCGGCGAAATCCAGCTCATGTTCTCAAGCATTCCCGACGTGCTGGGGTTCATCCAGTCGGAGAAGCTGCGCGGCATCGGCATCTCGACCAAGGCCCGCTCGGCCGTGCTGCCCGACCTGGTGCCGGTCGCCGAGCAGGGATTTCCCGATTTCGACGTGAAGGCCTGGTTCGGCCTCGCCGCACCCAGGGGCACGCCGCCGGAAACCGTCGCCTACCTGAACCGGCAGATCAACGCCGCACTCGCCAAGCCCGACGTGAGGGATCGCCTGTCGAAGATCGGCATGGACCCGAGCGCTCCGCTCACGCCCGACCAGACGCGCGACTTCGTCCGCCGCGAAATCGATCAGTGGACCACGGTGGTGAAGGCGGCCAACATTCAGGCGCAGTAAACGGACGGGCCACTAGGCATGCCGCCAGGAATGGTGGCGCGCCCAGTGCTCGACCATCCACATCCGGTCGACGCCCCAGATCGGCTGGCCGTCGACGACAAACCAGGGCACGCCGAATACGCCCTTCTGGATCGCGGCATCGACCGCCTGCTTCAGCGTGCCCTTGGCGTGGTCCGTCTCGATGTCCCGCAGAAGTGCCTGCGCGTCGATGCCGAGCGCGCTCGCCTCCTCGGCAACGGCTTCGGGCGGGGTGATGTTCAGCCCACGCACCCACAACCGGTCGAATATCCTCCGGGCGAAGGATTTTGCCAGCGCCGCGTCGCGCTGCTTCAACATCAGAAACGCCCGAAGCGCGGCGAGCGCATTGATCCCCTTCAAGCCGTGATAGCGGAACGGCACGTCGAAATATTCGGCCAGCCGGACCGCATCCTGCTGCATATACGGTCCCTTCAGCGGCGTCTCCGGCACGGGCTTGAGGCCCATCACCTTCAGGACGGTCACGCCGATCAGCACCGGCTTCCAGTCGACCTCGCGGCCGAGCCGCGCCGCCACCCGCTCGATCTGGACGGAGCCCAGATAGGCAAACGGCGAGATCGGATCGAAGTAGAATTCGATGGCCTGCATTCATCTGCTTCTGGTTGAGTGCTGCCCACGCGGACCGAGCAAAACGATCCGCATTCTAGGGCCGCAGTTCCAGGTGGGCGAGGCCTGCCCGCGCCGCACGACAATTCGGATGGACCGGCCGCCAAAGCGCTGCGAAACTGGCGCCATGTCCACCCTGCGCCAGCCCGACATACCTCTCGATCCGCCGACCCGCGCCGTCCGTCTCGGCCGGCCCGCCTATGACCTGGAACGCCGTGCCGACGGATCGGTCCTGCTCCGGGCTCGCGAGACGCTTCAGCCGTACCCGGCGCGGATGACCGACAAGCTGGTCGAGGGCGCAGCCCGGCATCCCGACCGGGCGCTGTTTGTGGCGCGCGGCGCGGATGGCGCGTGGATCAGCATCAGCTACGGCGAAGCCTTGCAGCATGCGCGGCGGATCGGCCAGGCGCTGCTCGGACGCGATCTATCCACTGAGCGTCCGGTGGCCATTCTGTCGGGCAACGATCTCGATCACGCCATGCTGGCGCTCGGCTGCATGTTTGCGGGCGTTCCCTATGCACCGATCTCGCCAGCTTATTCGCTGATCTCGTCGGACTTTGCCAAACTCAGGCACATTGCCGGATTGCTGACGCCGGGGCTGGTGTTCGCCGCCGACGGCCGTACGTTCGAGCGCGCCATCGAAGCCGCGATCCCCGCGGACATCGAGATCGTGGTTTCGCGCAACCCGCTGTCCGCGCGCCGCTGCCTCGCTTTTTCGGAGCTTGCGAAGACCGCCGCAACGGCGGCGATCGACGCCGCCCAAGGCCGCACCGGCCCCGATACCATCGTCAAGTTCCTGTTCACCTCGGGATCGACCGGCGAGCCCAAGGCCGTCATCAACACCAACCGCATGTGGTGCGCCAACCAGGAGATGCTGCGGGCGGGGCTTGCGTACATGCAGGACGAGCCACCCGTCATCGTCGACTGGGCGCCATGGCACCACACCGCCGGCGGCAATCACGACGTCGGCCTCGTGCTCTATAACGGCGGTACATTCTACATCGACGACGGCAAGCCCACGGCCACAGCCATCGGCGAGACGGTGCGGACGCTGCGCGAGATCGCGCCGACCTGGTACTTCAACGTGCCGAAGGGCTTCGAGGCGCTGCTGCCTTATCTTCGGAGCGACGAGCCCCTGCGCCGCAAGTTCTTCAGCCGGCTCAAGGTGCTGTGGTTCGCAGGCGCAGGCATTGCGCAACATGTGTTCGACGAGGTGCAGCAGCTTGCGGTCGAGACCTGCGGCGAGCGCATTCTGTTTCTCACCGGCTTCGGCTCGACCGAGACCGCGCCCTATGCGCTGGCCCGCACCTGGCATTCCAACAATGCCGCGAATGTCGGCCTGCCCGCGGTCGGCCTCGACATGAAGCTGGTCCCGACCGAAGGCAAGCTCGAAGGCCGCGTGCGCGGGCCAAGCATCACGCCGGGCTATTGGCGCAGACCCGAGATGACTGCAGCCGCATTCGACGACGAAGGTTTTTACCGGCTCGGCGATGCGTTCCAGATGCACGACCCCGGCGACATTTCCAAGGGCCTGTTGTTCGAAGGACGCACGGCGGAAAACTTCAAGCTCGACACCGGCACCTGGGTGCATGTCGGCCCGCTGCGCGCGGAGTTCATCGCTCACTTTGCGCCGCTGATCCGCGATGTCGTCATCGCCGGCGCCGACCGCAACTCTGTCGCAGCGCTGATCCTGCCCGACGTCGAAGCGTGCCGGGCACTTGCAGCTGCCCCCCAATCGGCATCCGCGGACGAAATCATGGCGGCACCCAAGGTGCGCGAAGCGTTGCGCGAGCGGCTTCGTTCGTTGGCCGCAGCCAGCACCGGCAGCTCGAACCTGATCCGCCGCGCGATGCTGCTGCTCGATCCGCTGTCGCTCGACCTCGGCGAATTGACCGACAAGGGCTCGATCAACCAGCGGATGGTGATCCGCAATCGCGGGCCGATGATCGAGCA
>Ga0247825_10000202_pt1 | contig 35465 bp, 26 predicted proteins | sample 13C_Vanillin_Day_FD_194413 | JGI IMG/M metagenome (GOLD analysis project Ga0247825, IMG submission 194413) | Soil microbial communities from agricultural site in Penn Yan, New York, United States - 13C_Vanillin_Day48 | ecosystem: Environmental > Terrestrial > Soil > Agricultural land | place... | reverse complement strand
CGCCTTCCCGCGCCGCTCCATGTCATACCCACAGCATGCCACCTCACCCCCACCACAACCCAAAACCGTTGAAAATCTTGAAACCACCCAAATCTATTGATCGACAATCGATTACGAACCTTACAGCCTGACGACTGTGCAGAACACATGTAAATACTTATTCACCAATCGATTACCGAAACATGTCTTCAATAAACATCTTTCAAAAACGGCTCAAAACCGGACGAAACAGACACCCGTGCGCCCGCCGACACCCGGCGCCGGCACTCCTCCGAACAGGTCGCCGGCGCCCCCACATCACAAACCGGGGACATGTCATCACACCAGGTCACAGCACCATTACAGCCCTCACGCGGCACACGGCCCGCACCCCGGCAGTCGGGTGCGGGCCGTGTTCGGAGAGAGGCGAACTAGGCTGCGGGATCCAGCCAGGGCCGATCGTCGCGGCCCTCGACATAGACCCCTCCGGGAGGACCGTAGAGCAACCCCAGCAGCAACTCACGCGCCGCAGGAGAGGCACCGGCGAGCATCTCGTCCCGGTGTTCCTTCCAGTCGTCCCAGTCCCAACCCGCACCGTCAGCGACAACCAGGGGGTGGCCTACCGTGACCCCACGGTGCCTATTTCGACGGCCGACGACGATGCAAGCTCGTGGTAGCGGCAAACACGTCGCAGCAACCTCAGGAGATTCATGATCCGCAGCACGACGACTCGCGCCACCCTTGCCGCCCTCGCCGCTCTTGCCATCTCCGTCACCGGCGCCGCCGGCATCGCCTCTGCAAAGCCCGCATCACCCGGAGCCGGACCCAGCACGAGCTCCCCCAGTCGAAGCGGTGACATCCCGGATCAACTGGTCTGCTTCCCCGATGGCGTTTGCATCTGGGTCACCTCCAAATAGCAACACAACAACCCCATCAAACGCAGTGTGGCCTCCACCGAACATCGGTGGAGGCCACAGCTCATCGGCGCGACGGGTTGCATCAGAGGTCAGGCCAGATCCTCGGTGGAGACGGACGCGGCATTGTCGTTGATCGACGCGGTCCCGGTCTGAGCCGCCGCCTTCGAGGTGTAACCCTGGCTCGCCGCGATGATCTCCCCGTTAGCTGCCTTCAGGTGGAACCGGAACTTGCCGGCCGCGTCCTTGAAAAGCTCGAACTTCGCAGTCATCGCCCCTCCTCCGCCAGGTGCCCATGACGGTCGCGAACCCCTTGCGATCACGGTAAGCCGACCACACACCCACCGGCGACCGAACAACCCTTCCCGGGCGGCACCGTCCGAACCGAAGTCCGGGACGTGTCATCTCTCCAGGTCAGAGCGCTCTTCGAGGCCGCGGTTTTTGCCGTCCATCCACGCGATGACATCGAACACGCGGAGTACGGAGATCTCGTCGGGGAGGCGTCAGGATCACGCTCACCAGCTACATCGTTTCCACATTCCTCCGAAGCGCCGACTGTCCGAACTCTCGGACTAGATCCTTGCGCACAGTCTCAAGTTGTTTCTCATCAACTAACAGCGACTCGATCTCTGAGTAGTGATCTTCGTCAGGTGAATAGGACTCATCTGCTTTCTGGAAGAGAGCGACAAGGGTGTCCGCCGTATCTGCAAGACGGGAGTCGAGTAGCCGAATTTGGTCGGCACAGACGCGCATCTGATGTGTCGATCCCCGAAAGTCCAACTCTTCCCTCGAAACCAGGAATGTGCCGTGCAACTCGATCTTCGTCAGATCATCGAACAGCAGCGACTGCCGTCTCCTCGCGATCTCTAGGATCGCGTTAGTGAGCCTGAGGAGTTCGTCTCGACGCCATTTCTCGATCTCGCGGCGATCCATCCGACTTTGTGTGTAGAAGAAGCTGAAGCCTGAAACGACAATCGCCAACGCCGACAGCACCAACGCACTAATTTCCGTCACACCACCGCACACTACTCAATTGCAGGAAGCGTTATCGGCGCAGGTGTACTTCGGTGGGAAGCCCTCCACCAGCGCGATCGCGGCTCGCTGGACCACACGATAGCTATGCCTAGTCGTGTGCCTGCTCGGTGACCCAGGCTGCAACTTGTGCCCGAGAGATGAAGTCCAGCTTGGCCAGGATGTGCTCCACATGACCTTGTGCGGTGCGGGGTGAGATCACCAGGCGTTCAGCGATGGCCTGGTTCGTCAGGCCTTTGGCGATCAGTTCGGCGACTTGGCGCTCCCTCTTGGTCAGTCGCGGCGACGCGTCGCCGGCGGGCGTGGAGGTGTTCGGCGGTTGCTCGTGGAGGGCGTAGGCGATGGCCGCGTCGAAGCCGAGCTGTTCGCCCTTGCGATGGGCCGCTCCGAATACTTTGTCCCCGAGTTTCTGCCGGGCTCTCTGTTCGCAATTCTGGTGGTAAGCAATCAGATTGAAATGCGTGATCGCCGTACTGCCAATCGACCGCGCGAGCCCGTCTGCGGCTCCCATCAGAACTGCTGACCGGAGTGCATCGTGTTCGACGCTGATCCAGGCCAGCGTCTCGAGGCATGAGGTGGTGACGCGGTTGTGCAACTGCCTGTTCAGCTCGAGAGATTGTTCGAGGAGCCGGACCGCACGACCGGCATCACCCTGTCGCCACAGGTCAGTTCCCAGAGCCCACAGAGACCGCGATCGATACATCTTCTCGCCGTACATTTCCGTGATCGCGAGTACACGTTCATGGCATTCGATCGCCTGCTCCGTCAAGCCGCTCAGCCCGTACGCCAAACCCAATAGGTACAAGGTGCTTGTTTCGAGTGTCCGTTGCCCACGCGCGCTGAAGTCCGCGAGTGAGGTTTCGAGGTGTGAGGACGCGCGTGGGAGGTCACCGCTGTAGAGGGCAAGCATTCCGTCCGCGTTGGCGACAAATGCGCGCATCATCGGGTCGCTCGTGGCCGCGATGAGGGTGCGCCCCTCCTCGACGAGTGTTGCCCCGGTGTGGAGGTCACCCTGCGTTTCCGCCATCACGCTGGCGCAGTAGAGCCCCTTGACCCACTCGAGTGTGGGTGAGCCGCTCTGGTGAGCGAGCAGTTGGTCGATCCAGCGCCGTCCCTCGCTGTAGAGGCCTTGGGAAAGCCAGAACCAGTAGAGGGTAGTCGCGGTGCGCAGGCCAGCGGCGGGATCGTCGTCGATGCTGAATTCGAGGGCCTCCCTCAGATTCGGCTGTTCCCGCTTCAGGCGGGCGATCCAGTCTAGTTGGTGGGCACTGATCCACTCGGCCTCCGCGGCGAGCGCCAACGCCTCGTACCAGTCCCGGTGCCGTCGACGCAACGCCACAGCCTCACCGGTCTGCGTGAGCTTCTCGAAGCCGTACTCGCGGAGAGTCTCGAGCATCCGGAAGCGCACCACCGACCCGGATTCCTCCCGAATCAGGATCGACTTCTCCACCAAGGAGGTCAGCGTGTCGAGCAACTCGTCCGGTGCCAGGCCCGCGCCACACACCTGCTCCGCCGCATCGAGTTCGAAACTTCCCGCGAAGACCGCCACCCGACCCCACACCAGTTGTTCTCCGGCGGTGCACAACTCGAAACTCCAGTCGATGCACAACCGCAGCGTCTGTTGCCGGGTCGGCGCACCCCTGTTGCCGCGGGTCAGCAGGGCGTAGCGGCCTGTCAGCCGCTCGAGGATCTGCTCGGGCGACATCGCCCGCAACCGCGCCGCCGCCAACTCGATCGACAGCGGCAACCCGTCGAGACGGTGACAGATCCCCGCCACCGCCGCCGCGTTGTCCTCGGTGAGCGCGAACCCCGGAACAGCGGCGGCAGCGCGTTCGACGAACAACGACGCCGCATCGTATTTGGGCAACCCCCGCAACGAGGTCCGCCGCCCGGGATCCGGGACAGCCAACGGCGGAACCCGAAGCACCGCCTCCCCGCCGATACCCAGGGGTTCACGGCTGGTCGCCATAACCCGCAACCCCGGGCACACTCGCAACAGGGCCTCCGCCAATTCCGCCACAGCGTCCACCACATGCTCACAGTTGTCGAGGACCAACAGCACCTCCCGCGGCACGAGGAACTCGACCAGGACCTCACGCAGCGGCCTCGCCGAATGGTCTCGCACCTCCACCGCAGCGGCCACCGCATCGACCAAGGACGACCCATCACGTAGCTCACCCAACTCCACCAGGCGCACACCGTCGCTGTAGTCGCGCTGCACACTCGCCGCCACCCGCATCGCCAACCGCGTCTTACCCACACCCCCGATCCCCGTCAACGTCACCAGCCGAGAACCGGCCAGCAGATTCTTCGCCTCCGTGAGCTCGTGTCGGCGACCGACGAAACTCGTCAGTTCCAGAGGAAGGTCTCCCGTGGTCGAGGCGCGTTGCGGTGGGCGCCGGCCAGCCGACGTCAGTGGTCGGTCACTGACCTCTGAATCGGCATCTGCGCGGAGGGCCATCTCGTCGACGAGGAAGCCGTGGGCGCGTTGCAGCCCCCGCAGCTCCTCCCCAAAGTCGGCGGCGGTGGCCGGCCGCTGACCGGGAGTCCGAGACATAGCGCGGGCAATCGTGTCGGACACGTCGTCGGGGATCCCCTGCTCTCGCAGATCGGGCACCTCCTGCGTGGTGATCCGCAGGAACTGCGCGACCACCTGCTCGCCGCTGCGACGCTCGTACGCGGCATGCCCGGTCAGGGCACTGAACAACGTGGCACCGAGCCCGTAGACATCGGCCGCCGGACTCGGCGGATCACCCCCGAGCACCTCCGGCGCGGTATACGCCGGCGACCCGGTGACCGCGCCGGTGGCCGTCTCGAAGCCACCGCTGATGTGCGCGATGCCAAAATCGGCCAACTCCGGCTCGCCGTAATCGGTGAGCAGAATGTTCGCGGGTTTGACGTCGCGGTGGAGGATGCCGAGCTGGTGCGCCGACTCCACGGCGCCGGCCATCTTCACCCCCAACCGAAGCACCTGATCCAAGGGGAGCGGGCCGCCCTTGCGGACCCGGGCCTCCAGCGAATCCTGTGGGTGATACGGCATCACGATGTAGGGAAGACGGCTGCGGGTGGCGCCGACCTGCAGAACGTTGACGATGTTCGGGTGCCCGGTCAGCCGCCCCATCGCCCGCTGCTCCCGGAAGAACCGGGCCCGGTTCTCCTCGTCGAGTTCGACGGTGAGCACCTTCACCGCCACCGTGCGATCCAGTTCCGCCTGAATGCATCGGTACACCACCCCGAACCCGCCGCGGCCGATCTCCTGCACATCGGCGAAACCAGCTCCACCCAGTTCGGCGGCCGGAGACGGCGGGTACCGCTGAGTGTCGAGCGGATCACCTTCACCCATCGGACGGTCTACTCACCCCGTCGGCTAGTGGTTCTGGGCACTGGTCTCGACGGCACAACCAGCGCAAACGCAACGTGGATCCATCTCTCGATGGCGTGCACTCAAGGATATCGCTGGCAGATGTTGTAAGCCTGAATGCCGGCCGAGGGGACATGACCGCGCTCTGCAGGGCTCGCAAAGGTAGCGCGAGAACCACGGCAGGCTTGGCCTAGGCGGCGATCATACCGCCTGGGACCTGTCGTCGCGGTCTGTCGCGTTCCTAACCGGCTGTCAGTCGTCGTCGTACGTCATAGCCAGATGTGCGTACAGCACTGCTGAGCGCGACCTTCGCTCGAGCCAGGACTACATTCTCGAGCCAGAGCGACATTAGTGAGTACGTACTGCGCGCGTGCCAGGTGGCTGCGCGTACGCAGCATGATGTTGAGACGGGCGACAACGGCGTCCAACAACATGGGCCCTCGTTCCGGTGGGATGGTGGCTGCGCTGGTCTCTGGTGATGTCCGAATAGGCCACCTACCATCGACTCCCGTGTAAACGCGTTGCGAAACAGGACCTTCCGCGACCACTGATGGACCCAATGCCGAACTAGTGTGGCGATGTTCTGGCGCCCGATCCGCGCGGCGTGATGCGCCTAACCGTCCCGCTCTTGGCGGGCGGGAGGACAGCCGACGCAAGTCAGGGACTAAGCGCGACACCGGCGCCCGAATGCATTTGCGCCGCAGGCCATTCTCCGTTTCGCACCAAACGGTGGACCAACCGGACTAGCTCAGTCGCCACCGCCTCGACCTGCGGCGGCGTGCGCCCACCGCGTTGGAAGGCCAGCACGACCTCGCGCGTGATGTCAGGGTCCACGAGGGGGGCGCCACTGAGCACTCCCCTGTCGATGTCGCGCTTGATAGCGACTGCGGGGAGCACGGACCATCCCTGACCGGCCAACACCAGTTCCTTGAGGATGAAGCCCGAGTTCGATTCTGCTACGACCGTCGGTTGCACTCCTGTCTCGGAGTGCGCCTGGTCGACTGCTGCCCGTACGCCCAGGCCGCCGACCGGAAGGACGAGTGGTCGGGCGAGCACGGTTGCCCATGAAACCGGCCTGTTCGGGGACAGGCCTGCGTCGGGCGGCGCCAGGACCCAGAGCTGTTCATGCAGCAGCGGAAAGACCGCCAGCGTGTGTGCGCTTGTGACGCTGTTCAACATCGCAACGTCGACCTCGCCTTGGTCGAGCCACTCACGCACGTACCCGGAGTACCCGGTGAGGAACCGGAGATGGACGGCCGGATGCTTGTTGGCGATGGTGTCAGCAAGCGGCTGGATAAGCGTTTCAATGGAGCTTTCGAGTACACCGATAGTGACGTGCCCTTTTACCAACTCCGGGGACGGGCTGAGTTCGATCTTTGCGCGCTCCAGTTCCTGCATGGCTCGGCGTGCCCGCCTGACCAGCTGCTCTCCGGCCTCCGTGAGCACCATCCCCTGGTGAGTGCGCTGGAATAGCGCGACACCGAGTTCTTCTTCCAACAGTCGAATCTGTCGGGTGACCGCAGGCTGGACCAGGTGCAGAAGTTTGGCGGCCTTCGTCACACTGCCCACGTCAGCAACGGTGATCAGTGCGGCCAGTTGCTTGAGATCCAATGCCGTGCCTTTCGTAACCTCTGCGCCCAAGCCGAATGAGCTTAGGCACAGGTCAGGCGCCATTGTGACACGGCGCCCAGGTGTGCTCCCGGGCAACATTGTCGACATCTGGAGACGCTCACCTGTGCCACGCGGCGGAGGCATCCGCGTGGCACAGGTAGACCCGGTCCATCTCTAGGTGTGCGACGTTCCCAGGAGATCGTGCTCCACCACTTCGAGTGCGGCCTCGAGCGGGCCGAGGGCGACGGGTTCCGTGGTGTCGGCAAACTGCTTGAGGACACCTTGGATCAGGTGGTGTCGCAACGAGGACGGTGCCTTCATTGCAGCCTGAGCGAGACTCGACCGCACCTCCGGAGGCCAGATGTGGTCGATCCTGTCTCGTGCAGTCCCTCGGTCGAAGACGTGCGCCTCGTCACGGACGTGGGGTCGGCTGGCACGCAACCGTGTGGTCTGCTCCTCATCGACCTTTCCGTCCTCAGTGAGGACCACACCGTATGCTTCTCGAGCGCGTTCACTGCTGACGACGCCGCGCTCGACGTCGCAGGCGACCAATTGCGGGTCGCGCCCGTACGGATCACCGAATCCACCGCCCGTGGGTGTACGAAGACGTATCCGGTCACCGCGCTTGAGGTAGAGGACGTTCACCTTGCCGAGCTGCTCCTCGGCGGGAGTTTCCGGGTTGAGGATCGCGGAGCCGAGCTGACCAGCGGCGCCACCGCGAACACCCCAAGGCTGCAGGTGGAAGCGGTTCATTCCACGGATGGTCATGACCGCTTCCATCCCGACGTTCTCCAGCTCGAGCTCGAGGGCCGCACCGCCTCGGTAGAGGCCAGGCGCCTGGGTATCGGGGACGATCGCGTAGCGGCGTACGCGCATGACAGTCTCGACCTCAGTGATTTCGGTGGGGACGCTGAGCAGGAAGCCCGACCGCACTTCGACCCCGTCCACCCCGTCTCTGCTGCGACGTCCGCCACCTCCACCCGCCAGCGGGTTGATCACGGTGACTCGCTTACCGCCGTTGATCGGATCCTCACCAGTGGCCACGATGATGGCCGCCTGACCGGGCCCGGCGGCGACCAACCCGTCGGGGATGGCCTGGTTGAGGCAGCCGAGGATGCAGTCGTACACACGTAGGCCGGTGGCGATACGGCTGCCCCCGGCAGCTGGGAATTCGGCGTTGATGAGGGTGCCGGCTGGAGCGATGGTGCGGATCGGGCGGAGCAGGCCGGCGTTCTTCGGCGCAAGTGGGTCGATGGTGAGGATGTACCACAGGAGAGCCTGAACGATATAGGGGTGCGTCCTGCGGCCGCTGACGATGTTGTAGGCGGCGGCAACCTGGGGATCGGTGCCGGTGAAGTCGAAGACAACCTCGTCGTCTTCGATCGTCATCTTCAGATGGAGGAAGGTTAGTTCGCCCGGTTTCAAGCCCTCCACGTAGTCGCTGAAGGTGTAGCTGCTGTTGGGCAGGTCGCGGATGATCTTGCGGGCCTTGATCTCTGCAAGCTCGGTGATGTCGTCCATGGCCTGCTCGACGCCGTCGCGTCCGTACCGGGCACACAGCTCGTTGACCCGACGGTCCATGGTGCGCAGGGCGGCGACGACGGCCTGGAGGTCCCCCCAGATGTCCCCTGGGATGCGCGTGTTGTCCATGATGACGTCGCGGACCTCAGTGTTGAGCTGGCCTGCCTTGTAGAGCTTGACCGGCCGGATGCGGAGACCTTCCTGGAAGACCTCCGAGTTGGACGGCGCAATGCTCCCGGGGACTGCGCCCCCGATGTCGGAGGCGTGGACGAAGGACCATCCGAATGCAACCAGCTTCCCGTCGTTGAAGATCGGGTTGATCATGGTGACGTCCATCATGTGGGTGACCAGTCCATCGGTGTGGAAAGGATCGTTGGTGACGATGATGTCACCGGGCACCAATGCGTCGACATCGATCTCTTCCAACAGGCCCTTGATGGAGAACCCGATGAACACGTTCACGCCCGACTGGGCTGGGTAGGCGACGTTTTCGCCATCTGCCGACACCAGTGCGCACTGGAAATCTTGGACCAACTTGATGAATGTGGTGTGCGCTGTGCGGTAGAGGATGGTCGAGGCTTCGTCGGCGAGTGCCTGGAAGCGGTTGGCCATGATTGCTGTCTTTACCGGATCCATGCTCAGGCCTCCTGGGTGAGAAGTACGTCGCCACTGCTCTGCACGCCGGCTAGGTATCGCGGCGGCACGAGCACAGTGGTCTCGGGTCGTTCGATGAGCGCGGGGCCCATGATGGTCTGGCCGGCGCGCAGGGACTCCCAGTCGTAGATTCCGGCGTCGGGGTGGTCCTTGCCTCCGACTCGGATCGTTCGGCGCGTCCGCGGCTCGGGCGCGGCGGTCGTTTCGCTGCTTTCTTGGATAGAAGAGTCCAGGGTGGGAAGCTCGCCGCGGATGCGGACGCGGAGTTCGACGATGTTGATGTCGGCCGTAGGGTCGGCGTGGCCGTAGAGACGAGTGTGCTCGCTGTGGAAGTCGGCGTAGACAGCGGTGAGATCGTCGGTGTCCAGTACTCCGCCGCTCAGGGGCACGGCGATGTCGAAGGCTTGGCCGGCGTACCGCATGGAGGCCCAACGCTCGACGTTGATTCCGCTGAGGGTCTCCTCGTCGAAGGTGTCGAGCAGCCAGGACCGTGCCTGCTTCTCGAGTCCCTCGTAGCGGGTTCGGATGTCGGCGACGTCGAGTTGAGCTCCACGGACCACGTCGATGGTGTCGTGAACCATCTCGGCGACAAGACCGCCAAAGGCGCAGAACACCGAGGACCGAGAGGGCACCAGCACCTGGCGGATGCCGAGGTCCTGGGCGAGAAGTGTGCCGTGAAGACCTCCGTTGCCGCCGAAGGCCACCAGGCACAGTTCACTGGCGTCGACGCCTTGGCGGGAGAGGAACGGCAGGACGTTGGCCATCATGTTTGAGGTTGCGACCGCGATGCACGCATCGGCCGCACCAGCGACGTCGGTGCCGAGCGCCTGGGCGATGGGTGCCATTGCTCGTTCTGATTTCTCACGGTCGAGGGGCATCTCACCGCCGAGGAACCGCTCAGCGTCCAGATAGCCGCACAGCAGATACGAGTCGGTGACGGTCGGCTTGTCTCCGCCGCGGCTGAAACACGCCGGGCCGGGGTTGGCGCCCGCGCTTTCGGGGCCGACGCGCAGGACACCGTTGTCCATCTTCGCGATTGAGCCGCCGCCGGCACCGACGGCTTCGACCGCGGTAACGGGCATCATTAGCGGGAAATCACCCACCATCGAATGCTCCGAGGTCTGCGGCAGCCCGTTCAGGATGAGGGAGATGTCGGCGCTGGTGCCGCCCATGTCCATTGTGAGCAGGCTGCGTTTGTCGGGAAGCTGCTTGGCCATGAACGTGGCCGCGGTAACGCCTGACGCCGGGCCTGAGAGGAGCGTGTACACCGGTGCCCGACGAGCCTCCGCTCCTACGGCGGCGCCGCCGTTGGAGCGGGTCACCATGAGCCGCGCCTTGGGGAGCACGGCGGCCAGGTAGTCCTCGACCTGGCCCAGGTAGGTGTCCATCTTCCCCATCGTGTACGCGTTCAGGGTCGCGACCACCGCACGCTCGTACTCGCCGATCTGGGGCCACAACTCACTGGAGGTGCTGATGGCCAGATCCTCATTGAGCATCGCGCGGAGGTGGTCGCGTGCTGCGGTCTCGTGCTCAGGGTTGCGGTAGCTGTGCAGGAATGCGATCGCCAGCGCCTCGGCACCGTTGCCTAGAGCGTCCTTGGCGGCGCTAAGCACTGCGTCAAGATCGATGGGCGTCTGTACCTTGCCGGTGGGCGCGAGTCTTTCCGGGATTTCATAGACGAGGTTGCGGGGCACCAATGGTTCTGTGCGGGAGGTGAAGAAGTTGACCGTGTCGTTCAGCCGGAGGCGCTGCAGCTCCAGGATGTCGCGGAACCCCTCCGTGGTCAGCAGGGCAATCTTGGGGCCAGAGCGCTCGATGACTGTGTTCACCCCGATGGTGGTGCCGTGCATCAGCACGGCCTCGGTGTCACGGCTCAGGCCCATCTTCGCGATCAGACGGTCGAGTCCTTCACGGAAGCCTTCGATGAAGGTCGGCGGGGTGGACGGAACCTTCAGGCCGACGATGTCGCCTGGTGGGCGGCCTTCCTCAACTCCTGCGAAGTCGGTGAACGTTCCTCCGACGTCAACTCCAATGCGTAGCACGAGGCATTCCTTCTCTCTGAAATCTGTTGCTGGTGGCGTGTGGTCGTGGACGATCAAACGAGTCGGACTGAGACCCAGATGTCCTCGCGGCGATCCAGGGTGTTGCTCCAGGCGGCCTCCCCGACAGCGGCGAGCCCGGCGCGATGCTCCGGAATGATCTGGCCGAGCACGGGCGCCGCAAGATTTTCGGTGGTAGTCCCGTACTGGACGATGAATTTCTGACCGCTGTTCTGGGAGAACCGAAGTCGACCAATGGGGGCGTCCGAGATTAGTTCGGTGTGCCGGACGGGCGCCGTGCTGACCAGTGGGGTCCAGGCGAACATGGATTCGCCGCTGACCAGAGCGTGCTCCTGCAGGATCGTGAACGGTAGTGCACTGACGAACTCCTCCACGAGCTCGGGATTGAGCGAAGTCGCCAAGACGGCCTCGGCCCGGATCCCGAGCGGTTCCCAGGTGATCTCGATGCGTGGCCCATCGATGTCGGAGGGGACATCCGTGGATGTCAGGCGCGTGGTAGAGACCGCCGCACCTGATGGCTCATCGGAGGCCTCGGCATAGCGCATCCCCGCGCCGACCCCCCATGGGAAGTAGTGATGGGACCAGGCCGTAAGCAGGTTGGCGTAGCGGACGATCTCGCGGAGCATCGCGATGATGGTGTCTCGATCTGGTTGCGCCGCGCAGACGGCATACGCGCGACGCTCGAAGCTGTGGAGCGTGTCGAAGCCGCTGTATCCCAGATAGGTCGAATACTTGTAGGCCGTGGCCTGCCAAAACTCCAACAGCTGAGCTGGCATCAGCCCGGTCTCGTTCGACTCCGCAAGTCGTAGCAACGGGTAGAGACCACAGCAGGCCCAGTCACGCAGCATGCCGTGGGCGGTGTCCCAAGTCGTGAAGTATTGGCCACCCGCTCCGGCACGCACCTTGTGGTTTCCCGTGCGGATGGCGTTGATCTCCCCCGGCTCAGCATTGAGCAGGGTGCGGCTTGCTGTGTTGATCTCGCGCTGTAGCGCATCGATTTCGTCGACGGTTGTAGTCATCGGTTGGGCTCCTGATCGGGTCGCCCGGCCCATGAGGGCAGGCTTCAACGTCCGATGACGCGAGGTGCGTCCCTGGCGTCTTGACGGTGGCAAAGAAAGGGCAGCGAGGTTGTTAGATGCCGCTGGTGTGACCACTGAGCTTCCAACGCAGGACTCTGCGCTCAATCAGGATCACGCAGCCGGTGAGGATCAGGAAGTGGCCATGGCAATCAGGGAGGTGATGGCGGTGAAGACGCCGGCCATCTGGAACTGCTGGCTTGATCTGATCAGCAACGCGCCCAGACCGCGGTTGGAGGCCAACATTTGGGCCGTCACTGCTGCCACTGGGGCGGCCCTTGGCTGGGGTTCCACGAAGCCGAGCAGAGCCAGAAATCAGAAATGCCATGAAGCCACCTTCAATCGGTTTGAGTTGTCGCCGGAGACTCATAACCACCGAGATGGGCTGCAGTTGAGCGCTTTTCGGGCTGCCCAGCGAGCGCGAACGGAGTCGCCCAGCGCGGGGCGGACGCCTGTATGTCGCCATGCGAAACAATTCCAGAAGTATTATGAATCGTGCTATCGGTGCGAATCCAATAGTGAATTCTGATACCCCTATCGCAGGCCGGTATACGGTTGACAGAAAGTACACAGCTAGTGATGATCGTGATGCTGATCACCGGCGATTGCGCGCGCTACGGCATCCAGGCCGAGTGTTTCGGACTCATTGGCAAACCTCCATGGCGCCGACGAACTGCATGGTCAGCCCCAAAACTCGGTTAGTACGAAAGGTAAGGGCACAATGCGCCAAAGAACTCGTGTTCCGAGTCAACGCTGGGGGTGCAGGCGGTTGGGGGCTGTACTAATCAGCACCCTGATGATCATGGCGTCGGCCGGATGTTTTGCCCACGGCGGAAGCGAGGATGCCGGCGGCACATCGTCGGGACCCGACGAATCGATCGCCGCACTGCTTCCCGCTGAGGTGAAGAGCTCCGGCAGTCTCACGATTCTCTACGGAGGACCGCAACCCCCGTTTTACCTCCCGAACCAAGGCACAGTTGATGGCGTTTCGGTCGACATCGGCCACGCCCTGGCGGACCTGATGGGAGTCAAGGTCGAATTCCTGAACATCGGCTCACTGCCGTCATTGGTCGCTGCACTAGACGCCGGTCGTGCGGACCTGAGTCTCGGCCCGTGGGGTGACAACCCCGAGCGGCAGAAGGTCGGCACCTTCGTCGACTGGATGAAGGAGAAGGTCGCGTTCCTCGTTTCGAAGGACAACCCGAAGAACATCAACGGGTTGGACACCGTCTGTGGATCGACAATCGCGCTTCTGGCGGGTGGCCAAGCAACTGTCGTGATGCAAAAACAATCAGACAAGTGTGTGGCGGAAGGAAAACCCGCCGTGGACATGCAGACCTTCCAGGACTGGGCGACCGCGGCGCTCGCAGTTTCCTCCGGTCGCGTTGACGCCTACTTCTCGTCAGTCTCGGGCATGACTTACTACGCACAACGGGATGAGGCCATGAAGGTCGTTGGGGCCGACCAACCCAACGGTTTCGGGGACCTACCGATGGGCGCAATCGTCAAGGACGATTCCGGCCTGCAGCCCGCGCTGCAAGCGGCCTTCGAGCGAATCCTGGCCGACGGAACGTACGACAAGATCATGGACGAAGCGGGTCTTGGTCTTGAAAAGGTCGAGACCATCGGCGTGAACCTTGGCAAATAGAGAAGAACTTCAAGCGCCAACCAGGAGTCCTAGATGACTATGACGAAGAAGCTCGATATGTCAATGACCAAGAAAAGCACTCGTCCGCCGACGGGCGATCCGTTCGACGCAGCAACCGCGGCGAGGCGTCCACAAATCCGAACATGGATCGCCGTCGTGGTAGTTCTCATTCTCCTCGCACAGGCGGCAAAGTTCGTCGCAACCAACCCCGCATTCGCGTGGCCGGTCGTATTGGAATACTTCACAAGCGTCTACGTTCTTCAGGGGCTCGCCGCGACGCTGCAACTGACCGTAATCTGTATGGCTCTCGGCATCCTTGGTGGGATCGGCCTCGCCGCTATGCGACTGTCCGACAGCAAACCCCTGGTGTGGTTTTCGTCGACCGTGGTTTGGGTCCTGCGCAGCGTTCCGCTGCTAGTGCAGCTGATCTTTTGGTACAACCTCGCCGCCTTGCTCCCACAAATTTCGATTGGCATACCCTTCGGACCAGTGTTCTCGTCATGGGACACGAACGACCTGATCACACCGTTGGTCGCCGCCATCGTCGGTCTTGCAATGCATGAAATGGCGTACATGGCGGAGATCATCCGGGCCGGAGTGCTGGCCGTTCCTGACGGTCAGATTGAGGCTGCACGATCGATCGGCATGCGTCGCTATCAACTGTTCCTGCGCGTCATTCTTCCGCAGGCGGCACGAGTATCTGTGCCTCCGACAGGAAGTCAGGTAATTAGTATGCTCAAGGCCACAAGTCTGGTGAGCGTGATCGCGATGCGGGAACTCCTCTACTCCGTTCAGGAAACATACAACCAGACATTTCAGGTCATCCCGCTGCTTACCGTCGCGGTTCTCTGGTACCTGATCGTCACCTCGCTCCTGGCGGTCGGCCAAATTTACCTCGAGCGCAGGCTCGGACGGGGATACGGCAAACAGGGCGGAAGCAACGAAACGGCCTCGACCGATTCCCCACAACTCGATCTCAAGATCACGGACAGGCTGAGCTGATGACGGAACAGAAGAACCATCCGGCGCCCGCTATCTCGGTTCGAGCGCTAGGGAAGAGTTACGGCGATAAACCCGTACTTCGTGATGTCTCAATGGACGTCGACGAAGGTGCAGTCACGGTAATTGTCGGACGGTCGGGGTCAGGGAAGTCGACCCTGCTGCGCTGCCTGAACGGGCTGGAATCAATCGAGTCGGGAAGTGTCGTGTTGCGCGGTGAACCAATCGGCTACAAGCTCACCAATCGCCTTCATCAACTACCCTCCCGTGAAATGTCGCAGCAGCGACAGAAATTCGGCTTCGTCTTCCAGAACTTCAACCTCTTCAGCAACATGACCGCCATCGAGAACGTGATGCTGGGTCCGCTTCGCGTCGCGCGGCGCCCGAAGGACGTCGCCCGCCGCGAAGCAGTGGAACTACTCCGCAGGGTCGGTCTCGGTGACCGTTGTGAGGCCTACCCTGCGCGACTTTCCGGCGGACAGCAACAGCGAGTGGCGATCGCTCGAGCACTGGCGATGAAGCCCAGCGTCCTGCTGATGGACGAGCCGACGAGCGCCCTCGATCCCGAGATGGTGGCGGAGGTCGAGTCAGTGATCAAATCGGTCATCGGCGACGGCATGACTACGGTAGTGGTGACACACCACATCGGCTTCGCCGCGGACATCGCTACCCACGTCGTCTATATGGACGACGGGAGGATCGTCGAACAGGGGACACCAGAGGCTGTGTTCTCCTCGCCCGAGTCGGAGCGTACTCGGCAGTTCCTGTCGGCCGTCAAGCCAAACTAGCGTCTCAGGGGCGGAGCAACGACTCCGGCAAACGGACTGTGGGTTGCCGATCCGGTCCATATCCTCCCCCCAGTGATCGCCCCAGGGCGAGCGTCACAGTAGGCGTGGCGTGGGACAAAGCGTGCAGCTCTCGATCGCCTGCTCAACGGCCAGGACCACCGGAGGTCGGGGAGGATTCTGGGCAATGATCCCCATATATCGACCTCGACACTCCAGTCCCGGCCGAGCTATCCCCGACGCTGTCGATCAACCTGCTGGAGCAAGGCTCAGCGACGCCGCAATCGGTCTGCTCAAAGGCCGCGCAGTACCGGGTCGCCGGATGACACTCTGGCGATACCGGGACGCGCGACTGAGTCATCAACTCGAATGAAGGAGCAATCCCGCCATGTCAACCGCCAGTGAGATAAATCGGTCAGATTCGATCAGCGGTGCTATCGCCGATTTCGCGGTCGCGCCCGTCAGTCGGGAGGCATTCGAGCTCGCTCGCATCCGCCTCCTCGATGCGATCGGCATAGCTCTCGCTGCCCGCAATACGCCACAAGCTCAAAGCGCCATCGCTGGCGCCACATCATTCATGGGAGAGGGTTTGTGCGGCAGCCTGGACGGTGTGGTCGGCCATAGCCCTTACGGTGCCGCGTTCATCAACTCGACGCTCATTCACGCACTGGACTTCGATGACACTTACCCGACCGGCGCAATCCATACGCACCCGACGGTCATCCCGGCTGCGCTGGCCATCTCGGATATGAAGGGCGCAAGCCTGCCGGATTTGATCGAGGCAACCGCAGTCGGTGCAGAAGTGGCCTGCTGGCTCGGCAAGGCAATTGGCCGAGATCTCCAGGACAGGGGCTTTCACACCAGCGCAGTACTCGGCAGTCTCGCAGCTGTTGTTGCGGCGGCTCGATTGCTGAAGCTCGATCGAGAGAAGATCGTCGACGCGATCGGACTGGTCGGCACGGTTGGCGCAGGAACGTGGCAATTCGAGGAGTCGTGGGTCAAAAACTGGAATGTGGCCGTCGCCGCACAGAGTGCGATCGGCGCTGCGATTGCCGCATCCAAGGGCTTCAAGGGACCATTGCAGCCCATCGAGGGACAATACGGCCTTCTGGCGACACACCTTGATGCCGGCCGGCTGGCGGACACGTCCACTCTCGGAGATCCGTGGCTGAGCGCGGACATCAGCATGAAGCGATACGGCTGCTGCCATTTCCTCCAGTCGGTCGTCAGTTGCACCCTCGAGGCGGCATCATCGTTCCGCGCTTCCGATATCGAGGCCGTCACGATCAAGCTTCCAAGTGAGCTGGCAATGCGGTGCGTCGCGTTGCCCATCGAGGCGCGCAAAGCACCAGAGAACTCCTACAGAGCGCGCTTTGCGGGCCACTGGCTCGTCGCACGAGGGCTTGTCGACGGTGACGTCAACCTCCGAACTTTTGACGAGGTGAGCCTCGACGGGCCTCTCGTCGACATTTTGGATCGCATCAATTTTCAAATTTCCGACTTCGCCAGCTACCCGGCAAATTGGCCCGCCGAAATGGAAGTGACGGCTAAGGACGGAACGCGGCGAACTTTTCACAATGACGGTCGAGCGTCGACATTCGCGAAGTCAAACCTCCACGCCGTAGAAGACAAGTTTCGGCAGAACATCGGCTATATCGGTCTCAACGTGACAATGGCAGAACAGATCTTCGACGTCCTAGAGCGACCTGACGCAGGTGTCGCAGCCCTTTGGGTGGCCCTGAATACCGATACACCTCCGTCATTTAAGGTAGAGGAATGAGATCGCACCATGGTCAGACCCTATTGCGGAGATTCTGAAACTTTTCCGCATGGCTGTGGCCACTATGCACTGAAACGCGTAGTTGGGGTCCATTGGCCCGTGGCCAGGCTGTGGTCAGTTCTCAAACTCGTTGATTGCGCTGCGTAGGCGGCGGTCACTGGTTCACCTTTTGATGCATGACCACCACGGTCTTGCCGGGCCCCAGTGGCCGAGCCAGGGTAGTCGCACAGGTTGCGGGCGTGGGTGAAGCGGGCACACGGTCATCGCCGATCTCGCCAGGGATCCACCGGGCGCACTGGGTAATCCAACTATCCGTGACCGACGTTGCCGTCCCACCCCAGGGTTCAATTCCTTTTCGGTGTATCAGCCGTAGGGATCGGTATCAGCCGTAGGGATCCGACAGCAGAACGGAAGATCCGAAGCTACCGCGAACGACACCGTCCATGGCACAGGGTGCGACGATGCCGCAGGCTGCCGTAATGCTCTCGTCTTACGAGGTGCTAGTGCAAGAGGTCCCAGCACGTGCTGATCGACTAAGGATACGCCTGTGCTTGATCTGTACGGGGTGAACGTCAGAAGATCGACAGTCCTGTGCAGGAGGTAAATTCGTCGAGCGCGGCGACGCCGGCGATGGAGTTTCCAGAGCTACCCAACCTTGGGCTCCAGACGCAGATAGCGCAGTAATTCGGCACTACCGCGATAATGCCGCCGCCGATGCCACTCTTACCAGGAAGCCCGACGCGATAGGCGAATTCTCCTGCTGCATCGTAGGTTCCACATGTAACCATCATCGCGTTGATCCGCTTTGTCTGATGTGGATCGAGTAGCGCAGCGCCGTCTCGGCGAGCACCGTTCGCAGCGAGGAATCGGCTTGCTAAGGCCAAGTCAGTGCAACTCGCTGAGACGGCACATTGATTGATGTATGCGTCGAGGACGTCATCGACTGGATTATCCAGATTTCCGCAGCTGGCGAGGAAATGGGCGAGTGCCTGATTCCTGTGGTTGTGACGAGATTCAGATGCGGCGACGCCTGTATCCACCTGAAGGACCGCGTTACCGCTCTCGTCACGCAGAAGGCCCAGAACCCCGTTGGCCTCGCCGGCGGAGACACTGAGGAGCCGATCCGTGACCACCAAGGCACCGGCGTTGATGAAGGGATTTCTCGGAATACCGTTTTCGTGTTCAAGTTGGACAAGCGAATTGAACGGGTTTCCAGACGGCTCACGGAAGACCCGATTCCAGATCGATTCTCCGTCCCGAGCGAGTACCAGCGCCAGCGCGAACACCTTCGAGATGCTCTGGATCGAGAACGGTGTTTCCGAATCCCCTGAAGAATAGACCTCGCCCTCGCGTGTGGCGACACTGATCCCGAATTGGTTGGGTTCCACAGCGGCAAGCTCAGGAATAGAGTTCGCAACGTTTCCCTCGCCGAGGCGGGGCTTGATCGAGCCGACAATGTCGTCTAGAAGGTTCTGGAACTCCATGAATCGTTGCCTACCTTTGTCACGTCAGAGTGTTGAGCTGGTGTGAACAGAGTTCTCAGACTCGCGGGCCGCTGGCTCAGTCGGCGCAAGACCACGAGCCACTGCAGTGCGACCACTACTTGCTCCAGGTACTTGACATCGCCGTTCGCGAGGGATCAATTGAGGGAACCGCCCGGACCCGACGGAATTTCCTAGGCTGAGCCAAATTGCGAAGAGCGTTGTCCACCAGATCAGGGATGCTGCTAGCGATCGGCACCGTACGGTTCCCTCATTCTTCGGCTCCGGCACGCGCAGTATTGGATGTTTTGTAGGCTACTGCTCCCCCAGCAAGAGTCGCTTCATCCGCTCGGTCGTCGAGAAGGTAGGTGTACAGCACCAGAGCCCGTCGCTCGGCCTCAGACGCGGCGGCCGCCTCAAACACACGCTGCAGGGGTTTCGAATACCGGTGACCGCCGAGCACCCCGAGAAGGGCGGTCGCGCCATGAAGAAATATCACCAGCATCGGCAGTCCTTGCGAGGCCCTTCGACGTATGGATTCGATGAAACCAGCCTCATGAGGCTGTCACCTCCTCAGCGGACGACATAGGGGCGCACTTAAGCATGTCTCGAAGCGCTGACACGGACGGCTTCCTCGAGATACCTACGTGGCCAGACCGCGGTCACGGAAAAAGACCGCGGTCGCGGTGCGCTTCGGCGACCTTGCCGACACCGAGGGCATGGGCAGCAAGACGGAGGGAAACCGCTTGGTTCGCTGCGAGTGCCCACACTGTTTGCGAGGCTGCACCCATCAGCGATGCGAGCTTGCGGTCTACCTCCTCGATGCTCCAGGAAAAGGCCTGCAAGTTCTGAACCCACTCCAGGTACGACACCACGACTCCACCCGCGTTCGCGAGGATGTCGGGGACGACGGTAATGCCGTTGTCGGCGAGAATTGCATCGGCTTCCGGAGAGGTCGGTCCGTTGGCGCCCTCGACGATGAGACTGGCGCGAACCTCGTTTGCGTTCACCTCGGTCAGTACGCCGTCCATTGCTGCCGGAACCAGAACATCAACATCTAGTGCCAACAGTTCCTTGTTGGAAATGCGGTCACCGAACCCAGACAGCTCAGTCAGCATGGCGCCCTGAGATGCCAGGTCGATGAGCGGGTCGATCAGGAGCCCGCGGTCCTGGTGAATGCCACCGGTCACATCGGTCACTGCGACCACCCTGCAGCCTTCCTCCGCGAAGAGCCGTGCAGCGTGGGCGCCGACCTTGCCAAACCCTTGAATCGCTACTGTCGCGGACGTCGGGTCGATACCTTTGTGCCGCATGGCTTCTAAAGCAGTAATCACGACTCCGCGGGAGGTGGCTGTGGCCCTGCCGTTGGAACCACCCACGGTAAGCGGTTTGCCGGTCGTCGCGGCGTGGACTGAGTATCCGGCGCTGACGGAGTAGGTATCCATCATCCATGCCATCGTTGTCTCGTCGGTGTTGACATCGGGAGCAGGAATGTCTTTGTCGGGTCCTATGAACGGAAGTATTTCTTGGGTGTAGCGCCTGGTCATTCTCTCCTTCTCGGCGCGACTGAACCCGTCTACGTCGACGGCGATCCCGCCTTTCGCGCCGCCGTAGGGTAGGCCGAGGAGGGCGCACTTCCAAGTCATCCACATTGCGAGGGCCGTAACCTCATTCAGGTCTGTGGCAGGGTGAAATCGAACACCACCCTTTCCCGGCCCGCGGGTAAGGCTGTGTTGAACGCGGTAGCCAGTGTGAACCTCGAGGCGGCCGTCATCGCGGCGAAGTGGTACTGCGACAGTCAGTGATCTACGAGGAGTCGCGAGCAGTTGTTGCATCCCCTTGTCAAGGCCCAGGAACTCTGCAGCCTTCTCGAGTTGCATCAAGGCCGAGCGGTGAGCCAGTTGACCTGGCGACGACACTGGCGCCCTCAAATCACGGCCGACATTAGCTACGGCAGATTCGGTAATGGTCATGCGCGATCTACTCCATCATCCTTGTGTGGCGGGAATCTGCGGTGGCGGGTTGGGGACGGCACTCCGTCGTGTTGCCGCGCTCTGCAATCGATCTGGTTGTGCAGCGTGCTCGGCATGACGCGGCCCCTTCCCGGCGCCACACTGGCACTTCCCAGAACTATTATGAATCGTGCTAACGCTGCGAATCCAATAGTGAAATCTGATACCCACATCGCACGGCGGAATAGCCAAAATCACAAGCGGGGTAGTGACTTTTGCGTGAAAACGGCGTAGCAGCGGAGAAACGTTTCACTCGAGCTAAGCGCCGGCGCGCAAAGCAAGCCGTTGCATACCGGCCCTCCGGTGTCGGCGTTCTCGAGCTGCATCAAGGCCGAACGGCGAGCCGGTTGAATTACGGCCGACATCAGCTACAGCAGATCCGGTAATCGTCATGCGCGATCTACTCCGTCACCCCTGTGTGGCGGGACTCTGCGATGGCAGGGGTGGGACGAGCACTCCGTCGAGTACGCGCTCTCTGCAATACATCCGAGTTGAGTAGTGTGCCACTGCGAGCCGGCGACGTGTACGACGATCATGATGTTTTCGAACGCGGCGACGGACGACCAGGTTTCGACCGCGGCTCCTGGGTTCGAGCGGCACCGCTCTCGCCACAGGAGTTGCGGACGACGAGCGTCGGCTCGAACGTCAGTTGAACCGACTGATTGGGATTCCCGACAATCAGCTCGGCTGCCCGTCGCCCCATCCGGTACGGCGGTTGCGCGATCACGGTGATGCCGAGCGCTGGCCCCCAGGCGAAATCGTCCATCGTCAGGAACCCGATGTCGTCCGGAATCGCAAGCCCGCGGTCGGCCAGTGCCGAGTGGACGGCGACCGTGTAGCGGCCGGTGAGGCACACGATTGCGTCCAGGGGGGTGCCACGTTCCAACAACGCCCCCACTGCCTCACCGACCTCCGATTTCACGGCCACATCCGCGACCGCCTCCTCGGGCAGCGGCACGCCCGCCTCGGCGAGCCCTCTCCGCAAGCCCTCGATACGTCCGATCTGGGACGGCCGTGTCCCGGAGCAGATCACCCCGATCAATGGTCGTCCGCACGAGATCAGGTGTTCCGCCATCATCCGGCCGGCCGCGATGTTGTCCAGGCTGACCGAGTGCAGGCTCGGCGGCGGGTTAGGCACCGACCGCGCAACGATGACACACGGGGTTCCCCCCGCGGCCATCCTTCGCGTCCTATCGTCGGTCGACGTTCCGGAGGTGACGATCAGGCCGCGCACCCGCTGCTCGTCCATGGTCTGGACCTGCGCAATCTCACGATCGGCATGGCGGAACGTACTGGCGAACATGACGAGGCTGCCGTTGGCGGCGGCAACCTCGTCGATCCCGCGCATCAGGTCGAGGTAGAACGGGCTGCCGAGATCGTCGATGACCACCCCGATCGTGCTGGAACGACCAGCGAAGATGCCCTTGGTGAGCGCATTCGGCGTGTATTCGAGGCGGGTGACCACATCCCACACCCTGCTCGCGGTCGCCTCTTTGACGTTGCCACCGTTGAGCACCCGCGAAACCGTCGCCACCGATACCCCGGCCGCCGCCGCGACGTCGCCGATCGTTGATCGCTTCACTGTCCCGTCCCTTCCCCACAGCCGCCTCGGTCAGGCAGCTACGGTTGCACGCCGTCCATCGCGGACAACGATCTCGCCGCCGATCATGACTGTATCGACGCGTGGCAGGTCCGCCGGGTCTGTGAGCACGAGGTCTCCGATCGCCCCCGGTATGGCACGGCCCCTTCCCGGCGCCACACTGGGGATGGCGTCGGCGACGTTGGCGGTAGCCATTGCGACCGCCGCTGGCAGACCCACCACACCGGCTTTGGTGGCACGGTCGATCGCAAGCAGGATCGAGTCGTGATGGCCGCCCGCATAGTCGGTCGAGATCGTGTCGACGAGACCCGCCTCGAACATTGCGTACATTACCTCCGGGCCGGTGGTGAGCCGCTGGGCGCCAAACGAGTCGAGGGTGGAGACGTCCACAATCGCGCCCAGCTCCTTGAGCCGTTCGGCGTGTTCGAGGGCCTCGCGCAGCTCGAAGCTCGAATGGTTGGAATGCCCGGCGATGAGTGGCACCCCGGTATTGGCGATCTTGGCGACCTGTGTCATCGACGCGGCGGCGTTGTGCACCAGCACCGGCACCCCGACCTGGTTCGCGTATGCGGCGGCTTCGGCGAGGCCGTCCAAGGCGATGTCGAAGGCGGGGAGAACGATCTCCGACACGATCTCGCGGATCTCTTCGACCGACAGCTTGCCGGCCAATTCCGCGCCTACCAATGCCTCCTCCACTGCGTCGCGGTCGAACGACGTGGCCGCGATGTGCCGGCCCAGCACCGCGACCTTCAGTTTGTCCGCCTGCCGGGGCGTGATCGTCACCCCGGTGCGCTTGGCCACCTCAGCCGGGATGTACATATAGCTCGCCCCGCCGCCACCGAGGGTGTGCCCGGCGCCGATCTCGCCGAGGGCGACAGCACCCGCGTCGACTGCCCTGCGTGCGGTGAACGCTCGACTCTCGTCTGTGAGCCCGCCGCCGTCGGCGATCGTCGCCGCCTGCAAGCAGGCCGGGGTATTGCAAGAGGCCAGTTTGATGGAGACCGGGTGGTCCTCGTTCGTCTTCGCGATGGCCTCAGCGGTGACGAAACCATCGACGCAGAGCACGGTGGTGGTGCCCTCCAGCAGGTGCCGGTCGAGGTTGGCACGCACTTGCTCGTGCGTAAGGGCCTCGTGTCCGCTGGGGAACAGCGGCCCGTATGCGGTGCCGTGAGTGTGGTTGTTGATCAACCCGGGTATAGCGAGTTTCCCTGCGGATTCGACGATTTCGTCAACTGTGCCATAGGTTTCCGCGGGTCGGGTGGGGGTGATTTCCCGGATCGTATCTCCCTCGATCACGATGTCGACCCCGTGTCGCGGGTCGCCACCGAGGCCGTCGACGAGATCGCATCCGTGCAGAACTGTGGTACTCATAGCGCCTCTCTCAGAATCGCTCGAAGCGGAACGCCGCCAGTTCGTCGGTGTGGTCCTCGCCTAGGACCTCAGCCGCGACAAGGGCGCCGGCGTGCAGGCTCAATGTCGCGCCGCTGTGCGAGACGGCGAAGTGGAAGTTGGGCAGTGCGGGCGCTCGGCCCAGAACCGGCAGGCCGTCGCCGGGGATCGGCCGCACACCTACACGCACACTTTCCACGGTCGCCGCGCGGATTCCCGAGTAGAGCGCGATTGCTGCTTCGACGACCTTCTCGACCCCGGCCTGGTCCACGCTGGTCTCTCCGGTGTCCGACACCTGTACCGCGTCATCGACGTCGTGCGTGTGCAGGAGCAGGCGCCCGGCGCCGTCCGGGCGCAGGTGGACGTGCGGCGCGTGGATGACGCGTGCTACGGAGACTGCGACCGGTGATGTGTAGATGAGGACACCGCTCGTGTTTTTCATGGGCAGTTCCAGTCCGGCCAGTCGGGCGATGTCGGCGGCTCGCGGCCCGGCGCAGTTCACCACTGCGTCGGCGGGTAGTTGCCGTCCCGAGGCGAGCTGAACCGACCGCACCCGGCCGTCAGATACGTCGATGCCGGTGACTGCGTCGTTCCAGATTTGCTCTGCGTCTGCTGTGGACAGCAGGTGGCCGATCATCCGGGTCGGTTCGATCCAGCCTTCGGTCGGGAAGTAGGCGATCTCATCGGTGGGCAGTTCGTCGGGGTTCATGTCGGGCTCGAGGCGCAGTGCCTCCTCTCGAGTGAGCCAGCGGGCCTCGTACCCGTAACCCTGGACAGTGGCGACCTTCCGGCGAAGCTTTTCGCGTTCGTTGTCGTCAGCGCCCCACTCCAGATTTCCGCCCTCGTGGTACCAGTCGCTGCCGGGCACCTCACTCGCCAGCTTTCGGTGTGCCTCCATTCCGGCGACGCTGAGATCGTGGTACGGCCGCGGCTCCTTGCCGCAGGAGTTGGTCCATGAGAACGTCGCACCCGATGTGCCATCCGCCGGTGCACCCGCATCGACTACCGTCACGCGGGCGCCGCGGCGCGCCAGTTCTGCGGTCACCGCCGCGCCGTAGACGCCTGCACCGATGACAACGACCTGTTCAACCATTGGGGTTCCTATTCCTTTTCTTTCGATGGGTTTCTATTAATCGGCGGGCAACGCGCGAGCGACGCCCGGGGGAATGAAGACGGTGGCCTCGTCGCCCGGTGTGGGGAGGCTGTGGGCGCCCGGGTCGGATACGGAGACCCGAAGCTGGATAGATTCGGTAATCACCAGGACGACGGTGGCGAGGTTGCCCTCGTTGACGACATCGATGACCCGGCCTGTGATCGACGGTCCGCCGGCCGCGGTGTCCAGCCGGAGCGCCTCCGGCCTGAGCAGGACCCGAACTGCGTCACCGGCCGCGATTGTCCCTGACTGATGTGCGCGCACTGCGTCCGTAGTCGCCAGCCGGACAGTACATTCGCCCGCCCCGCCTTCCGTACACACACCGGGGATCAGGTTGGACTGACCGACGAACCCGGCCACGAACGCACTTACCGGTTCCCGGTAGATGGTCTCGGGTGTGCCTAGTTGCTCGATCCGTCCGTCCCGCATCACCGCGATCCGATCGCTCATCACCAGTGCCTCGGTCTGATCGTGGGTCACGAAGATCGAGGTGATCCCGAGTTCTCGCTGCAGGTGCTTGATCTCCAGCCGCAGCTGCTCGCGCAGCTTGAGATCCAGATTCGACAGTGGCTCGTCGAACAGAAGGACCTTCGGGCGCACCACGATCGCCCTGGCCAGAGCGACACGCTGCTGCTGCCCGCCGGAGAGCTGGCTGGACAAGCGATCCTCACGCCCGGCGAGCCCGACGCGCCCGAGCGCGTCTGCCACTCGCTCGCGGATCTCCGCCTTTGGGCACTTGCGCATCCGCAGTCCGTATCCGACGTTCTGGCCGACGGTCAGGTGTGGGAAGAGGGCGTACTGCTGGAAGACCATCGCGGTGTCGCGCCGATCCGGCGGCAGCTGGTGGACGTCCTGGCCGTCCAGGAGGATGCGTCCGGCATCGGGCGTCAGGAAGCCTGCCACCATGTTCAGGGTTGTCGTCTTACCACAACCCGAGGGGCCGAGCAGAGTGAGAAACTCGCCGGGATGCACATCGAGATCGAGATCCTCGACGGCGGCGGCTGCGGAACCGAACTGCTTCCGGATTCCTCGCAGGGTCACGGCGGAGCCGCCGGTGCCCGCCTGCGTAGTCGGCTCCTTGGTGCGTAATTGTGCGATCACTTGGTACCTCCGTGGATGAACTCGGTCAAGTGGACGAACCTGGACGCCACACCCGTGATGAGGCAGATGCCAAGGACGCTGGTGACCGCGACGCAGGCAAGGGTTGGCGAGTACTCGTACTCCATGTACTGCAGAAGCTTGATCGGCAACGTGTTGGAGTCCCGTGTGGTGAGGAACAGGGAGAGCTCAACGTTATTGAACGACACGATGAAAGCGAACAGTGCGCCCGCGAACATCCCCGACCGCATCAGCGGCAGTGTGACGGTGGCAAACGCGCGCCATGCCGATGCGCCGAGATCGCGGGCGGCGCGTTCCCACAGCGGGTTGACACCGAGCAGACTGACCCCCACCGTGCGCAGCACGAACGGGATGCCGATCAGCGCGTGAGCGACAACCAGCAGAGTCGGACCGATCAGCCCACGCGCGCCGAGCATCGAGATCACTTGGATCACTGACAGACTGATCACGATCTCCGGCAGCAGCAACGGGCTGGCGAGGAAACCCTCCAGCGCGGCGCGGCCCCGGGCCGGGCCGCGCGCGAGGGCATAAGCCGCGGCTGAGCCCACCAGCAGCGCGCACAACGCAGAACCCAGCGCGATCTCGGCGGACAGTGCCATCGGCAGCAACCATTCGCGGGTGAGCGCCGAATCCCACCACGTCAGGGAAAGCCCACTCGGTGGGAAGGCCGGGTAGGGGTCGGGCTGGATGGAGGTCCAGACCACGACGATCATCGGCACGGCCACGAAGGCGAGTACGAGCACGAGCAGCACGCTGCGCAGCAGCAACCATGGATGGAAACGCATCGTCACATCCCCTTTCGTGACCGGCGGCCGGCAAGCAACAGCGCGGAAACGGTGATGACGCCTACCGCGAAGTGGACCACCGCGATTGCCGCGGCCTGGCCCCATTCGAGGCTGACCACCATGCGGTCGCGCACAAGGGTCGCGAGCGTCTGCACTCGTCCGCCGCCGAGGATGGCGGCGGCGGCATAGGCACCGAGGCTGATCGCGAATGTCAGCATGAATCCGGCGATCAGGCCGGGGCGGATCAGCGGCAACGTGATGCGGAAGAAGGTGCTGACCGGCCCGGCACCGAGATCGCGGGACGCGCGTTCCAGAACGGGATCGACGCTCTGCACACTCGATATCGCGGTGAACACCGCGAATGGCAGGAGCACGTGCACGAGCCCGGCGATCACTGCGGACTTCGAACCGATGAACGCGACCGGCGAGGCGGACAGTCCGGTCCAGAGCAGGATCTGGTTGACCAGCCCGTCGTCCTGCAACAGCACTAGCCAGCCGTAGGTACGGACCACGACGCTGGACACCAGAGGTGCCAGGACGATGAGCAGGACGAGCGTGCGAAACCGCGAACCGGATCGGACGATGAAATGCGCGACCAGTAGTCCCGCGGCCGTGCACACCGCGCCCACCATGAACGATATCGAAACGGTGTCCCACAGCACCGAGCGGAAATAGCTATCCCCAAACAGGTTGCCGTAGTTCGCTGTGGTGAGCGGACCCGTGACCTTGGCGCCGTCGTAGGTCAGCACGCTACTGGTGAGTAGGATCGCGGTGGGGATCGCGAAGACCGCCAGCACCCAAACCGTCGCGGGCAGAGTGAGCCACTGCAACCGCGAACGCCTTTGCTGCGGTACAGGAATGGGTGTTGACGGTGTGGGTGCCACAATCGCGGTCATCGCACGGCCTCCGCCCATTGCTGGCTCCACGCCGTCCGGTTCCGGACGATCGTTCCCGCGTCGGCAATCTTGATGTTCTCGAGCGCCTCGGGCGTCGTGATGTGTTTGGCCGCGAAATCGGCAGGGAACTGCAGGCCGGTGACCGCCGGCCCGACGTTGTAGGCAAGCGCCCAACGCTGCTGCACCTCGTCGGAAAGCCAGTAGTCGATGAACTTGTAGGCCGCGTCCTTGTGCGCGGCACCGACTGGGATACCGAGCGAGCCCAGTGATGCATAGGTTCCTTCACGCGGAACCGTGTAGTCGTAGTCGGTGGTCTGGGCGTAGATCGCAGCGCGGCCGTCCAGGTAGGGGAAGACGGTAGCGGTTCCCTTCGTCATGAACGGCACCGCCTCGGCCGAGGCGGTCGGCGTGGCGAGGGCGTACTTCGCCAGCTCCGCAGTGCGGGCAATCCCGGGATCTGTGTCGTCGATTCCCCCGCCATCCAGCTCGGCAGCGTTGAGGATCGCGTAGACACCAATGAGGTTGGCCGGGTTGAAGACAAGCGCACCCGAGCGGTACTTCGGATCCCACATCACCTGCCAACTCGTGGGCGGCTGCGGAAATTCCGTGCGGTTGTACATCATCACGACCTGCTGGACGTCCTGGATCGCACCGACACCGTAGGTGTTGTCCAACAGTTTTTGCGGCACGCGGGCCATATTCGGCACCTGCTGCGGCGTCACCGGAGCGAGCATTTCGTCCCGGCTGCCTTGATACAACTCGAGGCTGGTCATCACGGTGACATCGAAACCGGGGTCACCGTTAGAGGCCCGGATGGCCGCATACTGTTCCGCCGCCGCCCCGCCTGCCGAGTACTTGATGCGAATGCCGGTCTTCTCCGTGAACGGCTTGGCTATCTGCTCCTCGAAGAGGGCCTGATACTCGGCGCCGTATCCCTCGACGACGAGCACGTCCTCTTCGTCGTCGCCCGTACTCGTCGACGTGCATGCGACCGATGCCGCGGCGAGTCCGAGCACGATCACCACGCTGACTAACTTCTTCATGCTGGCTCCGTCTTCAGAATGTAACTAGTTACATTTGCCTTGTGACGTACCTAACCACACGTGCTCGCGATCGGTCAATGGTCGGTTCGCGGGGCCGAGATGCGGGCCACATTTGCACAAAACAACTGTAAATGCCCACGTCAACGCCTTTTACTGTGGCGGATCGCGAACCAGGCAAGGCGGCTGACGCTCCGGTTCCGCGCACAGCGCCCGAACCGTACCAGCGGGTCGGTTAATGTCCGGTTGTTGGCGCCAGCAACCGCCATTGTCCGGATTCCGACAACGCGGGATCGCCGGACCGGCATGGCTGAGTAACGGGAGTCGGGGTGTCCTCATCGAAGCTGCGCCGCGGCCGCGGCGTTCGCGTCGCATGCCGCCCTCACCGGGAACCTCAACACCGATGTCACCACAACACGAGCTTGTCTCTGTCCTCACCCCAGTGTTCGACAATATGCAACTGATACCGGTGTATAACAGCGATATTGAGCACTCTGCTTATTCAGGAGAAAAGGCGGCAACGTACCGTGGCGCCATGCCCAACTCTGCGAGCGGATGGCGCCCACTATCCAGCTCGAAGTTCGTGCCATTGGCAGGTACATAGTCCGGCAGCTCCCGGAAGACACCGGTCACATCCATGTACTGATACGCCCAATCGAGCGGAGCATCGGGCGGGGTCTCACTGCCGAGCAGCATCAGCATCCATACCTGGCGCGCCAGCGACAGACCGAGTTCGGCATCGGCGGAGCCAGTACCCTGCAACCCCAATGAGCCAGCCATGTCCCGCAGCATTGCGTCATACTGCACAGCAGTGTGAACTCCCGGGCAATGAGCCAGACACGACCACGGTAGCGACAGCCACTGAACATCTTCAACGGCTGCTGGATGTGGGCCGAAAACCTTGGCAACGGCTTTGGCCGAGATGACGGTGACACCTTGGCCAGCAGTCGGGGTAGGACAGCCGTGAAGGTGGCGATGCGCGCTGTAACGGGAGCTTCCCGCCTGGTTGTAGAGCGCATAGACAGCGGGAATACCGTCGATGTGTGCAGTATCGATCAAAGACTCCAGCTGGGTCTTTCCCGCTGACTCGACTTTATACGAGAAGTCGTACTTACCTCTCCCGCTGCTCGAACTGAGGAGCTTCTTGGCCTGCATCCGAAATGCGAACCAGCGCCCCGTAGTCGTCGGAATCCACCATTCCCAATCGGCCCCGTTTGCGGCTTCCCGTTTGTGCGTGAACTTAGTGATCTTCAGTCCGGGGATCTTGCGACATAGGTCCAGCAGAACCCTGTCTGTAATTCCCTCTTCACCCTGGCGGAGGCCGAATCGTTCGCCGTCACGAACATCCACGCCAATCATTCTCGCGTTCCTGTACAGCGTGTTGGCAAGTTCACGACGTGTTCCAGGCGCACATCCCGCGAGCCATCTCGGATTCACCTTCTCCTCCTTGCCCGGATAGTCCTTGACCACTCCACCGCTCTAGTGAGCAACGCGGCTTCGGGGTCGAAGACCCCGAAATACGCTGGGGAGCACCCCTTCATCTGCGCAAAGTTCACCCGCACTCGGCGCAGCGGACGAGTACACGTACGTGCCGCCTACCGCATCCGAAATCTGGCAGGGAACTCGGCGTTCAGAAATCGTCGTCCTCGACACGAACCTTGGCCCCAATCTGGGTTGCCTTGGATTCCAACGCACCTTGGTCCCCCTCGGCGGTCGTTAGGGTCAGAGTGAGGTTCAGCAGCTGATGATCGCGGTCGCTATTGGCGGGGTCGACGACCTTCGATAGCTCCTTGAGGAGTTGCCAAATCTGTTCTCGCGTTTCTGGAGCGGTAATGCTGCGGTTGGTGATCTCGACTGTGTACCGCTTGTATGTCTTCGGCCCCACCTGCTCGTCCGTGGCCGGCTGTCCACCGGAATCCTTGGATTTCCCCGGAGCGGGTTTCCCTGTCGCGCGACGCTTGTTTCCCGGCACCGCGCCGCCGAATAGTCCGTCGTCGTCCTGATCTTCGTCCTCATCCTCAGCGACGGTTTCGGTCTCGTCAGCGTTGGTGTCGTGCTGCCGTGGACGAAGGGTCTGGCTGATCGAGTTGATTTGGATTTGCCCTGGAGAGCTCAGCGCCAACGGGCTTCCCTCGGCATCGACGAGTTCCCAGTCGTCGTTGATCAGGCTGAACATGGCGCGACGTATCTCGTCCGTCGAGGGCACCAGCGGGAAGCCGGGATTCTTATAGAACGATTGGACAACCTCGCGCGGTGTGAGTGCGCGATCGAATGTCGTCAGGAGGGCGGCCAAGTATGTGGCCGAGAGCTTGCCGGATGTCGTTGCCCGACCATCAGCAACGAGCTGTGTCCACACTTGGTCCCCGCGTAGTGACGTGAGACTGTCTGAATCGAAGCGCTTGAACTCTACGACCAGTTCGTCCCCGACGCGGATGAGGTAGGCGTAGTGCTGGAATGCTTTGGTTACGTCCGCTCGGAGTTTCGTTTCGGCGGTCGCCAGTTTGGCCTTCGCGTCGGTCAATTCTCCATCCGTGTCGTCGTCGATTTGGTGGATGACGTACCGCCAAGCGAGGACCTCACGGGCACGTTGGTATGCATTTTTGCGGAGTTGGGTATTGACCGAAGCGACAACGCAACTCGCAGCGTTGTCGACGGTTAACGAGTTGGGCCCTTGGCCGAGCAGCGCTTTGATCTCTTCTCGCGTGGCGGAGTCCTTGCCGTTCAGCAGTGTCCAGCGGCGGGGGTCGAGCACGACGAGTCTGTTTGTGGTGTTGCTATCGACACCGGCAAAGATTTGTGACAACGGGGCGTCGACCTTTTCAGGGCGCTCGATATGTAGGACATCGTCGAAAGGCCCTTTACCCTTGCTGGAGAGGGCTTGGGAGACGGTCCACACCAGTTCCTCGCGAGCATCAGAGGACACCTGGGCGGCTGCCGCTGTGAAGTACATCCGCAGTGTTTGCTTGATGGACAGGTAGTAGCGCGCTGCCGCGTTCGCGGGGGTGGTGATTTCGAGTGCGCCGAGACCCTCTTCCCTGGTCAAGGTGTTGAAAACTTCCTCGGCCGCAGTGAATGAGGTCCCAGTGGGCTCGAAGATGCAGGACAGAAGTTCAGCCTTGGTGGCGCCTCGTCGGCCTTGCGCTCGACCGACCAGCGAATATGCGAAGAGGGCGGTCGCCATTCGGACGGCGGGAGTGGGTTGTCCGGCGTCGACACCAGAGTCCCTCAGGGCGCGGTCGACGTTGACTGCACGTCCGCCGCTGGTGTCGGTACTGGTGATGTCGGTACTGGCGACGGCGCGGTAGCCCTGAACCGCCCGGTCGTTGCCCAGCAACAAGCCGGAGGAAAGTACCTGTTCGAGTACTACGGCGAGCGGGATGTCGCCCGTGCCTATGAGGGCGGGAGCCCAGCGGCCGGCCTTGTGCTCGGTGACCCAGTGCAGCGCTGTGCGCGCGAAGATCGCGACGGTGGAGCGGACTCGCTGGAAGCCTTGGACCTGCGCCCATTCCTCGCGGACCAGCCTCATCAGTTCGGGGTGGAACGGGTAGACGGCCTCGACACGGTCAGCGAAGCCTAGGGTGCCGCGTTGAGCTCCCAGCCGATCGAACACGCTGTCTTTCCATTGCTTGTCGACGGCCTTGGTGAAGGCTTCTGCCAGGGCTTTGGTGGGCAGGGTGTCGTGTTGCTGCTCGAAGAGTCGCCGGCGAATGATCGAGGCGAAGTCCTGGGGTTCGGTGACGGCGGCGGTGCGTCCGTTTCGGACGAGCCTGGATGCGATGTACTCACGGAACTCGGTGGCTTGGAATGGGTATCCGCGTTCGTCGAATTCCGATCGGATCATCACAACGACGAACGCCACCCGTGGCACGTCGTCGCAAGCGTCCATGAGGGCGTTGAGGAATGCCTTTTCGCTGGGCATCGATGCGACGTGCTTGGCGTCGGAAAGTTGGAGTGCATAGTCCATCAACTCGTCGAGGAGGATGAGGACCGGTCGTGCGGTGTCCATGAGGGCTTGTTGCAGGGTTGCCTTGTTGGGGCCCATGGCGACGTAGTGCTGGTACCGATCCATGTCGGCGGCGACCAGGCCCCAGATGAATCGCTCGAAGAGGTTTGTGGCGGGTCCGAACACCTCGTTGCGGGCACCGGGTGAGAAGTAGTCGGCGGTCAGGGCCACGACCCGTGTCCCGGTCAGGTCGATGTCTGCGCCGCCGTGTTCGGCTTCGTTTCGAATCGTCTGTCCGAGCGTGGTGGAGAAGAACTCGTCCGGGCTGTTTGCAAGGTGGTACAGGCCGACGAGTGCGTGCGATTTTCCGCCTCCCATTCCCTGGTCGAGATGGAACAGTGCGGTGGCTTCTCCGCCGCCACCCAGTCGTCGGGTGACGCGACCGAAGAATCCGATCAGGTTCGGGGTCGGCTCTGTGATATCGGTGTAGTAGTCGACCTTGCGGTAGGGCACGTCGACGGTCTGATAGACCGCCTTGTGCAGCGACATTTGCAGGTCGCCCACCGAGCCGTCCGCGGCGCGGACTTCTGGCCGAAGGGTGAGCCAGTCGGCCCAGTGCGGCACCTGCTGCGGACTCATGGGTAGATCTCCTCAATTGTTTTGGGCAGCATAAGTTGCCCATCTTTGCCTGTGCCGGTTTCCGCGGCGCGATAGACGAGATTGCCGATGGTGCCGGTATTGCGGACGATGGCGGCGAGAGCTTTGGATATTTGGTCGCTGTCGGGCAACTGTCGGCTAATCTCGGCGACGACCGCCCACAGGTGCGCGTCGTTCGGGCTGCGGTCCGCCGCAGCAATTACTTCGGCGACTGCCTCGGTGCCGCCTGCATCCCATGCGGCGGCCATTGCCCTGGCGGTCTCGAAGGTGGACGATCTCGCTGTGATCGAGGTTGGCTGATCGAGCCGCAATTTGAAGCCGGCCTTGGATTCGGTGAGCAATGGACCGCGGAGGTCCTCGAGGCGCAGGTTGTCGGCCTGGGCGAGGAACCTCGCTTCACCTTTCGGGACCACGCCGCGAGCGTAGAGGCGCTGCCAGAAGACCGCGAACCTGGTGGCAGCGTCGAATGTTTCAAGGGGCAGCTCGTCCAGGCGTAGGGCTGTCGCGTCTCTGACTGCGGTCCTGGCCAGGGTGAGGTAGCGGTCGATATCCGCGCTGGTGCCGTCCGGTTTGAGAACGCGGCTGTAGCGGCCGTATACCGCCATCGCCGGGCCGTAGGACGCCATGAGCTGATCGGTGAGAGCGAGTCCGTCTCGGTCCCACTCGAGACAAGCGGCCTTGACTGCTTCGGTGACCTCGCGGTCAACTTGGGCGGCCGTGGCAACCGGCAGAGTCGCAGGGGCAACGCGGCATCCGATCGTGACAGTCACTTTGATGCTGGCGACACCGGTCGCGGCGGTCTCGGTCCGAGACGGCCATGAGCTTGTCACCACGAATCCGGCATCTTGCAGGGCGCCGAGCAACCGAAGCCATGCATTCGGGTCCGAGTGGCCGAACACGACGACGAGATGTCCATCCGATCGCAGAACACGTCGAGCCTCACTGAAGGCTCGACTGAGCATGCGCTCGTAGAAATCGCGCGTGCGGTGCTCGTCCGCGGCTCCGCCGCGCTTGACGATGATCTCTTCGGACTTGTCCTGCAGGCCTTCGGAACCGAACAAGTCGGGGAGCACATCATGGAGGCATCGTTTGAGCCAGACGTGGAACAAGTCCGACGCGTCCGAGTAGTCGATCATGTTGTAGTAAGGCGGGTCGGTCACCACGGCGTCGACGGTGCCGTCACGGAAGGGCAATGCGACCGCAGACGCTTGGCGCATGCGGCCCGGTGAACCGGAAGGTGACTCTTCGAGAATCTTCTTCAACGCGTTGATGCCGCTGGTACTGACACTCGACCACGTACCGGGGCCAGCGCCCGGGCCGGCTTCGAGATAGTCGAAGTTGAACGACTGCTTGCTCTCGTCGGAGAAGACGTCCCCCACCTGGACGCGGTTCTGCTTTGACCCGCCGCTCTCACCGTGGGAGAGCAACTTGGCGCCGCGCGTTGCCCTGCGCAATTTCCGAGGCAGATTCGCAGCCGCATACGCGGTCAGCGTGTTGGCGTAGTTCTCGGACAGTCCGGCAGCGAGGAGCTTTCCTCGCACCTCTCTGATGGTGCGGACCGTCTCCACGAAGTGGAGGGTCTGGCGGTCATTCATGAGATCGCCATACGTGGAGTAGCCGTACGCGCTGGCGCGGATGGTGTCCTGGTTTCCAGCGGGGATGGGTTCGGTAGGAACCGCGGTGAGTGTTCCGAACGGCTCTTGCGCGCCGAGCTCCACACCTTCGGCCGTGGCGATCTCATCGTCGCGGGGGCTACGCCATTCCTTTCTAGGTGTGTCCCCGCCGTCCGCGACGGCAATCAGGGCGTCGCGGAACTCGCCGATGGCTCCCTTGGCTTTGACCGCATCCAGACCGTGGACATGACCGCAGAACAGACAGTGTGCGTTCTTCCCCTTTTTTCCGGATCGGCGGCGAAGGTGGGTGCCTGTGTCGCGGTTCCTTCGTGTATTTCGACGTGCCAAGCTTCGCCC
>Ga0247825_10000201_pt1 | contig 35568 bp, 34 predicted proteins | sample 13C_Vanillin_Day_FD_194413 | JGI IMG/M metagenome (GOLD analysis project Ga0247825, IMG submission 194413) | Soil microbial communities from agricultural site in Penn Yan, New York, United States - 13C_Vanillin_Day48 | ecosystem: Environmental > Terrestrial > Soil > Agricultural land | place... | reverse complement strand
GCGCCGATCTCGCACATCTTCCGCAATTCCCATCCCGCCATGAAGGAGATGGAGGTGCCGCAGGTGCCGGCCTGGGCCGAGGCCAACAAGCCGCGGGTGATGGACTTCCTGACCATCCTCGACGGCGCCCTGAAGGACAGGCGCTTTGTCGCAGGCGACCGTTATACGGTCGCCGACATCACCGGGCTTGTCTGCATCGACTTCATGAAGCCCGCCAAGCTTGCGGTGCCGGAAACGCTTGCGAATCTCAAGCGCTGGCATGCCGAGGTGTCGGCGCGGCCGAGCGCGCAAGCCTGAAAATCTGCAAGTCTGATAACCTGCTGGCCCGACAACCTGAACGGCCGTTCAGCCGCAATTGCGCTACAGTCAGGCTCGATTCTAGAGGCGATGTCGGCGGCAGATTTTCCGCCGTCCGGAGGACTTCCATGATCCGTCGTTTATTCCTGCTCGCGCTCGCCGCGATGGCGTTGGCTTGCGCGGGAGCGGTCCCGATGCAGGCACAGCAGCAGACCGAGCCGCGCATCGCTTTCGTCGTCGGCAATTCCACGTACGGTCCGGGCGCGATCCCGAACGCGCTCAACGACGCGGGCCTGGTTGCGGAAGCTTTGCGCAGCATCGGCTTCGAGATCGTCGAGGGCGGCAATCTCAGCCAGCAGGATTTCATCCAGGGCTATCGCGAGTTTCTCGGCAAGGTCGAAGCGGCCGGTCCAGAGACGCTGGCCTTCGTTTATTTCTCCGGCCATGCGCTCTCGTTCGAGGGCGAGAATTTCCTGCTCGGCGTCGACGCGCAACTGGCCCGCGAAAGCGACATTCCGATCCAGGGCATTCGCCTGTCGGACCTGATGCGTCCGTTCGCCGACGCGCCGGCGCGCGCCAAGGTGATGATGATCGACGCCGCACGCCCGCTGCCGTTCCGGCCGCAGGGCAGGGGACTTGCAGTCGGGCTCGCTTCGATCGAGCCGCCGCAGGGCATGCTGATTGCGTATTCGTCCGCGCCGGGCACCGTCGTTCCCGACCGGCCGGGCGACTACGGCGCTTACGCGACCGCGATCGCCGAAATGCTGCGTGCGCCGGGCGTCGATCTCGACACCGCGTTCACGCACATCCGCAGCCGCACGCATCTGACGACCGAAGGCCAGCAGACGCCGTGGCATCTCGCCGCGATCACCGAGCCGATCGAACTGGTGCCGCCGACCGCCGCCGCGAGTGCCGCGGTCGCCGCTCCCCCGCCGCCGCGACGGGCCCGGCCGATGCGCGAGATCGGACCCGACGAGGCCTATTCGCTCGCCATCGAGATGGACACGCTCGACGGCTATACCGGCTTCGTCGAAGCCTATCCGACGCATGCCTATTCTGAGCGGGTGTGGGCGATGATCCGTGCGCGCCGCGAGGCGATGGCCTGGATGCGTGCGCAGCAGATCAACTCGCCGCAATCCTACTGGACTTATCTGCGGCGCTATCCCAACGGCATGTACGCTTTTGACGCCGAGCGAAGGCTGCGCCGGCTCGGTGCGCCGTTCGCGCCGCCACAGGGCTTTGCGATGGTGGAGTTCGACGACGTGCCGATGGCGCTGGTCGATGAGCCGCGCGAATACCGCGAGGTCTATCGGGTCGGTCCGCGGCCGCCGCGCATCCTCTATGCGGCGGCAATCCCCGCCTTCATCGCGGCACTCGCCGTGGCGCGCCGCGATGGCGGGCGGGACGACAGGCGCCGGGATGGCCGGCGCGGTGACGGTCGCGGTGATGGCCGCGGCGATGGGCGTTGGGGCGGGCGCGGATCCGGTGCGCTGCCGACCACGGTCGTCGCCATTCCCGCGGTGCAGGGGCTGACGGCCGCGCCGCGTCGCGACGGTCCGCCCGGCGCAGGCCGTCCGGGCGGTTATGGATCGCGCGGCGGGTTTGCCGGCCGTCCTCCGGGCGGTGGCAGCGGTGGCACGACGCCATCTTCGGCGACGCCGGGCACGGCGATTGCGCCAAGCACGGTCAGTCCTTCGCCGGGCACGATCCCCAGCGGCCGCCCGTCGCCGACGCCATGGACTCCGGGAGCCGCGCCTTCGCGCGGTACGGCGCCCAGCGCCACGGTGACGCCCGGCTCGCCTCCGGTCGAGTCTCAGCCGGACACGCGCCGCGATAGACGTCCGCCCGGCTGGGGCCCGCCGGGAACCCGCATACCATCCGCCGCGCCGGGCACGGCGCCCGGCACCACGCCGCCAAGCACGGCGGTTGCACCGAGCACGGTTTCGCCAAGCGCTCCTGCACCAAGTGCGACTGCACCAGGCGCGACCGCACCAGGCACCACTTCGCCAGGTGCGATCTCACCGCGCGGCCGGCCTGACTGGCGCGATCGCCAGCCGCCGGGAAGCGCCGGCCGAACTCCGCCCGGAGCGCCGGGTGCGCCACCCGGCACGACGGCGCCAAGTACGGTTGCGCCAAGCACGGCGGTTGCGCCAAGCACCCCGCCGCCCGGCGCACGGCCCGACTGGCGCGATCGCCGGCCGCCGTCCGGTCCGCCGCCGCAAGTAAATCGGCCGCCAGCTTCGCCGCCGCCGGCTTCACCGCCGCCGCAAGCGAGCCGTCCGCCGGTTTCGCCGCCGCCGCAGGTGACCCGTCCGCCGGCTTCGCCGCCACCGGCCGCGATCGCACGGCCGACGCCACCGCAGCAGCCGGTGGTGCGGCAGGCGCCGCCGCCTCCCGTGGTGCGTCAGGCTCCACCGCCGCCGGTGCAGCGCGCCGCGCCGCCTCCACCACCGCCGCAGCGTCAGGCGGCTCCGCCTCCGCCGCGGCCAGCCGCGCCGCCGCCGCCGCCACGGCCTGCGCCCGCGCCGGCCGCGGCGCCAAAGCCAGCCGCATGTCCGGCCGGCAAGACGATGAAGAACGGCGCCTGCGTCTGACAACACAACGCCGCGCCGGATTGCTCCGGCGCGGCGTCTGATTTGAGCGGCGTTGGGCGTCTAGCGCTTGGAGGGATGCTTCTCCACCGGCGCGCCCTTCGGCAGGTCGAACTGGCCGGACGGCAGGCCGTCGAAGAACTCCAGCACCTCCGACGTCTTCACCACGTCGGCATACTTGGCGTTCATGTCGCACAGGTTGATCGCGTGGCTCGCCTGCGAGCGGTCGAAACAGCCTTCCTCCGCGAGCGAGATGCGATAGTTGAGGCTGAAGGCGTCGAGCACGGTCGCGCGCACGCAGCCCGAGGTGGTCGTGCCGGTGACGATCACGCTGTCGCAGCCGAGCAGCGTCAGATAGCTCGTCATGTTGGTGCCGAAGAAGCCCGAGGGCTTCTGCTTGTAGATGACGATGTCCTGCGGACCCGGCGCGATCTCGGCGACGATCTCGTTGCCGTCGATGTTGGTGTTCGGCCGGTTGCCGCAGTCCTCCGCGGAGCGGCTGTTCTTCCAGCTCCAGCTTCCGTTGTCCCAGTTGTCGGCGCGCCGCACGCCGGTGGTGTAGATCACCGGAATGCCTTTCTCGTGTGCCTTTTCAATGAGCTGCTTCAGGTAGGGCATCGCCACCCACGCATCCTCGCCGCATGAATTGCGCCAGCGCTTGATCGATTCCAGGATCGGCATCGGCCGCTCGTCGCAGAACGCGTAGTTCACGTCGATGACGAGCAGCGCGGGCCGCTTGCCGAAACCCTGCCGCGCGCCGTAGCCCGACGTGCCGAACACCGCCTTGTCGCGTTCGGTGAGAAACTTGTTCCAGATCGGTTCGGTCATCGATAGTCACTCCGCGTTGCGCATGATTGCGTGAAGCCTAGCACCGTCACAGGCTGGCGCGCACGCTCTCGACGAAGCTCATGTCGATGATCTCGTCATACTTCACATCCGTTTTCAGCATGCCTGCGCCCAGCACCACGGCCTTGCCGGTCTCCCACGCGGCGCGGCTGATCATGCCGTCCGGACTCCACATCTGGTCGGCGAACGAACGGTCGAGCGTGGCCTTGAGATCCTCCAGCGCCATGGTCGGGAACTGCTTCTTGGCGACGTCGGCGGCGCCGGCCTTGTCGGCATAGATGTACTTCAGGCCCTTCATCATGCCGCGCACGAAGCCCCGCACCACCTCGGGCTGCTTCTGGATCGATTCCTGACGGATGTTGATGGTGGAATAGGCGTAGGGCCCCATTTCCTTCGGCACGTTGAAGAACGGCTCGCCCCACAGGCCCAGCTTGATGCCTTGCGCGATCATCGGCTCGGTGGTGACGCCGATCTTCGCCTGGCCGCCGCGGATGCCGGCCGGCACGGCGGAGTTCGGCATCTCGTAGAGCGTGACGTCGGCTTTGGCGTCGAGATTCCACTTCTTGAGCAGGAAGCGGGTGATCGCGTTCGGCGTGCCGCCATAGGGGCCGACGGCAATCTTCTGGCCCTTGAAGTAAGCCGGCCAGTCGGTGTTTTTCGGCTCGTTGCCCTTGGCCGCGCAGAAATAGATGTTGCCGCGGTCGACGCAGTGCACCACGGCGCGCAGCTCGGCGCCTTTGGCCTTGGCATAGGCGTTGTGCTCCGGGCCGCCGATGAAGGCGAAGGCCTGGCCCGAGAGCACCGCATTGGTGTGGCCGCCGCCGGTTTCGATGGTGACGATCTTCACCTCGATGTCGGCTTCGGCGAAATAGCCCTTGGCCATGGCGATGTACATCGGAAGATACCCGGTCGAATGCACGGGCTCGGCGACCAGCAGTTCATGCTTTGCAGCCTTCGCCATGTAGGGGCTCGCCACCAGCGCTACGCCCGCCGCAGCCGTCGTTCCGAGAAACTTCCGCCTGTCCATATCCGTCTCCTGTTACGTCCGATGTGTCGCTGTTGCCGTATGCCCGTTATTGGCGCGTGCCTTTGCGCAGCACGCTTTCGATCCACGAGACCGTGGCGTACATGATCACCGCCAGCGTCGAGAGCACGAGCACCGCCACCCAGACGAGTGCGATGTCGTAGGTCTGGCCGGCATAGAGGATGGCGCGGCCGAGCCCGTGCTGGGAGGCGATGAACTCGCCGACGATCGCGCCGGTGAGCGCAAGTCCGATGTTGACCCGCAGCACCGAGATGATCCACGGCAGGCAGAACGGCATCACGAGTTTCCGAAACACCTGCCAGCGCGTGGCGCCGAGCGAATAGAACAGCCGCTCGCCGTCGGGATCGAGCGCCTTGACGCCCGCGAAGGTCGTCAGCGTCGAGATCACGAAGGTGAGCGCGAACGCGATCGCGACCTTGGAGCTCAGCCCCAGCCCGAACACCAGGATGATGAGCGGGGCGAGCGCGAGCTTGGGGATCGACTCGAAGCAGATGATGTAGGGCTGCACGATCGCCGCGTAGTTGCGCGACCACCAGAACGACAGCCCGACCAGCGAACCGACCGTGGTGCCGAGCAGGAAGCCGAAGATGGTGGAGCGGAAGGTGAAGCCGATATCGACCCAGGCGTTACCCTCGGTCACGAAGATGATGAGCGTGTGCCAGATCGCCGACGGCTGCGACCAGAAGAAGGCGCTGATCAGCCCGGTGGTCGAGGCGATCTCCCAGGCGGCGATGATGACGACGAGAATGCCGAATTGCGTCGCGACGATCGCCCAGGTCGGCCAGTCCTTCTGCACCGGCAGCCGGCGCGCCGGCTTGGGAGTCGGTTTGGCGGTTGCTTCTGCCGATGCGTCGCGTGCGAGATCGAGATCGCCGAGGCCGATGCGGGGCGTGTCCTGGACGGTCATGTCAGGCGGCTTCCATGGTGGGCGCTGCGGCGGTGAGCAGATTCAGGCAGCGTTCCTTCACCGCAATGAACTCCGGCGTCAGCGCCGTGGTGCGCGCGCGGGGGCGGGGGATGGTGATCGGGATGGTCTCGAGGATGCGGCCAGGCCGCGTGCCCATCACATGGATTTCGTCGGACAGATAAATAGCCTCCTCGACATCGTGGGTGACGAACACCACGGTTTTCTTGAAGTCGCTCCAGAGCTGCATCAGCCACTCCTGCATGTGCAGCTTGGTCTGCGCGTCGAGCGCGCCGAACGGCTCGTCGAGCAGGATCACGTCGGTGTCGAACAGCAAGGTGCGCAGCAGCGCCGCGCGCTGCCGCATGCCGCCGGACAGCGAATTGGGATAAAGGTGCTCGAAGCCGGCCAGGCCGTATTTCTGCAACAGCGGCAGCGCGCGCTCGCGCGCAGCCTTCAGCGGCTTGCCCTGGATCTCCATGCCGAGGATGACGTTGTCGAGCACGGTGCGCCACGGCAGCAGCAGGTCCTTCTGCAGCATGTAGCCGACGCGGCCGATGGTGCCGGTTGCGTCCTCGCCGTCGATCAGCACGCGGCCTTCGGTCGGCTGCAGCAGGCCGGCGATGACATTAAAGAGTGTGCTCTTGCCGCAGCCCGAGGGACCGACGAGGCTGACGAAGCGGCCGGTCGGGATTTCGAGGTCGAGCGGCTCGACCGCGCGGAAGGTCCCGGCCGGCGTCGTGAACGCCATGCCAACTCGATCGAGGTGCACTTTTACGGGCATCGCCGGTCTCCGCGCACAGGCGGAAACGGTAATGCATCGTATGTGCCAAGTCGATTGGGGCGCGAAATCAGCGCGTTAGACGCGCCGTTCTGTCGCGCTCAGGGTTCCTTGGCGCAAAAAGCGGCAGAGGTTCACCGATCGAGGCGGGCGATCAGTGACGACGTGTCCCAGCGGCTGCCGCCCATCTTCTGCACCTCGGCGTAGAACTGATCGACCAGGGCCGCGACCGGAAGGTTCGCGCCGTTCCGCCGCGCTTCGGCGAGGCAGATGCTCAAGTCCTTGCGCATCCAGTCCACCGCGAAGCCGAAGTCGAACTTGTCCGCCGCCATGGTTTTGTAGCGGTTCTCCATCTGCCACGACTGCGCCGCGCCCTTGGAGATGGTGGCGATCAGCCCCTCAATGTCGAGGCCCGCCTTCTTCGCGAAGTGGATGCCTTCGGAGAGACCCTGCACCAGTCCGGCGATGCAGATCTGGTTGACCATCTTGGCGAGTTGGCCCGAGCCGGAACCGCCGAGCAGCTTGCACATGCGCGCGTAGGCCGCGATCACCTTCTCGGCGCGATCGTACGGGCCGGCATCGCCGCCGCACATCACCGTGAGCACGCCGTTCTCGGCGCCGGCCTGTCCGCCCGACACCGGCGCGTCGATGAAATCGAAGCCGCGCTTCTTTGCCTCGGCGTAGAGCGTGCGTGCGATCTCCGCCGACGCCGTGGTGTGATCGACGAACACCGTGCCCTTGCCCATGCCGTCGAACGCGCCGTTGGCACCGAGCGCCACCTCGCGCACGTCGTTGTCGTTGCCGACGCACATCATCACGAAGTCTTGTCCGGCCGCGGCTTCTTTCGGCGTCGCGGCCTTCTTGCCGCCGAATTGCGCGACCCATTTGTCAGCCTTGGCCGCGTTGCGGTTATAGACGGTGACGTCGTGGCCGCCCTTGTTCTTCAGGTGCCCGGCCATCGGGTAGCCCATGACGCCAAGACCGAGAAACGCCACCTTCGCCATCGTGATTTCTCCCTGAAACGTGCCCGGCGGGTGCCATTCCCGCCGGATTTGGCCCGATCAATAACTTGCGGCGGCTCCGTTGACCATAGCGCCGGTGACACTATGGTGACGGCCAAAATCCGCGGGAAAAACGCCATGCCGGTCACCAAGGACGACGTCATTGCAAGTCTCGGCAAAGTCGCCGGTCCAGACGGCACGCCGCTGCCCCGGACGGGAACACTGTCCGACATCGTCGCAAACGACGGCAAGGTGTTCTTCTCGATCACGGTGGATGCCAGCGTCGTGCAGGCTTGGGAGTCGGTGCGAAAGCGCGCCGAGGAAGCCGTCAAGGCGATGCCGGGCGTGCAGTCGGCGATGGTCGCGCTGACCGCCGAACGCAAGGCCGGCACGGCCGCAGCGCGTCCGCCGCAAGGCGCTCCCGCCGCGGGGCGCCCTGCGCATACGCACGGCCACAGCCAGCAGCAGGGCCCCTCGGGCGTTCCCGGCGTTGCCTCGATCATTGCGGTGGCGTCCGGCAAGGGCGGCGTCGGCAAGTCGACCACCGCGGTCAATCTCGCGCTCGGCCTTCGCGATCTCGGCATGAAGGTCGGCATCCTCGATGCGGATATTTATGGCCCATCGCTGCCGAAGCTGCTGGCGATCCGCGAGAAGCCGCAGACCATCGGCGGCACGCGGCTGAAGCCGATCGAGCGGCACGGCCTCACGGTGATGTCGATCGGTTTCCTGATCGAGGAAGAGACGCCGATGATCTGGCGCGGGCCGATGGTGATGTCGGCGCTGACGCAGATGCTGCGCGAGGTGGAGTGGGGCACGCTCGACGTGATGGTGGTCGACATGCCGCCCGGCACCGGCGACGCCCAGCTCACCATGGCGCAGCAGGTGCCACTCAAGGGCGCGGTGATCGTGTCGACGCCGCAGGACCTGGCGCTGATCGACGCGCGGCGCGGCATCGCCATGTTCAAGCGCGTCAACGTCCCCGTGCTCGGCATCGTCGAGAACATGAGCACCTTCATCTGCCCGAAGTGCGGAACCCGGCACGACATCTTCGGTCACGGCGGCGCACGCAAAGAGGCCGAGCGGCTCGGCGTGCCGTTCCTCGGCGAGGTGCCGCTGGAAATGACGATCCGGGAAACATCGGATGCCGGCCTGCCCATTGTTGCGACGCAACCGGACAGCCCGCACGCTGCGGCCTATCGGACCATCGCCGCCAATGTGCGCGACCAGCTTGGATCCGGCGGCGCGGCCAAGGCCGCGCCCAGGATCGTGATCGAAGCCTGACTTAAGTCGGCTTGCCTTGGGCGCGGGACGCGGGCCATGCTGCCGGATGTCTTGTTAAAAGACAGAGGGAGAATCCATGAAACGCCGTGAATTTCTGAAAGCGACTGGCCTGGGCCTGGCCGGCTCAGCGATTGCCGCGCCCGCCATCGCGCAGTCGATGCCCGAGATCAAATGGCGCTGCACGACGAGTTGGCCGAAGTCGCTCGACACCATCTATGGCGGCGTCGAAACCTTCGCCAAGGCCGTCGCCGAAGCGACCGACAACAGATTCCAGATCCAGGTTTTCGCGAGCGGCGAGATCGTGCCGGGCCTGCAGGCCGCCGACGCCGTCACCGCCGGCACCGTCGAGATGTGCCACACCGCGTCGTACTACTATTTCGGCAAGGACCCGACGTTCACCTTCGGCACGTCGCTGCCGTTCGGGCTGAACAAGCGCATGATCGACGCCTGGATGTTCAATGGCGGCGGCGCCGAGCTGATGAACGACTTCTACAAGAAGTACAACATCTACGGGATTCCGGCCGGCAACACCGGCGCGCAGATGGGGGGGTGGTTCAGGAAGGAGATCAGAGAGGTCTCCGACATGAACGGCCTGAAGATGCGCATCGGCGGTTTCGCCGGCCGCATCATGGCCAAGCTCGGGCTGGTCGCGCAGCAGATCGCCGGCGGCGAGATTTATCCGGCGCTGGAGAAGGGCACGATCGACGCCGCCGAATGGGTCGGCCCTTACGACGACGAGAAGCTCGGCTTCCAGAAGGTCGCGCAGTACTACTACTACCCGGGCTGGTGGGAAGGCGGCCCGATGCTCCACAACTTCATCAATCTGGCGAAATGGAACTCGCTGCCGAAAAGCTACCAGGCGATCGTCCATCAGGCGTCGCACGTTGCTAACACCACGATGATGACCAAGTACGACGCGGGCAATCCCGCGGCGCTCAAGCGCCTGATCGCGGGCGGCGCGCAGCTTCGCGCGTTCCCGGCGCCGGTGCTCGACGCCGCGTTCAAATCGGCGAACGAAATCTACGCCGAGCTGTCGGCTAGCAACGCCGACTTCAAGAAAATCTACGATGCCTGCGTGGCCTTCCGCGGCGACCAGTACCTGTGGTGGCAGGTCGCCGAGTACGGCTTCGACACCTACATGATCCGCGCCCGCACCCGCACCTGACGGGCAGGCGCCCAATCTGTCGCAGCCCCGGAGGTCACGCCTCCGGGGTTTCGCTTTGATGGGCAGGGGTTTGCCCGTAAAATACGGAGCGTTCATCGGACGTGATCGATCGCAGCAGGGACATGCGCGCGGCGCGTGACGCCAACCAGAGACGCCACCAGAGAGGAAACAAGCAATGAAACGTCGTCAATTCCTGAAAGCGGCCGGCCTCGGCCTCGCCGGTTCGGCGATCGCAGCACCGGCCATTGCGCAGTCGATGCCGGAGGTGAAATGGCGGCTGACGTCGAGCTTCCCAAAATCGCTCGACACGCTTTGGGGCGCGGCCGAAACCATTTCCAAATACGTCTCGGAAGCGACCGACAACAAGTTCCAGATCCAGCCGTTCGCCGCGGGCGAGATCGTGCCGGCGCTGCAGGCCGCCGACGCCGTCACCGCGGGCACCGTCGAGTGCTGCCACACCGCAGCCTACTACTGGTACGGCAAGGACCCGACCTGGGCGCTGTTCTGCGCGGTGCCGTTCGGCCTCAACGCGCGTCAGCAGAACGCCTGGTTCTATGACGGCGACGGCATGAAGCTGATGAACGAGTTCACCAAGAAGGCGAACATCATCTCGTTCCCGGCGGGCAACACCGGCGCGCAGATGGGCGGCTGGTTCAGGAAGGAGATCAAGGACGTCTCCGACATGAACGGCCTCAAGTTCCGCATCGGCGGATTTGGCGGCCGCGTGCTGCAGAAGCTCGGCTGCGTGCCGCAGCAGATCGCCGGCGGCGAGATCTATCCGGCGCTGGAGAAGGGCACCATCGACGCCGCCGAATGGGTCGGCCCGTATGACGACGAGAAGCTCGGCTTCTACAAGGTCGCCAAATTCTACTACTACCCCGGCTGGTGGGAAGGCGGCACCGCGCAGCATCTCATGATCAACACCGCGACATGGGAGAAGCTGCCGAAGAACTATCAGGCCATCGTGCAGGCCGCAGCAGGCTTCGCCAACATCGAAGAGCAGGGCCGCTACGACGCCCGCAATCCGGGGGCGATCAAGCGATTGATCTCGGCGGGTACGCAGTTGCGGCCGTTCACCCAGCCGGTGCTCGAGGCCTGCCTCAAGGCCGCCAACGAGGTGTTCGCCGAGACCTCGGCGGCCAATGCCGAGTTCAAGAAGGTGCTCGAAAACATGGTGGCCTTCCGCAACGACCAGTATCTCTGGTGGCAGGTTGCCGAATACACCAACGACACCTTCATGATCCGCACCCGTCCAAGAGGCTAGGCGGGGCCGAGCCCCACGGGGCATCTATTGCACTGCGGAACCGCGGCGGAATGACCATTCCGTCGCGGTCCTTTATTGCGTAAGCTTGTCTCACTGTCGGCGTGGGAAGACGTCGCGGTTCGCTTGCATACGAAACTTTGGACTGCCCTTTCTCGCGCCGACACATAACAGCGAGAGGGGAAACGTCATGAAGCGTCGTGAATTTCTGAAGGCCGCGGGTCTGGGCGCCGCGGCATCGGCCGTTGCCGCGCCGGCCATCGCCCAGTCCATGCCCGAAGTGAAATGGCGGCTGACCGCAAGCTGGCCGAAGTCGCTCGATACGCTCTACGGCGGTTGCGAGTTTTTCTCAAAGCGCATCGCCGAGATCACCGACAACCGCTTCCAGATCCAGGTGTTCGCGGCCGGCGAGATCGTTCCCGGACTGCAGGTGCTCGACGCCGTGCAGAACGGCACGGTCGAGATGGGCAACACCGCGCTCTATTACTACTGGGGCAAGGACCCGGCATTCACTTTCGGCACCGCGCTTCCGTTCGGGGTCAACGCCCGGCAGATGAGCGCGTGGCTGCGCTTCGCCAATGGCGAGCAGCTCCTCAACGAGCTTCTCAAGAACTACAACTGTATCGGCTTTGCCGCCGCCAACACCGGCGCGCAGATGGGCGGCTGGTTCCGCAAGGAACTGAACAATCTCGGCGACATGTCCGGCCTGAAGATGCGGATCGGCGGCTTTGCCGGCACGATCATGTCGAAGGTCGGCCTGGTGCCGCAGCAGCTCGCCGCGCCCGACATCTATCCGGCGCTGGAGAAGGGCACGCTCGACGCGGCGGAATGGGTCGGCCCCTACGACGACGAGAAGCTCGGCTTCTACAAGGTGGCGCGCTTCTACTACTATCCGGGCTGGTGGGAAGGCTGCGGCCAGGCCCACAACATCATGAACCTCGCCAAGTGGAACGAGCTGCCCAAGCACTACCAGGCGGCGATCCAGACGGCATCGGCCGATGCCTGGAACTACGTGATCGCGCGCTACGACCACGGCAATCCGGCGGCGCTCAAGCGCCTGCTCTCCGGCGGTGCGCAGTTGCGGGCCTTCCCGCAGGACGTGATGGAGGCCTGCTACAAGGCGGCGCACGACATCTATGCGGACCTGTCGAAGACCAATCCGATGTTCAAGCGGATGTACGACAGCCTGGTGCCGTTCCGCAGCGACTCGTATCTGTGGATGCAGGTCGCCGAAGGCGGCTTCGACAACTTCATGATCCGCATGCGCACGCGGGCATAAACGCTCAGGAGATTTGGGCGTTCAACCGATTTGGCAAGCCGGTGCGAAGCCCCGGAGCGCAAGCTCCGGGGCTTTTGCTTTCACGCGGCGGTGTGACGCCGTCAGAGCCTCGGTGGCCCGAGGTCCAGCGCTGGCGGCGGCAGGTCGAAGCCCGGCAGATTGCGCAATTGCTGCTCTATCATTGCTGGATCGACCTTCGGCGGCTTGTCGAGCAGGAATGTCACGGTCTGCGGGAAGGCGATGAGAATCACGACCAGAATCACTTGCAGCACGACCCAGGGAATCGCGCCTATGTAGATGTCGGAACTTCGCACCGTGGGCGGTGCTATGCCGCGTATGTAGAACAGCGCAAATCCGAACGGCGGGTGCATGAAGCTCGTCTGCACGTTGGCGCCGATCAGGACGCCGAACCAGATCAGGTCGATGCCGAGCTTCTCCGCGGCGGGTGCGAGCAGCGGGATGATGATGAAGGCGATCTCGAAGAAATCGAGGAAGAAGGCGATGATGAAGACGAAGATGTTGACGAAGATCAGGAAGCCGACGACGCCGCCCGGCAGCCCTATCAGCAGGTGTTCGATCCACTCCTTGCCGCCGACGCCCTGAAACACCAGGCTGAAAACGCGCGCGCCGATCAGGATGAAGACCACCATCGCGGTGATCCGCATGGTCGAGGACATGGCCTGATAGACCAGATCCCAGGTGAGGCGTCCGTTGATCCAGGCCAGCACGAAACCGCCCACGACACCCATGGCGCCGGCTTCGGTCGGGGTCGCAAGACCGAGGAAGATGGTGCCGAGCACCAGGAAGATCAGGATGACCGACGGCACCATGCCGCGGATGCAGCGGTTGACCAGCGCCCAGCCGCGCAACGTGCGCGCTTCCGGCGGCAGCGCCGGAACGTCCTGCGGGCGGATATAGGTCAGGAGCAGCACGTAGCCTGCAAATAGCGCGACCTGGATGAAGCTCGGGCCGATGGCGCCGAGATACATGTCGCCGACCGACTTGCCGAGCTGGTCGGCCAGCACCACCAGCACCAGCGACGGCGGAATGAGCTGCGTGATGGTGCCAGACGCCGCGATCACGCCGGTGGTGTGACGCACCGAATAGCCGTAGCGCATCATCACCGGCAGCGAGATGATACCCATGGCGATGACCGAGGCTGCGACCGTGCCGGTGATGGCGCCGAGCACCGCGCCGACCAGGATCACCGCATACGAGAGTCCGCCGCGCACCGGCCCGAACAACTGGCCGAATCCTTCGAGCAGGTCTTCAGCAAGCCCGCACCGCTCCAGGATCGTCCCCATCAGCGTGAAGAACGGAATGGCCAGGAGGAGGTCGTTGGAAACGATGGCGAACAGCTGGAACGTCAGGTTGCCGAGAAAATCCGCGCGGATCAGCCCGAGCTCGATGCCGATGAAGCCGAAGAACAAGCCGACCGCCGCGAGCGAGAACGAGGCTGGATAGCCGATCACCATGAACAGCATCATGCCCGCAAACATCAGCGGAGCCATGTTGTGGGTGACGAAATCGATCATTGCAGCGGCTTCTCGTAAGCGTGCTCACGCCGGTAACCGGGGATCGTGAGCGCCGCGATGCATTTGATGATTTCGGATATGCCCTGAAGCGCGACGAGGCCGAAGCCGATTGGCAGCACGAGCTTCACGGGCCAGCGCACAAGGCCTCCGGCATTGGTCGAGACTTCGCCGGAATACCAGGCGTCGATGAACCAGGGCCAAGTGACATACATCAGGATGATGCACATCGGCATCAGGAACAGCAGGCCGCCCATCAGGTCGATGTAGACGCGCGCGCGATCGCTGATCATGCCGTAGACCAGATCGACGCGGACGTGCTCGTTGACCTTCAGCGTCCAGGCGGCGCCGAACATCACCATGCCGGCGAACATGTACCACTGGGCTTCCAGGAACGAGTTGGAGTTGTTGCCGTATACCTTGATCAGATCCTGGATGCCGGCCAGGAAATCGAATTGGCGGCTCAGCGCGATCAGGCCGTTGATGCCGTAGCGGAAGCCGGCGTTGGCGGCGCTCAGCAGCGCGGCGATCAGCACGAGATAATTGGCAATGACGCCGAACCGATAATTCACGGCGTCGATCCCGCGGCTGAATCTCAGCAGCGTATGGATAGTCCCGTCCAAACCGGTTCCCCTCCCGGGCGGCCAGCCGGGGCAGGCCGCATGATGTTTTGTCGTTCCCCCGCTCGCCACGTTCCCCCCAGACGAGCCGTCACAGCTAATCTGAAGGCCGCATGGGCCGTCAATCGAAACTTGGTCTAATGCCGAAGTCGTGCAAATCGCGCGTTTCCGAGCTTGCGGTTGAACTCGTCCGGGTGCAGTCAGGCGGCGGTTGTGGCCTCGGCGGTGAGCTTTCGCCGCCGCACCGCTTCGCGGTGCAGCGTATAGATGCCGCTGCCCACGATCAAAAGCGCACCGAACACCGTCCAGCCGTCGGGCAGTTCGGCGAACACGAAATATCCGCCGACCGCCGACGTGATCAGGTACGTGTAGCGGAATGGCGCGACGACCGAGAGGTCGACGTCGCGGAAGCCCAGCGCCATGAGGTAGATCGCAATCCCGACAAACACCGAGGCGACAAAGAGTTGGGCGAGATCGCCGCTCTCAAACATCCGCCAATCCTCGGTTACGGCAAACACGGTGCCGAACATCATGATGCCGACCGCGCCCCAGAACGCGATCACCATCACCGGCACGCCGCGGCCAATCCGGCGATTGGAGATCTCGCGCAATGCCGCGGCGAGCGCCGATGCCGCGGCAATCAGCGCCCAGACGTCGAAGGACGACGGCATGGGCTTGATCACCAGGAGCGCCCCGACGAAGCCTATGCCGATCGCAATCCAGCGCCGCCAACCGACCGCCTCGCGAAACAGCACGACCGACAGAACCGTGATCAGCAACGGACCGATCTGCAGCACGGCCGCGACATTGGCGAGCGGCATATGCGCAAGCGCGGTGATGAAGGCTGCGGTGGAGAGCCCATCGAACACCGAGCGCGCGGTGAGCAGCGGGCTTAAGGCCGCGCCGATTTCTTTTCGATGGCCGAGGGCCAGCGCGACCGCTCCGATCAGCAGCATCGCAATGGCGCCGCGGACAAAGATCACCTCGCCGACCGGATAGGTCCGCAGGATCTGCTTCACCAATACGTCGTTGACGGTGTACGACGCCATGCAGCCGACAATGGCGAGCACGCCGCGCTGGTTATGGCTGAGCGAAGAAGGCACGAGGGCTCCCGGCTGGCCGCGGAACGGGCGATCAGCCGCCGGTCACGCTCATGTGTCGGGACAAAGCGGGGCGCTTGTGACGGCGGTCGATGACGAAGTCGTGGCCCTTGGGCTTGCGTGTGATGGCGTCGTCGATCGCGGCGTAGAGGGCGTCGTTGGACTCCGATGCGCGGAGCGGCGCGCGGAGATCCGCGGCATCCTCCTGGCCGAGGCACATATAGAGCGTGCCGGTGCATGTGATGCGGACGCGGTTGCAGGATTCGCAGAAGTTGTGCGTCATCGGCGTGATGAAGCCGAGCCGCCCGCCGGTCTCTTTGACGCGGGCGTAGCGGGCCGGGCCGCCGGTCTTGTAGTCGATGTCCTCGAACGAGAAGCGTTCGGCGAGGCGGGCGCGCACCATCGACAGCGGCAGGTACTGGTCGAGCCGGTCATCGCCGACGTCGCCGAGCGGCATGACCTCGATGATCGTGATGTCCATGCCGCGCCCGTGCGACCAGGCCACGAGGTCGGCCAGCTCGTCCTCGTTGACACCCTTGAGCGCGACAGCGTTGATCTTGACCTTCAGGCCCGCGGCCTGCGCCGCGTCGATGCCGGCGATCACCTTGTCGAGATCGCCCCAGCGGGTGATGGCGCGGAATTTGTCGGGATCGAGGGTGTCGAGCGAGACGTTGATGCGCTCGACGCCGTAACCCTTCAGCTCCGCGGCGTACTTGCCGAGCTGCGAGCCGTTGGTCGTGACGGTCAGTTCGTCCAGAGCGCCGCACTTGAGGTGCCGCGACAGCGACGAGAACAGTGTCATGATCCCGCGCCGCACCAGGGGCTCGCCGCCGGTGAGCCGGAGCTTTCGTACGCCCTTGGCGACGAAGGCCGAGCAGAGCCGGTCGAGTTCCTCGAGCGTCAGCAAGTCCGCCTTCGGCAGGAATGACATGTTTTCCGACATGCAATAGACGCAGCGGAAATCGCAGCGGTCCGTCACCGACACGCGCAGATAGGTGATCGCCCGCGCGAACGGGTCGATCAGCGGCGCGGGAGCGACCGGGGGACGGTCGAGATTGGGGGCGGGTCCGGCGATATTCATCGAGTTCCTCGGCAGTCCGAATTCTGACCGGTCGGTGGACCGGCGTCTAGACTTGCTCCTGCTGCTATATATAGGACCGAACTGGCCTTTTTGGGAGATTGAAATGGCTGCCGAAACCCGGCCCTGGCCGACCGAACTGCGGCTGGCCAAGGACCGCAAGGCGCTGACCGTAACCTTCGACACCGGCGAGAGCTATGCCCTCGACGCCGAATATCTGCGGGTGATGAGCCCCAGCGCCGAGGTTCAGGGCCATTCGCCGGACGAGCGCAAGACGGTGCCCGGCAAGCGTCAGGTCGCGATCCTGGAGGTGCATCCGATCGGCAACTACGCAGTGCGGCTGGTGTTCGACGACCTGCATTCGACCGGCATCTACAGCTGGGACTATTTCGCCGAGCTTGGCCGCGACCGCGCGGCCAAATGGCAGTTCTATCTCGACGAGCTTGCCGGCAAGGGGCTGAGCCGCGATCCGGCGCCGCGGAAGTAGCGTTCCGCCTTCGGCGCTACTGCACGATCACCGTTGTCCCGACCCGCACGCGTTCGTAGAGATCCTTCACGTCGTCGTTGGTCATGCGGAAACAACCCGACGACACCGCCTGGCCGATGGTTTCGGGCTCATTCGAGCCGTGGATGCGGTAGAGCGTGCCGCCGAGATACATCGCGCGTGCGCCGAGCGGGTTTTCGATGCCGCCCGCCATATGGCGCGGCAGGCCCGGCTGCCGCCTGAGCATCTGTGCCGGCGGCGTCCACGACGGCCACTCCTTCTTCGCGGTGATCCTGCGCACGCCCTTCCAGGTGAAGCCGATCCGGCCGACACCGACACCGTATTGCAGCGCCGTGCCGTCCGCCTGCACGAGGTAGAGCTTGCGCTCGGCGGTGTTGATGATGATCGTGCCGGGCCTGTGATTGCCAGCGTAGCTCACCCGCGAGCGGGTGACGTCGGAACCGCCGAATCCGAAAGGGTTGAAAAAATTGCGCCCGCGCGGCGCGCCGCCGCCGAGCATGTCGAAGCGCTCGTTGTCGAATTGGGCGCTGGCGAAATCGGTCGAGCTCATCAGCGCTGCGATTGCGATCACCGCGGCGAAGGCACGCGACAGCATTCCCTTACCTCTCGAGTTGGCCGGTTTCAGGCGCGCAAAGTGGCCATAATTTATGGAGCGCGGCAACCGGGACTTTGCCGCGGGCGGGCCGCTCTGGATGGCCCAGGGGGCGCCGATACGGCCCAAATCGCCCACTCTGCCGCGGGCAGTGCCTGAATCGCGCGAATTGGAGTATCGCTCGACCGCAGGGACGAAACGCGCGGGGGGAAACATGAGCCCGAGCGACACAGCCGGTTCCGAAGAGTCGAGACAGGAAACCAGCGACGAGTCCAAGGTCATCGTCGCCGCGCTCCTCAATCTGGTCAGGTTGCTCGCCGCCGAGATGGTGGCGGGCGAGGGCGCGCACCACGATGTCGACCGGCTGCTCGCCGCCATCGACCGAAAGCTCAACGACACGCCGCTGCCGGGCGACACGAGGCTCGAGGTTGCGCGCGCGGGCATTCGCAGGACCCGCGCTCTGCTCGCGCCGGTCGCCGCGCAGATCAGGCATCAAGCCGCCAAAGCTGCGGAGACGGAGCGAAACCTGCATCGCCCGGCCAACCGGATGCCGGCCTGATCGCGCGCGTCGCCGGATCGGCCTTCGGGAAAACGGTCAGCGCAGCCGGAGTCCGCGCAAGACATGCTCGATGAGGCGCGGCGTGCGGACGACTTCGAACAGGAAGGCCAGCACAGGCAGCAGCGCCGCGATCGCAAGCACGGGCCTTGCCATGTCGGGCCGCTGCGCGCCGAACGTGCCGGGCAGAATCAGGACCAGCGAGGACAGGACCAGCGACAGAAACACCGAAACGAACACACGCGTTCCGAAGCGTTCGGTGCGCGCGGGGATCATGCCGGCGAAAACATAAAGCGAGCCGCAGGCGAACGCGCCGACCAGCGCGAACACGATCACCGCCATGTCGGATGCGAGCAGGGCCGCAATGGCGAGCGCGAGGATCGCGAAAAAGACATCCGGTGCGCTGAGGCGGAGCATGGGCGCTTTCCCCGGCAACATATTCGGGCCGATTGGCGCAATCGTCGAGGGCAAAGTTGAAGCGGATGAAGGCGGATCGTGGAAACATGGCCGGCTTGCGATGCCTTCCTCGGCTTGTGAGACTGCGTCGTTGTCGCAGAGCGCCATTTCCAAGGATCGCGGAACCCGCGAAGGAGAGAAATCTTCAAGATGCAAATACCGTACCTCACTCCCGGCCAGGGATTGTTGACCGGGCTTTTGGTATCGGCGGCCGGCTGGGCCGTGTGCTACTTCGCCTGGCTCATTCCGTACGTCATCCCGGCCTACATCGTTTCGGCGATCGGCTGCGTCACAGGCCTTGCCTCGGCGATCTATGCGCTGTGGATGGTGAAACGGATCGCGTTGCGGCGATTGTGACGCAGGGAGCGGTCCGCGCGCGGACCTCCGTAACGACCCATTGCCTGTCCAGACGGCGGAACAGGCGGGATCAAAAAAATGGCCCCGTCTCGGGGGGAGAGACAGGGCCGTTCCGAAGCAAGCGGGGCTGGGGGGCTGAGGGTGCCTGCTTCGTACAACCCTGGAATTGGGGAGCAGCCGGGCCGGGCACAAGCCTCGTCACGAACCTGTGACCGATTGACGAAATACGTGCAGCATCAAGCCTGTGCGGGCTCTAGGGATGCTGCTCTTGAATTACACGCGACGCAGACGCGTTCCGTGAACGGCATTGCCCGGTGTGGCGTCAGTCACACAGCGTTCGGCCCGCGCACGATACAGCGAAAGCCGACGGGGGACGTCGACGTATCGATTGACTCACCTTGGCGCGCCGCCGGCCGGTAGCGCAAGCAGTAGTTGGGTGCACACAGGTGCGAGCCGCCCTTCACCACGCGCTGCTGGTGCACGTCTTCAACGTGTCGTGGATCCTCTATCCGTTGTTTGCCCTTACCATCGCGATCGTTCTGGTGAAGCCGCGCGTCACCTAGGCTATACCTGCGCCGCTGGTTGCGGTCGTCGTGGTCACCGCGATCGTGATGACATGTCACCTCGATGTGCCCAATGTCGGCGGCAACGGCACGATGGCGCCGGGCATCACGCAATTCGTGGTCCCGCTCAATCTGGAAACGCTGCTGATCATCCTCAACGGTCGCTGCGCTTGACTCGATCGAAACCAAGTACCGCGATCACGGCGCAACGGTCACGTTCACCGGTCTCGACCGGCGCAGCACCGCGTTTCATCAGCGGCTGACCGGGCGGCTCTAGCAGGCTGCTGAAAAACTCTCCGCGGTCATTCCGGGACGCCGCGAAGCAGCGGACCCGGAATCCAGAAAAGCAGGAAATCCCTATGTTCTGGATTCCGGGTTCGCGCCCATAGCGGGTCGAAGACGCGCGTGAACGCGCTTATGGGCGCGCCCCGGAATGACGGCCAGGAGCTTTTCAGCAACCTGCTCGCGGACCTGCGGCACATGATGGTGGGCGCTGTAGGGATTGAACCTACGACCTCTCCCGTGTGAAGGGAACGCTCTCCCGCTGAGCTAAGCGCCCGGACCGGCTGGGTTGTAGGAAGCCGGCGCAACGAATGTCAAGAAATCCGCAAAACCTGCCGGCCGCCGGAGCGGCTGCGCATTCATTCAGCCGGAGAAACCGGCCTTATCGCGAGGGCGGCGGCGGCCAGGGCGAGGCGGGCGCGGCCTCCGGCGCCGGCGCTGCGGGGGCCATGGCGGTCGGTGCGGCGCGCTGTGCCGCTGTGGCGGGCTTCGGCGCGGGCTTGGGTTTCGGCTTGGTCTGCGCGACCGGGGCGCCGCGACGCGCGGGCGGGCCGGCCGGCATCAATTCGACGAACACAGGATTGGGCACGAGCCGCGGCGGAGCCGCTTCGCCCTCGGTGCCGACCTCGGTCGAGGTGACGATCCGCACCGGCACGGTCTGCGGCTGATAGCCGGGCAGCGTGAAGATCACGGTGAATTCGTTGGCGGCAACGGCGAGCGAGCAGGGTGTGCGGCAGGTCTGGCCGAGCGAGGTGCGCGCTTCCGCCCCGGCCGGCTCGGATTCGAACTGCATGGTGGTCGCGGCTGTCGCGCCCTTCGGCAGGTCGAATGACATCCAACTCGGCATGCTCGAGCACGCGGCGAGGCTCAGGCCGCATGCAGCAATGACGACGATCCGTTTCATGGTCGATTCCGTCCACTCAGGCGGCCCTTGGGCCGCGTTACGCAAAACACGGAGTGGCGGCTTGAGGTTGTTCGAACCGATGCCCCCCGCGGCGTGTCCCGACACCGCGACATCCGGCCCCACAGCCGGAAATGGTACTCCGCCTTCAATGTGCGCTGATTGCAGTAAAATAAGGCTTAAACGGGCCGATTTTGAGAGAATCCGCTGCTTTCCGGGTCAAATTACAGCCGGCGCGAGTTCCAGAACCGCAACCGTGAGCTGGTCGAAATGGCCGATCAGGCGGTCGGGCTTGAGCTCGGCGACGGGGGTCTCGCTGTAGCCGAAGTCGACCGCCACCACCGGCACTCCGGCGGCGCGGGCGGTCGCGATGTCGGTGCCGGAATCGCCGACCATCACCGCCTGCCGCGGATGCCCGCCCGCAAGCTGGATGGTGCGGCGCAGGATTTCCGGATCGGGCTTCGGTATGCCGAACGTGTCAGGGCCGCAGATCGCTTCGAAGCGCCGTGACAGTCCGAGGGATGCGAGCAACTGCTTTGAAAGGCTTTCAACCTTGTTGGTGCAGACGGCAAAGCGGCAGCCCCGCGAGGCGAGCTTGTCGAGCGCGGCATCTACCCCGGGAAACAGCCGCGAATGGTCGGCGATGTGCGCGGAATAGTGTTCGATGAAATGGCGGAACATCCGATTGAGATCGTCCGGCCCGACGGCGCGGCCGCTCAGATTGAGCCCCGCCTCGATCATCTTGCGGGCGCCGCCGCCGATCATGTTGCGCCCCTCGTCGTAGGGCACGGGCGGCAATTGCTCGCGCGCGAACACGGCGTTCATGGCTTCGATCAGGTCCGGTGCGGTCTCGACCAGCGTGCCGTCGAGGTCGAATACGATGGTCAAGGGCATGTTCGGGTCAAAGCCATGTTCGCGCTATGCTCCGGTCATGAACGCGGCTACACAAGCGGCCGGTTCCAAATGCAGTTCCAAGTGCGGTTTCAAGGTGGAAAAGCGTCCGTTCATGGACATTGAAGCGCAGAAACGTCAAGCCGCCGCCATAGCGGTCGAATGGGTGCGGCCCGGCATGCGGCTCGGTCTCGGAACGGGCTCGACGGCCAGGCATTTCGTGGAGCTGCTGGCCGAACGAGTGCGTTCCGGCCTCGACGTCGTCGGGGTGCCCACGTCGGAAACGACCCGCGCCGACGCCGCGCGGCTCGGCGTGCCGCTCACCACGCTCGACGAGACGCCCGAGCTCGACATGACCGTGGACGGCGCCGACGAGATCGGCCCGGACCTGACGCTGATCAAGGGCGGGGGCGGCGCCCTGCTGCGCGAAAAGATCGTGGCGGCGGCGTCCAGCCGCATGGTGGTGATCGCCGACGAAAGCAAATGGGTGCCGGTCCTGGGGCGCTTTCCGCTGCCGATCGAAGTGATGCCGTTCGGCCTTGCTGCCACCCGGCGCGCGGTCGAAGCCGCCTGCGCGAGCCCGGCGGAGGTCCGCAAGGGCAAGGACGGCCACGCTTTTGTCACGGACGGCGGCCACTGGATACTGGACGCCAAAATGGGGCGGATCGCCGATCCTCAATCGCTGTCCGAACGGCTGTTTCGCATCCCGGGCGTGGTCGAGCACGGCCTGTTCATCGGAATGGCGCAAGCCGCTATTCTGGCCGGACCGGCCGGCGCCCGCGTGGTCGAACGGTAAAACAAAGGCCTTTCAAGGAGCCAACCATGTCGTTTCGCCAATTCGTCACCGCGCTGGCCGCCGCTGGAGCGATCGCCGCGATTTCTCCTCAACTGACGACGGCCCAGACCAGGCCCGCGCCGGCGGCGCCCGCCGCCGTCGCGCCAGCCTCGAGCCCGACGGCGCTGCTGCTCGCCAAGGAACTGATCGATCTGAAGGGCGCGGCTTCGGCCTACGATCCGCTGGTCAACGGCGTGATCCAGTATCACCGCAACTTCTTCATGCAAAACAATCCGAATCTCGGCAAGGATCTGGACGCGGTGGCGCAGAAGCTTGCGTTGGACCTCGCGCCGCGCAAGGCAGAGATGCAGCAGGAGCTGACGCGCATTTACGCTGCGCATTTCACCGAGCAGGAGCTGAAGGATGCGCTGGCGTTCTTCAAGACGCCGCTCGGTAAAAAACTGATTTCCGAAGAGCCCAAGGCGCTGGAGGCATCGATGAAGGCCGCCGACGACTGGTCACGGAGATTTGCGATCGAGGTCGACGCCAAGTTCCGCGCCGAGATGCAAAAACGCGGGCACAACCTGATATGACCGGCCGCCGTCCCGATCGGATGTCGTAGGCAGGGCGAGACCATGTCGGAAGAAGTCGATCTGTTCGTGATCGGTGCCGGATCGGGCGGCGTGCGCGCCGCCCGCATTGCGTCGGGCTACGGCGCGAAGGTGATGATCGCCGAGGAGTATCGCTTCGGCGGCACCTGCGTGATTCGCGGCTGCGTGCCGAAGAAGCTTCTGGTCTACGCCTCGCGCTTCCACGATGAGTTCGAGGACGCCAAGGGGTTCGGCTGGACGCTGCCCGAGCCCAAGTTCGACTGGGCCACGCTGATTGCCAACAAGGACAAGGAAATCGACCGGCTGGAAGCTGCCTATGGCGGCATCCTCGATCGCGCGAAGGTCAAGGCGGTGAGGACCCGCGCCGAGATCGTCGATCCTCACACCGTAAGGCTTCTGGCGACCGGCGAGACCGTCCGCGCCAGGCACATCCTGATCGCCACCGGCGGCTCGCCGTCGCTCGGCAAGGACATCGAGGGCCGCGAGCACGTGATCTCGTCGAACGAGGCATTTCACCTCAAGGAGTTGCCGAAGCGCATCGTGATCCAGGGCGGCGGCTATATCGCGCTCGAGTTCGCCACCATCTTCAACGGGCTCGGCTCCGAGGTGACCGTCGTCTATCGCGGCGCAAACATCCTGCGCGGGTTTGACGATGAGGTTCGCAGTCATCTTCGCGCCGAGCTGGAAAAACGCGGCATCAAGATCATCACCGGAAAGATCGTCGAAGCGATCGAGAAGGTCGATCACGGCCTCTGTGTCCAGCTCTCCGGGCACGAGGACGTCGTGGTCGACAAGGTCATGTTCGCGACCGGCCGCCGTCCCAATGTGACGGGGCTCGGGCTCGAAGCCGCCGGCGTCAAGCTGAACGACAAGGGCGCGATCGCGGTCAACGAATTCTCGCAGACCAATGTGCCGCACATCTATGCGGTCGGCGACGTCACCGACCGCATCGCGCTTACGCCGGTCGCGATCCGCGAAGGCCATGCCTTCGCCGACACCGTGTTCGGCAAGAAGCCGGTCAAGGTCGATCACAGCGAAGTGGCGACGGCCGTGTTCACCGAGCCCGAGGTCGGCGTGATCGGCATCAGCGAAGCCGAGGCGTGCCGCACGCTGCCCAAGGTCGATATCTACAAGACCTCGTTCCGCCCGATGAAAGCGACGCTGTCGGGCCGCGACACCCGGACCTTCATGAAACTCGTGGTCGACGGCGCGACCGACCGCGTGGTGGGCTGCCACATCGTCGGACCCGATGCGGGGGAGATGATCCAGTTGATCGGCATCGCGGTGAAGATGAAGGCCACCAAGGCCGACTTCGACGCCACCATGGCGCTGCATCCGACCGCCGCCGAGGAACTCGTGACGATGCGGACCAAGTCGGCCACGCACGTCCGCCAGGCGGCGGAATAGCTTTACTGTCAGAGGCTTGGCCGGGTTTGTGATGGCTGAACGCGAGCGGTCCGCCGCGCTGGCGTTTCCGTTGATGGGCCGTTATAAGTCCCGGTCCCTGCACGGGAAATTCAAACAGCGGAGTGTTGCGTCGTGGCCGAACGTTGGACGCGCGATAGCTGGCGAGGAAAGCCGATTGTCCAGGTCCCCGAGTACCCGGACAACAAGGTGCTGGAGGGCGTCGAGCGTCAACTCGCGAGCTACCCGCCGCTGGTTTTTGCGGGCGAGGCGCGCAACCTGAAGGAGGCGCTGGGCCGCGTCGCCCAGGGCGAGGGTTTCCTGCTGCAAGGCGGGGATTGCGCCGAAAGCTTCACCGATCCGAGCGCCAACAACATCAGCGCCAACAACATCCGCGACTTCCTTCGCATCTTCCTGCAGATGGCGGTGGTGCTGACCTATGCCGCCTCGGTGCCGGTGGTGAAGGTCGGCCGCATCGCCGGCCAGTTCGCCAAGCCGCGGTCTTCGCCGGTCGAGAAGAAGGGCGGCCAGGAGCTGCCGAGCTACCGCGGCGACATCATCAACGGCCCCGAGTTCTCGGCGGCTGCGCGCATCCCCGATCCGCAGCGGCTGATCGAGGCCTACCGGCATTCGGCCTCGACACTGAACCTCATCCGCGCGCTGACACATGGCGGCTACGCGAGCCTCGGCCGCGTGCACCAGTGGCTGCTCGACGTCGATCCGAAGTCGAGCCAGCGTTATCTGGAATTGGCGGACCGGATTTCCGAGGCGCTGGCCTTCATGCAGGCCTGCGGGCTGGACCTGGAAAAACATCCGGAGCTCAAGACCACCGACTTCTACACCAGCCACGAGGCGCTGCTGCTCGGCTATGAGCAGGCGCTGACCCGCGAGGACTCGACGCATCCAGGCACCTGGTGCGCGACGTCGGCGCACATGGTCTGGATCGGCGATCGCACCCGGCAGCTCGATCACGCCCATGTCGAGTTCTGCCGCGGCATCGTCAATCCGCTGGGCCTGAAATGCGGCCCGTCGTCCAAGGTTGACGACATGCTGCGCCTGATGGACGCGCTCAATCCGGACAACGAGCCGGGTAAGCTCACCCTGATCGTGCGGCTTGGCGCCGAGAAGGTTGCGGAAATGCTGCCGGCCATGATCCGCGCGGTGAAGCGCGAGGGCCGCTCGGTGGTGTGGTCGTGCGACCCGATGCACGGCAACACCATCACGGCGACGACCGGCTACAAGACCCGGCCGTTCGACCTGATCCTCAAGGAGGTGAAGTCGTTCTTCTCGATCCATGCCGCCGAGGGCACGCATGCCGGCGGCGTTCACCTGGAGATGACCGGGCAGAACGTCACCGAATGCACCGGCGGCGCGCATGCCATCACCGACGAAGGACTCAACGCCCGCTATCACACGCTGTGCGATCCGCGACTCAATGCGGAGCAGGCCATTGAACTCGCTTTCCTGATGGCCGACCTGCTGAAGCAGGAACGCGCCGTTCGTAGCAAGCCGCTGCCGGCCGCTGCCGGCCTTTGACGGAGCGGCCGTGCTGCGGATTCTCAAGGCCACCCGCAACTCCTGGAACGGGTTGATCGCCTGCGCCCGCAGCGAGGAGGCGTTCCGGCAGGAATTGGCTGCGCTGGCGATCGCGGTCCCGCTCGCCTTTATCGTCGCGACCGACGCATGGCGCCGCGTGGCGCTGATCGGCGTCGTCGTGCTCTTGATGATCGTCGAGTTGCTCAACACCGCGATCGAGAAGCTGTCGGACCACGTCACGCCCCACCATCACGACGCCATCGGCCGCATCAAGGACATGGCGTCGGCCGCGGTAGGCTTGTCGCTGCTGCTGGCCGGGGTGGTCTGGCTGATCGCGCTCGCCGAGCGGTTCGGCCTGCTATGATGGTGGCACGATTGCTGCCGCGAGCCCGAACGCGTTAGATCATCCTCATGAACGCCCGCCCCGCCGACAGCCTGAAAATCGCGCTTGCGCAGCTCAATCCGACGGTGGGCGACGTCGCGGGCAATGCCGACAGGGTGCGCCGCGCCCGCGACGACGCGCAAAAGCTCGGCGCCGAGATCGTGGCGTTTCCCGAGCTTTTCATCGCCGGCTATCCCCCCGAGGACCTCGTTCTCAAGCCCGCGTTCCAGGCGGCCTGCCGGACCGCGGTCGAGGCGCTGGCGCGGGAAAGCAGGTCGGGGCCGGCGCTGCTGGTCGGCACGCCCTGGGTCGAGGACGGCAAGCTCTACAACGCCTATGCGCTGCTCGCGGGCGGCGCGATCGAAGCGATCCGCTACAAGGTCGATCTGCCCAATTACGGCGTGTTCGACGAGAAGCGGGTGTTTGCGCCGGGGGCGATGCCCGGGCCGATCCTGTTCAAGGGCGTGCGGATCGGCATTCCGATCTGCGAGGACATCTGGGGCGCGGAAGTCGTCGAATGCCTGAGCGAAACCGGCGGCGAAATCCTGCTGGTGCCGAACGGCTCGCCCTACTGGCGCGGCAAGACCGAGCACCGGCTCAACATCGCGGTGGCGCGCGTGGTCGAGTCCGGCCTGCCGCTGATTTACCTGAACATGGTCGGCGGTCAGGACGAACTGGTGTTCGACGGGGCGTCGTTTGTTCTGAATGCGGACCGCAGCGTCGGCGCGCAGCTTCCGACGTTTCGCGAGACCGTGGCGCTGACCGAATGGAAGCGCGAAGCGGGCTCCTGGAAGTGCGTCGACGGGCCGGCGACCCGGCAGGACGAGAATGAAAAGACCGACTATGGCGCCTGCGTGCTGGGCCTGAAGGACTACGTCGACAAGAACGGCTTCAAGGGGGTCGTCCTGGGCCTTTCTGGCGGCATCGACTCTGCGCTGTGCGCGGTCATGGCGGTGGACGCGCTGGGCAAGGATCGCGTGCGCTGCGTGATGCTGCCGTACAAGTTTACCTCGCAGGACTCGCTCGACGACGCGGCAAAGATCGCGAGCGCCCTCGGCATCCGCTACGACATCCTGCCGATCGAGAGCGCGGTGCTGGGGCTCGAGAAGGCGGTCGCGCCGGTGTTCGAGGGCAGGGCCCGCGACGTGACGGAGGAGAACATCCAGGCGCGTGCGCGCGGCGTCATCCTGATGGCGATCTCCAACAAGTTCGGCCTGATGGTGGTGACGACCGGCAACAAGTCGGAGATGTCGGTCGGCTACGCCACGCTCTACGGCGACATGAACGGCGGCTTCAATCCGGTGAAGGACCTCTACAAGACCGAGGTGTTCCGGCTGTCGCGGTTGCGCAATTCATGGAAGCCCGACAGCGCACTCGGGCCTTCGGGCGAGGTGATCCCCGAGAACGTGATCGTCAAGCCGCCGACCGCGGAGCTTCGCGAGAACCAGAAGGACCAGGACTCGCTGCCGCCCTACGACATGCTCGATGGGATTCTGGAGCGGCTGGTGGAACGCGAGGAACCGGTCGCGGCGATCGTCGCGGCGGGCTTCGACCGCGACACCGTGCTCAAGGTCGCGCGGCTGCTCGACCTTGCCGAATACAAGCGCCGGCAGGCCGCGCCCGGCGTGAAGGTGACGTTGCGGAGCTTCGGCCGCGATCGCCGCTATCCGATCGTCAACCGCTTTCGCGACCCGGGCGGGCCGCTGCCTGAGCCGGACAAAGCGCTGCTCAAGGCAGGCGCGTCGGCCAGGTCCGAAGCTTTCGATTTCTGAGAAAAGCGCGGCGCGATACTAGCGTGCTGGCAGGAACGTCGGCCCGACCGCGCGGATTGTGCGGTTCGGATCGGGCTTTACCGCCTCGGGCTTTGCGGCCGGCTGCGCGTCCGCGGTCGGCGCGGTTGCCGCCGGCGCTGCGGCGGGCAAGGGCGCTGCCTGCACCGGCGCAACGGTGGCCGAAGCCGGCCTCGGCGCCGGCCGGGCCGGAGCGGTGGCCGCGGCAGGCTCGGCCCGGATCGGCCGGCCCTGCGCGTCGAATCGCGGCTGCGACAATTGCCGGGCACGCTGGTCGTTGACGACGATGTCGCCCTGCTCGACGGTCGTGTCGTCGACATTTTTCATCGTCTGCGCCCAGTTCTCGCCGGCTCTCCGGCAACTGCAGCTGTTGTCCCAGGCCTGCCGGTATTTGAAGGCGTTCGGCAGCGACGTGTAGGGCTGGTTGCCGGTGGTCGACACCGCCTGATTGATGTCCTCGCCGGGGTTGCGGTGCGAGAACAGCATCACCTCGGCCGCGGGACAGGATTTCCGGCAGGTGTTCTCGTCCTCGCCGAACCGGCTGGCATTGGTCGAGAACGAGATCGGGTAGAAGAAGCCGTCGCAGGTGCGCACGCAGACGGTGCGGTAGGTGTCGCTGCCGCCCATGAAGCCGCCGCCGCCGCTCGGCGCGAGGATCGAGCCGGGACCTGGTCCGAACAGCGATTCAAACAGGCTGCCGCTGCGCTGTGGCGGCGCCGATGCGACGGCCGCGCGGTACTGCGCGCCGCAATTGTTCTGCGCGAGCGCAACCAGAATCGCGCGGCGCTGGCCTTCGCGCTCCGGTGCGGCGCTGTTGCCGCGAAGCCGATCCAGATCGGCATTGATGCGGTCGAGATTGCCGCGCATCTGCGAGATTTTCGAGTTCAAGGGGCCGCATTGCGGGTTCTGGCCGCCGCTGAACAGCACGAAGAAGCTGTTGCTTTCGCAGTTCAGCCGCCGCGCCTGGGCCTGCTGGCGGTCGAGCTCGCTTTGCTGGCCGGCAGCGGCTTCCTCATATTTGCGGATCTGCTCGGCGCGGGCATTGTCGGCTGAGCCGCGGTCGAACGCCGAGAGTTGGCCTTCGAGGCGGGTGCAGACCGGGTTTCCTTGCGGCGCCTGACCCGCCTGCGGCGCTTCCGGCGCCTGCTGGGATTGCGGCGGCGGGAGTTGCTGAGCATGCGCGCAGACCGCCGCCGCGAGCATCACGGCGGCCGGTGCGATGACCCGGCGCAACTTTGAAATCATCAACTTCCCCAGTCCCCGGCAGGGCTCCCGTGTCCTGTCCCCGTCCCGCACCCCGTCCCCCGTCTTCGGGGCGCGACTTTGACGAGCCAATGGTGTCCAAAGTTTGGACGGCGGCTGCCGCAATCGTCAAGATTCGGCCGATTGGGCCTTCTCCGTGGCGGTTGCGGGGAGGGTCCCGGTCCGCCGCGATTCGGCCAACAGGTTCCACAATACACCGCAAATGATCAGGCCCGCGCCGGCAAAAACGAACACATCGATTGTCTCGGCGTAGAACACCCAGCCCACCAGCGCAATCAGCGGAATGCGCAGGAAATCGAGCGGCACCACCACGGTGGCGTCGCCCGACCGGAACGCCTGCGTCAGGCAATAGTGCGAGGTGAGGCCGACCACGCCGAGCGCCAGCGTCGGGATCAAAAGGTCGGTTCCAAGCCGAAACACGAACAACGCGGGGCCATCCGTCGCGGCAAGATAGGCGGGGTAGGCGAGCGCCATCGGCAGCTGCAGCAGGTTCATCCAGAATATGATGTTCAGGGTGCCGACGCGGTTGGTGAGCTGCTTGGTGGCGATCAGCGAGATTGCAAACGCGAACGCCGCGAACAGGACGAGCAGCGCCATCGGCTGAAAGCTCGCAAGCCCCGGCCGCACGATCACCAGAACGCCGAAAAAGCCGAGGATGACGCTGCCGAGCCGGCTTTTGGTCATTCGCTCGCCCAGCACGATGGCGGCGAGCAGCGCCACCCAGGCCGGCGTGGTGAACTCGAGCGCGAACACGGTCGCGAAGGGCAGAAGCGTTACCGCCAGGGACCAGCTGTACTGGCCGAAGAAGTGCGTGATGTTGCGCGCGAAGTGGAACTTCATGAAGCGCGGGGCGACCTGCGGCCGCAGGTCGCGCCGCACTGACAGCAGCAGCAGAAGCACGATGAGCCCGGTGCCGGAGCGGATGGTCAGGATTTCGAAGATTGTGAGCTGTTGGCCGAGCGCACGGATCGCCAGCGCGCTCACCGAAAACGACAGGAGCGCACCGGTCATCCATGCGGCGACACGGCCGATGTTCTGGCTGGCCACGACTATTCGGCGTCGGGCTGGTTTTCAGGCCGCGCCTTGTCGAAGGCCGGAAGCTTCATGAGCGCGGCGTCGGCCGCGACAAGCTTCGGAAATGCTTCAAGAGGAACCTTGAGCCGTCGCGCGTTGTAGACCTGCGGCACAAGGTAGATGTCGGCCAACGTGACGCCGCCGCCGAAGCAGTAGGGACCGGGCTCGATCATCGTTTCGAGCGCAGCGAAGCCCTCGACGATCCAGTGATGGTACCAGGCGTCGATTTCCGGCTGCTCGTGCTTGAGCACGCGGCGGAGATATTGCAGCGGTGCAAGATTGTTCAGCGGATGGATGTCGCAGCCGATCACCGCCGCGAAGGCGCGATTTTTAGCGCGTGCGACCGGGTCTTTCGGCAAGAACGGCGGATTGGGATGGACCTCGTCGAGATATTCGATGATCGCCGGCGACTGCATCAGGATGGTGCCGTTGTCGAGCACCAGCGACGGCACGCGCCGCTGCGGATTGACCGCGCGGTATTCCGACGAATGCTGCTTGCCGCCGTCCTTGGTGAGATGGATCGAAATCTGCTCGGTCGTGACGCTCTTGAGGTTGAGCGCGATGCGCGCCCGGTAGGCCGCTGACGAGCGGAAATAAGTGTAGAGCTTCATGACGTCTCCCGGCGGAGTCTTTGAACGTGCTTTGCGCTGGAGTCTAGGGCCGTCGCGACCAAATTGATACGACCCGCCGCGCCGCTCATGGCTGCAATGTCAGACGGCCCGCTTGCGCTTGCCTCAGCCGCGCTTGCCTTTGGTGAATTCGGCAGCGAGCTTGACCGAGCGCGCGGTGAGGCGGTCGATCGAGCGCTCGAAAGCCACGCGGTCGTCGGGGTCCATCGCGTCGGCGAGGCGGCGGGCGAACTCCAGCGCGACCGGCGCGAGATCGTCGTACATGGCGCGGCCGGACGGGGTCAGCGTCAGAAACGCCTCGCGCAGGTCGGCGCGATTGGCCCGCCGCGTGACGAGCTTTCGCTTCTCCAGCAGCGCCACCGCGCGCGACACCTTGGTCTTGTGCATGTGACTGTGCGCGCCGATCGCCTTGCCGGTCATCATGCCGTACTGGCCGAGCGTGACCAGCACGCGCCATTCCGGCACGCCGATGCCGTAACGGTCGGCATAGATGCGCGACAGCGCCTGCGACACGAGGCTGGCGACGACGTTGAGGCGATAGGGGAGGAATTCCTCGAGCTTCAGCGGCGCAGCGTCACCCCGGCCGGATTCGGCATGGACTTCGTCCGTGGGAACCGGAGCCGCATGCGTCGAAGCCGCGCCCACCGGGTCGTCATTGGGTGCACCATTGCTCATGTCGTTCCGCCCCCCTCGGGCTACGACCCTTGGCGGTCCGTTGGCCGGACCTGCCGTTCATTCGGGAAGCTTGACCGATGTCCGGACCCGCCGCAATCGGACCGACGCATCGGAATACATGCACCGGCCAGCATGTTTTCGCAGCCTTGCGGGCCGGTTGTTCTCATGGGTCCAAGCCGCTAGTCTTGGTTACAGCCGAAACTAAAGTCATTCAAAACTACTAAAGCCCGAGGGCAAGGCGCAAGGGCAGGGTTTACAGGCGCGAAGACGCTTGCGCGGGTGGGAACCGGGACGGTGCGATCATGGCGGTGAAATACATGTCCGGGTTCGGCAACAGCTTCGAGACCGAAGCTCTGGCTGGAGCCCTGCCGGTGGGGCGCAATTCCCCGCAGAAGGCCAATTACGGGCTCTATGCCGAGCAGCTTTCAGGCTCGCCGTTCACGGCGCCGCAGGCGACCAACCAGCGAACCTGGCTCTATCGCATCCGCCCGACGGTGCGGCACACCGGCCGCTTCGAGAAGGTCGATTCCGGCCTGGTCCGCACCGCACCCGCCCATGGCGAGAGCGACCTGCCGATCGGCCAACTGCGCTGGTCGCCGACGCCGATTCCCAGGAAGGCGCTGACCTTCGTCACCGGGCTCTTTACGATGACGACCGCGGGCGACGCCGAGGCGCAGAGCGGGATGGCCGCGCATGTGCTGATCGTCACCAAGTCGATGGAGCGCGAGCACTACTTCAACGCCGATGGCGAACTGCTGATCGTCGCCCAGGAGAACAAGCTCCGCTTCCGCACCGAGTTCGGCGTGATCGAGATCGAGCCCGGCGAGATCTGCGTGATCCCGCGCGGCGTGATCTTCCGCGTCGAGCTGATCAATGGCCCGGCGCGCGGCTATGTCTGCGAGAATTACGGCGGCGCGTTCAAATTGCCGGACCGCGGGCCGATCGGCGCGAATTGCCTCGCCAACGCCCGCGATTTCCTCTGCCCGCAAGCGGCGTATGAGGACGTGGAAAAGCCATGCACGCTGTATGTGAAGTGGGGCGGCGAACTGTTCCGCACCAAGGTGCCGCATTCGCCGCTCGACGTCGCGGCGTGGCACGGCAACTACTATCCGTACAAGTACGACCTGCGGCGGTTCTCGCCGGTCGGCGCGCTGCTGTTCGATCATCCCGACCCGTCCATCTATACGGTGATGACGTCGCCGTCGGAAACCGCGGGCACCGCCAACATCGACCTGGTGATCTTCCCCGAGCGCTGGGCGGTGGCGGAGAACACCTTCCGGCCGCCCTGGTACCACCGCAACATCATGTCGGAATTCATGGGCCTGGTTTACGGCGTCTATGACGCCAAGCCTGAAGGCTTCGTGCCGGGCGGCATGAGCCTGCACAACCAGATGCTGCCGCACGGCCCGGATGCCGACGCGTTCGAGAGCGCGAGCAATGCGGAATTGAAACCCGTCAAGCTCACCAATACGCTCGCCTTCATGTTCGAGACGCGGTTTCGCCAGCGCATCACCCGATACGCAGCCGAGCTTCCGACCCGCCAGGACGACTACATGGATTGCTGGAAGGGCCTGAAAAAACATTTCAATCGCAAGCAGCGGAAACCCAAATGAAACTGGCTTCACTGAAAGGCGGCCGCGACGGGCGGCTGGTCGTTGTTTCGCGCGATCTCACGCGCGCGGCGGACGCGTCGGCGGTGGCGCCGGCGCTGCGTGACGCGCTGGACGACTGGGACGCTGCGGCGCCTCGCCTGCAGGAGATCGCGGATTCGCTCGAAGCCGGCCGCATCGCGCACCTGCCGTTCGATCCCAGGCAATGCGCGGCGCCCTTGCCGCGCGCGTTCGGCTGGGCCGACGGCTCGGCCTACGTCAACCACGTGGCGCTGGTCCGCAAGTCACGCGGCGCCGAGGTGCCGCCGACGTTCTGGACCGATCCGCTGATGTATCGCGGCGCGGCCGATCAGTTCATCGGCCCCTGCGATCCGATCAAGGCCGCCGACACCGCCTGGGGCATCGATCTCGAAGCCGAGGTCGCGGTGATCGTCACCGACGTGCCGCAGGGCGCGAAGCCGGACGCGGCCGCGAAAGCGATCCGGCTGCTCATGCTGGTCGACGATGTCAGCCTGCGAAACCTCATTCCCAACGAGCTCGCCAAGGGCTTCGGCTTTCTCCAGAGCAAGGGGCAGACTGCGTTCTCGCCGGTCGCGGTGACGCCCGATGAGCTCGGCACGGCGTTCGACGGCAAGAAGGTTCACCTGCCGCTCATCAGCCATATCAACGGCAAGCTGTTCGGCCGGCCCAATGCCGGCGTCGACATGACCTTCGATTTCCCGACGCTGATTTCGCACGCGGTGAAGACGCGCCCGCTGATGGGCGGCACCATCATCGGCTCCGGCACGGTGTCGAACCGTGACGCCGACGGCGGGCCGGGCAAGCCGGTGCCCGACGGCGGGGTGGGCTATTCGTGTCTCGCCGAGATCCGCACCGTCGAAACCATCCTGCACGGTGCGCCGAAGACGCCGTTTCTTAATTTTGGCGACCGCGTGCGGATCGAGATGAACGACACGCAGGGCCGCTCGATCTTCGGCGCCATCGACCACGAGGTCGTGAAGGTCTGACCTCGATCGGGAAAGTTGGGCCTCAACCCACTGCGCGTATCGCACTGCACGCAAGCAGATCCGGCATCGGCCGTCTGGTGCAGGCTCTTCCCTGTGTTAGCGTTGATCGACGGGCCGCCGCCGCAAGAGCGGCCCGCGATCAAGGGGGAGCTCATGAACCGCTACTACATTCCCGCACTCGGCAGTCTCTATGCGTCGCTCGACCGCTACATGCTGCCGATGCTCCGCATCGTGCTCGGCATCATCCTGATTCCGCACGGCTGCCAGAAGTTGTTCGGCTGGTTCGGCGGCGCAGGCTTTGCGCGCTTTACGCAGATCTTCGACGGTATCGGCTACAAGCCCGGCTGGTTCTGGGTGTTGCTGGTGGGGCTCACCGAACTGGTCGGCGGGCTGATGCTGATCTTCGGCTTCTTCACCCGGTCCGCCGCACTTGCCGTGGTGATCTTCATGATCAACGCGGTGTGGTTCACCTCGGCGAAGGGGTTCTTTTGGACCGCGGGTGGCTCGGAGTTCTCGATCCTGCTGCTCGCCGTTGCCTTGGTATTCATGATTCGCGGCGGCGGCGAGTGCTCGATCGACTCAAAGATGAGCAAGGAACTTTGAGCCGGCCGCGACGCTGAGCCGGCTCAGGCCGGCATCCGCATCGTCGCGAGCATCGCGTTGCAGGCGTCCGCGCAGGCAAGGCAGGCCTCTGCGCAAACCGCGCAATGCCGATGCCGCTCGCCATGCGAGTTGCACAGGTCGGCGCAGGCCCGGCAGAAGGCGATGCAGTTGGCGAGCTGCGCCTCGAGCAACTGGCGGTGTCCCGCCTTGTTCGCGCGCGACATGATGTTGCCGGTGGCGTTGCACACCGCGGCGCAATCCAGATTGAGCCGGATGCAGGCGACGAGATGCGTGACATCGCGTTCGGACAGGCACGCATCGGCGC
>Ga0247825_10000200_pt1 | contig 35710 bp, 33 predicted proteins | sample 13C_Vanillin_Day_FD_194413 | JGI IMG/M metagenome (GOLD analysis project Ga0247825, IMG submission 194413) | Soil microbial communities from agricultural site in Penn Yan, New York, United States - 13C_Vanillin_Day48 | ecosystem: Environmental > Terrestrial > Soil > Agricultural land | place... | reverse complement strand
GTGCACGCCGTTGGTGAGCACCACCGGCGTGCACCCGCCGCCCCCTCCGTCCGTCGGCGGCGGGGTGTTGCCCGTCGTCGCGCCCTTGGCCACCTCGCCCATGAAGGCCACGCCCAGCTTGGCGAACTTCACCGAGTTGGTCGCGGTGCCACCCATGAAGGTCAGGGTGTCGCCCGTGGTGTGGATCTGCGGGTTGGACGTGCTCATCGTCGCCTCGTGGGGCATCGTGGCCGGGAAGCCCTCGCTGTGCCATGAGGCATGGTCCGAGCAGGCGTAGCCGCACGAGATGTTCGTGTGCGTCATGCCTGGCAGGTACGTGGAGATGAGGCTGGTGGTGAAGCTGTTCAGCGTGGCGTTGGTGTTGTCCGTCACCATGGCGAAGTCGAAGCTGGAGCCCTTGTAGTTGGTCATGTCCAGCTGCATCACGCCCACCACGTTCACGCCGTTGGTCCTGTGCCAGGCAGCGATGGCCTCCGAGCCATTGAGGCCTACCTCCTCGGCCGCATAGGCCATGAACTTCACCGTGCGCGCCGGCCTGTAGTCATTGGCCATGGCCGCTCGGAAGACCTCGGTGACAGAGGCAACACCCGAGGCGTCATCATCCGCGCCCGGTGCCGCGCCGGTGCTGCTGCCCGAGTTGATGGAGTCCAGGTGGCCACCGAGCACCACCACCTCGTTGGGAAGCGTGGTGCCCTGGATGGTGGCGATGACGGACGGCTGCAGCCAGGAGTGCGTGAAGAATGCCACCGTGACGTCCGAGCGCCCATTGGCGATCGTCGTCCACTGGTTCTTCAGCCAGGTGGCCGCGTCCGCGCCCGTCTGCAGGTTGTAGCGGCGCGACGACCAGTTCGTCGACAGCGAGTTGATGGTGTTGCGGATGTTGAGCTCCTGCACGCTGCTCAGCATCGCGTTGACCGACGGGCTGTTGTTGATGTTGTAGGCTGCCAGGGTGGGGGGCAGCGTCACAGCCATGGCGGCGTCCAGCTCCTTCAGGGCCTCCAACTCCGAGTCATGGAGCTTGAAGCCCGCGCACCGATTGAGTTTCGAGTGCATCACGCCCGCGATCGTATCGATCTGCGACTCGGGAATAAGCAGCGCCGCCACGCCGCCCTTCTCCTTCAGGGGGGCCGCCAGGTTCAAGCCCTGCGCCTGGAAGGACTCGCCCATCGCCGGCAGCGAGTCCGAGCCGATGGTGATCCACACCATCTTCTCCGGCGCATTGTCCTGTACCAGGGCTTGCTGAGGGGACTGTGCGAACGCGGGTGCTGCACAGGCGAGCCATGCAACGATTGGAACAGAGTGTTTCAGGGTCATACGCGGCTTCTCCTCGGCGCGGGAGCTGCTTCGTGGGGGATTCCTCGAACCTGCCTTCTGCGGATTGTGGGAAGGCAGGATGATTGCGCCGATTGACGACCTTAATGGAAGTCACACCCTGAGCACAGGACTGGTGTCACTTTCAGACTCAGCTCTGTCAACTCAGGCGAAGCGGACAGCGTAGACAGGAGGCAGGTGCGCGGAGACGTGCATCCAGGAGTCTCCGCCGTTCTCGGAGACCCAGAGCGAGCCCGTGGTGCTGCCGAACGCGAGCCGCTCTCCCGAGCTGTCCACGTCGAGAGCGTGGCGGAGGGTGATGTCATAAGCGTGCTCCTGGGGCAGCCCCTCGCGCAGCACCTCCCAGCTCTTGCCGCCATCCCGCGTGCGCGAGACGACGACCTTGCCCTCGACCGGAATCCGGTGCTCGTCCTTGATGGCCGGGACGCGCCAAGCAATGTCTGGGTTCTTGGGATGGGCCGCCATGGCGAACCCGAAGACGCTCGGAGCACTCTCGGGGATGGTCTCCCATCGGGTCCCCGCGTTGTCCGATCGGAAGACGCCGTTGTGATGCTGCGACCAGAGGCGATCCGGCTGTGCGGTGCAGCGCACGACGATGTGCGGATCCTGGATGGTGGGATCCTCGCGCCGCTCGGGAGGCATGAACTCGGCGAACATGCCGTGGCTGGTGGCCTCCCACTGCTCGCCTCCGTCGTGCGTGCGCCAGACACCGCCGCACGAGACGCCGACGAGGATCTCCTGAGGGTTCTTGGGGTGTGGGCAGATCGAGTGGATGCCCGGGAGCTCAGCGCCGCCACCAAACCAGTTCTTGCGCTGAGGGTGGTCCCAGAGGCCGCGCACCAGCTCCCAGGAGCGGCCGCGATCGCTCGACCGGAAGAGGCCACCGCCGATCGTGCCGCACCAGAGCGTGTTCCCCACGGCCTCGAGCGCCCAGATCTGCTCGACACGCCAGGGCCACGGCTTGCCATCGGGGAGGGTGTCCACCACACCTTCCGGCTGCTTGGGGAAGGCGGGGGCGGTCAGCTCCTCCCAGGTCTTGCCACCGTCCGAGGACGCGCGCAGCTTCACGCCGAAGTGGCCCAGGAAGAGCGCGGCATAGAGGGTGCCATCCGCGGGAGAGCTCGCGACCAGGGAGACCGAGTCTCCAAGGAAGGAGGTCTGGGCAATGCTCCAGCGTCCCTGGGTACGGCGCAGCTCGAAGAGCCCCTTGCGTGTAGCGGCGAAGATGCGATCTGACATGGTCAACCCCCTGAGAGAGCCTGCATGACGTAGAGCTCGTCAGCATCGTGGACGGGGTCCTGCTGAGCAGTGCGATCACGCATCTGCCCGCCATTCACGAAGACGACGACGTGCTGGCGCAGCGCCCCTTGTTCATCCAGCACATAGCCGCGCGCCTGTGGGTAGCGGGCGAAGTACTGATCGAGGGCTTCCCGCACGGTTGCTCCGGTGACGGCCTCCGCGGGGCAGGACACGTGACGTTGAATGCTGGAGGTGAACGTGATGCGCGGCACGGCGGCGCAACCTAGCACTCTCCAACCTGACGGGTCATCTGCCGTTTGCGGACTGTGGCGAGACGGGGGCTTCGACAAAGTGGGGCTCGGGCAGCGGCTCGCGGGGGGGCTTTGACTCCAGCCATCGCTGCGCGGCGGGCCTGTCCACCCACCAGGCCCGGTTCTCCCCTGCGGGGGGCTTCACCTCCATGGGGTGGAAGAGCTCGGGCCGTTGGCTCATCCAACGCTCCTCGAGGGGGGAGGGGGCCAGCGCTACCACCGCATCCACCTGCTGACTCACCAGCCGGGTCACCCATGCGAGCTCGTCCGCATGGGCGGCCAGCTCCTCTGCGCGCTCGTGATCGAACACCTCGCCCCCACGGGTGGGCGGGATGTAGAGCACCTCGTTCTGGAGGTGAGTGCCGAGCAGGGGATACCGGTACCAGTGGAGCCCTGTGCCTTGCCAGCCCGCGGACACCGCCAGCCGGTACCGCCGTCTATCGAAGGCCTCCCAGAGGGGCCACGCCGCCGCCGCTCGTTCGTCCAGAGGCATGGCCTCGAAGAGCTCCTGGGCCGCTGCGGCCGCGTAGTAGTCCGAGCGGAGCATGTTGCGAGTTCGGACAAGCAGCACGAGCACCCCGAGCGCGCAGGCGCATGCGACGCCGGCGGCCAATCGTGTCCAGCCTCGCCGCGCCAGCTGCCATGCGAGGACTCCACCTGCTCCCGCGCACAGCAGCCACGGCGCCGCCGCAGTGAATGCCCTGGCATCCACCGCCCCCCAGCCCAACGGCAGTCCGAGGAGGAGCTCGACGAACGCCAGCACGAGCCATGTGGCACGCATCCCGGGGCCATCCACCGCCAGCGCCAGCAGCGCCAGCGCAGCGAAGCCGGGCGCGAGAAATCGCGCGCTCATGTGAGCCCACTCCGTCCACAGGAAGCGCACGGATGGCGCGAAGGCCGAGGCCACGGTGGTCACCGCCAGCGCCAGCAGGAAGAGCGCTCCGGTGCGCAAGTTGGGGACACGCCACCATCGCGAGGCCCCCCACAGCCCAAGCGGCAGGAGGAGCAATCCCGCGGGCCCGATGTTGATGGGCTGGAGCCGCAGATCCACCGCAGGGAAGAAGACGGCATAGACGATGCCTGCGGGACCATATGCATCCCCGGGAGTCAGTCTCCCGGACAGCAGCCGGATGAACTCGCCATTCCCCTCGAAGAGCACGCGCCCCGCGATCTTGAGCTCGAAGGGATACACAGGCGAACCTGTCTCCCACCAGGCTCGGAGGGGAGGTGGGGCCAGGAGCAGCACGGGGAGGATCAGCGCTATCAGGCTCCAGCGCAGCGAGAGCTCACCGCGGCGCTTCAGCGCGAAGCCTCCCGCCAGCAGCCCGACACCCAATGCTGGCACCGCGTTCGTCTTCACCCCCACGGCCAGCGCGAAGGCAACAAGGGCGAACACGAACAGCCCCGCGCGAGCGCCTCGCAGGACTCGGCTCAGGAGGACGATCCCGAGCATGAGCAGCACCAGCAGCGTGTTCTCCACATAGGCCGCTGTGATCTGCGAGGCAATCGCTGGCAGGAGCGCCACCACCAGCGCGATGAGCGCCGCGGGCAGTCGCTCTGCGTCGAAGCTCCGTGCGGCCGAGTACACGGCCACCACCAGCGCGCACCACACGAGCACGCCCGCGGGCGCCAGGAGGAGATCCGATTGGACCGGCATCATTGCCCAGGCCCAGAACACGTCGCCGTAGTAGGGGAAGAAGGCGTAGTACCGGTTACCGTCGGGAAAGATGTCGCGCGCCCACCCGCCTGCCTGCACCCAGCGGCCTGCATGGAACAGGTGGTAGGTGAGGGCGTCCCACGACAACGGAGGCGCTAGCACCCCTCGGAGGCCCCGTGCGGCCACCAGCAGCACTGCGCCCAGGAAGGGCCAGCGTGCTGGACTTGCCCACAGCTCCCGCGCACTCGCGGCGGCCTCACTCCCGTCCGCTCGGAGCTGGTGCCAGGCCGCGCCTCCGCCTCCCAGCTGGTGCGTGAGAGTCGCCAGCGCCAGCACCAGGGGAAGGGCAACGGTGAGACGGAAGGCGGACACTGCGGCGAGGAGATGGAAGAGCCCGATGAGGAGAGCGCAGGCCGCCACGGCCGCTGCCGCCAGCCGCACCCGGGCGCTCTCCGAGCGGCACACCCGTGTGGCGATGACGTAGCCCCACCAGCACACTGCTCCCAGGCCCAGGAATGCCACTGCTGTTCCAAGCAGAATCCCCGAGGCTTCCCGCAGAGTCATGTCCCCACTCTGACCTGGAGGGACAGGCGCCACAACTGTGCTCTAGTCCCCGGGCATGGAACCTTCGGATCTCAGCCTGCTCGCGACGCTGGACGCCCTCCTTCAGGAGGGCAGTGTCACGAAGGCAGCGCGCCGCCTCGGACTGTCGACACCCGGAATGAGCCACGCGCTGGCCCGTATCCGTGAGCGCCTGGGGGATCCGTTGCTGGTGAGGGCCGGCCGCTCCATGGTCCTCACCCCGCGTGCGGAGGCGCTTCGGCCGCGGGTCCACAGTCTGGTGGCAGAGGCGACGCTCGCGCTCGAGCCCGAGCGCCCCTTCGCCGCGAAGGAGCTGCGGCGCACCTTCGTCATCTACACGAGTGACTATGTCCTCACCCTCCTGGGGCCGACGCTGGACAAGGTGGTGCACACCGAGGCGCCGCACGTCTCCCTGCGCTTCGCCCCCATCACCGTGGATGACTCGACTCCGCTTCGAGAGGGGGATGCAGATCTGTCCATCGGCATCTATGGAGAGCTCCCTCCCGAGATGCGCATCCGGCAGCTCATCACCGACCGCTTCGTGTGTGTCGTCCGGCAGGATCACCCGGCGGTGAAGCAGCGGCTGAGCCTCGACCAGTTCCTCCAGCTCGAGCACGTGCAGGTGGCACCGCGAGGCAAGCCCGGCGGCTACATCGATGACGTGCTGCGCGAGGCTGGCCACGAGCGCTACGTGGCCCGGGCCGTGCCGTACTTCATGACGGGATTGATGCTGGTGGCACGGACGGACTACGTGCTGACCATCTCCGAGCGCATTGCCCGGCTCATGGCTCCCCAGCTCGGCCTGCGTATCCTGGAGGCACCGCTCTCGCTGCGGCCGTATGCGCTTCAGCTCGTGTGGCATCCCCGTCTGGACGGGGATGCGGGCCACCGCTGGCTGAGAGAGGCGCTGCACCGCACCGCGCAGCAGATCGCCGGCGACGTGCACGCCAACCCGCGCACCCGGCTGGATCCCACGGATCCCACCAGCGGCGTCGCGCGGAAGCGGGCGCCTCGAACGAAGGCGCGCCCATAGTTTCATTCCATGCAAGGTGTCGTTTCAGAGCCTTGCGTTGTTGGGAGACGGCCCTGGGTGAATAGTTCTCTCCGCACAACGAACCGCTGCCGAGCGGAGGGACTCACATGAGCGTCAGGGATCCGAACGTCGTCAACCCGAAGAGGAAGAAGCGCGTCGCCATCGTCATCGCCAACCTAGCGGTCTCGTCCACGACGGGTTGGCCCGTGGGCTTCTGGTGGAGCGAGCTCACCCACCCGTACTTCGTCTTCACCGAGAAGGGCTACGAGGTCGAGGTCTTCAGCCCCAACGGTGGCAAGTGCGAGGCAGACGGGATGAGCGATCCGCGTGATGCCAGCGGCTACTCCTCCAGCGATCTGATCACCATGGGCTTCGTCAACACCCCGGCGCTGATGAAGCTCGTCGCGGAGACGCGCAAAGCGTCCGACATCGACGTGTCGAAGTTCGACGCCATCGTGGTCGCGGGCGGCCAGTCCCCCTTGTACTCCTTCGAAGGCGCCACGGACCTGCACAAGAAGTTCGTGGAGTTCTACGAGGCCGGGAAGATCGCCGCCGCGCTGTGCCACGGAGTGGCCATCCTCCGTTACGCCCGGCTGAGCAACGGGCAGCTGCTGGCCAAGGGCAAGACGGTGACGGGCTTCGCCAACGTGGAGGAAGACTTCGCCGACAACGCCTTGTGGAGCATGAACCTGCTCCCTCGCGACAAGCACTTCGTGCCCTGGCGCATCGAGGAGGAGATGAAGCGCCTGGGCGCCAACTACGTGCAGGCGGGCCTCTGGCGCAGCTTCGCCATCCGGGACGGCAACCTCATCACCGGCCAGCAGAACTTCTCCGGCGGCGAGACGGCCGAGCTGGTGGCCCAGGCGCTGGGCGCCTGAGCCTCGCAGTCAGCGCTCTGCCTCGGGCTGGTGGTGCACCACGCGCTCCGCCTGCCGGCCCATCAGCTCGGAGTAGTGGTCGTGCCGGGCGACGAAGGTGCCAAGCCCGGCGGACGCCGAGCGCAGCTCCACGATCAGCCCCTTCACCTCGGCTTGAGGCAGATAGGCCGTCACGATCTCCCAACCCGGGAGATCCAGGTCCGCGTCGATGCCCAGCAGCTGGCCTCGCCGGCCGGTGACGAGCCGCTGGGCACGCGACGTGGCCTCACGTGGCACGTGGATCTCCAGCTGGAGGATGGGCTCCAGGAGGACGGACTCCAGCTTGGGCAGCACCTCCGCCATGGCGATGCGCGCGGCGGTGCGGAACGCCTGATCGGAGCTGTCCACCGAGTGGTACGTGCCCCCCGTCAGCGTGACCGTCACGTCCACCACCGGGAAGCCGAGCGGCCCGCGGCGCAGCCCCTCCAGCACTCCCTCCTCGACGGCGGGGATGTACTGCCGGGGCACCGCGCCGCCCACCACGGACGACTTGAACGAGAAGCCCTGCCCGCGAGGCAGGGGCCGCACGTCCACCACCACGTCACCAAACTGGCCGTGTCCGCCGGACTGCCGCTTGTAGCGAGCGTGGTGCGTGCCGCTCCGGCGCACGGTCTCCCGGTACGGGATGGGGATGGGGCGCATCACCACCGGCACTCGCAGGTGCGTGCGCAGCCGCTCGAGGGCCTCCCGCAGGTGCAACTCGCCCTGGCTTCCGAGCAGCAGCAGCTGCGTATCCGGATCCTGGTCCACCGAGAGGGAGGGATCCTCCTCTACCAGGCGAGCCAGCGCGCCAGGCAGCTTCACGTCATCCGTGCGCTTCTCCGCGGTGATCGCCACCTGGTACACGGGCGGTGGCGGCACGGGCCATCCCGCCATGCGGCGCACGGCGTCGATCTCCACGCGGTCTCCCGTGCGGGCCGCGTCCAGCCGCCCGAGGATCGCGACCTCTCCCTCGTTTGCAGCGGCGACCGGCTCCCGCCGTGCTCCATGAGGCTGGAGCACTCCGCTCACCCGCCCTCCGCCGAGCGTGCCTCCATCCGCGACCGTCCCCCGCCACATGCGCACCAGGGACTGCTTGCCGATGTGCGGCATGTGCCACGTCTTGAAGGGCTGCACCAGGGTGCCGCCACTGGCGGAGATCCCCAGACGCGTGCGCGTCTCCTCGACTCCAGGCACCTCGTGCCGCAGCCCCTTGAGGAGCCGCAACAACCCCAGCCCCCGCTCGGCTGAGCCGATGAAGACGGGCACCAGCCGATCCTCCCGCAGCGCCCGCGCCAGCTGCTCGTAGAGGACCCCTGGGGGCGGCACCACGTCCTCGATGAGCTGCTCCAGCAGGGCATCATCCTGGTCCGCCAGCCGCTCGAGCATCTGGCGCCGCGCCGCCTCCTCCAAGGGCCGATCGGTGTCTGGCAGCGGGATGAGCGCGGCCTCCCGGTCCCCCGTCATGCCCCAGGCCCGCTCGCTCACCAGATCCACCACGCCCACCATCCGCTCCCCCTCCCGCAGCGGGATCTCGCGCAGCACCAGGGGACGGGTGGAGACAGCCTGCAGCGAGTCGAGCAGGCCTCGCACCGACGCACCGCTCTCATCCAGCGCGTTGAGGAAGAGCAGGTGAGGAATGTGGCGCGTGTCGAGGAACTGGAACAGCGGCGACAGGGCCGCCGCGCGATCCGCGCCCGTGTCACATACCACCAGCGCCGCGTCGCAGATCATCAGGGCGTGCCGGGCCTCCTGACAGAACTCGGGCGCGCCCGGACAGTCGATGAACGTCCAGCGCTCGCCCAGGAAGGCCGTGGTGGCGGCCGCCAGCTCCACCGTCATCGTGCGCCCGCTCGCCGTCCCGTTTCCGCCAGGTGCTCGCAGTGGGCCTGCTTTGGTGACGCGAAGGAGTGACTCCAACAGCGTCGTCTTTCCCGCGCCCTGGGGGCCTACGAGGGCGACGACACGCGGCGAGGCGGGATGCTTCATAAGATAGCTCCTGCTGGCGGCAGACGTTCCTGGCGGGAAAGGTGGAGCGTGGGTGCGTGCTTGAGAAGCATCAGCAGGCGGCTTGGCGAGGGCCCCTCTCGCGCCTCCCTGGGAGCCCTCCGTCCATGCCGCCGCTTACTACGGCGTCACCGTGCTGCCCTCGTGCTCGGCCAGCTTGAGCAGCTCCTGCTCGGACATCTCGTCCATGGTGCGCTGCATCTCCATTCCCACGCTCCGAAGGTCCTCTTCCGAGGCGACGCTCATCAGGCGGGGGAACAGGGTGTTCTCCTCCTCCTTCACGTGCGACCGCACCGACGTCATGAGCTTGTGCACACTCTGGTCAATCTGTGGATCGTGGCGCTTCATCTGGAGGATCTCCGAGATGAGCTGTTTGACCTCGGAGTGCTCCTGCAGCGATTGGTCCACCATGTCCTGGATGCCCATGCGCATGCAGAAGGGGTAGAAGTGCCGCTCTTCGATCATTGCATGCAGGGTCAGCTTCTCCGAGATCCGGCCCATGAGGGTGATCTTCTCTGACTCCTCGGCTTGCTGCATGCGGTCGAAGAGCTCATCCACTTCCTGGTGCTGCTGCTTCAACATTGTGAGCGCGTCCATGGGCTCGGCTCCTTTCAAGTGAATATCCGAGCCAACGGTCCGCATGCAGGACGACCTGGGCAAGCCATGTGCTCCCCCGGAAGGTAGGCTTGATGGGCCAGGAGGCAGCTCGTCTCACCGCTGCGTGCCCTCGTAGTCCCTGTCCGCGAGGCCGCGGGAGCTCCGCACACCGCCGGAGGAGGGCGGACGCAGGCGGCGGACCGCGCGTAGCAGCATCTCCTCGTCCGTCGGGTTGACCAGGAAGCCCTTCGCGCCCAGCTGGTGGGCCCGCTCGAAGCCCTCGTCCTCCGAGGCGCTGTGGACAATCAGCGCGCCAGCGATCTGGAGCTCCCCCATGAGCAGCCCCTCCATGGCCTGCACGGGCGCGAGCACGAGATCCAGGGGACTCGTGTGGAGCACCTCCAGCGCTGTCGCCACCTTTGCTGTGTAGCCCTCCCGGGCGAGGATCCGCGTGAGCAGGACCGCGGTGACAGGAGGCCACCCGTAGAGCAGCACCGGGCCGTCGGGCGTGGGCTCGGACTCGGGCTCGAACTCGGGCTCCTCGGTGGTCTCACGGAGGCCGTACAGCCTTGCAAGCGCGCGGTTCAGGGCTGTGTCCGAGGCGAGGTGCGGCTCCACGCGCGGCTTCCCCGAGACGGCCCGCACCGCGTCCAGCGCCTCGAGCGAGGCAGGAGCAGGCAGCGCGACGTGGAGGATCTCCTTGTCCTGGAGCTCCAGGCGGAGCGGAACCACGCGATACAGCCGGGCGATCCGGAGGGGGATGAGCCGGGTGAGCTTGCGGTCCAGCGGCTCGTGCTCCAGGTCCACGGCGCTGATGCCGAGCTGCTCCGAGAGCGCTCTCAGTACATCCTGCTCGGTGCAGACGCGCTCCCGAACGAGCGCTCGGCCGAGGGGGACTCGGGCCTCATTGTGGTGGACGAGCCCCAGGCGGAGCTGGGCGCGACTGACCGTTCCCCGCTCCAGGAGGATCTCCCCGAGCATGCGCCTCGTGCTGATCTCCATGGCTTCGTCGTAGATGACACCTGAGAGGCGTCACGACGACTGGCGCCCGGCATGGCCCTTGTCCGGCTGCCCGCCCAGGGGGCTTTCCTGAGGACTCAGCGGGGCCTGGCCAGCTAGGCTGCCTGGAGGGGAGGAGCAGCCATGGCAGACGTGGACGTCCTCATCGCGGGCGCCGGGCCCACGGGCCTGACGTTGGCGGTGTGCCTGGAGCGCTACGGCATCCGGGCCCGCTTGGTCGATCGCTTGGACGGGCCTTCGCCGCTGTCCCGTGCACTGGCGGTGCAGGCGCGCACGATCGAGGTGTTCGACGATCTGGGGTTCGCCGACGAGGCCTTGTCACGCGGCCAGCGCGTGGAGGGGGCCAGGCTGGTGGCCCGAAATGGCCGGCAGGCCCACCTGCGCTTCGCGGGCTTCGCCGGGCTCGAGTCTCACTATCCCTTCATCCTTGTCCTCCCGCAGGATGCCACCGAGGCGCTGCTGACGGAGCAGCTCACGGCGCGCGGCGGGAAGGTGGAGTGGGGCGTGGAGCTGGAGACTCACCGTTGGGTGGAGGAGGGCGTGGAGGCCACCCTGCGCCACAAGGACGGCAGGCAGGAGAAGGTGCGAGCGCGCTGGCTCATCGGGTGCGATGGCGCACGCAGCCAGGTGCGGAAGGCGGCTGGCATCCCCTTCGAGGGCGAGACGTATGAGGACGTCTGCATGCTGGCGGACGTGCGGGTGGACTGGCCGTTGGGGTCGGGGGAGATCTGCCTCATGCCCTCGGAGCGTGGGGTGCTGGCGGCCTTCCCGATGCCGGGCGAGTCCCGCTTCCGCTTCGTCACCATCGTCCCTCGCGACATGGCGCCTCCGGGTGAGACACCCACTCCGACGCTCGAGCAGTTCCAGGAGGTGGTGTCCCGTCTGGCCCCTGTCCCGACCCGCTTGAGCGAGCCGCGCTGGACCAGCGGCTACCGGCTGCATCGCCGCGGCGTGCCTCGCTACCGGCAGGGGCGAGTGCTGCTCGCCGGAGACGCGGCCCACATCCACAGCCCGGCGGGTGGGCAGGGCATGAACACGGGCATCCAGGATTCCTACAACCTGGCCTGGAAGCTGGCGCTCGTCCTTCAGGGCCGGGCGTCCGAGTCGCTCGTGGACACCTACAGTGCCGAGCGCGAGCCCGTGGGCCGCAAGCTGTTGGAGGAGACGGATCGGCTCTTCGGGTTCGCGGCGGCCAAGGGGGCTCTGGCGCGGTTCGCGCGTCAGCACCTCGCGGCCTACGTCGTGGCTCCCATCCTCTCGCGTGCCGCGGTCCAGCGCCGGGCGCTGCGGTTCGTCTCCCAGCTTCACCTGCGCTACCTCCACAGCCCGTTGTCCACCGAGAGGGTGTGGGGCATGGACGGGCCGAGCGCCCGTCTCGAGGACGGCCCAAAGCCCGGCGAGCGGGTGCCGGAGGTCGCGGTGGAAGGGGAGGGCATCACCCGGCTGCACGAGGCTCTGCGGGGACCGTCACACGTGCTGCTGCTCTTCCACGGCTTGGATACGCCCATGCCCTTCGAGGAGCTTGTCCGCCTGGCACGCTCGCTGGAATCCAGCTACGCCGGGTGGCTGCGCGCATGGGTGGTGACCCCGGAGGCCCAGCGGGCTGGGGCCGGAGTGTTGGTGGACCCTCAGGGACGGGCTCACCGGCGCTTTGGGGTGGGGACGCCTTGCGCCTATCTCGTGCGCCCTGACAAGTACGTGGGCTGCCGCCTCCGGCCCATGGAGTCCTCCCTGCTGCTCGACGAGCTGCGAAGGCGCCTCGGCTCCCCCGTGGCGCCACCGGTCTTCACCGAGGGCGGTACTCGTGGAGCCACACCCTCTCAACCCCCCAGGTGAAGAGCGCCCAGTGCTGGGAGAGACGGACGAAGTCCTCGGCCTCGATGGGGCGCGTCACCGTGAGGATGCGTGTCCCGGGCCGGCAGGTGCGGAAGCGTTCGACCAGCTTGGACTTCGTCTCTGGCGTGAGCGCCAGCCAGTTGGTGAAGAGGTGGGTCGCGTCTCCCAGGTCCGCGAGGGTCATGTCTCCCACGGCGAGGGTGATGCCCGCGGCCTGGAGCTTTGGCGCCACGCGCGTCACATGGTCCCCGATCAGCTCCACTCCTCGGGCCTCGGCTCCCAGCCAACGTGCCGCGATGAGCACCCGCCCTCGCCCGGCGCCCAGATCGACGAAGCGGCTCTCCCGGCCAACGCCGGCTCGCTTGAAGAGGTAGAGGGCCGTCATCAGCGGCGTCTCGCCGTAGATGAGCTCGCGGAAGCGCTGGCCCGTGGCCTTCAGCGCCCGTACCACCTCGAAGGTGCGCCGGGCCCGATACGGCGTGTGGACGATCTCCGCCCACCAGATGCCCAGGTAGGGCCACAGCAGCCGGGGACGCCAGAGCAGCAGTAACACATCGGTGATCCGGGTCAGGATCTCCAGGACCACCACTTGTAACCGCAGGGCGAGGCGCTGGAAGAACGGGAGATCGAAGTCCTCCAGGTCATCGTCGCGCTTCACCTCGGGTGCGGGAGGAGCTGGCTCCGTCATGCGAGCCCGAGGCTTGCTGGAATCCCCCTCGCGCGCAACACCTTCAGGGGGGAGAATGCTATGGTCCCCGGCCGTGGCGCCCCGCGAAGACGATGACATTCTAGACTCAGGGAGTTTCGAGACCGCCAGCATGCCGGTCGAGAAGAAAGGCCCGGTGCGGGTCAAGCTGGTGTTTCTCTCGGGGCCAGATGCGGGAAGAAGCCATGTCCTGGAGGCCGGGCGCTATGTGCTCGGCACCTCCTCGTCGTGTGACTATGTCCTGAAGGACCGGGCCGTCTCCCGGCAGCACCTGACGCTGGAGGTGCGGGAGGACGGAGTCCTCGCCCGGGACATGGGCTCTCGCAACGGCTCGTTCTGCGAGGGCATGCGCTTCACCGAGCTGGAGGTCCGCCCGGGCGCGGTGCTCAAGCTGGGCACCAGCGAGCTGAAGATCCTCCCGGAGGACTCTCGCGAGCGCGTGATCCTCCCCTCCTCGAAGACGAGCTTTGGCTCGCTGGTAGGGGCAAGCCGCAGGATGCGCGAGGTGTTCACCCTGCTGGAGCGCCTGGCGGCGGCCGGAGACGCGGATGTGCTCATCCAGGGTGAGACGGGCACGGGCAAGGAGGGGTGCGCCGAGGGCATCCACGAGGCCAGCAAGCGCCATCAGGGCCCCTTCGTCATCGTGGATCTGGCGGGCATCGCCCCCACGCTGATCGAGAGCGAGCTGTTCGGGCACGTGAAGGGGGCCTTCACGGGTGCGCAGTCGGATCGGGCCGGCGTCTTCGAGAGGGCCCAGGGAGGCACGGTCTTCCTGGACGAGGTGGGCGAGCTGCCGCCGGAGATTCAGCCCCGTCTGCTGCGCGTGCTGGAGCGGCGGCAGGTGAAGCGGGTGGGCGCCAACGAGTACCGCACGGTGGATGTGCGGGTGATCGCCGCCACGCACGTAGATCTGGAAGGAGCGGTGAAGGCGGGGAAGTTCCGCGAGGATCTGTTCCACCGGCTGGCCGTGCTGCGAGTGACGCTGCCGCCCCTGCGTGAGCGGCTCGACGACATTCCATTGCTGGTGGACACGGTCCTGGGGCGGATGGGCCGGCCCCCCAGCGCGCTCTCGGATCAGACACGGGCGCTGCTCTCCCAGTACCCGTGGCCCGGCAACGTCCGAGAGCTGCGCAACGTGGTGGAGCGCGTGGTGAACATGGGGGAGGAGGCGCTGCCGGACATCTCCCCCATCGTGTCCGTGGACAAGCCGCGCATGTCCGGCTCCGTGGCGGTCGCCACACCGGAGATGGATCTGCCCTTCAAGGAGGCCAAGGAGCGGCTCATCGAGGGCTTCGAGCGGGACTACCTCAAGGGGCTGCTCGAGCGGTGCGGAGGCAACGTCTCGCGGGCCTCGCGTGAGGCTGGCATCGACCGTGTCTATCTCCGCAAACTGCTGAAGAAGCACGGGCTGCACGGGCACGACGGCCCGTAGAGCCCGGGAGGAGAGCGATGGACTCTCAGGAGATGTTCCGGCGCCGGCTCGCGGTCATCACACCGCAGGATCAGATCATCGGAGCGTTCCTCTCTGGCACGATCGCCAGCCTGGCCGAGGGGTTCAAGCCAGGCGTGGCGGAGACCGTGTTGAAGGCATGGCCGCCTCCCCAAGGCCTGATGCAGGTCACCAAGTATCCGGGCGCCGACCTGATGAAGGTCATGGACCTGGCTGCTGAGACGGCCGAGCGGCAGGAGGGGATCACCTACGAGGCGGCCGTGGAGCGAATGGGACGGGGCTCTCTCCGTCACGTGTACCGCACCTCCCTGGGGAAGATCTTTGCCGCAATGATGGGCAAGGATCCCCACCGGGTCGTGTCGATCTCCATCATCTCCGCGAAGGCGGTCGCGACCTGGGGCGAGAAGACCTACGAGAAGCTCGGCCCCACCAGCGCCCGGCTGCACTTGAAGCGCGAGTTCATGGGACCCGCTTGGGTCCTGGGCTTCTACAGAGAGATTCTCTTGTTGGCCGCCGGAGTCTCCACCGTGTCCCTGGCCATCGAGGACTACCAGGAACCCGGGATGGAGTTCTCGATCCGCTACACGTGGTGACCGTGCCCGCGTGAAGCATACGGGCACGGCCAGTTCGTCGAGCTAATCGTCCGAGTCGTCGTCGTCACCGCGGCCGTCGTCGTCGTCATCGTCGTCGCGGTCTGCGCGGACGACGTCCACGTCATCCGCCTTCACGAACGCGAAGCGGTGGTTGTAGGAGACCTGGTAGTAGAGGGTCTGCCCCTTGATGACCCGCTTGTTCGAGCCCTCCACCGTCTCCGTGTAGGTGGGCGAGAAGTAGTAGTCGCTCACGAAAGGACCCTCCGCCACGTAGCGCTGGCCCGCGGGGATGCTGTACGGGTTGAGTGCGATGATGGCCTGGGGGTTGATGCCCTCCGGGTACGCCGTCGCCTCCGGATAGGCCCGCCCGTAGAGCGGGATCGAGGCGAGGCCGGCCTTGGGCGTCACCACCACGCCTCTGGCCTTCCGCGCGTTCTTGCCATGCGGGTTGTAGAACCAGGCCTTCTGGCCGCTGAACCAGATGGCGTCCCAGTCTCCCCGGTGATCAGCGCGGTAGAACTGCTGGCCTGCCACCGCCTTGTTGGCCCAGTTGTTCGCTCGCGAGCCGGGCGCCGTGATGAAGGGGTTCGTGATCAGGGGCGCGCTGAAGCTGGGCTCCGTGTACAAGTACACGAAGCTGGCTGACTGCACGGGCACGTCGGTGCAGTTGCTGGCGGTGTAGCAGTACGTCATCGCCGGCATGTTGGTCCGGAACTTCGGATCGATCTCCAGGATGTCCTTGTTCTTGCGCCCGGAGCCGCGGTGCTCCCCGCCACCCAGGAGCTCCATATAGTGGCCCCAGTCCCAGAATGGACCCGGATCCCAGTGCATGCCGCCCTGGTTCGTGTTCGACGTGCCCGGGATGTTGTCGTGGCCGACGATGTGCGCGCGGTCGATTGGTACGTTGAACCTCCTGGCGAGGTAACGCACCAGCCGGGCCGACGCGTGATACATCTGCTCGTTGTACCAGGCGGCCCCTTCGATCGCGACGCCCTCGTGCTCGACACCGATGGAGTGCACGTTCACGTACCAGTTGCCGGCGTGCCAGCCGGCGTGCTTCGTCGGGACCATCTGGGCGATGTGGCCGTCAGCGGAGCGCACGACGTAGTGAGCAGCGGCGGCGGACCGCGAGTTCGTGAAGATCGCGAGGGTCGCGTCGTAGTTGACCTCGGTGTCGTGGATGACGATGTAGCGGATGTCGAGCCCATCTGCCGGACGGTTCGCGAGATCGTAGTTGCCGTAGCTCGTGGGGCTAGGGAGGTTCCGGGCATATGCGGCCGGAATGAACTCGCAGGAGAGCCTCTCCGGGCACTCGATCTCGTTGCTCGTGCTGCTCGCGCTGCGGCGCAGGGACAGCCCGGCGGCCGTGTCCTTGTTGGGGCTGACGGCCTCCGCGGTCAGCGTCAGCGTCTGCCCGTCCTGGGTGGTGCGTGAGACGCCCTGCTGGATGGTGGCGTACACCCGGTCAGCGAAGTCCTCCGCCAGGGCCTGCTCGGGAGAGCCGCTGAACAGGGCGACGGCGCCGTACCAGTCATTCACGCTCTTGGGCTCGCGGCCCAGGGTGTAGCGCGCGTACTGCGCCAGGAGCGCCGCGCCGCCGCGGATGTTCTGCGCAGGATCGCGCTGCAGCTCCTCGGGGGCGACGCCCAGCATCTGGGCCGCGGCCTCCAGGGTGTGGTAGCGCGGATCGTCGAGATCGAGCGTTCCGGCCTCGGAAGACTCGTCATCCTTGAGCGGGTGCAGCTGGGCGCTGTCCACGCGGGTCAGGTGCATCGGCCCGTAGCCGCCCGAGACGCTGGGCGCTCCGCCGTGCTGCTCCCACCGCGACACGTTGTAGGAGGCGGAGAGCAGCACGTTCACGGGAACACCGAACTCGAGCGCGGCGGAGAGGAACGCCGACTGGCGCGCCGAGGGATTGCTCTGCTCCGCGGGAGGGGCCTCCCCGGCCGCATGCGCTGAGAGTGGCGAGAGGGTGGCCGTCAGGCCCGTCAACACACCCACCAGGAACAACCGGGATACTCCACCACGAGATTCAGCTGGGTTCGCTCTCAAGCCAGGCTCCTTAGCGATACGCGACATTCTAATCTTGCTGGAAAATCAGGCTATGCGTGTAACATGAGCAATAGCTGGAAATCAAGGAAGATGGGATGGAGCGGAGTCGCTGCTCCGTCAGGGCCAGCCGAAGGCCCAGCGGGACACGAAGCCAAGGGTGACGCTCGTCAGGTTGGCCAGCAGGCACCAATAGAAGGCGCGCTTCACGCCTCGGGCCGAGAGCCAGACCGTCTCGACGCCGATCGCGAAGCACTCCACCAGGACCACCGTGCCCCAGTAGCCGAGCCCCAGCTTGCCCACCGTCGAGAACCCGAACCAGACGAACGGGTGGGTGAGAGCGCTGGCGAGGAAGGCCACGCGCCAGCTTGCTCCCGCACGCAGGTAGATGGGGACCTCGACGGCCTGCGTGAAGGCAAACGCGCTGAGCCACGCGATCACGAGCGTCGGCCCTCGATCAGCCAGAGCGCTCCGACGGCGAGCTCCAGGTAGCCGTGGAACACCGCGAGCCTGAGGTAGCCCAGCCGGGCCTGCGTGAGATCCACCACGGCCCACGCGGCGACTCCCAGCGCGAGCGCTCCGAAGATCACGAGCGGCACGGCGCCAAAGTCCTCGACCAGGGCCCGCCAGGTGGCCCGCCAGGGTCTCGGTGCCGCGCGGGGACGGTCATCCTCTGGAATGAGCCGCAGCCAGATGCCGTAATGCACGGCTTGGAGGAACGCAAAAGTCAGCACCAGCCGCAGTGCCAGCACCGGAGGAGCACGAGGCGCCAGCGCCTCCACATGCTGGGTGAAGGAGGTCTCTGTCCAAGGCGCTGTCCATGCTCCCAGGGCCGTCAGCATGGGCTCGGCTGTTCCGGCAAGCAGGGCCACCGTGCCAGTGGCAGCCAGCAATGGCACGGCCCAGGCCCGCGCGTGCCGGGCCCTCCAGGCCCACCACCAGAGCGCCACGGCGACCACGTTGTGCAGGTGGGCGAAGGCAAGCTGGAAGAGAGCGCCGAAGCCCAACGCCAGGCCACTGAGGCCCGCCCAGAGGGCGAGCAGCGGCGCCTTGCGCAGCCAGGGGCCATGCGCTCCCAGGATCGCGGGGAGCAGCGCGAGCAGGCCGACCGCAGGCCCAGCGCCGAGGCAGGTCGCCAGCAGTGGTGCTCCGCACAGCAGGGCGAGGACAGTCCGGCGATGCAGCCCGGGGCGAACGACGAGGTAGCGCGCATCCGAGACGAGGTGGGGCACGCCAAACAGGATCGGCCCCAGCGCCAGCATCCACAGCGGCGCGGCGAGCGTGAGGAGGAAGGCGAGCACCACCTGGATAGCTCCGAGCCACGCCACGCGGCGAGCCCGATCCGCGAAGAGCGGGCCGGCCCACGGCGCCAGCAGCCGGTACAGCCTCGCGCGCAGCGCATCCGCGGGCGCGAGGAGTGCCTCCACCGCGCTCATGCGCCACGCCGCCTATGCTGGGGCCGCCGCCCGAGGTGCTGCTTCATGGGGAGAGCCTACACCCAGCGGCGGGGGAGGTGCTTCAGTGGGGGCCCTGATTGCCCGAAGGTGGGGTGAGTGTACGCATCACCACGGAGCGGCACGCGGTACAGATGACACCCGTGCGCTCCCAGTGCACCTGCTCCTCCCACTCACGGGGATCCTCGGGGCCTTGCTCGAGCTGGCGGAGGACTGCGGCGAGCTCGTCGCTGCTGCCTTTCCCCGAGGCGTTGAGCATGTCCTGCTCACCCTGAAGAACCAGGGTGAAGCGGTAGTACAACTCACTCGGAGCGATGGGACGCCCACAGGCAGCGCAAGTCTTGGGAGAAGGGCCGGCCACGAGGAAGGACACTACCCAATCGCCCGGCTGAACACCCAGCCATTGCCATCAGAGGGGCCACACGCTTGGATGTGCCGCCGTGACAAGCCTGTTCCCACGTGCCCCGGCCTGGATTCTCCTCGGACTGCTCCTGACCGCGAGCACAATCCAAGCGGAGGAGGCCCCCCAGCAGCCAGCCCCCGAGCAGCCCGCTCCCGAGCAACCCGCTCCCGCACAACTTGCTCCCAAGCAGCCCGTGTCGCCTCTCACCTCGCTCTATCCGCTCTGGGAGAACACCGCGCACCTGCTCAGCCACCAGGACATGTACCTGGGCACCAGCAACGTGGAGTTCGGCATCCTCGACGTGGCGCAGCTGGGCACGCACCCCCTGTCCTTCATCTTCCGCACGCCCAACATCCACGGAAAGGTGAGGCTGCTGTCGCGCGAGCGGCTCGCCGTGGCGGCCCACGCGGAGCTGCTCGTCTTCCTGCCCGGTGCGAGCGAGGCCTTCACCTCCAGCAACTACATCTCCCGCCTGGACACCCGGGACATCGTGCTCACGGTGATCCCCGTGGGAGCCACCGCCACCTATCAGCTCACCCCCTGGCTCACCCTGCACGGCACCACCACGGTGATGGGGATGTTCGATGACGGGCCCTACCGCAACCGGCTCGTCCCTGGCATGACCGCTGTGGCCGAGTTCATGGCGCTCCAGCACCACACGTTCCGCGCACATGCAGGTGAGGTGGGCTTCTGGAACCACGACTTCAACCTGCTCGGCGCCTCCTACTGCTTCAGGTACAAATGGTTCGAGGCTCAGGTGGGCTACTTCGTCCGCTTCATGATCGAGGGCCGTCAGGGCAACCCGATGCTCGCGCTGGGGGCCTACCTGTGAGGCGCCTCCTGCCCGCGCTCTTCCTCCTGGGGCTCGCCGCGCCTGCGTGCGACTGGGATCACTACGCGATGATGAACAGCATCCCCGCCGAGGGGGATCCGTCACGGAATCCCGTGGTGCGGGTGTACCTGGGGCTGGATGGGCTCTCCTACAGCACCGTGGAGCGGGCGCGTGAGCGAGGAGCCTTCGCTGGGTGGAACCTCGCGCGCTTCATCCCCATGTTCCCTGCCACCAGCGACGCGAGCTGGTCTCGGGTTCTCCACACCGCCCCCTTCGCTGGACTCGAGTACGGGCACTTCGATCCCGTGCAGGACAGGGTCTTCAACAAGGCCGTGGGCGGGATGCTGGTGCACCTCGTCCCGCCGCTGGAGGAGATCCCCTTCACAGTCCCCGCGTACGCGCGGACGCCTGCCTACTACAAGGCCTTCGACTACCACGCGAGCTCCTACCTCGACGCGCTCTGGAGCTATGACCGGCCTGCCTACGGGTACTACAAGGGGCTCGACAACCTCTTCGTGGCGCTCGCGGGCCGTAGTCACGTCCAGAGCACCTTCAGCGCCTACGTGCTGGAGACGGATGTCATCGGGCACATCCGCTCCGAGGATGACATGGTCGATGCGCTCGTTGCCCTGAGTGAGCGCATCGAGCTGTTCAAGCGGCAGCACCCTGAGCGCACCTTCGTGTTCACCTTCTTTGGAGATCATGGGATCGACGGGGTGGCCAAGCCGCTGGACAAGGTGGTGGACCTCCGAGACCAGCTTGAGGTGGCGGGCGTCACCTCGGTGGAGTCGTTCGAGGAGGCGGACAAGGTGGATGGGCCCGCGGCGATCCCGATCCTCCACACCCGCGTCACCTATGTGGCGATCCACGCGCGCGAGCACTGGGTGTCCGAGGTGGCGCGCCGGGCCTCCACCTGTGAGGCGGCGGACCTGGTGTTTGCACGGGGCGAGCCGCGGGAGGGATCTCCCGAGGGCCTCGCCTGGGTGGGCGTCTGGCGCGAGGGCAGCCTCCTGGCGAGCTTCGGCTATGAGGCCGCCACGGACTCCTACTGGCTGCCGAGCGATGCGGACTGGGCCGCGCTCGATCTGCCCATCACCTTCGCGCCTGGCGCGAGCTCTGGCGTCTTCAGTGACGAGACGCTCTTCGCGCTCAGCGTCGAGCGCACCTACCCGGACTTCTTCTTCCGGGCGCGCACGGCCTTCGAGCCGATCAGCGTGGAGTTTCCGCCGGACATCGTCGTGTCCTACCGCCACCCGTTCATGTCGGTGGGCTATCAGGCGCCCATCAGCAGTGCGAACGCAGTGGGCACGGCGGGCAGTCACGGCGCCATGGATCGGCTGGGCAGCATGGGGGCCCTGCTCTCCGAGGAGCGTGAGCTGCCGTCCGCGGTGCGCTCGGACAACCTGCTGGAGTTCTTCCCCGCCTTGGTCGAGCACATGAAGCGGCGCAACGTGGAGTTCTTCCCCGGTGCGCAGGGCGCGGAGCTCGACTACGGCGCGCTCCCCTGAGCCGAGGCTGTCCGCTCCCGGCGGATTCTCTAGTTGCGGTGAATGTCAGTCATTGAGCGACATGGCGGCGAGCTGCTCCCCAAGCCCTGGAATTGTTGTGAGTTCCTTGAAATCCGAGAATTAGGCTTGAGGAGTCTGTTAACACTGACTTACCATCTGGCTGCTGTGCCAGTGCTGCATGGCTCCCCAAGGGGCAAAGGAGAGCAGAGTGAAGACTGAATACAACAGGGGAAGAAATTGCTGGCGGAGCTTGCTCATCGCTGCAGCCGTCCTGTGGGCCTGTGGGCCGGTGGAAGAGGGGTCGAGTGAGGAGGAGTTGGGGACACAGGAGCAGGAAGCGCTGACAGGCGTCGCCTTGGGTATCGCCACCGGAGACATTCACACGGGAGTGATTCAGTCGCTGGAGTTCCACGCGGAGCAGGTGGTCGGCGAGTTCGCCAACATGGGAGCTCGGTGGATCCGCATCAACGCGGACGTGGCCACCACGTCGCCGACCATCTACCGGCGCATCGTCGAGAAGGCGCACGGCAAGAACATCCAGGCGCTGGTTGTGGTGCCTGCGAAGTACTGTGGCTCGGACACCGACCAGGCCGAGATCGACGCGTTCACCTCGGCTTACGTGAGCCACCTGAATGATCTGGTGCTCAACGTCTTCAATGACACTGGGAATGCGGACGCGCTCGAGATCGGCAACGAGCCGAACGTCTTGGAGACCATCGGCTGCCCGGACGCGGCCATCCGGCCGCGCGTGTCGCCCAACGCCTTCGCGTGGCTGCTGCGCCGGGTCTGGGAGTGGAAGCAGGCCAACGGCCGCCCGGAGCTGATCGTCAGCGGCGGTCTGAAGGACGTGTACACCAGTCAGCCGTACTGGAACTCCCTGGTCGCGTCGCAGGCCTTCATCGTCAGCAGCGGCCCGCCGGTGGTGCGGATCCGGCCGTTCGATTTCTTCGGCGTGCATCCGTACAACAACGCCAACATGGACTACACCTGCATCAACAACGGCCTCACCACGTGCTTCACCTACTGGAAGGCCAGCGTGAAGAACGGCCTGCAGGCGGCGGCCACCCGGCTGAACAACGCGACGGGCACCACGAACACGCGGCTGTGGGCCACCGAGTTTGGCTTCCAGCTCTCCCCGCAGGTGGACTGCTTGCCCGAGGACAACTGCTGCACGGGCATCGAGAACTGCACGCTCACCAACAGCCGGCCCTACAACACCACTCCGCCCACTCCTCCGTATCAGCAGATGGCGGCGGCGATGAATGCCGCGGGCGAGGCGTTCCAAAGCAGCGGCGTGACGCCTGTGGCCATCTGGACCCTCTATCGCGACGCAGGCCCCAAGTCCTTCGGCCTGCGGGGCGTCTGGGACGAGGAGCTCCACAAGTACCGGGTGAAGCTGACGGCCTGGAACAAGTTCCGCAGCCTGGCGGGCGGGACGGGCAGCACCGTCCCCGAGGCCTGCTGGGCCGTGGGCTCCTTCTTCACGGTGGACTTCAACGGCCAGGACGATCGACGCACCACGTCGTCCGACGACTGGGCCTATGCCAACTGGAAGGCCGCTTGCGCGCCGGGCGAGCGCATCATGGGCCTGTCCAAGTCCATCGACACGGGCTTGACCCGCGTCGGCATCTGCTACAAGGACACGCTGGACAGCGGCCGCTACAACCACCCTGTGCCGGAGACCAACCCCCCGCCGACGACTCCGGATGCGCCGCGCTGCACCGTGCGTGACGTGAATGCGGGGGATGACCGCGGCGCGTCGGTTGGGAAGCCTCCGACGACCAGCATGGACTGGGACGCTGGCAACTGGCGGGCCGAGTGCTCTCCCGATGAGTACGTCGCGGGTCTGGCTCAGGGCCTGGATCACCGGTTCAGCCGCATCCTCTGCTGCCCGCAGACCTTGTCGGCGGCGCAGAGGACGTGCGAGGCCATCGTCTTCGGCAGCGGGGACAACCGCCAGTCCACCGAGCATGGGGACTGGGATCCCGAAGGCCACAAGGGCCAGTGCGGTGTGGGCCGCTACGTGGCGGGCGTGAGCCGCACTCCCGCGGGCGAGCCCAACGCGCTGCTCTGCTGCACGCAGTAGCGAATCGGACTCGACCGGGGAGGCGGCAACTTCTGGCCTGCCTCCCCGGTGCCGCCGAGGCCGGAGCCCCGTGGCACGCCGTGCAGCCGCGTCAGGCTGACAGGCGCCTCTTCATGTCTGAATGACACCATCCTCTCGGGTGTGCTCCCGCGAGGCGTCATTCCAGAGGAGCTGCAGCCATGTCGCTGGCCGGAGTTGCGCAGGAGACGGTGCGGATTGTCGAGCAGGGAGAGTACGTGGCGCCCTCTGGGCGGACGAACTCCCTTCGAGAGCCGGTGGAGCGGGCGGTGCGAGGTACGGTCCTTCCCGTGGAGGCGGCCGGTGCCTTCGCCGCCGCGCTGAGCGCACTGCCCGGTGCATTCGAGCGCGTGGTCTTCGCTGTCTACGAGCGCGGAGGGGAGGGGCCCAACCTGCGTGCATTTCGCGAGCGCTTTGGCCAGCGCCCCTCCTGAGCGTCCGTTGGGGCTGGGGCGCCGCCTCAGCCGCCGGAGCGCACGAGCACCTGCACTTCGCTGCTCCGGTTGCCTTGGGTCAGGACTGGAACGGGCGCGGCCGTGGAGAAGACCCGCCCCCCATCCGTGATGCGGGCGTTGACGACGTAGGTGGCATCAGCGCGGAGCAGTTGCGGGTTGATGACCACCGTGAAGGGAATGGGCACTTGGCTCGGGCTCTGGATCGTCTGCTGGCCGATGACGGTGCCAGGGCTGCCCTCCTTTGTCAGCTCGACCACCTCGACCTGGACGACGGCGGCCGGCGTGAGGGCAATGCGTTCACGGTACATCACCGAGCCCGTCACCTGGGCCGCAGCGTCAGGCAGCTGGTTCGATGGCGGAGGCGTCGTCTCGTTGGCGGGACCCGGCGTCGCCTGGGTTTCACTGTCCGGCTGGGAGGTGGAGTCCGTGCTCCCTCCCTGAGTGGACGGTGCTGTCGAGGCACACGCGGCCCAGGTGAGCGCAGCGAGGCATGTTGCGAGCGTGAGCATGGGACGGATCATGAAGGGCTCCTGGAGTGGTTGGATGACTCTGTGCCAGCGCTTGTCTAGCAACATGGCACGGCCATGAGGGAAGACGGAATGTTGGGACGCGAGGCGTCGGGGCGGGGCCACCTTCAGCACGGGAATACGCGCGGTACGTCACCTCACCCCTCATGGCTGCGCCAGATACAGGGGAGTGATTCCCTTGTTTCTCTTTGTGGACAGCGGAACATGCTCAGGGGCAAGGGGCGGCTCACCGTTTGGCGCAGGTGGAACCTCGGCACTTGCCAGCGAGAGCGCGCATGGCACTTCCCCGAGGCAATGTGGGCAGTACCTGGCATGAAGGCGCACGCTTGTACCGCAAGAAGGACATTTCATATTGGGTGCGCGGTCGTCCCAGGTTGACGTGGGTAGGAACGAGCACGTCCTCTGTATAGGAAGTGCGCCGGCAGGGAGCATTCCGGAACCCCCCCTCCGGAGAAATGCATTCGAGAGCGTCTCCCAAAGTGAGGTTTGGAGCAATCTGCCTATAGGGCATGTAGGTGTGCAGAGGAGGTCAGCGATTCGCGGCGCTCCGGAGTTCTTCAGGCGGATCTGGCAGCTCTTCGGGAGTGAGCCCGTGAAGAGGACAATGATTCAGAGAATCGACGGCCCTTCAGAAGACACGAAGGACGCCGCTGGGCGGCGGCGCAGCCGAGTGCGCAGCCAGTGCCGGGCCGGCTCCTCCACCCAGAGGAAGACCCCTATCGAGACCAGGATCGATACCGCCACATAGCTGGCGAAGAAGGCCCTGATGGATGAAGCCGCGAGCCCCAGGCCCGACTGGTGGTCGGCCATCCGCGAGTAGAAGTAGAGCGGGCTGTGGAGGATGTAGAGCGCGTAGCTGGCCTCGCCCAGCCGCACCGTCCAGGGCTGTCCGAGGATCCGGGCCAGCCAGTCCCCACCGAAGGCGAGGCTCCAGATGAGCAACGCGAAGGCGGGCAGCAGCGCCAGATCCCTGAACACTGCGGCGGAGCCGGAGACCGGAGCTGCGAAGAGGACCAGACTGGCCGCGGCAGCCACGAACGGCTGAGCGGCGGCCGCGAGCCCCGCTCCCTGTCCTGTCTTCACGCGCAGGCAGAAGAGCCGGCCCAGCACGACGCCGAGGAAGAACTGTGGCAGCCGGAGCAACGGGTTGTACGCCGCCACCTTGAGCCAGGTGTCCTGGCCAAGGGGCGACGCCGGCTGACTGGCGATCCACCCATCCACGAGGATCCACAGGAGAGCGATGACCGCCGCGCCCAGGACCGTTGCAACCGCGGTGTGCCACAGCCGTCGTGGCGCGAGGCGGACCACGGGCAGGCAGAGCAGCGGGAAGAGCAGGTAGAAGAAGGCTTCGACTGACAGAGACCAGCCCGGGCAGTTCCAGACACAAGCCAGCTCGGGCACCCAGGCATGGGTGAGGGTGATGGCAGCCACGCCCACCGTGGAGAGCTCCCAGCAGGCCTCGGGGCCCATTCCCCCCGTGGCGTGGAGCACATCCTTGATCCACGCAGGCATCATCAACACCAGCCCCAGCAGGTAGACTGGATACACACGCGAGAAGCGCGCGGCCCAGAACGCGCGGCGCTCGACCCTCGGAGCAGCCTCGGCGCCCAGGTAGCTGTAGGCCAGGATGAAGCCAGAGAGGACGAAGAAGAGCGTGACGCTCTGCGGGCCCGCGCTCAGCAGGCGATCGAGCCACGCTGGCATTCCCTCCCTGGGAGCGTAGTGAAAGGCCACCACGTGCAGGGCCGCCAGGAAGCGGACTCCCGCGAGGGCGCGCAAGGAGGGGCGGAGAGGAACAGACATGCTTCAGGTGGCATCCCCGGCAGGGCTACACCGAGATGAGGCCCTTGCGGATGCCCTCCGTGACAGCCTCCACGCGGTTGGTCACCTCGAGCTTGCGGTAGATGTGCTCCAGGTGCGTGCGGATCGTCGCCTTGCTCAGGTTGAGCAGCTTCGCCGCCTCGCTGTTGGACACACCCTTGGCGATGAGCTGGAGGATCTCCCGCTCCCGATCCGACAGCGGCTTGAGCTGGACCTCGTCCGGCGCTGGGCCTCCCGCGAAATTGCCGGCTGGCTCGGTCGCGGGCTCTTCGTCGAGCATCGGGGCCTGCCCATCCCCAGGTGCGGAGGGCGGGGGACCTTTGAGCACCGGCGCGCTGTCCGGATCCACCCGGAAGTGCCGCAGCAGCCGGCGCGCCAGGTTGGGCTGGATCACCGTGCCTCCCGCCCGCACCTCCTTGATCGCCTCGATGATCTTGTCCACCGTCGCGCCCTTGAGCAGGTAGCCGGACGCCCCCGCCTTCACCGCCTCGAGGACTTTGTCCTCCTCGTCGAAGATCGTGAAGATGAGGATCTCCACCTTCGGGTACTTCGCCTTCACCTCCCGCGTCACGTCGATGCCGCTCATGCGCGGCAGCCCCAGATCCAGCAGGAGCACGTCCGGCAGGATCTTGGGTACCTCCTCGAGAGCCGCCTCGCCCGACAGCGCGGTGCCGACGATCTCGATCTCCGGGTGCCCCTCCAGCACCTTCAGCTGGTTCTTCAAGATCTTCGTCTGGTCCTCGACCACGAAGACGCGAATGGAGGAGGTGGGCGTCGGCTGGGCTTCCACGGGGGCTCCGGTCATCACGAGTTGCAGGGAAGAGAGAAGGACACCATCGCGCCCGCGCCGGGCGCCGAGTCCACGATGATCTCGCCGCCGAGCTTCATCGCGCGCTCGCGCATGTTCAGCAGGCCGTAGTGTCCGCGCGGCGTCTTCTTCGGGTCAAAGCCCTTGCCATCATCGCGCACCGTCAGGTGCACTCGCTCTTCCCCAAAGTCCAGCTTCACCGTCACCACCTGGGCCTGTGCATGCTTGGCGGCGTTGGACAGGCCCTCCTGGAGGATGCGGAACAGCGCCAGCTGCGCGTCTGGCGACAGCTTGCGCGGCGTCCCAGAGCACTCGAAGCGGATGTCCAGCTGCGTCCGGTCCCGGAACGTCTTCACGTAGTCACCCAGGCCCTGCGCCAGCTCGAAGTCCTCGCGCATCATCCGCAGGCTGCGCCGCAGCTCCTCGATGGCCTCCTCGGCCGAGCTCTTCAGCTCGCGGATCTCCTCGCGCAGCGCCCCGTCCTGCTCCAGCCCCAGGATGTACTCGGACTGGATGATCATCGACGAGAGCGACGCGCCCAGGCCGTCGTGGATCTCTCTGGCCATCCGGTTGCGCTCCTCCACGATCGCCAGCTCCTTGAGATCGCCCTGGAGCTCCACCACCTCGCGGTGGGCGGTGGCCTCGCGCTCGTTCAGGTACACCACCACGTAGACGATGATGAAGTTGAGCGCCAGGTACCACAGCAGCGTCAGCAGCTCGATCGCCGTCACCGAGCGGTTGAGCAGCAGGTCCAGCCGCGTCGTTATCGGCAGCGCCAGCAGCGGCGGCAGGATGGCCAGCGGCTTGGGGAAGAGGATGGCGAACAGCGTGGTGAACAGCAGCTGCGTGGCCAGCAGCGGGCTCTGCAGACCGCCGCCGACCTGCGGCTTGGCGATCAGCACGACCGTGATGATCAGGTCCATGCAGAGCGTCAGGTACGTCACCCAACGACCGGCCTTCGGGTGATCGATGACCAGGAAGTTCGCGACGCTGTAGAGCAGCATCGAGAAGTAACCGGCGAAGGCCAGCGGCCCGGTGAGCCCGAAGTATCCCGACCACGTGGGCACCGCGAGGATGAGCAGGCCCAGGGTGAGGAACATCATCCGCGCGTAGAAGAGCGCACGCGCCCGGGCCACGAACCGGTCCTGGTCCCAGGACGCGGCGGCCTGCTGCGCGGACACGTTGTCCGTGAGCTTCCGGCGCTGCAGGACTTTGCGCACCCGGTCGCGCAGGTCATTGGCCGGTTTCTCCTCGTCGCGGGCGAGGTCGGTCTCGGTCACGTCCGCCAGCTTAAGGGAGCGGCCGGGCTTCCGGGAATCCTAGACACGCCGCATGCCCCCCCGGCGCCCGAGGGGGCTCGCCACGCAGGGCTACTTCGCCTTCGGTGGAGTGCCCTTCTGGGGGACCTGGCCCGCCGCGCCAGCGCACGCCTTCCTCGCCTCGGGCTGGCGCTCGTAGACGAAGTCCAGCCGGTCGCGGGACTCGCCGGTCCTCTCGTCGAACAGGGGCGTGCCACCCGCGTACATGGTGCCCTCGGCGTTGCCGTACCGATCCAGCTTCTTCTCCGTCAGCCACTTGTCCACGCAGCTCTCCTGTGCCTGGCGCTCGGCGGGGGACAGCGCCGCGGCGGTCGAGCCCCCGGTCAAGGGCTTCTCCGGGGTGTTACCTTGTCCCGAGCCCGTGTCCGCGTCCGCGGAACCGGAGCCCGCATCCTTGTTGAGGGTCTCCTTGGCCGCCTTGATGGCCTCCGGAATCGGCTGCCCGGAGCTGGAGTCCGAGGAGGGAGTGGATGCATCCTCCGCGTCCCGGGTCTCGCCAGCACTGCGGCAGCCGGAGATCAGCAGGAGGGAGAACGAAAGGACGAGCGCGCCGGTCAGCTTTTTCATAAGTCCTGGCAATTCAGCCTTCGAGGGCTGGACGGTGAAACGGTGAAGTGTGTTACCGATGGGTGGGACGTCGCCGCGCCGGAGGATATTCGTTCGGCCCTCCTGGGGAAGCTTCTGAAGAGGAGGAATGTCACGTGAGCCGCCTTTCCGAGGCGCGGGTGCTGGTGGTGGGGGCTGGAGGGCTCGGTTGCCCGGCCTCCCTCGCCCTGGCACATGCGGGAGTGGGTCACCTCACGCTGGCGGATCCGGATCGGGTGGATGTGACGAACCTCCACCGCCAGCTCTGGCACCGCACCGCAGACGTGGGCCGGCTCAAGGCCGAGTCCGCCGTCGCGGGCCTGGCGCGCGCCTTCCCCGGGCTGAGCACCGAGGCCCTCCCCGAGAGGGTGGGCGCCGACAACGCCGAGGCTCTCTTCCGCGCGCATGACATCGTGATCGACGCCACCGATGGGACGGACACCAAGTTCTTTCTGTCCGACGTGGCGGTGCTCACGGGAGTGCCGCTGATCTACGGGGGCGTGCTGCGCATGCAGGGCCAGGTCCTGCGCATCGATCCGGACGGTCCGTGCCTGCGCTGCCTCTACGAAGCGCCGCCTCCGCCGGATGCCGTTCCTACGTGCGCGCAGGCGGGAGTGCTCGGGTCCATGGCTGGGCTCATCGGGGCGCTCCAGGCCACGCTCGCGCTGGAGCGGCTCTCCGGCGCGGCAGGCCCCGCGCGAGGTGAGGCGCAGCTGCACGTCATGGATGGCCTGACACTCACAGGCCGGACGGTGCGAGTGCCTCGAGTGCCGGACTGCTCCGCCTGTGCGCCGGGCCGGATGCCCACGCTGGTTCCTCCCGAGGAGGCCGCGCGATGCACGACGTGACCGCGACGATCGACATCACCCGAGAGGTCTGTCCCATGACGTATGTGCGCACCAAGCTCAGGCTGGAGTCGCTCGCGGATGGCGCGGTGCTGGAGGTACTCCTCAAGGGGGCCGAGCCGCTGAAGAATGTCCCTCGCAGCGCCCGCGAGGAGGGCCACGAGGTGCTGGACCTGGAGGCCCGGCCAGATGGTTCCCACCGGTTGCTGCTCCGCAAGCGGGGGAGATGAGCGATGGCCCTGCGTGAGGATCAGATCGTTCGCTACTCGCGCCAGATCCTGCTGAAGGACGTAGGCGGCCGAGGCCAGGAGGCGCTGCTGGAAGGCGGTGCGAGGCTCGAAGGCGCGGGGCCCGCGGGCCTCACTGCCGCTGCCTACCTCGCTGCGGGAGGCACCTCGGTGGTGGCCTCACAGGCGCCGTTGGAGCCTGCCTCCGTGGGCTTCCTGGTCTCAGCGGAAGACGTGAGCATGCCAGCGTCCGAAGTGCTGGGCCGCGTGCTCCCCGAGGTGAACCCGGATGCGGCGAGTCCTCGCCCAGGAGGCCGGATCGCCGAGCTGCCCGCAGCCTGGAATGGCGAGCCTCCCTGGGTGGCGCTCGGAGGCGATGGGACGCGCGGTGCCGTCGTCTTCCGTGGCAGCCAGGGGTGCATGTGGTGCTTTGGAGAGACCGTTCGCTCGCTGGGGCCTCCGCCCTCGGGAGTGTTGGGCGTGGCGCTCGGCGCGCTCGGGGCGCTGGTGTTCCAGCGGCTCCAACTCGGCCTGGGCCCGGAGCTGGGCGGCCGGTGGCTCGTGGCCCCAGGCCAGCTGACCGACTTGGAGCTTCGCCGGTGTGCCCGGTGCCGCGAGGCCAGGTGAGCTCTGCCGCCATGGAAGAAGGGGAGTGGGCTCTCCCAGCGGATTTGTCGGATGTCATCCGACACCTGGAGGCTACCTATCCTCAGGAAGGCTGCGGCGTGATCCTGCGGGCGGGCCCGAATGGCCCCTGGCGCATCCGGCCGATCTCCAACGCCTATGATCGATACAGCGCGGCGGATCCGGCCCGATTCCCACACACCTCACGCACTGCCTACCTCTTTGAGCCTCGAGAGTGGCTCGCGATCAATCTGGAGGCCGACGCCCGAGGAGAACGGGTTGCGTGTGTGTTTCACTCTCACGTGAATGGTGTCGCACAGTTATCCGCCGAGGACAGGGCCCAGGCTCTGCCTGATAGCCAACCCATCCTGCCCGGCGTATCCTACCTTGTGGTTGCTGTGGTGAGAGGCCATGCAACCGAGGCGCGGCTTTTTCGATGGGCCGATGGAGATTTTCGCGACCGTCTGGTTCCACTCTCGGCGTAATCCAGCGAAAAACCTAATAGGAGCAGGCACTTGGCCGGTTGGCTCCCCTACCTGCGGAAAGGTGGGTGTCAATTGTCAAGCATGGGGGTTTTCGCTATAAGGCGCGCGTCTTTTCATCCGCGCAAACACGGAGCGCCAAATCGCTTCGCGCGCAGGGAGTGAGCACCCTTATGCCCAGCACGACTGGTTTTACACTCTGGCTGACCGGCATGCACGGTACCGGTAAGAGCACCTACGCCGCCTACATTGCCGCACGTCTACGTCAGGTCGGCCGCAATGTAGAAATTCTGGATGAGGGCGAGATTGGCGACGATCTCTGGCAGGGGCTGGGGGAGACCAAGGAGGAGCGGTCCCTCGTGGTTCGCCGCCTGGGTTATGTGGCGCAGCTGCTGACCCGCAACAATGTCGCGGTGATCGTGCCCTGCGTGAGCCCGTACAAGAGCGTGCGCGAGGAGAACCGGCGGCTGATCGGCAAGTACGTGGAGGTGTATGTCGACTGCCCCACCGAGAAGCTGATCGAGCGGGACTCGACGGGCAAGTACAAGAAGGCGCTGAGCGGAGAGATCCCCAACTTCATCGGCATCACCGAGCCGTACGAGCCGCCCACCTCGCCCGAGGTGACGATCCACTCCGACACGGAGAGCGTGGAGGACGGCGCGATGAAGATCTTCCAGTCGCTGCTGGACCTGAGCCTGGTGACGCCGGACGATCTGAAGATCATCACCGGCAAGAAGATGAAGGCCAACCCGCTGCCGAAGAAGGCGCGGCAGCCCGAGGCCAAGCCCGCGGCCAAGGTGGGCAAGGGCGCCAAGGCGCGCCCGGCGACGCGCGCGGCCCGCGTGGCCAAGCCCGCGGCTCCCAAGAAGGGTGCGAAGCGCAAGTAATCCCCGAGGCTCCTCCGCCGAGGAGGGCCAAGGACAGGAGAGCAGGGCCCCTGGGTTGCGCGTGCAATCGGGGGCCCTTTCCTTTAGGAGAGCGTCATGCTGAGCCCCGAGCAGATCCAGGCCTTGTGTGACAGCTCCCGCCCGAAGCTGGAGGCCATGCGCGCGTCGATCCGGGCGCACGGCACGGCGCTGGTGGCGTTCTCCGGCGGAGTGGACTCCACCTTCGTGCTGAAGATGGCCGTGGAGGAGCTGGGCGAGCGGGCGCTGGCCGTCACGGCGCTCTCGGCCTCCGTGGCCCCCGAGGAGGAACAGGAGGCACGAGAGCTGGCCGCCCGCCTGGGTGCCCGGCACGAGGTGGTGTCGAGCAACGAGCTGGCCAACCCCCAGTACGCCGCCAACCCCACCAACCGATGCTACTTCTGCAAGACGGAGCTGTACGACTTGTGCGAGGCGCGCCGCCAGGAGCTGGGCTACGCGGTGGTGCTGGACGGCTTCAACGCGGATGACTTCAAGGATCACCGCCCGGGGCACCAGGCGGCCAAGGAGCACCGGGTGCAGTCCCCGCTGGCCCACGCGGGCCTCACCAAGGATGAGATCCGCGCGTGGAGCCACCACCTGGGGCTGCCCACCTGGGACAAGCCGCAGATGGCGTGCCTGGCCTCGCGGATCCCCTATGGCACCTCGGTGACGCGCGAGCGGCTCTTCCAGATCGCCAGCGCCGAGTCGGAGCTGCGCCGCCTGGGCTTCCGTCAGTTCCGCGTGCGCTACCACCATGAGGTGGCTCGCCTTGAGCTGGCCGCCGAGGAGTACGAGCGCTTCTTCTCCGGAGACGTACGCCAGCGCATCAACTCGGCGCTCAAGGCCCTCGGGTTCAAGTTCGTGGCGCTGGATCTCGAGCCGTTCCGCTCGGGCCGCATGAATGAGGCGGCGGGAGTGGCGAAGCCAGCGCAGGGGCAGGGCTTCGCGCTGCCCGTGGTGAGCTGATCCGCACGCCCGGCTGTTTTCTGGGACAGGGGTGGGGCCTCGCTTAGGGTGCGGCCCACGTCGCGCGCTGCCGGATCAGCGTGACTTTTCTTGCGATCCGAAAGTGCTGTGCGAGAGTGTGCGCAACTGTAGGAGGTATCGCACTTGGACACTCATCCCCGCCTCACCTCGGTCGTCTTCCGTCTCTCCCGCGAGAAGCTCGACGCGCTCAAGGATCTGTCGCGCACCACGCGCATCCGGCAGAGCGAGTACCTGCGTGAGGCGATCTCGGATCTGCTGACGAAGTACGAGGATCGGCTCGTCGATTGACGGGCTCTACCCCTCCGGCGCGCCGAGGAAGGGAGGCCCCTCCGGGAGTCCGGGGGGCGCGGCCCGCTCGGCGGGGGTGAACGGATCCAGCTTCGCCGGGTAGTGCACCTCCCAGAGCAGCAGCCCTGCGGCATCCGCCTTGAGCCCGGGGATCCGCTCGCCCACCTCGAGCGAGGCGCGCCAGAGCTCCTCGGGCAGGCCTCCCGCGGCGGTGAGGAGCGCGGAGCCCACCAGATAACGCACCTGGTAGCGCGCGAAGGCATCCCCCCGCAGCACCACCTCGAACAGCCCACCGCCCAGCTCTCGCAGGGTGGCGGACTCCAGCGTGCGCAGCTTGCGCGGGCTGGAGCTCTCGTGGAACGCGGTGAAGTCCCGCTGGCCCACGGCCATGCCCAGCAGCTCCGCGAGCCGCTCGGGGGAGGGGACGTGCGGCGCCAGCCGGGGGTGCTCGGCAGCGTTCATGACATAGGGCCGCCACTCCGGCGCCACTGTCCCACCCAGCTGAACCCGGTACCGGTACGTCTTTCCCTCCGCGCTCCACTGGGCGTGAAAGGAAGGGTGGGGCTTGCGGGCCACGCACAGGCCCAGTCCCACGGGCAGCCGGGCAGGAAGGCGGGTGGCGAGCGCCTCGGGAGAATCTCCCTTCTCGAGCCTCAAGCTCACCACCTGCATTCGAGCGTGGACTCCACGATCCGTCCTACCCGCCGGCATCACTGTGGCGGGGACTCCCACCTCGCGCAGCGCCGTCTCCAGCGACTCCTGGATGGTGGGGCTCTGGGCCTGGCGCTGGAAACCCAGGAACGTTCCACCGTGGTACCAGATCCACAGGGCGGCAGCGGGGCGAGTCAAAAGGGGCTCGGGTGGAGGCTCGGGTGGAGGCTTGGTTGAAGGGCTCGGATGCGGGTTCGGATGCGGGTGGGCGTTGCGATGTGGATCGGGGACAAGGATACTTCAGCCTGCATGGTGGCCGGACAAGAGCTCGGTGGAGACCTGAGTGATCAGCAGTGGCTGTTCCGACAGGGCGATCTCGTCCTCGGACCTGTCAGCGGGCAGCAGCTCGTGGAGAGGCTCTACACGGGTGAGATGAACGCGGGCACCCTGATTGCGCCTCCGGGCGCGCGGGACTTCGTGCCCATCGCCGACGTGCCGGCCTTCAAGGTCCACGTGGCCCGGGCCCAGGCCAAGGCCAGGGTGGACGCGGAGCAGCACGCCGAGCGCCAGCGTGTGATGCGCAAGCGCCTGATCCTCGGGAGCATCGCTGCGGTGGTGACCGCGGTGCTGGGGATCGCCGCGTGGCAGGTGGCGCGCTGGGCCGCGGTGCACGGGCCCGGTGCCGACGAGGACGAGTACGCGGGCATCTCCGTGGAGCTGCCTACCATCACCCTGGCCCAGCGGCGCAAGGACAGCGAGGAGCTCATCGCCTATCCGTCCTCCTCCGGCACACGCCCGGCGGAGCCCAGGCCCAAGCCCTCTGGCCAGACGCCCAGCTCCACGACGCCCACGGTGCCAGCCGGGGCGGTGGCCGCCAAGACACCGACGGAGAAGAAGCCCGCCGCCGCCGCCGCCGATCCGGACGGCCTGCAGATGGCCACCGAGTTCGATCAGGACAACATCAACAAGGTGGTGAAGGGCAACCAGAAGACGCTCTTCCGCTGCCTCAAGGAGGAGGCCCAGCGCCGGCCGGGCTTTGCCGCCAAGGTCCCGATCGAGTTCGTCATCGGCAACGACGGCCGCGTCACGAAGCTCTGGGTGGATCACCCACAGTTGAAGCAGGGGCCACTCTACGAGTGCTTCCTGACCGAGCTGAAGAAGTGGCCCTTCAAGCCCTACAAGGGTGAGCTGGCCTCGGTGAACCTGGCCTTCAAGGTAGGGTAGCCAGCGCAGGGCCGGTTTTGCTTCCCCCGGCCGGGGGGCCTGAGCGATACAGCGCCGCCATGCCCACCGCAGTGGAAGCCGACCTCCAGCAGAAGGCCCAGTCTGTCCCTCCCGGCACCTTTCGGCACACCGTCCTCGTAGCGGCCAAGCGCTTCAAGTCCACCTGGGCGGAGCTGGGCAAGCTGCTCGTCCAGGTCCGGGACGAGGCGAAGTACGAGGAGTGGGGCTACCCCTCCTTCGAGGCCTACTGCCTCAAGGAGCTGCACATCCGCAAGCAGACGGCCCTCAAGCTGACGCGCTCGTTCAGCTTCCTGGCCAAGCACGAGTCCCCGGACGTCCTCAAGGACGAAGAG
>Ga0247825_10000199_pt1 | contig 35855 bp, 23 predicted proteins | sample 13C_Vanillin_Day_FD_194413 | JGI IMG/M metagenome (GOLD analysis project Ga0247825, IMG submission 194413) | Soil microbial communities from agricultural site in Penn Yan, New York, United States - 13C_Vanillin_Day48 | ecosystem: Environmental > Terrestrial > Soil > Agricultural land | place... | reverse complement strand
CCGCGGAGGATGCGCGGTGTAGAACTCGAGCACCCACTGGCGGTCCTCGGGCGGGGGAGGCACCTTGAAGCGCACCGGCTCGTGGTGCGCGTTGAGCAGCACCAGCAGCCCGGCGCCGATGATGCGCTGGCCCCGCTCATCCGGCGTGGGGATGGCGTCCCCGCCCAGGAGGAACGCCAGCGAGCGCACGAAGGGCTTCTCCCAGTCGACGGGCGTCATCTCCGTGCCATCCGGCCGGTACCAGGACAGATCCTTGAAGTGCGAGTCCCAGATGTGATCGCCGTGAAAGAAGCGGCGGCGCTGCAGCACCGGCTGGCGGTGACGGAACTGGATGAGCCGCGAGGTGAACTCCAGCAGGGCCTTGCGGCGCGCATCCAGGCTCCAGTCCACCCAGGAGAGCGCGTTGTCCTGGCAGTAGGCGTTGTTGTTGCCGCGCTGGGTGCGCCCCATCTCATCGCCCGCCACCAGCATGGGCACGCCCTGGGACAGGAAGAGCGAGGCCAGCAGGTTGCGCTGCTGCCGCTCGCGCAGGGCGGTGACGTCCGGGTTGTCCGTCTCACCCTCCACGCCGCAGTTCCACGCCTGGTTGTCGTCCGCGCCGTCCCGGTTGTGCTCGCCGTTGGCCTCGTTGTGCTTGTGGCTGTAGGTGACCAGGTCGTGCAGCGTGAAGCCGTCATGGGCGGTGACGAAGTTGATGGTCGCCTGCGGCCGACGCCGCGTCTCCTGGAAGAGATCGGCGGAGCCCGCCAGCCGGTAGCCCACCTCGCCCGCGAGGTTCTCGTCGCCCTTCCAGTAACGGCGCATGGCGTCGCGGTACTTGCCGTTCCACTCGCGCCAGGGCGCCGGGAAGTGCCCCACCTGGTAGCCGCCCATGCCCACGTCCCAGGGCTCGGCGATGAGCTTCACCTTACTGAGCACCGGATCCTGGTTGATGATCTGGAACAGGGGCGCGTTGGGGTTGAACTCGCCCGCGCCCATGCGGCCCAGGGTGGTGGCCAGATCGAAGCGGAACCCGTCCACATGCATCTCGGTGATCCAGTAGCGCAGCGAGTCCGCGATGAGGCGCGCGGCCTGGGGCAGCGAGGCGTTCAGGCTGTTGCCGCACCCGGTGAAGTCCAGGTAGTAGCGCGGGTCCGGCATCGTCCAGTAGTACGCCCGGTTGTCCACGCCCTTGAGTGAGAGCGTGGGCCCCAGGTGGTTGCCCTCGCACGTGTGGTTGTAGACGACGTCGAGGAGCACCTCGATGCCGGCCGCGTGCAGGGCCTTCACCATGGACTTGAACTCGGCCACCTGCGAGCCCGGCGTGCGGCGGCTGGCATAGCGCTGCCCGGGGGAGAAGTAGTTGAGGGTGCTGTAGCCCCAGTAGTTGGACAGGCCCTTGTCGTTGAGGAACGAGTCGTCCGCCGTCTCGTGCACCGGCAGCAGCTCCACCGCGGTGATGCCCAGCTTGAGCAGGTGCTCGATGACGGCCGGGTGGGCCAGGCCCGCGAAGGTGCCGCGCTGGTGCTCGGGCACGGCCGGGTGGCGCATGGTGAGGCCGCGCACATGGGCCTCGTAGATGACCGTCTTGCGCCAGGGTACGTCCGGGCGCCGGTCATTGCCCCAGTCGAAGAAGTCGCTCACCACCACGCCCTTGGGCATGCCCGCGGCGCTGTCCTGCTCGTCGCGCGCGAGGTCCTGGTCCTTGTGGCCGAGCGTGTAGCCAAAGACGGGCTGCTTCCAGTCCACCTCGCCGAAGAGCGCCTTGGCGTACGGATCCACCAGCAGCTTGTGCGGGTTGCAGCGCAGGCCGCGCGCGGCATCGTACGGGCCGTGCACGCGGAGCCCATAGAGCGTGCCCGGCTCCAGCCCTGGCACGAAGCCGTGCCAGACGAACTCCGTCACCTCGAGCAGATCGAAGCGGTCGAGCTCCTTTGAAGGATTGCTCGGGTCGAAGATGCAGACCTCGACCCGCGTTGCCACCTGGGAATAGACCGCGAAGTTCACCCCGGTGCCGTCGTACGTCGCCCCACGTGGGTAGGGCTTCCCCGGCCACACTTCCGTTCCCATCGCCCTTCCGTCCCTCTCTCTGTGTTGTGTCGGCGCAATGTGGGGGCGCCCCCCTAGGTGTTCAAGCTCAGTTCAGGGACTCAGGGGCTGGGGTGGCCTCTCATGAGCCAGCACTCTGGTGACCACTGAACGGAGGGTGTCCCTGCTCGCAGGGGCCGCTCGCCAGCGGGCAGGCATGCGTCGTGAGACTTGGGCCCCCCTTGGTCTTGGCCTGTTCACAGCCCAACTTCTTGTGCGCGGGAAGCAAGAGGAGCCGAGCCCATGAGAAGAGTCATCCTGGCTGCCGCACTCGCGGCCACGTTCTGCCTGTCTCAGACCAGCCTTGCCCAAGCGGGCGGGAGTGGAGGAGCGGGCTCAGGTGGGTCTGCTGGAGGGGCCGCAGCCGGTGCGGGCGGCGCGGGCAGCGCGGGAGCCGGGCAGGGGGGCTCGTTCTCGGTTCAGGGACAGTCCCAGGGGGCGCCAGGCGGGGGTGATCAGACGGGCGGTACCGGTGGTGCCGCGCAAGCAGGCGGAGTGACCCAGCCAGGGGGTGGTGGAGCGGCGACGGGTCAGACCGTCATGGGGGCGGGGGACCAGGCGCCTGGTGCCGCTACGGGCCAGGGGCCGACCTTCTACGGGCCTGCTGATCAGGGCGCTGGAGCAGGCGGCGGCGCTGGGGGCGCGGGTGGCGCGAACGCAGGCGCGGCCGGTGGTGGCGCCAGCGCTGGAGGTGGCGGCGCGGGTGGAGTGACGGCTCCAGGCGCCGACAGAGGTGGAGCCGGTGGTGATATCGCCACGAGCTCGCCACGCGCCGGAGAGGAGACCACGGAGGGGCCTGCCTCGGAGGATGCCCAGGTAGAGCTCGCGCGGTTGCGGGCCGAGGTGGATCGGCTCCGCGCGGAGCTGGATGACGCGAAGGGGGTCCGTCGCAGCGGCAGGGAAGAGGCAGGCACCAGTGGCTCGGGCGTGCAGCGGGAGCAGGAGGCGACCCCCATCGCGAGCGCCATCTTCGAGGGCCGCGTCAAGAACGTCTCCCGCCGGTCCATCGAGGTCATCGACCGGGAGACGGGTGAGCCCTACGTCCTGCGAGTGACCGAGGACACCCGCGCCCGGAGCGGCAATTGGCGCATCCCCGTGACGCGCATCCGTGAGGGCAGTGAGGTCCGCGCGTCGTTCGATCTCATCTCCGGGGACACCTACGCGACGCAGATCGATGTGCTCGGGGAGAGAAGCCGCTGAGCAGCACGGACGGCATCCCAGGCATCTCTCGCCTGCTGGACAGAGTCACCGTCCAGTGCAGGAAACACGCGAGCCGAAACGTACGGCGCTGCACGTCCGGGCGCTGTTCTGGATGATCTTGCTTCACTGGATCGCTCAAGGTGCGCCCCGCTTTTCATCCGACCACGAGGGTAGGGGCCCAGGGGGGATCCCACTCGAGCGGTCACTCAACGAAGGGAGCAGTACATGAAGCGCATGATCCAGGGAGTCGTCCTTGTTGCTTCGCTGGTGGGCGGGGCCGTGCTCGCCCAGAGCAATGTGCAGGGCGGCACTCAGGGCCAGACGATGGCCGGGAAGACCACGCCCAAGGGCATGGTGGAGCACATGGGGTTCATGGTGCCGGCGGATCCGAAGGCGCAGCTCGAGCGGCTGCACCACATCAACCAGACGGAGATCCAGCTCGGCAGGCTGGCGCAGCAGAACGCCATGAGCCAGGACGTGAAGTCCTACGGTGAGACGCTGGTGAGGGACCACACCGCGGCGGACGAGCGGCTGATGTCCTACGCACAGCAGAAGGGCTTCAGGCTGTCCGAGCCCAAGCCGATGAATGACGTGGAGCGCAGGGTCATGGATGCCGAGCGGGCCAGCATGGAGAAGTTCCGGGTCCTCAAGGGCCAGCCGTTCGATGCGAGCTTCCTGGCGCATATGGTGGGTGACCACGACATGGCGCTCGGCAAGCTGATGGCCGCTCAGCAGAACGTCACGGATGCCGGGATGACGCCGCTGCTCCAGCAGCTCACCCAGGCCGTCACCCAGCACCGGCAGCAGGCCTATACGCTGCTCGGCCGGATTGGCCCGGGCTCGAGCGCGGGCGTGGGTGGCGCGGGTGACATGGGCCAGGGCCAGGGCATGCACGAGGGAATGCATCCCGGCAAGGGCACCGGCACCGGTGGCGCAGGTGACATCGGCAAGGGCACCAAGAGCCCCAGCGACAAGCCGATGGAGCCGGGCCAGCAGAATAAGTACTAGGCGCCCCTCGCCTCTCCCGCGCGCTGGTTCCCTTGGGAGCTGGCGCGCGGGAGTCTCTTCTCAGGCGGCGCGATCCAATCGAAGCCAGGGAGCTGGCTCCTCAGGAGGCGAGAAGGCGAGCGCTCCTCCCATGTATCGGCCTGCTAGCAGCAGCTTGATGCTCATCGCACCTCACGGGGTTGGGTGCTCCCCTTCAAGTCGCGGACGCCCACATTAATCCTGCAACCGAGCGCTTTGGAGGAGGGCCGCCATGAGCAAGAAAGACGTGCTGCACATTCCCATTCCGGAGACGCCGCACCCTGGCCGTACTGCCCACACGGAGAACGAAGAACGGGCCCCCGAGGTGCCTGGAAAGGCACCGGCCCGGCATCCGCGTCATCATCATGAGCCGCGCATCATCCAGCCGCAGCCCTCGTCCAATCCCTATCCCGGTGTAGGCGTGAGCTGAGGCTCAGCCGCCCCGAGCCTTGCGAAGCGGGAGGAACTCGGGGCGCCACATGCGCGCCTCGAGGTGTGCCTCCAGGTTCTCCGGCAGCTTCTCCGTGGCCAGGCCTTCCTTCTGGGCCTGCCGGATGACGGCCACCGCCACCTGCTTGCTCGCCACGCGGATCTTGTCCATCCGCGGATACAGTGCGCCCTGTGCCAGCCGCCCCTTGTCCACGAACTCGGAGAGCGCCAGCGCCGCCGCCGTCAGCATCCCATCCGTCACCCGCCGTGCCCGGCACGTCAGCACGCCCAGGCCCAGCCCCGGGAAGATGAACGCGTTATTGCCCTGGCCCACCGGGTGCGCTGCTCCGTCCCACATCACGTCCTCGAACGGGCTGCCCGTGGCCACCAGCGCCCGGCCCTCCGTCCAGCGGTAGATGTCCTCCGGCACCGCCTCGCTGTTCGCCGTGGGGTTGGACAGCGCGAACACCACCGGATACGACGTGTTCGCCGCCACCGCGCGCACCACCTCCTCGCCGAACGCGCCGCGCTGGCCGGACAGGCCCAGCAGCACCGTCACCTTCGCCTCCTTCACCGTCTCCAGCAGGCTCGGGATGCCGTTCTGCACCTTCCAACCCGCGATGCGCGCGGGCTCGTGGGCAAACTCCAGCTTGTACGGCTCCAGCCCGCGCCGGTCCTTGAGGATGAGGCCCTTGGAGTCGATCAGGAAGATGCGCTGCCGCGCCTGCTCCAGCGACAGCCCCTGCATTTGCAGGCCCCGGGCGATCTGCCTCGCCACGCCCACACCGCCCGCCCCCGCGCCGTGGACAAGGAACGTCTGCTGCTTCAGGTCCTGCTGGCTGCGGCGCGAGGCCGCGAGCAGCCCCGCGAGCACCACCGCACCCGTGCCCTGGATGTCATCGTTCAGCGAGGGCACCACGTCCTGATACCGGCTGAGCACGTCGAACGCCTTCTGCTTGCTGAAGTCCTCCCACTGCAGCAGCACGTTCGGGAAGCGCCGCTGGAGAGCCGTGACGAAGCGGTGGATGAAGTCGTCGTACTCCTGGCCCTCCATGCGCGGCCGCTTCACGCCCAGGTAGAGCGGATCCTCCAGCAGATCCTTCCGGCTCGTGCCCACGTCCAGCTCCACGGGCAGCGTCACGGCCGGGTCGATGCCCGCCGCCGCCGTGTAGAGCGACAGCTTGCCGATGCAGATGGCCAGGCCGCCGAAGCCCTGGTCTCCGATGCCGAGGATGCCCTCGTTGTCCGTGGCGACGATGAGCTGCACGTCCGGGAGCGGGGTGTTCTCGAGCAGCGTGTCGATCTGATCGATGTTCTCCGGAGTCACCACCAGCCCGCGCGGGTAGCGGTAGATGCGGCTGAACTGCTCCACCGCCTGCGCCACCGTGGGGGTATAGATGATGGGCATCATCTCCTCGATGTGCCGATCGATCAGCGCGTAGAAGAGCACCTCGCTGCGATCCTGCAGCGCGCGCAGGAAGACGTGCTTCTCCAGGTCCGTGCGGAAGCTCTTGAAGTTCGCGTACGAGCGCTCGACCTGCTCGTCCAGTGTGGAGACCTTGGTGGGCAGCACGCCCAGCAGCCCGAACTCCTTGCGCTCCTCCCAGGTGAAGGAGGTGCCCTTGTTGAGCAGCGGGAGCCGGGTGAGCACCAGCCCTGGCAGGGACGTCTCGAGGTAGGGGCGGCCGTTCGCGTCGAGCTTCTTCTCGTACTGTTTCATGGCGGGGGAGGGGACAGGATGAAGTGAGCTGCCCGCAGGTTGGCCAGCCGCGGACAGCCATGTCGAGCCCCCGCGCTCGTGACGCGCGGCGTTGATGCGCCGCGTGATCTCTCTCGGGGTGATGGGAGGGAGAAGGTGCTCTGTTCCGCTGGCCCGCAAACGGCAACGCCCACGCGGGTGCGTGGGCGCGGCCTGGGTTCAGCTCGCGAGGAGGTGTCGGTCAGCGCACGCCCTCGGGGAACTGGCTCTCATTCGACATGTTGTCGTCGGGCGTCGTGTCCGCCGGCGAGTCCGGGATGCGGGTGGTGTCATCGACGTTCCCGCCCTGGTTCAAGCTGTCATCGGTGGCCTCGTTGCCGAAGCCAGAGCCGCCAGTGCCCGCGTTGTCGTCATGGACGCCCCGTTCGTCCTCGGACTCGGCGTCCCGGATGCTTTCGGGCTCCGGCGTGCGCAGGGGGTCCTCCTCCGGCATGCGGAGGTTGTCATCCGACTGCTTGGTCTTGCTGATATCGCCCGAGCCACCGGTGCCGGGATCCGTCTGCGTGCCCGTGCCCTCGGTGGGGGGCGGGGTCGTGCCTTGATCCGTGGTGTCGCTCGGGGTCTCCGCGGACTTGTCCGACTTGCAGCCCACGAAGGTCAGCGCACCGGCGAGCAGACCGGCGGCCAGAAACTTCCGGCTCATGATCTTCATGAAATCTCTCCCTCTGTTCGAGTTCGCGATGTCTCTGGCCGGAAAGCTGGGCAGCAAGAGCCGCACATGCAGGGAGCGCTCGATGGGCAGCCTGCCTCCGGGGCTGGGCTGGGATGGGAACCCGGTGCGGGTGAGTCTCGGTTTCACTCCAGTGCACGCAGGGCTGCTCGGGGAGTAGGGGCTCGGGCCTGCCAGCGCTGGGGTGAGCACGGCGTAAGCGGCTGGAACTCCTACGAAAACGATCTGGACCGTGTAGCAGGTGAAACACGAAGGGGGCTCCTTCCCGAGCCGTGGTTCTGCTAATTCATCGGGAAACGATCGAGAGGACGATGCGCGAAGCGCTACAGCCCCTGGTGGGCGCGTTGCTGGAGGCCCGGCACTTCGAGGATGCGGCCGAGGTGCTGCTGCAGGGCATGCTGAAGGTAGTGGGGAAGGTGCTGGCGGCGAGCCGGTACGCGGGCACCGGGCGGCTGTTGCGCGGCATCGTCTACCTCCGGCCGGGCGAGGCCTACCGCGGCCTGGCGGTGGTGGATGTGTCCGGAGAGAAGGACAACGCCGGGCCCATCCACGCCTCGGCGACAGCGTGGCGCTCCCTCATCGAGCAGCGCTGCGCCGTGTCCATCGACATCGCCGCAAGGACGATCCAGCCGCATCGCTCCAACGCCGCGAGCAGGCAGTTGCCGGAGCCATCCGGCAGCGAGGGCTTCACCAGCCAGGAGAGCCAGCAGCGCTTCCTCGGGCGAGAGGCGACCCACGTGTTCGTCCTGCCGCTGCGCATCCAGGGTGGCAACATCGACGGCATGGTGTCCCTGGAGGCCGCGTGCCGGGCGGCCATGGGGCTGCCGTTCATCTGGCAGGAGTGCGAAGAGCAGCTCCAGCTCATGGCGGACATCGCCGCCCCCTACCTGACGGGCCTGCCGCTGCGGCCCGTCACCTCGCCGGAGGTGGATGAGTTCCTCCCGGTGGTGGGCAGCGCCATGGGGCAGATGCTCCCCATGCTGCGGGTCTTCGCCCAGGAGGAGGAGACCCTCCTCATCTCGGGCCCCACCGGCGCGGGCAAGTCCCGGCTGGCGCGCTGGAGCCATCAGAGCTCCCCCCGGCGGCAGGGGCCCTTCGAGGCGCTGGATCTGATGACGGTGCCCGAGGAGCTGCAGATGGCCGAGCTGTTCGGCTGGAAGAAGGGAGCCTTCACGGGGGCTGTGCGGGACAACGCCGGCTGCATGGAGCGCGCGGAGGCAGGCACGCTGTTCATCGACGAGGTCGACAAGCTCTCGCTCAAAGCGCAGGCGGGCCTGCTCCACGTGCTGGAGGAGAGGACCTTCCGCGTCCTGGGAGATGACTCGAAGGATCGGCGCGCGAACGTGCGCTTCATCATCGGCACCAACACGGATCTGCGGAAGGCCGTGGAGGAGGGGCGGTTCCGGGAGGATCTCTATTACCGCATCAATGTCCTGCCCATCACCGTGCCGCCGCTGGACGATCGCCGGGATGAGATCCCCCTGTGGGCGAACTACATGGTCAACCGGCGCCACCGCGAGCGGCTGCCGGAGGGACAGGCGCGCCTGTCGGCCGAGGCCCAGCGCCGGCTGAGCGCCAGCCGCTGGCCAGGCAATCTGCGGCAGCTCGACAACATCATCCGCCGCGCCTACACGCTCGCCATGGTGGACCACGGAGGCTCACGCGACCTGGTCCTCGAGGAGCGGCATGTGAACCAGGCCCTGGTGTTCGAGCAGGGCTCGGATTCCACCTCGCTGCTCAAGGCGCTGCGTACGGCTGCGCAGGCCTTCTTCCAGGAGGCGCGCCGGCATCAGGAGCCCCCGCTGGAGCTGGATCTGGCGGATGCCTTCCGCGGCTTCGTGCTCGGGGTCGCCTTCCAGCAGGTGGGCCGCGAGGAGACCCTCCGCCTGTTCGGCTTGGAGACCGCGGTGAAGAACCGCAATCACCACCGGATCCTCCGGCGCGAGCAGGATCGCGTCGAAGCACTCTGCAAGGCCCTGGGGGTCAAGCCGGACCCCATCATCGAGGAGCTGAAGCTCGGAGAGGAGGGGTGAAAGCCCCGATTTCCAGGGTGCTTCGGCGTCGAGCGCGAAGGCCCTGTCCTTCCTCTGAAGACGCTTCTGGTAACGTCGCGCCTTGAGAACATCCGAGTTCCATCCTCTCCCCGGTAGAAGATGAGTCAGCTACCTGCTGTGTCGGGCTACGAAGTCGTGGCGCAACTTGGCGAAGGGGGCTTCGGCTCCGTGTTCCTCGCGCGGCAGCACAGCACGAGGCAGCTCGTGGCGCTGAAGATCCAGCGCCGCGATCCAGCCAAACGCCAGACCGCCCAGCGGGATACCGAGCGATTCGCGCGCGAGGCGCGCCTGTGCGCCGAGCTGCGTCACCCGCACATCGTCCAGCTGCTCGACCAGGGCCACACGGAGGATGGCCGGCTCTTTGCCGCCTATCAGTATGTGCCCGGCGAGTCGCTCAAGGAGTACATCCGACGGAGAGGCCCGCTCGTGGCGCCGGAGGCCGGGGAGCTGATGGCCCAGGTCCTCGATGCGCTCGTCTGCGCGCACGCGCACGGGGTCGTCCATCGTGATCTCAAGCCGCAGAACATCATGGTGTCCTCGACGGGCGCCAGGCCACAGGCCAAGGTGTTGGACTTCGGCATCGGGGCCGTGATTCCCAGCGCGCGCACCAGTGATTACAAGAGCCTGACGCTGACCAACGAGCTGATCGGCACCCCCGCCTACAGCGCGCCGGAGCAGCTGCGCGGCGAGCCTCCGACGATCAAGAGCGATCTCTACGCGTGGGGCCTCGTCTTCCTGGAGTGCCTCACGGGCACCCCAGCCATCGACGGTGCCTCGGTCGCCGAGGTGTTCCATCGCCAGCTCAGCCCCGCGGAGGTTCCGCTCCCTCCGGCGATTGCGGGCCACCCCCTCGGGGCGCTGCTGCGGCGGGCGCTCAAGAAGGACGCCGCGCAGCGATACGCCAGCTCGCAGGCGCTGTGGAACGAGCTCCAGGCCATCAACCTGGCCAACCTCGTGGGCGAGATCATCGGCACCCCGCTCTCGGCACGTCACGCATCGCGCTCCCCTGGCGCCGAGCTGACGAAGACGGTCCATGGCGCCGAGATCGATTCGCGCAAGCACCAGATCACCGTCTTGTGCTGCGCGCTGCCCCCCGCCTTCGGCAGAGGTGGTGGCATCGACCAGCTCGAGACGGATCTCGAGCAGCTCGAGACCACGCTGCGCGGCCAGATCAGCGACTGTATCGACATCGCGACCCGCTTCGGGGGCTACGTGGTGGGGACGCTCGCGGACCGCCTCCTGGTCTACTTCGGCTATCCGGTCGCCACCGACTCCGACGCCGCGCGGGCCCTGCGGGCCGCGATCGAGATCAAGAACCGCTTCAGCTCGGCCCAGGGCCAACAGCAGGCCGGGGTGCGGATCGGGATCCACTCGGGGTTGACGGTGATGGGCGCGGAGGCCGTCTCGACCGGGGTGACCTCCAGCGTCGCGATGCGGCTGGAGAACATCGCTCCCGCGGGAGAGATCCTGGTGAGCGACGCGGTGCAGCTCAGGCTCGCCAACACCATGGGCTTCGAGCCGTTCGCCGCGGGCGGGCAGGAGGCCATGGGGCCTGTCGTGGGCTGCTACCGCTACGCGGACCAGGCGGCGCCCGGTGCGCACAGCCCGGTGTCACGCCTGAGCCAGGATCGTCCCATGGTGGGCCGCCGGGACGAGCTGAACGCGATGAGGGAGGCCTGGGCTTCGGCGCAGCGGGCCGCGGGCTCGCTGTTCCTGGTGACCGGCGAGGCCGGGATCGGCAAGTCGCGCCTGGTCCGGGCGTTGCTGCAGCAGAGTGAGACAGAGCCGTGGTGGTGCCGCTGCTTGCCCGAGCAGATGAACAGCGCGCTGTTCCCCGTGATCGAGCTGATGCGCTCCGTCCTGGAGATCCCGCGCGTGGACGCTGGGCTCGACGCGAGAGCCCGGCTGGAGCGCGCCCTCGAGGCCGCGGGCGTGGACCTCCCACGCGTGATGCCCATCTTCTGCGTGTGGCTCTCGCTTCCGCTCGGCGACACCTACCAGCCCTCGCAGCTCGCACCGCCGCTGCAGAAGACCGAGCTCCTGGACGCCATCGTGGCCTGGATCCTCGACCGCGCCCACCGCCAGCCGTTGCTCCTCGTGTTCGAGGACCTGCACTGGATCGACTCCACCAGCCGCGAGCTGCTCGAGCGGCTGGCAGGCGTGGTCCACCAGCACGCGCTGGCCGTGGTCACGACTGCCCGCCCCGAGTTCGAGAACCCCTGGGGTGAGCGGGCCCGGGTTATCGCGCTCTCGGGGCTCGATAGCGTGGACATCGAGGCCATGACCGGCATGGTGCTCAAGGGGCGCCGGCTGGCGAGTGACGTCGTGCGGCTCATCGTGGCGCGCACCGACGGCATCCCGCTGTTCGTCGAGGAGCTGACGCGGATGCTGCTCGACACGCACCTCGTCGAGGCTGGCGGGGAGCTGGTGCTCAAGGACGGGACCGATCTCTCGAAGATCCCCAGCTCGATCCGCGACTCGCTGGTGGGCCGGCTCGACCGGCTCGGCCCGGCCAACCAGACTGCTCAGCTCGCGGCGGCCATCGGCCGCGAGTTCACGCGCGAGCTGGTCGTTGCCGCGGCGGCCAGGTCGCGGGAGCAAGCCGAGCACGACCTGCAGGTCCTGCTTGACGCCGACCTGATCTCCCGCCGGGCCAGTGGCGATCAGGAGCGCTTCATCTTCCGCCATGCCCTGATCCGCGACGCGGCCTACGAGATGCTCACCTCGTCCGCGCGCCGTCGCGTACACAGGCAGATCGCGGACGCGCTCGAGCAGCGCTTCCCTGATGCCGTCCGCGCGGACCCGGGCGTCCTCGCCCGGCACTTGTTCGAGGCCGGCTCCTACCAGAGCGCCACCGACCACGGCGTCCGCGCGGCCATGATCGCGCTCCAGCAGTCAGCCTCCGACGAGGCCATCTCCCGCTCGCACACGCTGCTCGAGTGGATCAAGGAGCTGCCCGAGGCCGATCGGGGCAAGGCCGAGCTGACGGTCAACTCCATCCTGACACCCGCGCTGATGAACAAGTACGGCTGGGCGGCCAAGGAGCTGGGGGATACAGCCAGCCGATCGCTCGAGATCCTGAGTACCACGGGCGACTCTCCCTACCACGTGCCCACGCTGTGGTGGGTCGTGATGAACCGGCTCGTCGCTGGCAACCGCGGGACGCTGGCCGAGCTGACACCCCAGCTGCGCGCCATGGCCCATCAGACCGGCGAGGCCGCGTACATCGCGGCCTCGGAGGCGCTCGCGGGCTACTACCACTACACCCAGGGAGACTGCGAGGCAGGCCGCCAGGCGATGCAGCTCGCGCTCGACGCTTATGATCCGCAGATGCACCGCGAGAGTGGGGCCATCTATGGCTTCGACACCCGGGCCTTCGCCTGCGCCTCGCTGGCCCGGGTAACCTGGGACATCGGCCACTGCCAACGGGCCACCACGCTGGCCCAGGACGCGGTGGACTGGGCGCGCGAGATCAACCACGTCCCCTCCATCAGCATCGCGCTGATGTACCAGAGCATCGTTCACCAGTACAACGGCGAGAAGGCGCAGGCGGGCAAGGTGTCCGGCGAGCTGCTGGAGTTCTCGGCAAAGTACGGCCTCAAGGTCTATGCGGCCTATGGCGCCATGATGCACTGCTGGGCCACGGGCGACCTCGCTGGCGGGGAGGAGAGCTTCGCCCTGCTCGACGCGATCAAGAGCCTGCACGCCGTGGCCTACTTCTACTCCCTGCTCGCCGACATCGATCTGCGGCAGGGCCGGCCTGAGGCCGCGCTGGCGCGCATCGACAGGTGCATCGCGCTGTGCGGCTCGGTTGACGAGCACTACTACGAGCCGCATCTGTACCTACGTCGCGCGCAGTACGTCATGGGGGCTCCCTGGTACGACCAGGCCCAGGCCTCACGGGATCTGGAGACCGCCCGGCGCAAGGCCACGGCCCAAGGGGCAGTCCGCGTCGCCGAGCTGGCCCGCGAAGCGCTGGCTCGCCATCGCGAATCCGCATAGCCTCCGCGAGCCGCGCATTCGAACACGAACAGCATGGGGAGTGCTCATGGACACGAGCGGTGACTTTACCCAGCAGATCATGGACTTCCGGACCAGCTACGTGAGGGCAGTAGCCCGCGCGTCTGTTGATCTCGCATTCCGGGAGCAGCTCACGAATCCCAAGAATGATCCGCTCAAGATCCTGGAGGAGGCATTCGGCTACAAGTGCCCCTGGGACCTGACCGTGGTGCTGCACGACGATCCTCAACGAGCGCCGCGCCTCAACCCGGCGCAGGGCCGCATCATGACCTTGCCGTACTGGGGTGAGACGATCACCGTCTTCATCCCGCGCAAGCCGGCGGGCGATGCCAGGACTCAGCTGGACGCCCTGGCCGCCTACTACCACGAGAACCCGTGGTTCCCGCGAGTCAAACCTACGGCGCAGTCCAACAGCAGAGGGGAGATCCCCCAGTACGTCAGCGACCCGCCCCCGATCCATGACGCCAAGTGGGCCTCGGTAAAGAGAGGCCGCTACAACATGGGTGACAACGTTGACGACTTCGTCTCGTTTGCCGCGGCCATGTTCAACGCGCTCGCGCTGGCCTGGGACAACGAGCTGATGTGGAACGATCTCACCGGCTACAACGGAGGACCGGACCAGCCGCGGAAGAGGACCATCACCCTCCTGAACGAGTGGCTTGGGTACAACTACCCCTGGGATCTCGATCTCTTCATCCAGGAGGACAAGAAGGCGAGATACGACGCAAGCAAGGGCAAGTGGGTGGACACCACGCCACCGGTGCTGATGCTCACCATTCCGTGGATGACCGGAGCGGATGCCCAGGTGGGCGATGACAAGGAGAAGCTTGCCAAGGATCGAATGCAAGAGGTCGAGCGGAACAAAGCGAACCCTGGCGTGGCCATCATGGGCGTGGCGCTCTACAACTCCGACGGGCCCGGATACCCCTTCACGTGCGGTTGAGCCGAGGCTGAAGCACACACCGCCCTGATGTCTCATGGACCGTAGAATCATCGACGCGGATCGCCATGTGTCCGAGCCGCTGGGGATGTGGCTGGAGTACCTGGAACCCGAACTCCAGCAGTACGCGCCCCGCATGCGCACGGCGGACACGCAACTGGCGATGGCCCAGCGGGTCAGAGAGCTCGGGGCCCGGGCCGCGGTGCCGCTGCTGCCCGAGCTGACCGTTGACGGACTGCCGCTGTTCGCCAACTGGGGGCTCGAGTTCCAGCTCGAGGCCAGCCGGCAGAGCCGGCAGCACGCGCGGGAGATCGACAAGGCCACCTCCGGCGCGGGCCAGCTCGCGGCGATGGACGCGGCTGGCATCTCCGAAGCGTACCTGTTCCCCACCCTGGCGACCTTCCTCGTCAACCACGAGAAGCTCGCCGCCCCGGTCTCGGCGGGCTTCGCCAGGGCCTACAATCGCTGGCTCCAGGACTACTGCGCGGAGGACCCGGCCCGGCTCCACCCCGCCGGGATGGTGAGCCGCCACGATCCCGCGATGGCCCTGGAGGAGCTCGAGCGGATCATCGGCTACGGCTTTCGCTGTGTGGTGATGCGCCCTGAGCCCATTCTGGGCCTGGGGCTGGGCGATCCGCGGCTGGAGCCCTTCTGGACGCGCTGCGAGCAGGCGGACCTCGCGGTGGCCATCCATGGCAGCACGCACCTGTTCGGGCCCACTGTGGGCCGCGATCGCTTCACCACGCGCCTGGCTCTCCATGCGTGCTCGCACCCCATAGAGGCGCAGATGGCCTTCCTCAGCCTGCTCGACGCGGGGGTGCTGGAGCGCCACCCGCGGCTCAGGGTGGCCTTCCTGGAGGCGGGCGCCTCCTGGGTGCCCCACTGGCTCTGGCGGCTGGATGAGATCTGCTATGCGACGATGCCTGGCGAGAACGCGCGCAACGTGACCATGAAGCCCTCTCGCTACTTCGCCCGCCAGTGCTGGGTGGCGATCGAGCTGGAGGAGCCCTGTCTTCGCCAGGTGATTGAGATGATCGGCGCCGACCGGCTCTTGTACGGGACCGACTTTCCCCACCCGGACCACCTGCCATCGCCCGGGCACCCGGGCTCCGAGCACGGCCGGGGCAGTGTTCTGACCGGGCACGAGCAGGAGCTGGTGTTCAGGGACAACGCGCGCGCCTTCTTCGAGGCGGCGCGGTAGCAGATGATCACGGGCGACGCGGTACCCCTGTGCTGGCACCCGCGTTTCCTCTCCCATACCACCGCGCACGGCCAGGTCGTCCTGCTGGAGGACGGCGATGCGGTGCTGTTCGAGGAGGGGCCTGCTGCCCTCGTCGCGCAGTCGGTGAGCGGCCGCGCTTGTGTTCGGGAGATCCTGGGGCTCTCGCACTCCCCGGAGGGACGGGCCGCGGTGCAGGCCGCGCTCGATGCGCTCTTCGCGCACGAGCTGGTCCAGCCGGCGGATGTGTACCGGCTCGCGTCGCCGAGCTACCTGCGGCCAGTGTTCGAGGCTGAGCCGCGTGTGCTCGGATCGATAGGCAGGGAGGTGATCCTGCTCTCCGAGCTCTCCAAGGAGGACTCTCTGATCGGCTGGGCGCACGCGCTCGCTACCGCGCATGGCGTGGCTGTCGCCATCGCCGACGACGAGCTCGATCCCCGGCTTGGTGCCGTCAGCCGCCGCTGCCGGGAGGCTTCCGTGCCCTGGCTCCTGTTCAAGCCGCGCGGCAGGCGACCTTCGATCGGGCCCTGGTTCACTGCCGAGCCGGGCCGTCCTTGCTGGTACTGCCTGGAGCGCCGGATGCTGGGTAATCAGCCCGTGCGGCGATGGCTGATGCAAGAGGCCTCACAGGCATCTCTCGCGCTCCCCATCGCTGTCGAGTTGCTGGACCCACAACTCTTACCGCCGCCTCCCCTTAGTGGCCCGCTACTCGAGCAGCTCCGGTCTGGGGCACTGGTGCAGCTCGAGCGGCGGACCGCCGGAATCACGGGCTCTCATTACGTCGCCGGACACGAGCACTGCCGCCACTGCGGTGAGCCAGCGAGGCGCTCGCCTGTGCTCGAGCTCCGGCCCACTCCCCGGCGGCGGGATCCTGACGGCGGGTATCGAAGCCACCCTGCTGAAGACACGCTGACCAGGCTCTCGCGGCACGTAAGCCGGGTGACTGGCAGTGTGGCGGACGTCTCGCTCCTGCCCGGCTATGTGCCGGAGCAAGTGCCCATCCACCGCAGCGCCTGGCTCACCTGCCCACTGGCCAGGCCGATCGTTCGTCCGGCCGACTTCCACCGCGTCGCGCTTGGAAAGGGGTTATCCGTGGCGCAGTCTCGCGCGAGCGCCTTGTGCGAGGCACTCGAACGGTCAGCCGCGCAATACCGGGGTGACGAGCCCACTGTGCTCGCCTCGGCCGAGTCACTCGCGGGAGAGCGGGTGCTCCCCCCACCCGCTCTCCGGCCCCTGAGCCCGAGGCAGCGCGCCGGGATTGCCGCATGGCGGGCCGATGAGTCCATTCACTGGGTGGACGTCTACTCGCTGACACGCCGCGAACTCTGCAAGGCTCCCCTGGCCTATTGCTACGCGAACACGCCTTTTGCGCGAGAGGAAGAGCTGTGCCGCTTCGACTCCAACGGTTGCGCGGCGGGGCGCACGCTGGAGGAGGCGTTGCTGCAAGGACTGCTCGAGCTCATCGAGCGCGATGCGGTGGCGATCTGGTGGTACAACAGGCTCGTTGTCCCGGTCCTCTCTTCCTCGCTCGTAGGACCGGGCCTGCGCGACACGCTCCAGAGCTGGCTGGAGCCCACCTGGGACTGGTGGCTGCTCGACGTGACTCACGATCTGGACACACCGGTCTGCGTCGCGGTGGCCCGCCGTCGCGGTGACGGGCAGTACCGGCTTGGCTTTGGCTGCCACACCGAGGCAGGGCTCGCGGCCCAGCGGGCTGCCACCGAGCTCTGTCAGCTCCTCGCAGCCGGGAAGCAGCGCGGGGCAGCGTTCGACTTTGCGTCCGTGGCTGGCGAGCCCTATCTCCACCCGCAAGCTGCGCCGGGCAGGGCTGCGCCAGCCCTGAACGCCTCCACCGGCTACGACGACATCCGCGACGCCATCGAGGCCTGCATCGCGCGCCTGGCTGCTCGCGGGCTCGAGGTCCTGGTGCACCGCTACCCGGCCATCGACGAGGCGCTCGTGGCCGTGAAGACCATCGTACCGGGCGCGTGCCACATCTGGCCGCAGCACGGCGCACCCCGGCTGTATCAGGCACCGGTTGAGCTCGGCTGGGCTCCGCGTGCCCTCGCCGAGCACGAGCTCAACCCCCTGGCTCTCTTCGTCTGAGTGCTCATGACGAACCACGGCAAAGAGTCCGGTCATCCGCATCGCCGCTTCAGGATTTTATGGCCCGATGCAGGGGGCATGGCGCTGTTCGCCGAGTTCGCCCAGTTCCTGATCGATCTCCCCGACGCCCGGCTCCTGCACCCGTCTGCTGAGAGCGAACTCGCGACGCTGAATCCGGAGCGGCGAGAGCAGCTGCGTGCCAATCTGGAGACGCTCTCCGCTCAGGGCTTCTGGGTCACTGGCGGCGGGGAAGAGGACCCGGCCGTCTACGCCACGCCCGGCTTCGACGCGGTGCCGCGAGTGCTCAATGGACTCGGCCCGGACGGCCAGTGGGTGAGCCTGGCTGACCCGCGCGAGGACCCCCAGATCGCGATGCTGGCCGCGGAGCTCGATCTCTCGCCAGCCTTCGTGGCGGTGGTGGCCGACGACTCGCTGGACCCGCGGCTCGACGCGCTGAACCGGCGCTTCCGTGAGGAGCGACGCCCCTGGCTGCTGCTGCGGCTCGCAGGCGAGCATCCCACCGCCGGTCCTCTGTTCAACGCCTCGGACCAGGCACCGTGCTGGAGCTGCCTGTCTTTCCGGATGCTGTGGAACCAGCCTGTCCGCCGCTGGTATCACCAGACCCATCCCGGCGCGCTCCTGCCGATCCCCGTGGCCTTTCACCCGCGGATTGTCGAGCGAGAACTCTCGCGCTTCGCTGCGGCAGCGCGGCGCATCGTTGAAGCGCGCATTGGGGACGCGATGACAGAGGTGAGATGGGGCCGGCCCGAGCTGCTGGAGCACTCGGTGATACGGCGCCCGCAGTGTCCCGTCTGTGGCGATCCCACGCTCTACACCGCGCGCGCAGGAGCCCCTGTCGAGCTTCGCCCGGCGCCCAAGGCCTGGGACGAGGACGGCGGAGTGCGCACCCAGCCGTCCGAGCAGACCGCGAGCGCGCTCGAGCGCATCCTCAGCCCGGTCAGCGGCCTGGTGGCGGGGGTGGCCCGTCACTCCAGGCCAGGAGCGGACGTCAGCCCCATCTTTCGCGCCTGGTTTGGCAAGACCTCCTATCAGGCCGGGCTCCCGCGTACGGAGCAGCTCTTCCAAACCACGCTTGGCAAGGGAGTCTCGGTGACGCAGTCCAGGGTGAGCGCCATCAGCGAGTCGCTCGAGCGCCTCGCCTCCAATTATCACGGAGACGAGCCGGTCCTCCGCGCTCGTGCCAGCGAGCTCCCTGGAAGGAGCATCCCGCCTGGAGCCCTGGCTCCCTACAGCGAGCAGCAGTACCGAGCCTTTCAGGAGACCGGCGATCCGCTCCAAGCGGCGTTGCACGCGATGGCGCCCGCGAGCCCCGGTGCGGTGCTGTACTGGACGCCAGTCTGGTCGCTGACGCGCTCGGAGACGTGTTTCGTCCCGTTGACATGGTGCTATGCGAACACGCCCTATGACGGCGATCCGCGCTGCCGTTTCTTCCACAACGGCGGCGCTGCCGGTAACTGCCTCGAGGAGGCGATCCTGCAAGGCTTCCTCGAGCTGGTGGAGCGCGATGCGGTCGCGGTCTGGTGGTACAACCGGCTGCGTCGGCCGGCGGTAGACATGGGATCGTTGCCCGAGGAGCTCGTCCGGCAGCTCGCGGCGACGGTGGGCACGGACAGTGACTACTGGGTGCTGGACGTCACCCACGATCTTCGGGTGCCGGTGTTCGTCGCGGTGAGCCGCCAGCGTGCGACGGGCAGGCTGTGCCTGGGTTTTGGCGCTCACCTCGACCCGCGCCTGGCGCTCAGACGCGCCCTCACAGAGCTGTGCCAGATCCGCGAGATCCGCAACCAGCACTCGGCCCCCTTTGACTTCGACGCGATCCAGCCCGAGGACTACCTCTTCCCGGATGCCAGCCATGCGTCCGTGACGCTGGAGGCCTACGTGGTGCCGTCGACCTCTGACATCGCCGATGACGTGCGGGCCTGCGTGCGGCGGGCCAGTGAGGCCGGGCTGGAGGTCCTGGTGCTGGACTACAGCCGTCCCGACTTCCCGCTCCGCACAGCCAAGGTCATCATGCCTGGGACTTGCCACATCTTCCCCTACCGCGGAGCCTCGCGGCTCTACGAGGTCCCTGTGCGTATGGGCTGGCGCGGACTGCCCCTGGGTGAAGCCGGGCTCAACCCGCTGGAGCTGCTGATCTGAGCCGGGAAGCGTCGTGAGGTCTGTCCGAGATCATTGGCCGTACCCGCGCGGTCGATTAAGCTCACGGCGTGTGGCCTTCGACAATCGCTTGCCCAACGTGGTCGCGTTCGGTGACAGCAACGAGTACGTATTCGGGCCGGCGTTGAAGCGCTGGTTGGTCGCGGCGGGGCACTTTCCGGCCGAGCAGATCGTCGTGAAGTACCGGACGAGCTCGCGGCCGCGGAACTGGCTCGTGCCCGGCAACCGCCTGCACGCTGGCGACTTCGGCAACCTCTGGGAGGCGCGCGGGCAGTTCGCCGAGGGCCCGCCGGTCGCCGAGGCGCTGTCGCCCGCGACCGCGCTGGTCGAGATCGGGCTGGGCGGCAACCTCGGGCTGTCGGACACCGAGGCCCGCAGCGTGGCCGCGCTCGTCGATCAGGTCAAGCGGCTCGCCCCCTACGCGCGCATTCTGTGGCGCGGCCTGCCGCCTGCGACGGCGAGCCACGGTGGGAAGGCCGCCACGCGTGCGACCAAGCTCGGGCGCTACAAGCGCAACGCGGCACTCAAGCGCGCTCTCGCACCGGCCGGCTTCGCGATCTTCGGCGCGCAGCTCACCGCCGGGCACGACTCGGCCGCGTTTCGCCGCGGCTATCTCGATCTCATCGCGATGCATGCGGGCGGCCCTGCTCCGGGTGACACCACGCACGTTGGGACCGACGCCGCGCTCGCGTACGAGCGCTCGGTGCTCGCGAGCGCGACGAGTGCGGATGCGGTCGCGGGTGAGCAGGTGATCTGCGGGCCGTGGACCGAGTACGTGCGCTCGCGCGATACGATGGAGGTCCACGTGCCGCAGGCCGCCGCCGACGCGCTGGTGTCGCGGCAGCTAGGCCCGTGTGGAGTCTACGGCCACGCCGCACCGCCGCGCCCTGCGGAGGGCTACGCAGCCGACGTCGTCGTGCACGACGCGTGGATCCGCAGTGGGCCCCCGAGCTTTCGCTGGCTGCGACCCGGCATCATCCCGATCGGCACACCGGTGCTCGTGCAGGACTGGCAGGGTAAGTATGCGCTCGTGCGCGGCTTCGACGGCCGTGACTGGGGCTGGACCGCGCGCTCCAACCTTCGCTTTCGCTGAATCACCAGGACGCGCAAGGCTGCTGCACCCGTCGCTCGCAGGTGCCGCTCCTGCCCGCCGCCGATCAGCGGTGCTGTTCGATGAGCTCGACCCGGTAGCCATCCGGGTCCTCGACGAAGGCGATGACCGTGGTCCCATGCTTCATGGGACCTGGCTCGCGGACGATCTTCCCGCCCGCCTTGCGGATGGCCTCGCAGGTGGCGTGGATGTCCTCGACGCCCAGGGCGACATGGCCGTAGGCGTTGCCGAGCTCGTACTTCGAAGTGCCCCAGTTGTGGGTGAGCTCCAGCGCGGGGTGGGTGTCCTCGGGACCGTAGCCCACGAAGGCCAGGGTGAACTTCCCGTCCGGGTAGTCCTTGCGCCGCAGCAGCTGCATGCCGAGCACCCGGGTGTAGAAGTCGAGGGAGCGCTCGAGGTCTCCCACTCGCAACATGGTGTGCAGGATTCTCATGGGCACCGCTCATAGCCTGTGATGGATGCGACCGGAAGACTCATGCGAAGTCACCGAGCCGCCGGTTTCACGGCCTGCTTCGCATACTCCGCCGTCAGCCCAGCGTATTCGCTGAACTCCGGGAGCTTCGCGTAGCGATGAACCGCGGGCGTGCTCGCCCAGGGAAGCTTCTCGCTCGTCCACGTCTCGATGAAGGGCGTGAACCAGCTGGCGTCATCGAGCATCGTCGCGCGGACGTTGACGAACATGTCCAGGCCCTCGGGCCGCGTGAACATCCAGCTCATGCAGTACGGGCAGAAGAAATGACGGGCCGCGCCGTGGAGGCCTCCAATGACAGGCTCTCCCTTCGTGACCAAGAACCCCTCGGTTGGGATGGCCACACTCAAGGAGAAAGCGCTCGCGGTCATCCGCTGGCAGCCCGTGCAGTGGCAGGCCATCGTGAGGAGGGGCGGTGCGCTGATCCTCAGCCGCACCTGTCCGCAGCGGCATCCGCCTTCCCAGGGAAGATTCCAGTCGTTCATGAGCGGAGTCCCTACCCCACTTGAGATGCCAGGGCACCATGTCTCCGCACCGGATGTCCGATACCCTCACCTCATCGGCGCGCACCGGACTGATCTGGAGGCTCAGCAGCGGATCCGCGAGGAGTCGGTCGCGCTGGGGAAGGAGCCTGCCACGGCCCGCGACCTGCCGCGGCTGCGCTTCACCCGCTGCGTCATCCTGGAGAGCATGCGGCTCTACCCGCCCGCATGGATGCTCGGGCGCCGGGCGCGAATCGAGGATCGGATCGGTGGCGTCCCCATCCCCCGGGCGCCTTCGTCTCGGTCTCGCCATACACCCTGCACCGTCACCCCGGAGTGTGGGAGGACCCGGACGCGTTCCGGCCCGAGCGCTTCGAGCGATCCGGAGCACCCGCTCCCGGGGCGTACGTGCCCTTTGGCGGAGGCATGCGCTCGTGCCCAGCCGAGCACTCGGTGGTGGGGCCGCTGCAGCTCTTGATCGCCACGCTCGTGCGCGAGCATCGTCTCCAGCCCGTGCCGGGACTCCTGGTGCGGCCGCGTGGGCTCATCTCGCTGCGGCCCTCGCCTGGCATCCAGGTGCGGCTGCTTCCGGTCTGAAATCCGGCCTCCTCCGCCCGGTGCGGCCCGCAAGCTGATCGGCAGGGGCCGGGTCGTTCTCCGCTCCCGAGAAGGAGAGCAGGGCGCATGGAGGCAGGCTAGCAGGCGTCACCTCAGGCATCATCCCTCGCTGGTGACGGGCGTCATCCTCCTGGTGACTGCAGTCACCGACGGAGCGCCTGACGCGAGCTGCCCGGAGCGATCCCTACTCTGAGAACTCCATGGGATGCGAGCCCCTCCTGGGTGGCATGCGCGCTGCAGTGAGGCAGGGCACGGGCGGTCCAGGCCCACCACAGCAGTCCTCCATCGCCGTCAAGAGCTGGGTGATACGTATGATCGACGTCAAGGCTACTGCCCTCGCTTATTCCAGGATGCGTCCGGACGCTGCTCAGTCCTCTCCCGTCAGCCCGAAGCAACTGCTCTCGCCGGGCCCCGTTCAGGACACGAGGGCCCGGGGGCCCCAAGGCACCCCGAGCGCGCACGCGCAGGGCCGCAGCCCGGTGGATTCGTTCGAGCCCGGTGTCATCAACAGGGGACAGCTCAGCGCTTCGTCCAAGCGGCCGGTGGGGGATAACCGGTCGGCGGCGCAGATCGTCGACGATACCCCCGTGCTGAAGAACCTGGGCCGCCAGAAGGACATCCAGTTCGAGCAGCTGTGCAAGCAGACGGGCATCGACCCCCACCTCGACCTGAAGGACCCAAAGCAGAACCCCGACGCCGTCTACCGGCTGGCCAAGGTGCTGGAGTACATCGACAGCTCCAAGTCCTCCAAGGGCGAGGACCGGTCGAGCAAGGTCCAGAACGGAAAGGGGGACGGCAACATCGAGGGTATCACCAAGGATGGCGATGCCCGGCATGGCACGGAGGCCGGCATGGTCAAGGACTTCGCCGAGCAGGGGTACTCCTCGCTGAGCGCCGATCACCAGCTGCCGACCACGAATGACTCCCACGTCAAGGAGGACGGCAGCAACAAGGACAACTTCCAGTGGTTTGCAGGAGAGGTTGGCAAGAAGCTCTGGTTCCTCCCCGTGGTCAGCAACGTCCTGACGGGGGTCGGCAACTCGGAGGGGGGCTTCAAGGGAGTCCTCGAGGGCGCCGCGACCGGTTACCTCAACACCTTGAAGGGAGCCGCGGAGGGCATCGCCGGGTCCATCATGAAGGGCCGCCCCAACCCAGCCTCCCTGATCCTGGGTGGCGTCATGGGCGCGCTGGGCAACACCGAGGCCGCTCCGAAGCCGGTGAAGGATCTCGCCAAGCTGTTCTGAGGCAGGTGCGAGGCTGGCCTCGGGCACCTGCGTGCCGAGGAGTAGAAGGTCGTCCAGTCGGTGCTCTTGTCCTTCCGCGGATCGTAGGCCACCCCGTGGTGCTGAAAGCGGCCCTCGGCGACACCCTTCGATGCCCGATGCTCCAGGGAAGCATCGTCGAACTAGCCAAGGCACATTGCGTTCCGGGCGCAGCCCAGCGTCAGCAGCTGTATCACCCCCTACCTTGGCGACCGTTGACCTCAGGTGAGCGTCCTCAGTGGTACCCTCCGGGGCAATGGCCCGACTGATCGTGTCGATGAACGTGTCGCTGGATGGGTACATTGAAGCGCAGGGGCAGGACGATGGCTCCTGGCTGCGCATCGACGAGGAGGTGCACCGCGCCTTCAACGAGCTCGCGGCGGGCGCCGAAGCATTCCTGTACGGGCGCAAGGTGTACGAAGTCATGATCCCCTACTGGCCGGACGCCGTTGAGGACGCGACCAAACCCGCGCACGAGCGCGAATACGGGCGGCTGTGGATCGAGAAGCCGAAGGTGGTCTTCTCGACGTCGCTGAAGGAGACGCGCTGGAACACGCGGGTGGTGCCAACTGGCGCGCTCGAGGAGGTCAAGCGACTGAGGCAGGAATCGACGGGTTACCTTCTCTGCTACGGAGGCGCTCAGCTCGTGTCGGCACTGCAGCAGCGCGGGCTGATCGACGAATACGCGCTGTTCGTTCATCCCTGCGCGCTGGGAGCGGGTGTCCCGTTCTTCCGGGGACGCGTGGACCTCAGGCTCGTTGACGTTCGCCGGTTTGAGACGGGAGCGCTGGCGCTCCGCTATGCGCAGCAAACCCCAGAAGGGGATGCGCTTCCTTTATGAGAACCCTGCTGTCTGCCAGCGCTGGCTTTCTCGGCGGCGTCATCCTCGCCTGGGGTATCGCGATGGTATGGAACCCCAACTATGAGGATGCGCTACCGCTCATCTGCGGCGGTGCAGTCGCGGGCCCTGTCCTGGGCATCCTCTGGGCCCGGCGGAGACGTCCCCCTCGGCCGTAGCTCATGTCGTCACGTCCCAAGGATCTCTCTGAGCTTCGAGTCCGTCAGTCACCCGAGGGCCCCACGAGAGAGACAACTACCCGAGGGCAACGAACCCCCAGCAACCCGTTGAGCTTGCTGGGCTTCTCGGGATGTATGGTGGTTCGCGTCCAGCAGGCTCTCGTTCCAGGTGAGGACGGGATGGCCGGCTGCACCCAGCACCACCAGGGGCTCGCCGGGGAGACCCGGCTCGCTCCCGGTCCACTCCATGGCCTGGGTCGGCACAGGGGGTTCTGTCGTCGAGAGAACCTCCGGCGGTTGACTGCATGGGCCCCGACCCTTGCATCCTGCGCTCGCCAGAGACAACCTGAGAGGGAGGCCACCCGCAGCCTGACCCTCGACGTCAGACCGGGTTGTTATGCCCACCTCCATGGAAATGGGGATGGGTGTCGAGGATCATGGGGAAGTCATGGGAAGAAAGCCGGCCACCTACGCGGATCTGGAGGCGCTGCCCGAGAACGTGGTGGGAGAAATCATCGCTGGCGAGCTACACGTCAGTCCCCGGCCGGCGGTGCCGCATACGGTCGCGGCTTCCCGCTTGGGCGGCAAGCTGTCGGGCCCGTTCGATGAGGGGCGTGATGGCCCTGGCGGGTGGATCATCCTCGATGAACCTGAGCTGCACCTCGGCCAGGACATCCTGGTGCCCGACCTCGCAGGCTGGCGCCGGGAGCGCATGCCCCGGCCCCCGCGCACCTCGGCGCTCACGCTGGCGCCTGACTGGGTGTGCGAGGTGCTCTCCCCGTCCACCGCCGCGCTGGATCGAGGAGCTAAACTCCCCGTCTATCTGCGCGAGGGCGTGCGGCACGTCTGGCTGATGGACCCGGAGGCGCGCACGCTGGAGGTGTTCCGGTTGGAGGCGGCTCGCTACGTGCTGCTCGTCACGCATACGGGTCTCGCTCGCGTGCGGGCCGAGCCCTTCGAAGCACTGGAACTGGATATGTCCTTCCTCTGGGGAGACCGGTAGGGCACACCGCGACTGACCGATGGCGCGGCGCGGCTGGGTGAGCATGCCAGGGGCGCAGTGGGTGGAGACGCCTGCGCGCCTCAACCTGAGATGATGTGGATCCGCGAGGTGGCGGGCGAGTCCGCCTGGAACGCGTTGGTGATCGGAGGCGAGCAGTGAAGATCGGACTGCAGGCGTGGGGTTCCGAAGGCGACGTGCGGCCGGTGGTGGCGCTCGCGGTGGGACTGCGTCGGGCGGGTCACGAGGTCCGGCTCGATCTCACGCCGGTGGACGGGACCGACTACGCGAAGGTGTGCGCTGCAGCCGGCGTCGCGCTGCGGCTCATCCCGGAGAAGCTGGAGGTCGCGCTGCACACCTACGCGGACAGCGCACGGAGGCTGGACCCGCTGAAGGTGTCGCGCGATCTCGTCGCCCGCGCCTTCAACCCGTACCTCGATGCGTTCTACGAAGCGGCGCTCCAGTTGTGCGAGTGGAGCGACGTCGTCGTCTGGCACTATTCGTGTTGGTACACGCTGGCGGCTGCGCTGAAGACCGGTCGGCCGCACGCAGCGGTGCATCTCTTTCCCGGGCTCGCCCCCACGCGATATGCGCCACCTCCGGGGATGCCGGACCTGGGGAGGCTCAACCGCATGCTGTGGAGCCTCGCGCGTCCCGCGCTGGACCTGCAGTTTCGCAAACGGCCCGCCCAGTTCTTCGCGGCCCGGGGCTTGCCGCCCATCCGGCACGTGCTGCCGGATTTGATGTTCTCCACGTACATGAACCTCCACGCGGCGAGCCCGGTGCTCCTGCCTCGGCCACCCGACTGGGACGCGCATCACCACGTCCCCGGACAGTTCACGCTCCCCAGCGATGCGGAGCCGTGGAGGCCCGCTGCTGGGCTACAGGCGTTTCTCGATGATGGGCCGCCGCCCGCGCTGCTCTCGCTCGGGTCGATGGAGCACCTCGCTCCCCAGCGCGCGAGAGACCTGCTCATCGGCGCGGCGCGGCACGCCGGAGTGAGGGCGATCGTTCAGACCAAGCGCAGCGGCGAAGAGGGGAGAGACGGCGCGCTCTACTTCCTCCCCTGGGCGCCACACGAAGCGCTGCTGCCGCGCTGCTCGATGGCGGTGCATCACGGCGGGGCCGGTACCACCCACGCTGTCCTCCGCGCGGGTATCCCTGCGGTCATCGTGCCCTTCATCTTTGAGCAACAAGCTTGGGGCGATCGCCTCCGCGTCGCCGGAGCAGCACCGAAGCTGGTCGGCTTCTGGAAGGCGACGGCGACCGGGCTCGGCGAGCGAATCAAGGAGGTCGCCGCTTCAGAGCCACTGCGACTGCGTGCCCGAGTGCTCGGCGCGGAGATCTCGCGAGAAGAAGGTGTGCAACGAGCGATGGCGCTGCTCGAGAGCCTTGGTCTGTAGACGCTTGACTCTTGTGGCTGCGGCTGGGGTCTAAAGATTGCGGGGCTTCTCGGGATGGAGGCGGCGGGAATCGAACCCGCAGCCGCAATGCTTCCAGTGAGATCGCTCCAGAGCGGTCAATTTCTCCCAGAGCCAGCTCCCTCAGATCGAGTGCTGCCATGGTGACTCAACTGCCGACAGCCCTGCGCTCAGCTCGTGGAGGTCGCGTCCGTGGGGTGAGGCGGGGTTGGTGGGCGGCGTTTGGCTTCATCTTGGGCGTGCGCCTGCCGCAGCAGTTGCTTGCGGTGCCGCCGCTCCGAGAGCACCAGCAGGAGCGCGGGGAATGCCACCAGCATCACCAGCAGGTTCACCCCGAAGCCCAGGTTGGCCAGCGCTCCGATCGAGTTGAGGCCCGGGTGGTTCGCCAGGAACAGCGCGCCGAAGCCCACCGCGCTCGTCAGCAGGCCACCCGTGATGGCACGCCCCGTCTCCGAGTACACCGAGACGAAGTCGCTGTCCGGTGACACGAGCTGCGTCAGCAGGTGCACCCCCGCATCCACCGTCGTCCCGATGAGCACCGGGATGACCAGGATGTTGAGGTAGTTGAACTCCATGTTCAGCAGCGGCATCAGCCCTATCAATGCCAGCAGCGACACGACCGTGGGCGTCAGGCACAGCAGGGCCAGACGCAGGCTGCCCAGCGTCACCCACATGGCCAGCAGTACCGCAAGCACGGAGCCCACGACGATGAGCGGCCCCTCTCTCGTCACCATGTTCAGGATGTCCGCCAGCACCATCGGCTCACCCGCCACGATGACGTCCCCGCCGCCGGGCGTCTTCACCTCGCGCACCTCGCGCGCCAGCGCGCGGATGGCCTGCCCTTCGTCCAGGCTGATCCGTGGGTAGACCAGCACGAAGTGGCTCTTCCCACTCAAGTCTTCGAACTGTCTGCGCACCGAGGCTGGCAGATCCTCGAGGGTAAAGGGGGTGGCCCGCGCCGCCGTGCGCAGCTCCTCGAGCTGCTGCCGCTGCCGCGCGTCGAGCTGTCCCTCGGGCACGTCCTCCAGCTGCGCCGAGAGCCGGCGGAGCACCTCCTGCTTGTGCTCTTGCTCCGGTGGCACCAGCGTGTCAATCGACGCGATGAAGTCCACCGTGGAGCGCTTCCCCAGGCGCTCCTGGTTCGCGCGCAGCTCCTCCACCACGGCGCGCTCCTCGGCTGGGCTGCCAGGGATGATCACCAGCGGACTCTGCGAGTATCCAATGAGCCGGGTCACCTCCCGATCCAGCTGGAACGAGGGCAGGTGCTGATCCGCCAAGGAGCCGAAGTTGTAGTTGAAGCGCACGCGCCCCACATCCACCAACAGCAGCGCGAGCAGCACCACGGACATCACCGTCAGGGGGCGGCGCCAGCGCACCAGCAGGGAGCCCATCGGAGCGCGCTTGAGGGCGGTGGCAGCACGCCCCGGCTTCCACCCCAGCCTCGCCGCCAGCCCCAGCACCGCCGGCAGCACCAGCACGTAGGACAGCACCATCAGCAGCATGCCAATGCCTGCGATGACGCCGAACTCGCGAAACGCACGGAGGCGCGAGGTGCCCAGGATGAAGAAGGAGAGCGCCGCCACCACGGCGGAGGTGAGCGCTGCGCTGCCCGTATGGGTGAAGGACTCGCGCGTGGCCTCCTCGGCCTGCCACCCCTGGCCGCGCAGGTATAGGTAGCGGCCCAGCAGGTGGATGCCGTGCTCGATGCCCAGGCCTCCGAGGATGGCGCCCAGGAAGCCGGTGAGCAGGTTCACCCGCCCATAGGCCGCCCCCACCAGGCCATACGTCCACGCCAGCCCCAGGCCTACCGGGGCCAGCACCACCGCCACCGCCAGGGCGCTGCGGAAGTGGAGGAAGAGGTAGAGCAGCAGCAGCACCCCTGCCACCGCCGAGGACACCACCATGTCTCGCCCGATCTGCCTCTGCTGATCCAGCTTCTTCTGGAAGGTGCCGGTGATGGCCGTGCGGAAGCCCGGCCCGTACTTCGACAGCTCCTGTTTGGCCAGCAGCCCCTCCACGTCGGTGATGACGCGGCGGGAGAAGTTCAGATCCGCGGAGACGCCCTCGGGCTTCGCCAGCAGCACCACGCGGCGCGCGGCCGGATCCAGGTAGTAGTCCCCGCTCTGGTTCGAGAGCCTGCCGATGCTGCCCCCGGCGTACTTCGCCTCCAGATCCGAGAAGTCCAGCGAGGGAGGTGGCTCGTCCACCAGCGGCACGAAGAGCGGGTTGGCGCGCTGCTTCTCCCAGGTGAGGCGCGCCTCGATGCGCCGCTCCACCTCCTTGAGATCTTCCAGCGACAGGTAATAGAGCGCGTGCTTCCGGAAGAAGGGCCCCGGGCGCTTCTTCTCCACGAAGCGGATGGAGGGCAGGGCCTCGAGCTGGGGCGTCAGGTCATCGGCGAAGCGGCGCAGCGCTTCGGGATCGCCACCCTCGCCCACCACCACCACCCAGCCCAGCCCACCAAATTGCTGCTCCAGCTTCTCCAGGTCCTTCACGCTCTGGAAGGAGGAAGGCAGCAGGCTCACCAGGTTGGCGTCGAGCGTCAGCCCCCGGGCTAAGAAGAGGCCCACGAGGCTGAGCGCCAGGGCGATCGCCAGCGCCAGCGCGGGACGGCGGTAGTTGGCATCCGCCCACGCGCCGAGCCGCTGCTCCAGACGTGCTCTCCAGCCTCTCGATGTTGGATCCGAAGCCATGGGCCGCCGCTCCGCCGGATCCCTCGCGCCCGGCCGGCCCGGCGCCGCGATGGATGGCGACTCCCCCTCCTGGGGACTCGCGACATGCGAGTCCCATCGGGCCGCAAACTGTCCACGCCATGGCCGGGTGGACAGGGTGGGGTGCCTGGCCGCCTGCTCAGGGAGGTGCAGGAGTTGCCACTGCGGGGATCAGGTCCTCGCCCGTCCGCTGGCTGGGGGGCGGGCAGCCGGCCAGGCGCAGAATCGTCGCCCCGATATCCTCGGCACGCGCGGTAGCCAGGCGCTGGCCTGCTGGCACGCCAGGGCCTGAGAGGATGTACGGCACCCGGAGCTGATCAGCGCGCAGGCCTCCATGGCCGCCCCGGTAGTTGCCCACCACCAGCTCGTAGTCGGCCGCCAGGTCGTAGCCCAATGCCGCGGTGACGACCAGATCTCCCACCCCTGGAGCCGTCATCAGCCGGTGCAACCGCACCACGGCATCCGGGAAGCCCAGCGCGTGCGTGGCCCGCAGCCAGTCGCGATCGCTGCGCGGGCGGCCGTCACACAGCACCCGGCTGGCTTCGGACTTCGCGTAGCCCAGCGGATCCTCCCCCTCGCACGCGTAGGCCAGGCCTCCTTCGCTCGGGGAGATGCGTCCCTCGCCCGTGCGTGAGAAGAGGCGGACCTGCCCGGCCTCGTCCGCGCGCATCACCACCAGCTCGATGCCCTCCGCCTGGCGCAGCACGTTCACCACATCCACCGGAGCACCCCCCGAGTGCCTGGGCATCTGGAAGGCCATCTCCGGCTCGGGCCGCGTCCGCCACGCCTCGTCGCCCGAGGAGCCCGGGTGGCGCAGGTACACGTAGTTCATCGTGTTGCCGTTCACCGCGAGGATGACGTCCACGTCCGCCCAGGTGGAGAGCGGATCGTCCAGCCGGCTCTGGCGCAGGTGGGTGGCCTCGCCACGCCACGCGCGCAGCCCCGCGGCGCCCAGCGCCTGCCGCAGATCCACGTTCTTGTGCACATCAGTGACGCCGTGGTCGGAGATGACGGCATACACCCGATGAGCCTCCTGCCCCAGGCGCCGGCTCTCCTCGCGGTAGCGGCCAATCAGCTTGTCGATGTGCCGCACCAGCTCCACGTACGTGGCATCCGTGCCGACGATGTGGTTGCGCCCATCCGGGCTGGCGAAGGTGATCCACTGCACCTTGGGCTGGCTGGCCAGATCCTCCAGCGCCAGCTCCAGCACCTGCGTCTCGGCCTGGTACCAGTTCGGGATCCAGCGCGGGCCCAGCCACGGTGTGCCAGCCAGGAAGCGCACCACCGGGGACCTCTCCTGGTACTTCGCCATGCTGAAGCCCCAGCCGAGCTTCTCGTTCCGCACCACGCCCCGGTTGGCGTAGCTGTTCACCGAGAAGCTGTGCTGCCCCGGGAAGCACTCGAAGAGCGTGCGCGGCTCCGCGGTGAAGTCCTCGTTCATCATCACGTTGGTGCGGCCCACGTAGGCGCGGAAGTTGCCCTCCTTCGCCCCACGCTGGAACCAGCGCAGACCCAGCACGCCGCTGTGCACCGCGTCCTGCCCGGTGATGAAGGGGTAGAAGCCGTAGCCTGTCATGCTCGGGAAGGAGGCGATGCCATCCTCCACGTACAGCCCCTCGGAGAGCAGGCGGGCGATGTTCGGCAGGTTCCCCGCGGCCAGCTCCCGCTGAAACACCTCCTGGGACAGTCCATCGATCAGGAAGTAGGTGAGGTACGGCGGATCCGCTGGGCGTCCCCGTGGGGGAGCAGGGCGCAGCATGTAGGCGACTCCCAAGAGCACCAGCCCGCCAAGCAGCACGGACCGGAGCCTGCGACGTGGCTTCGGCATGGCGGCTGGGAAGAAACCATGCTTCCGCGGGGTCTGTCAGGGGTCCATAGCAGAGATACCGGGCTTCCCCTGCCTGCCCGGCCACCCCCCGGCGATTCATTGACTCTGGCAGGGCCGCTCGCCATGGTGGGCGGCTTCAACAGCGGACTTTTGGACAGAAGAGCAGACGGACATGAGCGACAACGGGTTGGCGCAGCGGATGGAGAAGGCGATGGGAGCGCTGGCCGCGCGGCACCACCGCAAGCCCTGGCAGGCCCTGGCGCTGGCCGCCGTGCTGGTGGTAGCTGGGGGCTTCTTCGCTCGCAAGCTGTCGCTCAGCTCGGACCTGGTGGGTCTGCTGCCCAAGTCCTTTCCCAGCGTCCAGGACCTGGAGAAGCTGCGCTCGCGCTTCGGCGGGCAGGGCTACCTGGTCGTGGTGGGCCAGAACGCCGATCCGGACAAGCTCAAGCAGTTCGCCGACGACATGGCGCCCAAGCTCGCCCAGCTGTCGGAGATCCGCTACGTCAACTACCAGCGGTCCGACACCTTCTTCGAGGAGCACGCGCTCTATTACGCGGACCTGGAGGACCTGGAGGCGCTCGAGAAGCAGATCGACGCGCGCATCACCTGGGAGAAGCAGCAGGCCAACCCGCTCTTCGTCCAGCTGGATGACGCGCCACCGCCCGACATCGGCATCGCCGGCATCCAGCGCAAGCTGGAGCAGAAGTTCCGCCGCAACGCCAGCGCGCAGCAGTCCAAGGACCGGTACTACCTGGATCCCGAGGAGCGGATGGTGGTGCTCATGCTCAAGCCCAAGGGCAACAGCGCCGACCTGAGCGTCGCCAAGAAGGTGGTGGCCCAGGTGGACGAGTTCCTGTCGAAGCAGGATCTGTCCAAGTACGGGCCGGGCTTCCAGACGGTGCTCTCAGGCACCTACAAGAAGAAGATCGATCACCAGAACGTCATCACCAACGATCTGGCGCGTGCCTCGTCCATCGCGCTGGTGCTGCTCATCATCTACCTGGTATTCCACTTCCGCAGCGCGCTGGGCGTGGTCTTCACCCTGGTGCCGGTGATGGCGGGCCTGGCGTGCACGTACGGCTTCGTGGGGCTCTCCTATGGGAAGGTGAACCTGCTGACGGGCTTCCTGGGCGCGGTGCTCGGAGGACTGGGCGTGGAGCACGGCATCCACCTGCTGGGGCGCTACACCACCCTGCGCTCAGAGGGGAAGAGCTCGCAGGAGGCGGTGGAGGACGCCTTCAGCCACACGGGCTTCTCCGCGCTCATCTCCGCGGTGGTGGCCGCGCTCACCTTCCTCAGCCTCTCCATCTCCGAGTTCGCCGCCTTCCACGAGTTCGGCATCATCGCGGCGGTGGGCATGCTGATGAGCATCGCCGCCTACGTGCTCATCCTCCCAGCGCTGCTGGGGGTGGCGTCCCGCTGGGGCTGGACGCCGCGGGAGCATGTGGGCTCGGCCGGCCCGCTGGCGATGCTGGCGCGCTGGCTGCCGCGCAGCTACCGCGGGGTGGCCATTGTCGTCGCGGTGGGGCTCGTGGCGCTCATCAGCCAGGTGGGGCGCCTCAGCTTCAACTACGACGCCAACAAGCTGGAGGACATGACGCTGCCGTCCGTGCGGCTGGACCGGCGCATGGACAAGATCCTCGGGTACTCGCAGTCTCCGGTGGTGGTGCTCACCGACTCGCAGGAGATGGAGCGCCAGGTGGTGCAGCAGCTCAACGCGCGCAAGGCCGAGCGCGGCAATGACTCCACCATCGACTTCGTCCGATCGATGGACGAGCTGGTGCCCGAGCAGCAGGACAAGAAGGCGGCCGTCATCCAGGCCATCCGCCAGCGGCTGGAGAAGCTGGATCCGGAGCGGCTGCCGACGGACCTCCAGGCCAACTGGGACAGCTACCTGAAGCTGGCGCGAGCCTCGGCCTTCCAGAAGCAGGACCTGCCGGAGCCGGTGCGGCGCGAGCTCGAGGGGCTGGAGGGGAACAAGGGCGGCGTGGTGCTGGTCTACGCGGCCATCAACCTGGCGGACGGGTACGGGACGCGGCGCTTCACCAAGGAGGTGCGCGGACTGAAGCTCTCGGATGGCACGCAGGTGTCGGCCGCGGGCGAGGCGCTCATCGTCGCGGACATCCTGGACATGGTGGCGCAGGAGGGGCCGCGCATCCTGGCGGCGGCCATCCTGTCGGTGCTGGTGGCCATGTGGATCACGCTGGGCAAGCTGCGCTCGGCGCTCATCTGCATGCTGCCGACGCTGCTGTCCATCGCGGGGCTGGTGGGGCTGATGGGCCTTCTGGGCATCCAGTTCAACTACCTGAACCTGGTCGTACTGCCAGTGTTGGTGGGCACCACGGTGGATGCGGGGGTGCACCTGATTCAGCGTCTGTCCGAGCCAGGCAGTGACTTCATCGCCGTGTACGCGGAGACGGGGCGCGCCATCACGGGAGGCCTGCTGACGAGCGCCATCGGCTTCCTGGCGCTGGCGATTGCCCAGCACCCGGGCCTGAACTCGATTGGCAATGTGGCCAACCTGGGGTTCGGGTTGAACCTCGTCATCGTGCTGTTGGGGTTCCCGGCGCTGCTGCTGCTGGTGGAGCGCTGGCGCCGCAAGCACGGCACCACTGCTCCGGCTCAGGAGTCCTGACGGCCTGCTTCCATGGGAGGTGGGTCCCCGTGCTACGTTCTGGCGCCTTGATGGGGTACGTCCTCCCGCTGGGTGGACGTGCGGAGTCTGCATGAATGGGTCGATGAGCAGGCAGTGCTCCCAGTGTGGAGAGAAGCTGCCCGAAGGGGCGGCCTTCTGCCCTCGGGATGGGACTCGGGTGGAGGACGCTCAGCCCTTCTCGGAACCCGCTGCCACCGTGCGCCGCAGTGTGGGCTCTGGGCGCGGCTCGACGGCGCAGTTCGGGGCAGCGCCCGCCTCGCAGCCGTCGGCTCCCACGCCTGGTCCCAGCTCGCCTGCGCCCAGGACTGGCCCCGTTCCTGAGGATCCGGGCACGGAATGGGAAGCGACGGTGGCGCGCGACGTCCTCGTGGGCAAGCAGCTCGACGGCTACGTCGTCAAGCGCCGCATTGGCGATGGCGGAATGGGTATCGTCTATGAGGGTGAGCACCCCGTCATTGGACGCAAGGTGGCCATCAAGATCCTGCGGCCGGAGCTCACCGAGGGGAACGGAGCGCGCGATCTGATCGCCGAGGCACGAGCGGCCAGTGCCATCCGCCACCGGGGCATCATTGACATCTTTGGCTTCGGCACCCTGAAGGGCATTGGCCAGTACCTGGTGATGGAGTTCCTCGAGGGAATTCCGCTCAACAAGATCATCTCCCAGCGAGCACCCATGCCGGAGACGGAGGTCATCGCGCTGATGGACGAGCTGCTGGCCGCGCTCGCCGCCGCGCATGCGGTGGGCGTCATCCACCGCGACCTCAAGCCGGGCAACATCTTCGTGGAGCGCGACTCGGGTGGCGCCGAGAGCTTGAAGGTGCTCGACTTCGGCCTGGCCAAGCGCAGCGAGGTGCCCAATGGCACCACCCCGCAGACTCGCTCCAGCCTGATGGTGGGCACTCCCGAGTACATGGCGCCCGAGCAGGCCGTGGGCAATGCCGTGGGCCCGTACACGGATCTGTATGCCGCGGGCCTCATCGCCTACGAGCTACTCACCCGGCGGCTGCCCTTCGAGGGCGCCACGCCCATGGCGCTGGTCATCCAGCACGTGCAGAAGGAGCCTCCACCCCCCTCGTCCTTCGTCGAGGTGCACCCGGCGCTGGACGCGCTGGTGTTGCAGATGTTGGCCAAGGAGCCTTCGCAGCGTCCAGCTTCCGCGGAGGAGGTACGCCGCGAGCTACGGAGGATCCTCCAGCAGATCTCCCAGGGTGAGCCGCCCGCTCTCCTGGCCTCCACTCCCTCTCTGCCCAGAGCTGAGGGTGAGGGAGAAGCCGCCACGGTGGTTCGCCCCACGCCCAGCGTTCCCACGTCTGCGCCCCGGGCTCCCACGTCTGCGCCCAGCTACGCGCCGTCTGCGCCCCTGCCCCGCAGACCTCTTCAGACAGACCTGGTCTCGCTGGAGGAGACCCAAGGCGCCGTGGCTGCCGAGCTCGAGAAGGGCTCCCAGCCCAATCGCCGTGGTTTGATCATAGGGGGGGCCGCGGCTGCGGCCGTGGTGCTGGCCGCCCTGGGTGGCTGGATGATGAGGGGTGCGGCCTCGGATGGCGGAGCGCTGCCCGCAGGCCCCGCGCCCGCTGCGCCCGTGGCCGCGCCGGCCCTGCCTCCCCCGAGC
>Ga0247825_10000198_pt1 | contig 35891 bp, 34 predicted proteins | sample 13C_Vanillin_Day_FD_194413 | JGI IMG/M metagenome (GOLD analysis project Ga0247825, IMG submission 194413) | Soil microbial communities from agricultural site in Penn Yan, New York, United States - 13C_Vanillin_Day48 | ecosystem: Environmental > Terrestrial > Soil > Agricultural land | place... | reverse complement strand
CCCCGGTGGACGACCGGGGCGGTGTTCACCACGATCGTGTACGTGCTAACCAGTAGGTGTGCGTGGGCGGCATCTGCCGCCCTCCGACGGCGCATCGGCGGCTCGCCGCAGGGGCGGCGACCGGGGTGTTCGAGACTGCACCGTGAGGTGCTTGACCGGCTCGGAGGCACCGGAACGCCCCGAGCGTGCGGGCGAAGAAGGGGATCGCTGACCGGGCCGAGTTCTGTCGATCGCGGCAGAAGGGATCGAAGATCGACGTCCCTGTCCGAGGCGAACGGAATTCCACTGGTCGTCGACGTTTCCGCGGCGAACATCCGCGGCGAACACCCACGACAGCACCCTGCTGCAACCGATGGTCGACGCGATCCCGGCGGTAAAGTCCCGAAGTGGTCCGCCCCGCCGTAAACCGGAAAAGTTCCGCGCCGACTAGGGCTACGACTTCGACAAGCACCGCCAGTGGTTGCGCGAGCAGGGCATCGTCCCACGCATCGCCGCGGATTCGAGAGGTATGACCTGCTCGGCGCCGGCGCCGGCGCCGGCGCCGGCACCGGCACCGGTGGAAGATCGAACGAACCATCGCCTGGCTCACCGGCTACCGACGCCTGACCATCGCCACCCTGGCCTCGCTCACCCCCGAACGGCTGGACGTCGCCTCCATCTCACGGCCGCCGTTCACCTGCTTCAAGAAACTCCCACATGAGACACCCTCTCTATGATCTGAGGAGGTGACCCAGGCGGCGCTGACCACATAACCACCCAACGAGGAATCACGCGACTACGTCGTAAACCACCCAAAGGAGATGACCAGCAGCGGCCCCGGAAAACGTGTTTTCCGGGGCCGTGTCCAGGTGTCGGTTCAAAACACGACTACATCAGCTGTGGACTCGGGCTTCCGCTTCAGCGACAGGGAGCGGGGCAGTCAGGTAGCCGGCCAGCCACGCGAGTGCCGGGCCGAGCAGATTCATCACTACGACCGACACGAAGGCCGCATAGGCATTGCCAGAGTCGAATCCAAAGCCACCCAGGGCGGTTGCGAGGTAGGAAGCAAAACCAATGAACATCCCGGGCAGCAGTGCCAGCGCGGGAACTCGTCCCAGATACATCATCACGGTGGTCATGATGAAGCAGATCGCGACGAGCATCGTGGCTGTCGCCGGTGTGGAGTCACCGAGTACTGTTCCATAGTTCTGGAACAGTAGGACAACTGCGAGTCCGCACAGCGCTCCTACCGGCAGCGTCCGCCAGAATGCGGTGAGGTTCTCCCTGGTCGGACCCCCTAGCAGGTAGACCGGCGCCCATGACAGGAAGATCGCCCATGGACCGAAATTCAGCGGTGACAATGTAAACAGCGCCGTGAGTGCTGCGAGGAAGGCGATTGTGAGCTCTTGCGGAACTCGTCTGATGAAGGTGAGCATGGCTTCTCCTGCCAAATGCTGGGCTGTTACAACGCGGGTGTCCCCTTGGTGACCAAACGTTCGGTCAACATGGGCACGATCTGTTGGAGGACAATTTCTTGTACGTGGTCGGATGCGAAGTGGTGATCGAAATCGGCAGGCTCACGATATTTTTCGATGATGAACACGATGTTGTCGTCGTCCGCTGAGCGGTGCGGTTCGTACGAAAGGCATCCCGGTTCCTGCAGGGTCAGTGTTCGCACCTGTTCCAGCAGGTTCAGCACCGCATCGGTGTTGCCGTCGGTGACGGTGTAGCGGGCGGCCACGGTGAAGGTCATGCGTTGGTCCTGTCTCGGGTGCGCATGGTGCGCAGCGCCGGTAGTAGGTGGTGGCGGAACAGTGGATAATTCTCGCTCATGGGGAAATGACCGATCTCGGTCATGCGGCCGCCGGTCGCACCGGGAATGGCTGCGATTGTTTCCTCGGTCATTTCCGGCGTGCAGGCGTGGTCGTACTCACCTGTGAGCAGATGGACGGGGCATCGGGCGGTGTCGATCTCGTGTTCATGTCCGCGCAGATCGAAATCTTGACTGTAGAAGTAGGTGTCCCCGCGGTAGATGCCCGGCCCGCCCTGGCTGTAGATCCACCAGATCTCCCGCCGTGCTGCCTCAGGGCTGGCGGGGGCCATCAGGCTCGACGTCCAACTGGGCACGACCTGCTGGGCGTTGATGTCCGGTGCCATGGGCCAGTCCTGGAATCTGCCGGGGATCTTGGCGGCCCCGGAGAGCCCGATCACCCCGCCCCAGCGGTCGGGGTCTCGGCGGGCGAGTTCGAGAACCACTGATCCGGCCATCGAGCACCCCAGCACGATCGGACGGCGGAGCCCCAGTGCATCGCTGACGGCTTCCACAGTGGCGACGTACCGGTCGGTGGTGAGTAGATACTCTTCCTGCCACCAGGAATCGGGCGGAGAGGACCGCCCGTGCCAGGGCAGATCGAATGCGATTACCCGATGGTGAGCGGTAACCTCGGGATCGTTGAGCAGATGCCGGTACTGGCGGGAATCGGCTCCCGCTGTGTGCAAGCACAGCAGGGTAGGCCCCTGGCCGGCCTCTTCGAAGTACACCCGCTGGGGTTCGTTGTCGATCGCGACCTGCAGGTATCGTCCTACGATGGGTTCGATTCGGGAGCCGTTGTCGGTCGGTTTCATCGGGACCGCCCTTCGGTCTGTGCGGCAATACTCATGAGCAGCAGTACGATCCGCAGATGACGGATCAAGCTTGTTCGCCCGGCGACAACGTCGAATTCCGAATGATGCCGGTCGAGGGCAAGAACGTCGTTATGGCGTGGTGCCGGTTTCGGGGTTAGGAGGCTGGCCCACGCAGCCGCCGAGCCGTCGAGGATGATCAATTCGGTGTCGGCCGGGTCAGCGGCGGCGCCGCTGACCCGGCGGTATATCCGGCCACCGTCGATGTCAACGATGATCTCTGCTTCTGCGCACCGAAGGACAAGAGACAAGGTCGTCCAGCGTCCGAGTGTCCGAAATTCTTGGTCAGCGGTGGCGGCGGCGAGCCAGTTGTCTATCCAGCTGTTCGGAAATATCACCGAATCGACGGCTGCGCCGCCGGGGGTGGCAATGCTGCCCATCGGTCAGTGCCTCAGTCCGGCTTCCCGAAGAAGCGGCATAACCTTCTCGTTGAAGTGCTCCAGCTCCTCCGCGTAGTCCAGGAATCCGATCATGGCGCCGTCCATGCCGGCATCGGAGAGTTGCTGGAACTGCTCAACTACCTGCTCGGGCGTCCCTACGAGGTTGATGCCACCCCAGCCGGCGATGAACCGTTCCTTGTGCTTTTCGATCTGTGGAGTCGAGGACTGGCTTTCCATTCCGAGCACGCTCATGACGTTGCGGGCACCCGGCCAGTCTCCCTGGTCGATGATCGCCTGGTGCGCGGCCTTGGCCTCTTCCTCGGTATCGCGGCAGACCACCAATGCCAGTGTCACGACCTGCATCTTGCGGTTGTATTCGTTCAGTGCCCGGGCCTTGATCAGATCCGAATGGGACTTCATACTCTCGTGCGAATCGAGTGCGGTGAGGTTGACGTCGATGTACTTGGCGTTGAAGTCCAATCCAGCCTTCGACGTGCCGGCGTTGATCAGCAGCGGCCGCGGGTTCGACAGCGGCTTCGGGTAGGCCTCGACGGCCTTGGACTGGAAGTGCTTTCCGTTGAAGTCGAACTCGTCGCCCTTGGACCACAGTTCCTCGACGAATTCAATCCATTCACCACCGAATGCGTAGCGGTCATCGTGCTCGAGTTGCTTCTTACCGAACATCTCCATCTCGGGGGTGAACCAGCCCATCACCATGTTGATGCCGTAGCGGCCGCCGGAGATGTGGTCAATGGTGGTGGCCATCTTGGCAGCGGCAATCGGATGCACAGTCGGTACGTGGCAGGTCGTGAAGATGTGGATGTTCTCCGTGGCTTCGGCCAAACCTGCTGCCCAGGTGAATGTTTCGTAGCAGACACCGTTGAAGTTCGTCTCGCCGCCGAATCCTCGCCAACGAGCGACGGGCACGATGGCCTCGAAGCCGATGCGGTCCGCCAGCTGAGCGATCTTCTTCTGCTGATCCCAGGTAATGCGGAAGGAAGTAGGGGCATGGCTCATAACCATCCCGCCGCTGCAGTTGAACGCGAAGAGTCCGAGCTTGAACTTCTGGTCGTTGAGCATCGGCGAGTTGGCGACGTCGACATCTGCAACACCGAAGGTGTCCTGCTGGTGCATAGGCAAAGTCATGAGTGGCTCCGATCGAGGATTGAGAAGCGAACCGACTTGAACGGTGTCGCCATGAACACCCTCACAAGATATCCACGGTATGACCGGCATCACTATCCGAAAAGCAACAGCGCTATCCGATTGAGTTCATGAGTTTCGAAGCGCGTCCCGGACTGTCTCACTGGGCGTTTCGCCGAACTGTTGCTTGTAATAGGCCGAGAACCGTCCAAGATGGACGAAGCCCCACTGGACTGCAACGTCGGTTATTGAGCGCTGGCCCGCCAACACGATGAGCTCGTCGCGCACTCGATCGAGCCGGACCTTCCTCACATACGCCATGGGCGTGAGCCCGACGGTTTGCCGAAAGCCCACCTGCAACGCACGGGCACTGACGCCCGCCACTTCAGTTAGACGCCCGATGGACAGATCGGATTCGGGCTGGGAGTCAATCAGATCAATGACACTCTTGATCCGGTTGCGGTTCGCCGGTTTCGTGGGGGCGCGCAGCTCATCCGAGTACCCGTGAGGAACTGCCAGGAGAAGCTGGGTCATCGCGAACGACTCCAGCTGCCCACGAGCCAACGGGGAATGCGCAAGCCCGCCTGCGCGCGCCAGCTCTGAACGCAGGAAGCTGATCGCGGTCAGCAGGCCCTGACCATCTCCGGTCGTCAGGTCGAAGGACAGATCGAAGTCGATTGGCCCTTCGATTGGATGGTTCAACAGTCCGCCGAGATGGCTTTCGATCGCCACTCGCGGTATCAGGACTGCATATTGCAGTGCGTCTGGACTCCAGCGGACGGTGAAGTCCTCGAATGGGCGAAAGACCACGCCCCGCCGCAGTGCAGCCGTGGTTGCTCGATGACCCTCCTGGGTCACCATGGTTGCGCCGTGCAGTGTGAGATTTAGGTGGTAATGCCGCTGCATTCCTGGAACCAGCAATTCGGCGTCTGCCCCGTAGTTGAGGTGCCCGATCGTGAGCTGGTGCGACTGCAGGAAATGGAACTTGAAGTCCAGCGGCTGCCCATCGCGGGATTTCAACTCGTGCGGGACATACACCGAGGAGATGAGGTCGTGCGCTTCGTCGAAATCTCGCGTTCTGATCATGTCCGGGCGTAGGCGCAGGTCGGACGAACGTGGCGGGTGCCCGGACCCTTGTGGCTTCATGTGCACTCCACTCGGTAGAGCATTTCCTCCGGCGCGCGCCGCCCCGTCGCGCCTCGGCGAACATCGCCGTTGGCCACCTGCATCACTTGGTCACACCTGCTGCTCTCCGTCACGCGCCAGCCATTGGTGGCGGTCGCACGAGTAAACCAGCGTGTGACCCATATCACTATTACAGAAAACAAAGCGACTATCCAAAAACCGAAGCTGCCGCAGAGCGCCGAGGACACCCTGAGCGGTGCCACGCCGCCTCCGACGCCTGGACCGCCTACGTTGGCAAGATCGCCGATCCGGTGGCGCGGGATTCCCAGCCACGTTCGAGGTCCACCATCCACGCAGGGCGCCGGTCATCCGAGACACGGAGCGCCCCTAGGAGCGCGCCCAAACCGTACCGAGCGCCCGCACCGCCGTCGGGCGGTCAGACGATGTCCATCGCATTGAGCAGTGGCACGGCCAGCGTGGCGTCCCCCTCGATCTTGCAGTGCTGCGCCCACGGCTGTCGTGTCGTCCCCCAAGCGACGAACGCGGACGCGTCGGACACTACCCGGACAGCTCCGGAGTCGCCCTCGGTCACGGCCAGACCGCCATCGCCATCTCGCTTGCTGACCGTCCACGTGCTCGTGCCGGCACCGGTGAACTCGAACGTGACCGGTTCAATGACCGTGTCGTCGAGGTCAGAGCCCTGCATCTGCGGCAGGCCCCACATCATCCACTGGACGGCCGCATAGAGGGCCGCGTTGCTAACCTCGCGCAAAACACGATCAGCACGCGCAGGGTCGATCGGGCCATAGGGACGCAAGAGGTCATGACGCAGATGACAGAAGTAGTCGAATACTTGAGCGTTGGCGAGCGCGTGGGTGGGATAGGTGCCCAACTGCCCAAGCGTCACCAGTGTCGACGCGAGCGGTTCTTCCTGCTGCTCGATCAGTTTCGCCTCGAACAGCGGGACGTATGTACAGAACTCGTCGAGGACCTCCGCAACGGAGTTTCCTCGGCGGCGATCGACGCGGACGTCGTGCTGGCGTTCGCGGTTGACTGGGAGCGGTGGAGCGCCGGATGGCTCAGGGATTGGGTCGATTGCCTGATGTGCATTCGCGGCCAAGTGGGCAACTACGTCCCGAACTCTCCATCCCTCGCAGGCCGATTCCATCTCCCATTCTTCAGGCGAGAGCGTGGCGATAATCTGCTCCAGGTCGGCACGCAACCTGCCGAACTCTCGTGCTGCTTGCTTCGTCATGAACTGACCCTCTTTCAACCGTGCGTGATTTTCGCTGCGTGGAGTCCCGCTCGCGAATGTCTTTCCATAGCTCGACGTGATGCGGAACACAACCGCAAGACGTGAGTGACAGGATGCCAAATCTATTTCTGTGCAACAAGTGTCGAACATCCAGACCGCAGTTTTTTGGATAGCGGCTTCGCAACGTGGATACTCTGACGGCACACGAAGCCTTGCCGGCACCATCGATACTGCGACGGGTTTTCAACCGCGCTAGCGATCCGACGATTTACAGTCTCAGCGCGTCCGTCGCCCGACTACCTACACGGCTCGCATCAGTCGTCCCGGACGAGCGCACGTAGGGAGGCGAGCAAGCCGTCGCATGGCAAGAATCGACCTCAACGAGGCGAGCATGCACGACCGGATCGCGGCTTAACGTCGCAATGTCCCGCATGAAGCTCTTGATAAATATGCGCGCATACGGGAAGGACAGGTTCAGCGTATCCGAGGTCGGTTGTGCCGTTATCTCGGCGCCAGCTCATCAACATGCGACGGCCAGGGGCGCTGAGCGAAGGGTTCCAGTCGTGCGTGACGACATCCAACCCCTGCGCAGACCTGCGGCGATGGATCACCAGCCCGGTCGCGGCCAGCGTCAGCCTCGGTCATCGTTGTAGGGAGGGCACCGCCGCGCCGGGCGATCATGATCTCGGCAAGTTGCGGACCGGCTGCCGGTGGTGGTCATTGCAGGGCCGGGCTCACTCGTCGTGGGCGAGCTGGTCGGGGTCGGCAGCCCGCCGGTGACCTGCCGGGGCGCGGAGGTCATTTGCGCTGGCTGTCATTCGGACTTCGTCGCATCAGGGCAGGAAAGTGGCAAGGTACTCGATACTTGACCGCTTCATCTCGAGCAGTATCGCGATGTTGCCGTTTGCGGGGTCGTCGCGGTAGGCCAGGTCGACGCCTTTATCCAGCATGCCGATGAAGAAGGTCGTCATGACCTCGAGTCGGACGTCGGGGGCGTCTGGCCTGACGTCGGTGATTGTGGACGCGAGATGCGCTGCGAGCTCGTTGTCGTGTATTCGGTTGGCCTGAATCATCCGGCCCGAGAACTCGGACGAGAACCAAAGCTGGCGGAACCAGACGAGCTCCCCGAAGAAATCGATATGGGCGTCGATTCCGGCCTCGGCCTTTTTACGCCATCCGGGCCCGGCGAGGTCGAATTCGATCTTGTCGAGCCTTCTGTCGAGATCCTTGAGGCCCTCGACGAGGATCTGTTCCAGCAGCGCCTCGCGGCTGTCGAAGTAGTTGTACAGCCATCCGGTCGATACGCCGACGCGCGCCGCCACCGTTGTCGTCGTCACGGCGGCGGGGCCGCCTTCGATGAGAAGCTCGCATGTGGCGTCAATGAGCCGCTGCATCTTCGCCCGACTGCGCTCTTGCTGTGGTTCTTGACGCGCGCCGACTGGCACCCGAGCAACGGCCTTGCGCATGAGTTCGCTCAGGGCCACCGGTCACCTCCAATATTTCGACCGGCACCGACGGCGTTGGCGGCTTGAGAGGCGCCGTGGCTCAGGTATGACAGAACCAATCTATCGCCTCGCGTGGCGCCGTTGTGTCAAGGGTTAGCGGGGATGTCGCCCCAGTGCAACGGCCGCTTCCGTCGCCGGCTCGTCGAAAGCGATTCGTCTCGGCTACCTGAACATGTCACAGAAGATCTGGCACGAGGGGAATCGGACTCGAGTCCTCCTGACTGCTCCCCCATCTGCCGTCGCAATAGGAGGGACGAAGTGCGACTCAGTTAACTCCTAATATGAAAGCTGATATGGTTTCATATTAGCAGTCCTTCCGGAGGACCCGAAGGCAACGAACGGAGCAAACATGTCGAAGAACATCAAGGTCGTCCCCACCGCCGAATACGACGCAGTGATCGGCGCGGTCCAGAGTTACGTTGACGGTCTGCGCGTCGGCAGTCCGGACGCCGTCGCAGAGGCTTTCAGCGACGACGCCGTCATGTACGGGTTCACGAACGGCGAGGCACTGGCGGGCCCGATCTCCAACCTCTACGACTTCGTCAAAGAGAACGGAGACGCGCCGGAGATCACCACTCGCCTCGACGTCATCGGCATCACCCCGACGACCGCCGTGGTCAAGGTTGACATGGAAAAGGACGCCATCGGCGCCGACTACACCGACTTCCACACCCTCCTCAAGCAGGACGGCCAGTGGAAGGTGATCGCCAAGGTCTACCACCAGTACGACAACTGATCACACAGCCCTTGATTCGTACTGGCACAGGCGCGCCCGCGGCCTTCCAGCCACTGTGTCTCACACGTCCACCGCGACGTCATTGGCTGCTCGCCCTGGGCAACAGCTCCACCGTCATTGGAAGGAAGCCATGAGTTTTCTCAAAGATAAGGTCGTCATCGTCACCGGAGCGTCATCCGGGATCGGCGCAGTGACAGCGAAGGCGCTCGCCGCGCGCGGAGCACGCGTTGTAGGCGCCGCACTGGACGAAGATGGCCTCAAGCGGATCGTCGCAGAAATCGAGGCGGAGGGAGGAACCGCGTCAGCCACCACCGTCGATGTCACCGATCCGCAGTCCGCGAACGACCTGGTCACGTACACCGTCGAAAAGTTCGGGACAGTGGACGTACTCGTCAACAATGCTGGCCTGATGCTCTTCTCGAAGTGGAAGGACCGGGCGCTCGACGACTGGACCCGGATGGTCGATGTGAACATCCGGGGGTACCTCAACACGATCCATGCAGTCCTACCCACGATGCTCGCTAACCGCTCGGGCCACATCCTGAACATGGCGTCGGTTGCCGGCCACTCCGTTGGTGAAGGGGCGGGTGTCTACAGCGCAACCAAGTTCTTCGTAGCAGCGATGACCGAGAGCCTGCGGAAGGAACTGGGGGTGGACGAAGGAATTCGCGCAACCGCGATCAGCCCGGGAGTGATCGACACCGGCTGGCCCTCCAAGGTGACCGATCCTCAGGGTCGAAAGGCTGCGGAAGAGTTGGCGAAGTTGGCAATCCAACCGGAGGCAGTCGCGTCAGCGGTGGTGTATGCCCTCGATCAGCCTGAGAACGTCACGGTCAATGACCTGATCGTTTCCCCAACACGCCAACCCTGGTAACACGGCACATCAAGACCGGCTCGCCGTGCACCACGAAAGGAAAAGCCATGACTGAGGCCTATTGGAGTTCGGCCTACGACGTCGACCCCGCCTCGCTGTGGGCGGTCATTCGAAGGTTCGACGGGTTGCCGGACTGGCATCCAGACTTTCGCGCCAGTCAGATCGTAGAGGGAAGTAGCGAATTCGAAGTTGGTGCCGTACGGATACTGACAACGAACGACGGTGCGGAGTTTCGAGAGCGACTTGCCGGACTCGATGATGCCACACGAACGCTGACCTACGAGATCTTGAATTCTCCACTCCCGCTGGTGAACTACCGATCCCAGATGCAGGTGCTTCCAATCAGTGACACCGCTTCGTCTCTCTTGATCTGGCGTTCGAGCTTCGATCCGACTGATGGCGGACTCCCTTCTGAGGCAGCTAAATCGGTTGCGGAGGGTGCCTACGCACCGGCGCTCGCCGCCCTCCACAAATATTTGGCATGACCTGACTCCAACCCATCGATCACCTGACCAACGCTCAGCCACAATTGTGGCGACATGCCTTCACGATTAATGGCCCCGATTCAGTGAAGATCGGGGCTATTGATTGTGACGCCCGACTTCGGCGGAGGCATGAGCATACGACGGCCCAACTCAAAGCGCGAGAGCCAACATCTCGTGTTGGCCGCATCAGTAGGAGAGCCAGGCCGTACTGGACGATCTCGCACCGTTGTTCGTCGACTGCGTGCTTGTGTCGCCAGATGATGCAGTGGAAGATCCCGTTGCACGGCTCGCGTTGCGCAGCATGGTCACTGCGGACGAACCTGAGGTGTGCAGCGCACTGAACCCTCCTCGATGCGGTTACCCCGGACTTGCTCGGATGCACCCCTCGACTGCAGCCAGTGCTCGTTCACTAATCGATGGCGAGCATCAACAGCCCCTGACGCCCGATCACTCACTGCTGAGGGAAGCCACCGAATCCAGATAGGCCTGCGGCACCGGATGCCAGTTCGGGTTCCAACGACCGGAGCGCTGGTCTTCGCGTAGCTCACGAAGCAGTTCGGCCACATCCTCGCCCCCGTCGAGCAGGGTCCGAAGGATTCCACGAGTTGCGCAGATCGCGGCGGCGCGCGCGAGAGCCGCCTTCGCATCATCGACCCGGCCGGCCGCGGTCAGGCACGAAACTAGTAGCCGGGTGGCCCGCAAAGCCGCGCGGCGGCATCGGGTCATGCTGAGCACATCGTCCCACTGCTGAGCCCGAGCCACCGCCCTCGCGGTGTCGCCCGGTGACTGACGTGCGAGCAGAATGCGGATCGCCGTGTCCTCTTCGAGCTGCGCGATGGCCTGCCCAAGTCCATCCGAAGTATCGGGTGGACAGTCCGGAAGCGGGACGGCGGCACTATCAACGGGCAGGTGCAACAGCAGTCGTTCGTTGTCGATTCGCGCCCTCAACCGACGGAGCGAGAGTGAGTCGGCCGCTCGGGAACCTTCTTGCAAATATTTTGTGGCGGAGGCAATGTCACCACGCACAGCCTTGATGCGCGCTCCCACGACGAAACGGGGGATCATGTAGTCGACCTCACCGCCCTCCGCGCCGAGCTGATAGCTTTCGTCGATCAGCCTCTCGGCATCGTCAATATGTCCTTGCTCGTATTTCAATTCGCCGAGGAGCGCTCCAGCCAGGCGCGCGGCGTGAGAGTGGGGTCCCCCAGCGTTCCGGGCGACTCGGAGGGCGCTGGTGAACTGAAGTTCGGCTTCGTCGATTTCGAGTTGCTCGTATGCAGACAGCCCGGCGAACGCATAGCCGTACATGACGCTGAAGGGCCCGTTAGTGCGCGCGTGGTAAGTGCGTGCCCAGGTCTGCAGTCTAGGAACCGCGTCGTAGTTGAATTGGTGCATCTCAACGAAGGTCTGCACGTTAGCCGCAACCGACACCGCCCAGGGACGCAGATTCTCGGGTTGCGCGAGGGCTTCTTCCACCAGTACGGGCACGCGGTCGATCCTGTCGGCGTGAATATCGAGAACAGCCTCCGCGACGAGCGCTTCGATGCGTACACTTTCGCGCTCAGCCTGCGAGAGGGCACTCCGTTCCAGAGACGGGAGAATTCGCTGCAAGGCCAGCTTGGCTGGCTGGGAGCGTTGCAACAAGATGTTCGCCCAGGCAATGGCGAGTTGCAACGGAGCGCTTTCCGCTACAAGCAATGGCGGGAGTTTCGCAACGAGACCCAACAAGGTCGACATTTGTGAATGTTCGAGCAGATAGGTTTGGTTGCGTTCGACGAGCGTAACGGCGACGTCTTCGTCTCCGCCGCAGAGTGCGTGGTCGACCGCTTCGCTGAGGAGTCGGTGTTCAGCGAACCACAAGGACGCCGCACGGTGAAGCTCAACGATACGGTCACTGTGGTCTCGTTCGAGCCGACGCCGAAGGAACTCTGCAAACAAATGGTGGTAACGAAACCAGTCACCATCATCGTCGATTCGACGAAGGAACAGGTCCCGACGCTCTACGTCCTCGAGACGATCTTGCCCGTCCTGCACCTGAGCTAGCGCGGAGGCCAATGAGCCGCAGATCCGGCCCGTTATGGAAGTGGCGGTGAGGAAGTCAAGAAGTTCCGGCGAGAGGATATCGAGGACATTCTCGGCCAGGAATTCACCGATCGCATGGTGTCGCCCAGACAAGCTTCCGATCATCTGAGTGGGATCGTCGCACTCGCGCAACGACAGTGATGCCAGCTGCAGAGCTGCAACCCATCCGTCCGTTGAGCTGGTCAAGTTCTCTACGTCCCCTTGCCCAAGGCTCAGCCCGCCTAGGTCGACGAGGAAGGTTCGAGACTCGGTGGGGTCGAACCGCAGTGCAGCTGCGTCGATCTCGAGCAGTTCATTGCGCACCTTCATGCGGCTGAGCGGTAGCCCGGAGCGGGTTCTGCTCGTCACAATGACTTGGAGGTGGTGGCAACAGTTGTCAAGAAGGAAATCCATTGCCGCATGGGTTTCCTTGCTGGTCACTCTGTGCCAGTCGTCGATGACCACGCCTACGGGTTCGCCACCTCCGTGGATCTCGTTGATGAGGGTTGAAAGCACGTATCGCTCGGCCTGGTCACCGTGTTCTTCGAGCGTCTGGCCGAGTTCTCTCGCCAGGGTGGGCCGAACCTGTCTGATCGATTCCACCAAGTGCGACAGAAACCAGACGACGTTGTTGTCGTCCGGGTCCACCGAGAGCCACGCGACCACTCCCCCTTCGCCGACGAGGATGTCACGCCACTGGGTGGCGAGAGTGGTCTTTCCGTACCCTGCGGGCGCGTGGATCACGGTGAGATGTTTGCCCTTGCCGGCCGTGAGTACGTCGACAAGACGTCCACGGGCGACCAGCGGTCGATTTGGTGATGGTGGTCGGTACTTCGTCGACGGGGTGGGCGGTGTGATTGCGTTTCCGATGTGACGGTCCACAGCGGCCGTCGCCTCTGCCGGGCCTGGGGTTTGCCGCGTAACCTCCGCGCTCTCGGCGCGGTCGTTCTCCACGGTCCGACGTGCGGGGAGGGCCATGTCGACAACGGTCAGGTTGTTGCGCTTCTCGACTGCCTGCAACTCCTCCCCGAATAGTTCTGCGGTAGAGGGGCGCTCGGTGGGCGTCGCAGCCATAGCATGCTCGATGGCGGCAGACACGTCGGCGGGTAGCCCTGATTTTCGGAGGTCAGGAATGGGTTGAGTACTCACTCGTACGAATTGGGCGACGAGCTTTTCGCCCTCCCGGCGCTCGAACGCAGCGTGCCCCGTGATCGCACAAAACAGGGTGGCGCCCAGACTATAGATATCGGATCGCGGCGTCGCCGGTTGTCCCTTGAGTATCTCGGGTGCGGTGTACGCCGGCGACCCGGTAATGATGCCTGTCTCGGTCTCGAATCCCCCGATGACGTGCGCGATCCCGAAATCGGTCAGCTGCGGCTCGCCGTAGTCGGTCAGCAGGATGTTCGCGGGTTTCATATCACGGTGCAACATGCCCAATGTATGGGCAGTTTCCAGTGCACCGGCCATCTTTACACCGAGTTCAAGCGCGTCGCGCCAGTCCAGCGGAGCTGTTTTCTGGATCCTCGACTCCAGTGAGCCTTGCGGGTGATATTGCATGACGATGTAGGGGCGCCCACCGCGAGTAGTGCCGTAGTGGTGGATGTTCACGATGTTCGGGTGCCCCGACAATCGCCCCATTGCGCGTTGCTCGCGGAGAAATCGCTCGAGATTATCCGGATTGAGCTCGGTTGTGAGCACCTTGACCGCGACAGGCCGGTCGAGGGAGCGCTGTAGACAACGCAGAACGACGCCGAATCCTCCTCGCCCCACAATGGCGGCTTCCTCGAAGCCTTCTGCTTCCAGATCAGCGGCGAGGGTCGCATCGGGGGTTTCTTCCCGAGGCAATTTATGCTCGGACATCACGGGGACCTCGGCCCATGCCGGGCCCACCCGGAAGGACAGGAATCACATGCAGCCACGATTAGTGGAACGTCGAACTCAAGCTTGACAACCATCAGACCACCTCAAGATGTGCCTAATCGATGCTATCGCTGGAGAGGACGACGGGACCCGCACATCCGTCACACTCTGGATGGAGATGCCGCAGCCGGGCAGCGTCAGATCACCGCGCTACTTCGTTCTTGTCCACTCTGCCGGCCACGAAGGTGCCTCCCATCCACTGTGCGCGCGGATCGACGCACAGGTCTGACAACCCCTCCCCACGTCTGCGCGGTCGACGAGGAACGCCAGTACGGGAACCTTCGGCCCTTTAACTCGCCCGAGCAGTATCGGCGGACCGTTGCAGTTGCAGGGTATGCAGTTCACCGATTGCGGATCGGGCAACCGTCTGTTGTTCGGTGATGACGAGTTGGCCGCGGTTGTGACCGAAAAACGTCGCCATCCAGGACAGCACAGTCGTCAACCGACTCTTGAAACCGACGATGTAGGCCAGATGGACGACCAGCCACAGAACCCACGCAATAAGACCGGTGAGCTCGATTGGCCCGATCTTGGCAACTGCCTGGAACCGAGCAATGGTAGCCATACTCCCCTTGTCCGTGTAGACGAACGGGCGTCGTTCAGGCTGGAGCTTTCCCGCTGCGCGTGCCTTAGCATCTGCGACGATCTGCTGGGCTGCATATCGCCCGGTTTGGATCGCTACCTGAGCCACGCCGGGCAACTGATCGAGATTCATCATGTCCCCGACGACGAACACGTTGCGGTACCCCCGCAGAGACAGATCGGGCTGAACATGGATCCGCCCTGCCCGGTCGATCTCGGAATCGGTTTGTGCAGCAAGTTGCGCGCCAAGCGGGCTCGCCGCGACCCCAGCGGACCACACCTTGCAGGTGGCATCGATGCGCCGTTCGGAGCCATCCTTGTCACGCACAATCAGCCCCTCGGCATCGACGGACGTGACTGCCGCACCGAGCTGGACCTGCACTCCCCGCTTACTGAGGGATTTCGCAGCGGCAGTGCCAAGTTTTTCGCCGAAGGGTGGCAGCACTGCAGGGGCAGCGTCGAGCAGGATGACCTGTGCGTCGCGGGAGTCGATATTTCGGTATGTGCCAACCATCGTGTGTCGCGCCAATTCGGCGATTTGACCCGCCATCTCGACACCGGTAGGGCCGGCGCCCACGACCACAAATGTCAGCAAGCGCCGGCGTTCATCTTCGTCGTCTGTCAGCTCGGCGCGGTCGAACGAGCTGAGTATCCGTCCGCGGAGTTCGAGAGCGTCGTCGACGGTTTTCAATCCGGGAGCGTGTTCGGCGAAGTGGTTGTTACCGAAGTAGGACTGCTGGGCGCCGGCAGCCACGATGAGGCTGTCGTATTCCGTTACGGTGGTCTGAGCCGCGTGACGCGAGGTCACGGTCCGTGCGGACAGATCGATCGTTTCGACGTCACCGAGCACGACGGTCGTGTTCTGCTGGTTCTTCAAGATCATCCGCGTCGGAGCGGCGATTTCGCCCTCGGACAGAATCCCTGTCGCCACCTGATACAACAATGGCTGAAACAAGTGATGGGTTGTGCGGGCGATCAGCGTCACCTCGACGTCGGCTCGACGCAACGCCTTCGCGCTGAACAGGCCGCCGAAGCCCGAACCGATCACTACAACACGATGGCGCGAGGGTGTCATGTTTCGTCTCCCTATGGGGTTGTTCGTAAGGACCCGGTGGTCGCGCTGACGAGGAGCGTTGGTCCGCCGGGTCGGGTAACTCGGAATCCGCGAGCCTTGAGCCCGGCCCGCATTAGGATAAGCACGGCATTTTTACTCACACAACATCGGAATGAGGGGCCAACACCTCGGTTGATCCCTACCAGACATCCAACCCGGCACGCTTCTCGACAGTTTTCGGCCACTTTACCAGCCGTTATACCGATCCACAGCCCGCACCGAACCGCGCCTCCGGCCCCGGTCCATAAGTGACGGCTTTTTTAGTCACCCCCCCTCTCGCATCGTCAACATCCGCGCTGACAAAAAGCCGAAATGCGGCGGCCGTCTCGCGGGGCGCAAGCGCAAGCGCCACGTCGCGATTTCTGCCTTGTAGGTGTTGATTTTCGTAGTGGGCCCACCCACGCCTGGCCACTGAGTTCACCGCGGTCACCGGCAATCTGTCGGATAAAGAGCCTTGCGTGTCATAAAGTGCCGTGCTTATCCTAGTAGGCGATCAGGCACGAAGGTTCGTTCAGGACTGCTCCGCGCCACCGCGTGTAGTCGTGTCGGACGCCCACCAGCTGCATCAGGCTGAAAATCGCGACCAGTGAAGGACGGAAGTATGACGACGCCGCAGGAATACATCGACGACATGGCCGAGAAGCGGGGCTACGTCCTCGATTACCACAAAGTGATGGCCAAGCATGACTTTCCGGTCCTGCAGGCCGCGAACGGTATGGTCGGTGCCGCCTACCTGAACCAGCGCACGCTCAACCGGAAGACGAAGGAACTCATCTTCATTGTCAGCCTCACCGTGATGCGGGCATCAAAGGGCCATATCCAGTCGCACATCCGGGTTGCATTGGACCTCGGATTGACCTCCGAAGAGATCCTCGAGGCGATCGAGATCGCACTCCCGGAGGCAGGAATCGTCGCCTTCCAAGCGGGCCTCGAGGCGTGGCGAGAGGTCGTCGGCGCGGATGGCCTCGAGCCCCGCGTGCTGGTTCACGAGGGTGGTTCGGGAAGCGCCGACAGCTAACCACCTCACCGGCACAGTCGCAGCCGAACGTTGACGCCGTCTTTGCGGTGTCGCCCGAATGGGCGGACACCGCAAAGACGGCGTTTGCATATCTGGACCGCCTCGACAACTACTGAGCGAGCTGTCCTCGCAAAGGGGCGTTGCCACGAAGGACGTTCCTTCACGTCTCCCCTCATCGCGGGGCGGATGTTGAAGTTAGTGGTTGCCCCGTAGGCATCATCGGTGCCCCGCGGTACCCGAAGGGTGCCATCTGTAGCAGGAAAGCCCTCCCGCGAAGCACCCACTCATCGCACACCGTACTCGAGCGAGGATCCTGCGGGTCTATCGTCGGCGCGGTCCGTTTCCTGCGCCCGCTGGGCCTCTCGCGCCCATGAGTGTCTATACCGCAGCGCGTGCCGATTTCCCCACGCGGTGACGCCGTCGGCCCAAATATCCGGCCTTTTTAACTGCCGGGTCCGGCATCGCTGCAAGCGGTAGCAAACTGTGAAACTACAGGCCACGAACGACGGAAGAACCTAGATATTCCCAGTTCAAAGGCTATTCTTGCTGATGACGAACCGTCCGGTTCACGTCGTTCCATGGTTTCGGTCGAACCCGTTGACAGTGACCCTGGCAGCGGGACGGTGCGATCCTGCCTTGATTCCAAGAAAGTGCCGTGCTTATCATGGACGAAACCCGGGTGCGGTCCATCACACGCCGTGGTCGCTCTTCCCGCCTCAACCCATTGGAGTGAACGATGTTGCATGACGACAAGGTCGAATCCGCCACACTGTTCGTCGGCCTCGGCAAGATGGGCGAACCGATGGTGCGCCGGTACGCGCCGACTCGCTCGACCCTTGTGTATGACGCATCGGATGCGACCGCTTCTCGGATCGCCGCAGATCTCGGGGTGACCCAGCTGTCGAACCTCGATGAGCTACCGGACGGGGTAGATACCGTGATCTTGATGCTTCCCAACAGCACAATCGTCGAATCCGTACTACTCGGAGCCAATTCCACCGAGGGCATCCTGGCTAAATTGCCGTCGGGCGCGCTGGTGATCGACATGGGCTCGTCCCGGCCGGCCAGCACCCGGATGCTCGCCGAACGCGCCCAGGAGCGCGGGATCGATCTGGTCGACGCTCCAGTCTCCGGTGGTGTCGCGAAAGCCGCGGCCGGAACACTATCGATCATGCTCGGCGGCTCTGCCACCGGCATAGCGCGGGCCAAGGCCCACGTATCGCCGCTGGGCGCACACTTTCTCGAATTGGGGCCCGCCGGCACGGGACACGCCGCGAAGGCCTTGAATAACTGGCTCTCGGCTGCGAATCTGTCGGCGGCGGCCGAGATTCTCAGTATCGCGGTTCAGAACGGAATCGTCCCCGAGGCAATGATCGACACCCTCAATGCCTCCACGGGGCGCAGCCAGGCGACCGAGGTGAAGTATCCGAACCACATCTTGTCCGGATCTTTCGACTCGGGCTTCGACTTCGACCTGATGCTCAAGGATCTGCGGATCGGCAGCGACCTAGCGGGTGAGCAGGCAACGTTCTCGCCAATCCTCGAGGCGGTTCTCGGCTCCGTCGAGGACGCTCGTGCCTGGTTCGGGCGCAACGACCTCGACCACACCGAGATGGCTCGGTTCTACGAAGAGAAGAACGCTGTCACGTTCCGCCAGGCGGCATCTGAAGCGGCGTCCTGAGACCCAACGACCGCCGGGGATCGCTGATACGGCCCTCGCTGTCGGACTCAGCCAATGCCTGCTCAGCACCTACTTGCGCATCAAACTCCTCGAAGGAACAGAACATGTCAGTTCAGCAGGGCACGCACTCGACATACGGCGAGTTGTCGCGATCTGCCCGTGTCAAGACGGCCGCAGCAGTGGGCATCGGCAACTTCATGGAGTGGTTCGACTTCGCGGTCTACGGCTTCTTCGCCACCGTCATCGGGCGGTTGTTCTTCCCGGAATCGTCCGCACTGGTGTCGCTGCTGGCCTCGCTGTCGGTGTTCGCGGTCGGTTTCCTCATGCGCCCACTCGGCGGGTTGATCCTGGGACCGATCGGCGATAAGCACGGCCGCAAAACGGCACTGGTGCTCTCGGTGCTGCTGATGGGCGGCGCAACCACCGTGATGGGCATCTTGCCCACCTATGGCGCCGTCGGTGTCCTCGCCCCGATCCTGCTGCTGATCCTGCGGTGCATCCAGGGTGTAGCCGCCGGCGGGGAGTGGAGCGGGTCGGCCGCCTATCTGCTCGAGAGTGCGCCCGACAACCGGCGCGGCCTCTACGCCAGTCTCATCTCCGGCACGGCGGCGTTGGCATTCGTGGTCGGCAGCCTCTTTGCGCTGTGGCTCAACACGGTGCTCGATTCCGCCCAGCTCGACGCATGGGGCTGGCGGATTCCGTTCCTTCTCGCTGCACCAATGTCGTTAGTGGGCTTGTTCATCCGCATGCGGTTGGGTGACACTCCGGTCTTCGAGGCCCTCAAGGCCGAGCGGGATGTTGCGACTGCACCGTTGAAGGCAGCAGGGTCGAAGAACCTCAAGCCAATTCTGATCACCTTCGCGCTGTCGGCGGTCAGCGGACTGGGGATCTATTTCCTGGCCACCTACATCAACAACTATCTGACGGTCACCGCGGGACTGTCCCGCACGAGCGCATTGTTGCTCAGCGTCATCGGCTTGGCGCTGTACATGTTGATGTGCCCGGTCGCCGGCGCGCTGTCGGATCAATTCGGCCGTCGCATCGTCAACCTCACCGGGACGGTCGGTTTCGTGGCCCTGACTATCCCGGTGTTTATGCTGCTCGCAACCGGATCGGGCGTTCTGGTGGTCATCGGGCTCGTACTGTTCGGGCTGTGCCAGGCACTGTGCAGCGTGACCAATGTGGCTCTGCTGGTGGAGCTGTTCCCGGCGTCGACGCGATCCAGTGGCAGCGCGCTGGGGTACAACCTCGGCCTCGCCTTGATCGCCGGCCCCGGTCCGCTTGTGGCCGCTGCCCTGGTCGCCTCATCCGGGAACCCCGTCTCACCCGCGTGGTACGTCGTGGCCGTCTGCATACCTGCGGCTCTAGTCATTGCCAAGTGGATGCCAGAGACTTACAGAACGAATCTTGCGGAGGACTGAGTGATGCAACACGGCTCAACATTGACAGCATCCGACCGTGACGACGAATACACGGTGTGGGTCGTCAAGTACGGCACCAGAGACACCACGCGCCGCGAACTCTTCCTGAACTACGACCTCTACGGCGAGCCCGACGCTCCTGCACGCATGGACTACTTCCTCTGGGTGGCCCGTAATCGCCACCGGACGGTGGTCGTTGATACCGGGTTCTCCGCGAAGTCCGGTGCGGCAAGAGGCCGCACCATGCTGATGCATCCGGCACAGGCCCTTACGGCGATCGGCGTGGACCTGGCCGCGGTCGAGACGGTCATCCTCACCCACGCGCACTACGACCACATCGGAAACATCGACCTGTTCCCGAACAGCAGACTACTCATGTCCGAACGTGAGCTGGCGTTCTGGAACGGACCACTGGCCAGCCGGCGCCAATTCGCGGCGTTCACCGAGGCACCCGAGATCGAAAGCCTCATCCTCGCGGAAAAGCACGGGCACCTCGAGTTGTTCTCCCGCTCGATCAGTCCCGCCCCCGGGATCGATGTACTCGAAGTCGGCGGTCACACCCCGGGGATGAGTGTGGTCACTGTCCGCACGAATCAGGGATCGGTGCTGTTGGCCTCGGATTCGATGCATTTGTACGAACAGTTCGAGCGGGAAATGCCGTTTACAGGCATCACCGACCTCGCTGGCATGTACGAAGGGTATGCGACCATCCGTGGCCTGCTCGAAGGCGGGATAATACACCTTGTCGCAGGACATGATCCGAGCACCTTGGAGCGCTTCACCCCGAGCCCGATCCTCCCTGGTCTCGCCGCGAGGATCGGAACGACCACCGCCGACGCCTAACCCCCTTCCACTACGCTCGGCCAGATATTCGCCGCCGGCACACCCCGCGCGTCCGATCAGCCTGGCCACTCATGACATTGCCCGCATCACAATTTCGGAAAGGGGCGCCTGATGGCCACCCCCACCCCTACCTGCGAGACATTCCCTGCCGTGTGGGTCGAACACTGGCTCTCCGACGTTTCCTCGAATCCGGAGATACAGGTCATCGGTCGGTGGACGCGACTCCATGTCGTGCTCGAGTGCGGTGTCGAAGAGGTCACGCTCGAATTCGACTGCGGCAGCTTCCGACGCGTCCCGGCGGGACTGACCACCACCACCGATCGGGTCGTCTTCTCCGGAGCAAAGCGCGCATGGGCGAGCATGCTGGTACCCGATCCCGCGCCGCGCTGCAACGACGTCCTGGCGCTGGACCGGCACCACCCGGAGTTCGAGATCGCCGAGGGACGAGCAACTTTGATCAAGCACCTGCGCATACTGCTGGCATTGTTCCGGATCGCCGCTCAGTCGGAAGGACGACCCTCATGACCTCAACCGAGCATCCCCCGCACATCGAAGAGGTCGTGGGACGGTATCTGAACCTGATCATCGCCGGAGAACGCCAACGCGTGTACTTCGAGGAGAGCGGCGACGGGATTCCATTGCTGTGCCTTCACACCGCCGGCGCCGACTCCCGCCAATACCGGCACCTGCTCACCGACCCTGAGGTGACCGCGCGCCATCAGGTGATCGCGTTCGACCTCCCCTGGCACGGGCGCTCACTCCCACCCGAGAAATGGTGGGAACGCGAGTACCTGCTTACCACCGAACTTTACGTCGAGACCGTCGAAGCTGTCAGCGCGGCTCTCGGCTTGGTCCGTCCGATCGTGCTGGGCTGCTCGATGGCCGGTTCGGTCGTACTCGAACTCGCCCGCCGGCGTCCGGAGCTGTGGGGCGGGGTGATCGGGTTGTCGGGTGCGGCGAAGATCGAGGGCCGATTCCAGGATTGGCCGCTCTCCCCAGACATCAACGCCCAACAGGTCGTCCCGAGCTGGACCTCCAGCTTGATCGCACCATCGAGTCCAGAACCGTCACGCCGTGAGATCTGGTGGATCTACAGCCAGGGTGGGCCCGGCATCTATCGTGGCGACACCTACTTCTACAGCCAGGATCTCGACCTGCGCGGCCGCGAGTCGGAGATCGACACCGCCACATGCCCGGTACATCTGCTCACCGGCGAATACGACCACGCGTGCACCCCGGAGATGACCGAGGATACGATCGCCGCCATCCCCGGCGCGACCGGTGGCCGGATGAACGACATCGGCCACTTCCCTATGGCCGAGAACTATCCGAAGTTCCGCCAGCACCTGCTCCCGGCGTTGGAGAACCTGCGCCGTCACCGAGACCGGAGGACAGCATGACCTTTTCCGTAGCAGCCCGATACACCGTCCGCGAGGGCGAGACCGAACAGGTCCTCGCCCACCTGGCCCGGGTACGCGAGGAGACCTTGAAAGAACCCGGGTGCCTCTCCTACGAGCCGCACCGCTCCAGCGACGACGACAACGTCGTGTTCATCATCGAATCCTACGCGGACGCCAGCGATTTCGACCATCACCTCTCCACCCCACATTTCAAGAACGACGTGGTGGGGAAGGTGATTCCACTGCTGACGGAGCGGTTGGTGACCAAGGGGTCGCCCGCTCGGTAGCCACCGACCACGGTGGCGCCTGCCCCACCCCCGGCTGGTGCCACCATAACCTCGGGGCCGGCGATCATGGCACCGGTGGAGTGCCGCCTTTCGTCTGCGTGCGGCACGAGGGCACGGCCCGCACTACACGTGCGGGCCGTGCTGTCTCGTGTCCGCATCCAGATACCCACAGACACCCTGTTCTGGTTCCCGCAGAGAACTATTCACCGCCGACTGCGAGCCGCAAGATGCCAGTGTTCGTGCCGATCGGCCCGCGACGACGGCGGTGTATTACGCCGAGACGCACAGCCGGAAAAGTACGCACACTTTGTGAAAACATCCGATTGTTTGGGAGTGATGCTGATAGTATTGCCTAAAGTGCCGGTGATTGCCGGAGGAATGCGGGGAGGACCGAGTCGATGAGCGTAACTGCCACAGCGGGTAATGAGGCAATTCCGGGGTATCGCCGACTGGCGTTGATCCTCGCAGAGGAGATTGCTTCCGGTCAGTATGGCGAGAACACCCCACTGCCGACGGACACCGAGTTGATGGCCAGATACGGCCTGGGCCGGCAGACCGTGCGCCGGGCGTTCCAAGAGCTGGTCGCGGACGGTCTGGTCTACCGGGTCCGCGGTCGGGGAACGTTCCCCACTGGGCGGCCGAAGTCTGGCCGGACGGTGCGATCGACCGGTTCGATCGAGGCCCTGGAAGAATGGTCGGGAACGGACATGGAGGTCATCTCCCCGCTCGAGCTCCGCCGCGATCTCGATTTCGCCCAACGGCTCGAGCTCGATGGCCCGGTGGTGGCCCGGTTGACCGTCCGCCGGTGGGTTGACGACGAGCCGTTCGCCGTCACCGACATCATCTTGCCGCCGGACATCGGCGGACAACTGGTTTCGGAGGACAAGATCCCAGCCGGACGCGCGCCGGGGACCATCCTGGCCTCGGTCGGTGCCATGGCCGGTCCTGTAGCCAGCGCCGAAGAGCGGGTGACCGCGATCGTGGTGCCGGAGGAGACGGCCACGGTGTTGCATACCGCCTCGGGTAGACCCGCCCTGCGGGTCGAGCGGATCTACCGCAACGGTGATGGGAGGCCACTCGAGATCTCCTCGACGGTGCATGCGTCCGAACGGTACGAGCACCGTTTGTCGATCCATCGTGCAGGCCAGCACAGCTCCTAGTCGGATGCAGACGTGTCGGCGGTCGGATCCGCGTCCAACGACACGTCGCTCAGCTTTTCGAGGTAGCGCACCACCTCGGTGTGATCGGCGGTCGACCCCAGTTCCTCGACTGCATCGCCCCACAGCCGGCCCAGTGTGTCACCGAGGACGGTGGGCACGCCCTGCTGATGGGCGAGGTCGAGGGCGATGCCGATGTCCTTGCGCATCAGTCGCGCCCCGAAACCGGACCCGTACGTGCGCGAGAGAATGAACTGCTCGTATTTGGTCTCGGTCGCTTGGTTTCGGCCGCTGCTGGCGTTGATCACCGACAGTAGCGTCGAGGGATCGATCCCGAACTTGCGGCCCACTAGGAGCACCTCAGCGGCCGCGACCAAACCGGTGGCGGAGAGCAGGTTGTTCAGCGCCTTGGCGGCATGGCCGGACCCGACCGGGCCGACGTGGATGATCTGGCGTCCCGTGGTCTCGAGTAACGGCAGCACCGTGTTGATCGAGGTTTCGTTACCACCGAGCATCACCGCGAGGTCAGCCTTCAGGGCTCGGGTCACCCCGCCGCTGACGGGGGCGTCGACGACATCGATCCCACGTTGGGCTGCTGCGGTGGCCAGGTACCGCGTCCGGGCGGGGATGCTGGAGCCCATATCTACGATGACGCCGCCAGCCCCGAGATGGGCGAGCAATCCGTCGTCGGACAGGACGACCTGGTCGACGATGTCGCTGTTGGGCAGGACGAGCACGACGACGTCGCAGTCAGCGAATTCGGCCATTCCACCGGCTCCGACCGCGGTGCGATGGCTGTCGACGAAACGTTCCTGGGCCACCGAGTCGGCGTCCCGCACGACCAGCGGCTGGCCGGCACCGAGGAAGTTCTGTGCGATCGGCGCCCCCATAGCGCCGAGTCCGATCAGCCCAACTTTGCGGTTCGGTAGCGGCATTTGCCGTGGTTCGGCTATGACGGCTCCACTGTCGGTGCTCATTCGTCGCCCTTCGACGTAAGCGGTCCGAGTTCGGCCGTCAGCGTTTCCTGCACTACCCGCATCGCGGCTAGTCCAGCCGGGGCTCCGGCGTAAGCGGTGGCGTGGATGACCGCCTCGACAATTTCCTCACGCGAGAGGCCGTTGTGCAGGGCACCGCGCACGTGCACCGACAGCTCATGGTGCTGGCTCAGGGCCACCAGCATGCCCAGGTTGATCAGGGACCGGCTGCGACGATCCAGACCCGGGCGGGTCCACACCGAACCCCACACGAACTCGCTGACGTACTTTTGCAGCGCCTCACCGTCGGTGCCCGCGTTCCGCGACAACGCCGCGTCGACGTAGTCGTCACCGAGCACCTCCTTGCGAACAACGAGTCCCGCGTCGAAGACGGCACGGTGAGCTGCGTCGATCGACGCCGAGTCCGTCAGTGCTTCTGTCATCGGTAGATCCCTTCGCATTACAGGTCCGCACAGGCGCCGAACCCAGTTGCCCGCACGCTGCGTACGCCTTCCTTCCACAACGGCGTGGCGTAGCGCGCATAAACGGTCGGCTATTTCGTTTGCACTGACGATACATGCGGCTTTTTGTCGCTGTCAACGGGCGCCCGCAACCGAGAAGAATGCATCAAGCAGCCGTGTGTTACTTCTGCCGCCGTGCAGGGATCCTGACATCTGACGTCCCGATCGGGTTGCGGCGAAGCGCTAACCGGGCAGGGTCGCGCTCGCCGCAGTCAGCCGCCGCACGCTATCCACGCCGATGTGGGCACATTGCTGGCCGCCGGCAACTTGCAGCTCGAGAAACCCAGCACCTGTCACCCTCAGGAACAGCGCCGTGCCATCCGTCACGACTCCTTCCACGCCGATCCCGAGTAGGCGCGCGACGACATAGGCGGCACTGATGCTGTTAACGTCGCGGACAATGCCGAGCGACAGCAGCAGGGATCTGGTCTCGGAGATAGCCTCCTGTTCCCCCGCCCGCAAGATGACCCGGACGGACCGCGCCACTCCTTGGGCGGCGACCGTCACCGCTAGGTTGCCCAGTTCATCGGATCCCACCGCAGCGATGGCTCGGGCACGGTGGACGCCGCCAGAGCGGACGTTGTTCGACCGCCAGAGTGATCGCGGCGGGTCCATCGCCGCGCATTTGCGCGGTCGAGACGACGCTTCGGCGCGCTCGGTCGGCTAACCAGTCGCCGTTGACACACGGACCAGCCAGTGACGGAGCCGCGAGGTCGGCTGGCGATACCGCCTCGCAGTGCGGGAGAAGCCGCGTGAGTTGGCCGGCGATATCGTTGATATGTGCCTCCACCAACGCATATCGCAGCGCCATGACGTCGTCGTGGACGAGCACCGCAATTCCGGCGGTGCGGTCGGTGCAGGCGGTACGCAACATGTTGTCGTCGGGGCGATCCAGGTGATGAACCGCGTGGCCCTGCTCGGTCAGAGTGGCGCAGGTCTGGCGGGCCACACCTGAGTCTCCGATGACGACAAACGACAACGACTGCACAGGCCTCTCCTTGTGACGTGATTGCTGCCGAACGCCGATTTCACCGGTCGTGCGTGGGCTCAGACGAGGCCGAACTGATGGGCAAGCTGAATTACGCGGTGGGCGCGCGACAGACGCGGCAAGTCACTGCCCTTCGTGGCGTGGGCACCGTCCGGTCCCAGCTGCGCGATCAGCGCGTGAGCATCGGCGATGTCGCCTGGCCCCGGACTGAGGGTGCTGTTGATTGTGTCGGCGTGTGAAGCGTCCAAGCACAGGCGCCCACTCATTCCGAGGGAGAGCGCGTACGCCGTTTCCTGCTCGACGATCAACTGGTCGTCGACCACGGTGGGCCCGTCGATCGGTCCGGGCAGCTCAGCTGCCCGGCTGACCACGACGAGGCGCGCCCGCGCGTAGGCGAGCGCGTCGGCACCGGCACCGGCCCCCAGGTCCATGCGGAAGTCACCACTGCCGAAGGCAAGTCGGCAGACTCGGGGATGCTCGGCGATCTCGCGCGCGGCTTCGAGCGCGGTGGCCGTCTCGATGAAGGCAATCAGCGGTACCGACTGTGGCAGCCTGCGTGCAACGGCGTCGATGTCGGTCGGCGAATCGGTCTTGGCGACCATGACGCCGGCCAGATTGGAGAGACCGGCAAGCGCGTGGACGTCGTTCGCCCAGTACGGCGATCGGGTGTCGTTGATCCGCACCCAGGCCCGCTGGCCCTCCAGGGCGGCCACCACCGCGGCCCGCGCCGCATCTTTTTGCTGTGGTGCCACTCCATCCTCGAGATCGAAGATCATCGCGTCCGGACGAGGATCGAAAGAGCTGTTCGAGGATAGGGCGGCGGCACCAGAAACGAGCCACCACGACCGCGCCAGAGTTGGTGACAGGTGGCTCTGCGCGCCGGTCACCAGCTTGATTGGGGATTCACTGTGCATGTCGGAGTTGTCCTTCGGTGATCCATCGCGGACGGTCCGCGGGTGAGGCTGGGCTTACGTGCCAGGCAATCGGGAGCTGAACCCAGACCCGTGCCTCGCACTCGGGAATCGAGTGCAGGATCCAGCGCCGATCCGGCGATACACCCCACACAGATTGCCGATCCGGGAATCCGTGCGCCGCAGGAACCTGTCGATCTGGCTCCTGCAGTCCGGCGTCACGTCGAGCAGTGGCGGCCACGACGGCGCGGGCACAAACGTCCGATCCGTGATCAGAACGGTGGCGTTCATTGCGATACATACCTGCTCGAGCCACCGTGATTCGAGTTCGTTGGCGGGCACCGCAATCGCGCATCCGATTAGGGCAGCGGCATCCAGCACCACCGTCCTATGCTCCATCCACGCGAGGACGGTATCGCCTGGCCCAACACCACGCGAGAGAGCTGATCGTCACATCTCTCAGTGACTCAGGCCTCAAGCTACTCATGTGCCACCTCCACGGAACTCGTGTCGAGCTACAGAAGCCGTGACAACGCTCGACGAATCATTCTGTAAACCGAGCCTTGTCAAGGCAGGCATCGGGGTCGGACGGTCACTTGAAGGCGATGTACTTGGGTTCGAGGTACTCCTCGATGCCCTCGCTTCCGCTTTCCCGGCCGACACCGGATTCCTTGACGCCGCCGAACGGGGCTGCGACGTCGGAGATGATGCCGCGGTTGACCCCGACCATGCCGGCTTCGAGCGCGTTCGACACTCGCAGGGCGCGATCGAGGCCCTCGGTGTAGATGTAGGCGGCCAGCCCGTATTCGGTGTCGTTAGCCGCTGCGATACCTTCGTGCTCGCCGTCGAATCCGATGATTGCGGCGACCGGCCCGAATACTTCTTCTTTGAGGATTCGTGCCTTCGGAGGCACCGCGGTCAGCACCGTCGGTTCGTAGAAGTAGCCGTCGCCGTTACCGGGGCCCCCGCCGGTTGCGACCGTCGCGCCCTTGCCCACCGCGTCGTCGACCAACTCTGCAACGCTCGCGCGTTGCTTCTCGCTCACCAGTGGGCCGACGTCTGTGCCGTCGATATCGCCGGGTCCGACTTTCAGTGCCCGCATCCGGGCGGTGAGCTTTTCGCTGAACTCGGCGAGCACTTTGTTGTCGACGTGGATGCGGTTGGCCGCGGTGCACGCCTCGCCGCCGTTGCGCATCTTCGCAGCCAATGCTCCTTCGACCGCGGCGTCGATATCGGCGTCGTCGAAGACGACGAACGGGGCGTTTCCGCCCAGTTCCATCGAGGTCCGAAGCACTCGCTCGGCGGCTTGGCGCAACAGCACCTTCCCGACTCCGGTGGATCCGGTGAAAGTCACCTTGCGTAGCCGGTGGTCCTCGAACATCGGCGCCGTCAGCGCCGATGAGTTCGATGTCGGCAGCACCGACAGGACCCCTTCGGGCAGGCCCGCATCCCGGAAAACTTCCGCCAGCAAGAGCATGGTGAGCGGGGTTTCCGCAGCAGGCTTGACCACGATGGTGCAGCCCGCGGCGAAGGCCGGCGCGATCTTGCGGGTGCCCATCGCCAACGGGAAGTTCCACGGGGTGATTGCGAGCGTCGGGCCAACTGGTTCCTTGGTTACCAGAATGCGTCCGTTCCCGGACGGAGACTGGGTGTAGCGGCCGTTGATTCGGACAGCTTCTTCTGCGAACCAGCGCAGGAACTCGCCACCGTAGGTGACTTCCCCGTAGCTCTCTGCGAGAGGTTTGCCCATCTCCAGAGTCATCAACAAAGCAAATTCGTCACGGCGCTGGTTGAGCAGATCCCATGCGCGACGCAGAATATCGGAACGATCCCGCGGTGAGGTGGCCGCCCAATTCTGCTGTGCGAATGCTGCCGCATCGAGAGCGCGAGCACCGTCATCGGGCTGAGCATCGGCGATCTCCACCAACACCTGGCCCGAAGCCGGGTTGTGGACTGCGAAGGTCTGACCTCCCGAAGCCGGTACCTGGTTGCCACCGATCCACAGATCAGTCGGGAGCGACGCCAGCAGCATCTTCGTTTCGATCATCGGAATTCTCCTCAATTGGGGCGCCTAGTCAATCAGCCGAAAGCTAATGAGCTGCCGTACCGGCCTGGGCCGGATTGCCGGCCGAAACGGGTATGCCTGTTCGTGCATCGACGCCCGGCTCCGAAAGCAGCCGCTGTCTGGCCGTTCACTGACCGAACAAGGATAAGCACGGCACTTTGGTGAGCGCAAGTGGGTCACGGGTGGCGATCGAGCCGGAATCATCAACGAAGCCAGGGGTAGTAGCACCCGGCGGCGCCTCCTCGCCAACCCAATAATGGCTAGATTATGCAGTCTAACTTTGTCTTTAGCGAGCACTCGCGATTCAAACAGCCGCGACGAGGGCGGCGAAGGACGCGCCGCGATTCGACACTTGCGGCCGCTCCAAAATAGTCGTACTTTATCTCTCTACGAGAGAATTTAGATCCAGCGCCGGCGCCGTCACCGCGCAACCGGATTCCATGGGCCCCTCGGCACCGACATTTCGAGATGTCCGCGTCAAGCGCCGATCGTTGCTCAGTGTAGGGTCGCGACGGCCTTTTCCATGGCTGCAGCCGCCGTCCGAAGCTCGGTCTCGGAGGCGGCGAACGACGCGCGCAAGTACCCCGGCGCACCGAAGGCGGTGCCGGCAATGGTCGCGACCGATGCGTGGTCCAGCAGGAACAACACCACGTCCTGGTCACTCGACAGGGTGCGCCCCTCAGGGGTGTGCTTCCCGATCAAGCCCGAACACCCGACGAACAAGTAGAACGCTCCGTGCGGCATCACGGGTTCGAGGCCGTCGATCTCGCTGATCAGTTGATAAATCACATCTCGCCGCTCTCGGTAGCTTGCGAGAGAGACGGCGACAAAACTCTGATCTCCGGTTAGCGCCTCCACCGCCGCCGCCTGGCTCACTGATGAAGGACACGAGGAGCTTTGGGACTGGAGTTTGTTGATCGCAGCGATCAATTCCGCGTTGCCGGCACCGTATCCCAGCCGCCAGCCGGTCATCGCGTACGCCTTCGATACCCCGTTGACGGTGAAGACCTGATCGCGAAGGTGCGGGGCAACTGTGAGAAGCCTTGGCGCGACCTCTTCGTCGAAGACGATGGTGTCGTAGATTTCGTCCCACAGGACGCTTACGTGTGGGTGGCGCTCGAGTACGGCGGCAAGAGCAAGTAGTTGGTCTCGGGTGTAAATCGCACCGGTCGGATTAGCGGGGGTGTTGAGGATGACCCACTTCGTTGCCGGGGTCAGCGCCGCTTCCAGCCGGTCTGCCGTGAGGAGGAAGCCGTCTGATTCCGGGCAGTCCACGACCACGGAAGTACCGCCATGGACGGCGATCATGTCTGGGTAGGAGACCCAGTACGGGGCCGGCACGATCACCTCGACACCCTCTTCGACTGTGGCCATTAGCGCCATGAAGATCACCTGCTTCGCTCCGCCACCCACAGTGATCTCGTTGGCGCTGTACTGCAGGCCGGTCCGAGCCCACATGCGCTTGCAGATCGCGTCACGCAGGGCAGGGATACCGTTGACTGGTGTGTACCTGGTGAGGCCGGAGTCGATCGCCGCCACCGCTGCCGCCTTGATCGTGGTCGGTGTGTCGAAATCCGGTTCCCCTGCCGTCAAATCCCAGATTTGGCGCCCAGCGGCCCGAAGATCTCGGACACGCTGTGCCGCTGCGACACTCGGTGATTCACGCAGGCTCTCCATCCGGGCGGATGGGACAAAATTCGCCATGATCTCTCCTGGTCGGGCAGATGGGGTCGGCGGATCTCGGGCCCGCTCATTTCCCTCTGTAGGCCGCGGTGCGGCCCGCGTGGAGACCAGCGCTCGGACCACCCGCGCCGGCGATACCGCCGGAGTTGAGTCCGGGCGGCCGGCCCGTTATTGCAGGCCGCCGGGATGCTCGCTCGTACGCGTGTTCCGATGAAGGATTCCACAAGGCCACATTGGCGTCGGAATCCGTGTGGACCGTAGTCCCCGGGGAAGAACGCACCCGGGGACTACGGGGACCCTAGGTCACCGACGGCTCAACGACTCGTTGAGGGTGATCCGACGCGTCAGACGCTTTTCCCCGAGGCGCCATCCACACGAAGATGAATGTCACCGCGGCGGCCGCCACGACATACAGTGCAACGGCGCTACTCGTGTGGAACCGCTCGTACAGCAGCGTTGCCAGCAGCGGCACGGGCGCCGAGGTTATGATTCCGCCGAGCTGGTAGGACAGCGCTGAACCACTGAAACGCACTGGGGCCGGGAAGAGTTCGGCGATAAAGCTGCTCACTGCGCCGTAGGCGGTTGCGTGGACGATCGGCAGGGCGATGAATACCGACAACATCACGCCCCACACGGTCCCGGTGTTGAACAACGCGAAGATCGGAAATGCCGTGATGGCCACAACCACACTGCCACCGAGGAGGATCGTCCGGCCGCTGTAACGGTCCGCGAAAGTCGCGATGTACGGCATGCTCACGACCTGGACAGAGGCGGCAATAATGAGACTGACGAAGATCAGACTGCGATCGATGCCGACCTTCGGTCCGTAACTCAGCAGGAAGACGGTCGCGAGGTAGAACACGATGTTCGGTGCCGCGGTGCTCAGCATCCCGATCACCAGCGACTTCTTGTGACTCCGCACGATGTCGAGGGCAGGGATCTTACTCTCCTCCCCGCTTTCCTTAACCTCGAGGAAGTCAGGCGATTCGGTGACATTGAGCCGGATGTAGAGACCGACGGCGATCAGGACCACCGACAACAGGAACGGGATCCGCCATCCCCAGTCGTGCATACTCGCCTCAGGCATCAACTGAACGAAGAAGAACGTTCCACTCGACAGCACGATGCCTGCAGGTACTCCGCATTGCGGCCAGCTCGCGTAGAAGGCCCGTTTGTGCGCAGGCGCGTGTTCGAGGGCCATCAGTACTGCCCCACCCCATTCGCCGCCGACCGCGATGCCCTGCACGAAGCGGCACGAGACCAGCAGGATCGGCGCCCAGATCCCGATCGCTTCGTAGTTCGGGAGAAGCCCGACGACCAGGGTGGACAGGCCCATGGCGACGATGGACCAGACCAACATCTTCTTGCGGCTGATTCGGTCACCGAAGTGACCGAAAATTGCACCACCAAGCGGCCGAGCGACGAAGGCAACCGAGAAGGTCGCGAAAGATGCCATGGTGGCGGCGAAGGGATTCAGCGTGGGGAAGAACTGGTCGTTGAGGACCAGCACTGCCGCGGTGCCAAAGATGTAGTAGTCGTACCACTCGATCGTGGTGCCGACGAAACTCGAGAACGCGGCCCTGCGCGGATCCCGCTTCTTATCTTCTACAACATCATGATCGGCCATGCCGGTCGACCTGCCTTTCGTGCGAGGTGGTGAGTCACCAGATCGAGGTTCCGCCGTCGACGGTGAGAGTGGTACCAACAGCGAATGAGGAGGCGTCCGAGGCAAGCCATGCAATCGCCTCGGCGATCTCCGGGGCTTGACCCATCCGCCCCAGCGGGGCGCGTCCGTTGAGGGATGCGACCAGTCCGTCGGGATCGTCGGAGTTGGCGATCATCTTCGCAAAGTAGGGAGAGTCGATTGTTCCGGGAGCAACGGCGTTGATCCGGACCCCCTGTCCGATGTGATCGAGGGCCATCGCCCGGGTGAGCGCCGAGACTGCGCCCTTGGACGCGACGTACGCGGCTCGGTCGGTGATTCCCACGGCAGCGGTGTATGAGGAGGTGTTGACGATCCTGCCGTTCCCGGTCTTCGCGAGTTCAGGGAGCGCGTACTTCGAACAAAGGTAGACACCCTTGACGTTCACCGACATCACTCGGTCCCAATCGTCTTCCTCGATGGTTTCGACAGTGCCGGCGAAGCCGAAGCCCGCGTTGTTGATCAGGATGTCGATTCCGCCGAAGCTGTCAACGGTCTCGGAAATCAAGCGTTGCACGTCCGACGAACTGCTGATGTCGACCTGAACCGCGAGCGTCGCATTCTTTGCTTCTGCGGCAGTGTCCGCCGCCGCATCGGCATCGAGATCGGCGCACACGACATTCGCGCCGCGCTCGGAGAAGAGAAGCGCCGCGGCTTTTCCGATGCCACTGCCTGCGCCCGTCACGATCGCCGTTTGTCCTGTGAAATTCATGGAGAGAGCTCCTCCTACTCGAAGGTGATGACCTGGCGGAGGACGCGTCCTTCGTGGAGGTCGTCCATTGCCTGATTGATGTCGGACAGTGCAATATGGCCACTGATCAGTTTCTCGATGGGAAGTCGGCCGTCCTGGTACATCCGCACATACTGTGCGATGTCGACACGGGGGATGTTCGATCCCATGTACGAGCCGATCAGCGAGCGGGCCTCGATAACCAGCGACAGCGGTGCGATGCTGATCCGTGCGGCGGGGTTGGGCAGACCGACCGTGACTGTGCGTCCCCCTGGAGCGGTCAGCGCAATGGCGGTCTCGAGTGCCGGGACATTGCCGACACAGTCGATCACGACTGAGAATTTGCGGCCCGAACTCTGAGCAACCGTTGGCGTCATCGCCGCACTGACGCCGAACTCTCGGGCAGATTCGAGCTTCGAGTCGAGCATGTCGATCCCGACCACTTCCGCTGCGCCCACTCCCAGCGCAACGAGGACGGCGGCGAGGCCGACTCCCCCCAGACCGATCACGGCAACGGTTTCACCGGGCTGGAGCTTGGCGGCGTTGAGGACGGCGCCGCCACCAGTGAGCACTGCACAGCCGAGCAACGCTCCCACGTCGGAGGGAATCTCGTTCGGGATTGCAACCAGTGAATGCTGGTCAACGACCGCGTGTGTTGCGAAACCGGAAACCCCACCGTGATGGTCCAGTTTTTGGCCGTCGCGATGTAGCCGTCGGCCACCGCCAAGCATCACGCCCTCGGCGTTTGCCTTGGTTCCGCGTTCACACAAGGACCACCCAGGTGAAGTGCAGCTCTTACATTCTCCACAGCGCGGCATGAACGTCATAGCGACCTTCTGACCGATAGCCAGATCGGCGACGCCTTCCCCCAGAGCCTCGATGACGCCGCAGGCCTCGTGCCCGAGGACCATCGGAACCTTGCACTCGCGGACACCGTTCACGCGCGACAGGTCCGAGTGACAGACCCCCGCCGCCTCCATTCGGACGAGCACTTCACCAGGTCCGGGGGCGTCGAGTTCGATCTCCGCAACCTCGATCGGCTTGCTCTTACGCCATGGCGCGTCAAGCCCGACAGCTTCGAGCACTGCAGCTTCGATCTGCATCTAGTTCTCCTTACAGGCGATGGCCCCGACCTCGGTAGCCGACCTCGCTCCAACTCACACTTAAAGTGACGGCTATTTGATGTGCGTCACGTTACAGTCCCTGAGTAGGTGAAGTCAACGGCACACCGCAAACCGGAAAACCCCGCATCCATGGCCTTTACCAGCACCAATATTGCCGCTTTCCTCCCGGCTCGCTAGAAAACCCCCACCAAATCCACGCCAGCACGCACGATTGGCACCGCCGGAAGATGGCTCAATCGGGGCGGGAAACCTATGACACGGAGAAAGTGCCGGGCATTACTGCGACCGCGGAGAAATCCGTGCGTCGCGCCTGCCACCGACGCCTTCCGGGCTCCCCAGCGCGTCATCCCCGACTAGCCGGCCGAGGTCCGCCTTCTTCAACGCACGGCTTGACCCACACCTATTGCGCCACAGTGTAATTAGCGCCAATGGCTCGAGAGCCGCGTGGCACCCATATCGAGACAGGGCAATATCGCCGACCGTCGACTTCTGATGCCGGTGCCCGCTAGCGCCGATTCCATCGGCTTCCAGAACGTGCGAAGGTCGTCGCGTCCAACACCGATCCGAATCGACCAACCACGCTTGCTCGCCCGCCAACCTTGCGGGCATGCGATCTCCTCCATATCTCCCCGACCGGGCACCCCGAGAGGGAATCCGAATGTAGAGATCGCCCATGGATGGACGCGCAGATCGCTGGCACCTGTGGCATGGCCGTGAAGGAACCCTTGTAACTCATCACCAATGCCTGGGGAACGCGAACGGTCTGAATCCGAAACGCACGCACCGGTTGCGTCCATGAAGATGGTGTATGAACCGGTTCCGCATCTGACCGGCGTGTCGTAGCCAACGAAGGTGGCCATCGCGTGACTCTTCGAGAGACCTACCAAAGTCACTCGATGAAGGACCACGCGATGACCAGTGCCCACGATATCGACCTGCAGCAGATCCTGACCGACCGACTCACCGGTGCAAGCCCCGACCTGCTGCGCGAGTTGCTGACGACGTTCATTCACACCCTGATGGGCGCCGAGGCCGACAGCCTGTGCGGCGCCGGCTACGGACAACGCTCCGAGGAGCGCACCAACTCTCGTAACGGATACCGGCACCGCGACTTCGACACCCGCGTCGGCACCCTCGACGTGGCGATCCCGAAGCTGCGGTCCGGTTCGTACTTCCCCGACTGGTTGCTCGAGCGTCGCAAACGCGCCGAAAAGGCTCTGACTACCGTGGTGGCCACCTGCTACCTGCTCGGCGTCTCCACCCGGCGGATGGACCGGCTCGTCGACTCGTTGGGCATCACCAGCCTGTCGAAGTCGCAGGTGTCGGTGATCGCCAAGGACCTCGACACCCAGGTCGAAGCATTCCGCAGCCGCCCGCTTGACGCCGGCCCGTACACCTTTGTCGCCGCCGATGCCCTGGTGCTCAAGGTGCGGGAGAACGGGCGGGTGGTCAACGTGCACACCCTGGTCGCGGTCGGCGTCAACGCCGAGGGCTACCGGGAGATCCTAGGAATCGAGGTAACCTCCGCCGAGGACGGTGCCGGCT
>Ga0247825_10000197_pt1 | contig 35901 bp, 37 predicted proteins | sample 13C_Vanillin_Day_FD_194413 | JGI IMG/M metagenome (GOLD analysis project Ga0247825, IMG submission 194413) | Soil microbial communities from agricultural site in Penn Yan, New York, United States - 13C_Vanillin_Day48 | ecosystem: Environmental > Terrestrial > Soil > Agricultural land | place... | reverse complement strand
GCCAGAGTTTTTTCCACAGCGCCATAATTCGAATTCGGGGTCAGGGTCGTAATTATTCGGGACGCGTAGCTTGGGAATAATTACGACCCTGACCCCGAATTGTTAGACCGTAGCGGCAGCGAGCGACGTAATCAGCTTCTCCAGCTTGCGTGCGTCGGCGTCGAAGCGCCGGATGCCCTCGGCGAGCTTGTCGGTCGCCATGGCATCCTCGTTGTGCATCCAGCGGAAGGCCTTTTCGTCCAACGGGATTTTCTGGATGCTTTGCCGCTTCGCCTCTTCCGCTGAAAGCTTCCTCGGCAATTCGCCGGATGCCTTCGCCAGCTTGTCGAGCAGGTCGGGCGCGATGGTGAGCAGATCGCAGCCCGCGAGCGCCGTGATCTGCCCGGCTTTGCGGAAGCTCGCGCCCATCACCTGGGTCTTGTAGCCGTGCTTCTTGTAGTAGTTGTAGATGCGCGTGACCGAGGCGACGCCGGGGTCGTCTTCCAGCGCGATATCTTCAACCTTGCGCGCCTGCTTGTGCCAATCGTAGATGCGCCCGACGAAAGGCGAGATCAGGGTCACGCCGGCGTCGGCGCACGCCACGGCCTGCGCGAAGGAAAAGAGCAGCGTCATGTTGCAGTGGATGCCTTCGCGCTCCAGCTTCTCGGCGGCGCGGATGCCCTCCCAGGTGCTGGCCAGCTTGATGAGCACGCGCTCGCGCGACACGCCGGCTTTCTCGTACATCGACACCAGGCGCCGGGCGCGCTCGATCGAGCCTTCCATGTCGAACGAAAGCCGCGCGTCCACCTCGGTCGACACCCGCCCGGCGACGTGCTTGAGGATCTCGATGCCGAATTGCACGAAGAGGCCGTCCATCGCCAATCCCAAGTCGCCGCCCGCGGCGCGCACGGCGCGGTCCACCAGGGGCTGGTAGCGCGGATCCTCGGCGGAGGTGAGGAGCAGCGACGGGTTGGTGGTCGCATCCTGCGGCTTCCAGCGCGCCACGGCGTCGATGTCGCCGGTATCGGCCACCACCAGCGAGTACTTCTTGAGGGAATCGAGGTTGGAGGTCATGGCCAATTATCCCCGACAAATCCGCCGCTCCGGCACGCCCACCGCCAGACCCCGCGGAGAACCCCTAAGCCCCAATATTCAAAGCTTTATTTGGCTCCGAGGCGGGAGTAGACTTGTACGCATAACGAGACAGAAATCCAGGGGTCCGAAGGAGACGCGTTGCAACCGACCGATATCGCACATCCCGACTACTTCCATAAAGTTGTCGATTGCCAATGGGCCTGCCCGGCCCACACTCCCGTACCCGAATACATCCGCTTGATCGCCGCCGGGCGTTACTCCGACGCCTACATGATCAACTGGAAGTCGAACGTCTTCCCCGGCATCCTCGGGCGCACCTGCGACCGGCCCTGCGAGCCCGCCTGCCGGCGCGGCCGCGTGGAGGAAGCGAACCAGGCAAAGCCCGAGCCGGTCGCGATCTGCCGGCTGAAGCGCGTCACGGCGGATTTCAAGGACGACGACGACGTAGCAAAGAGAATCGAGTCCGGGAAAAAAACCCGGTCCAACGGCAAAAAAATCGCCTGCATCGGCGCCGGCCCGGCCTCGCTCACCGTGGCGCGCGACCTCGCGCCGCTCGGCTACGACGTCACGGTGTTCGACCAGGACCACCGCGCCGGCGGCATGATCTGGACGCAGATCCCGCGCTTTCGCCTGCCGATGGAAGTGATCGACGAGGAGGTCGGATATATCCTGAATCTGGGGGTTCGATTCGTTCAAAGGAAAATCGAATCCATGAAAACCCTGATGGCGGAAGGCTACGACGCCATCTTCGTCGGCTCGGGCGCGCCGCGCGGCCGCGACCTCGACATCCCGGGGCGCAAGGAAGGCGCGGCCAACATCCACATCGGCATCGACTGGCTATCGTCGGTCTCCTTCGGGCATACCTCGAGGATAGGAAGAAAAGTCATCGTTCTCGGCGGCGGCAACACCGCCATGGACTGCTGCCGCACCTCCAAGCGCCTGGGCGGCGAGGACGTGAAGGTGATCGTGCGCTCCGGCTTCGAGGAGATGAAGGCGAGCCCCTGGGAGAAGGAAGACGCGCAGCACGAGGGTATTCCTATCCTGAATTTCCTCGTTCCCAAGGAGTTCGTCATCAAGGGTGGAAAGCTGAGCGGCATGACTTTCGAAAAAGTCAAAGCCGTCTACGACGACAAGGGCCGCCGCAGCCTCGTGCCCACCGGCGAGCCCGACCAGTTCTTCGAGTGCGACGACGTGCTGGTTGCGGTCGGCCAGGAGAACGCCTTCCCCTGGATCGAGCGCGACAGCGGCATCGAGTTCGACAAATGGGGCTTGCCTCGTTTGAGCAGGGATACTTTCCAGTCATCCGTGCCGAACATCTTCTTCGGCGGCGACGCCGCCTTCGGGCCGAAGAACATCATCTGGGCGGTGGCGCACGGCCACGACGCCGCGATCTCGATCGACAAGGTTTTGAATAATGAGGATCCAGCCGAAAGGCCTGCTCCGGGCGTCACCCTCGTGTCGCAGAAGATGGGCATCCACGAGTGGAGCTACGACAACGACATCGTGGGCGACCCGCGCTACAAGGTGCCCTGGCGCGACATCAAGGAAACGCTGAAGAGCGTGAAGGCCGAGGTGGAGCTCGGCTTCGACGTGCAGACCGCGTGGAAGGAGGCGCAGCGCTGCCTCAACTGCGACGTGCAGACGGTGTTCACCGAGAAGCTGTGCATCGAGTGCGACGCCTGCGTCGACATCTGCCCGATGGACTGCATCACCTTCACCGCCAACGACGAAGAAAAACCGCTCCGGGAAAAGCTCAACGCGCCGGCCAGGAACCTCACCCAGGATCTTTACGTTTCTTCAGCTCTGAAAACGAAACGGGTGATGGTGAAGGACGAGGACGTCTGCCTGCACTGCGGCCTGTGCGCCGAGCGCTGCCCGACCGGCGCCTGGGACATGCAGAAGTTCTTCCTCGACATGACGTACGCCGGCCCCGGCTGCCGCAGCCACGGCCGCAAAACCATTCCGCTGAAAGCCGCATGAGCGCCGTCCTCTCCCCCAAGCCGAACATCGATCCCTCGGAATGGGGGCTGAGGGTGCAGCTGGCGGGTGCCTACCGGGTCGCACACCACCTGGGCTGGTCGGAGTTGATCTACACGCACATCAGCGTGCGCGTGCCGGGCCCTGAGCACCACTTCCTGATCAACCCCTACGGGCGTAATTTCAGCGAAGTCACCGCTTCCAACCTCGTAAAGATCGACGTTGAAGGCAACGCTGTCGGGCCGCAGTCCTACGGCGCCAACAAGGCCGGCTTCATCATCCATTCCGCCATCCACATGGCGCGCCCCGACGCGATCTGCGTGTGGCACATGCACACGCTCGCCGGCATGGCGGTGTCAGCGCAGGACGAAGGCTTGCTTCCGATCCACATGTACTCGCACAACTTCTGGAACCGGTTGAGCTACCACGACTTCGAGGGCCCCAGCATGCGTCTGGATGAAAGAAGAAGACTTACCCAGAGCTTGGGCCCGGACAACCAGGCCCTCATCCTGCGCAACCACGGCCTCCTTACCGTCGGCAAGACCATCCCCGAAGCCTTCATCCGCTTCTGGCGCCTGAATCGCGCCTGCGAGGTGCAGCTCGCCGCACAGGTTTCCCGATTGAAGATTCCCTCTCCGCAGGTCTGCGAGGCCTCCTACAAGATGGGCGAAGAGTTCCTGACCGACCAGGCCGATCTCGGCCGGCTGGAATTCGAAGCCCTCCTAAGACAGATAGACGATTCCTACAAGAACTGAAATGACCAAGCGCATCGAAGCCGTCAACGACTTCGTAGTCAAATTCGCCAACGTCAACGGCTCGGGCTCGGCCTCCGCGAACGAGCTTTTCGCCAAGAGCTTCCTCCGCATGGGCATCCCGGTGAGCCCGCGCAACATCTTCCCGTCCAACATCCAGGGCCTGCCGACCTGGTACGAGGTACGCGTCACCGAGGCGGGCCACCTGGGGCGCCGCGGCGGCGTCGACCTGATGGTGGCGATGAACCCGCAGACCTGGAACCAGGACGTGAAGGAGATCGACCCGGGCGGCTACCTCTTCTACGACAACACCAAGCCGCTGCCGAAGTCCAAGTTCCGCGACGACATCCACGTCGTCGGCATGCCGCTCACCGAGATCTCGAACGCCAACTACGCCGACGCGCGCGAGCGGCAGCTCTTCAAGAACATCATCTACGTCGGCGCGCTCGCCGGCATGCTGGGCATCGAGCCCGAGGTGATCGCCGAGCTGATCGGCGAGCAGTACAGGGGCAAGGAGAAGCTCCTCAAGCCCAACGTGGACGCCTTCCAGATGGGTTTTTCTTTTGCAAGCGAGAATCTCCGTGACGCGCTGGGCCTGAAGGTTCGCCGCGCCTCCAACGTCGGCGACAAGATCTTCATGGAAGGCAACGCCGCGGCGGCCCTGGGCTGCGTCTACGGCGGTGCCACGGTGTGCGCCTGGTACCCGATCACGCCGTCCTCCTCGCTCGCCGAGGCGTTCACGCGATACTGCATGAAGCTGCGCGTCGATCCCGAAACGAAGCAGAACAAGTTCGCCATCATCCAGGCCGAGGACGAGCTTGCCTCCATCGGCATCGTCACGGGCGCCGGATGGAACGGCGCGCGCGCCTTCACGGCGACGAGCGGGCCCGGGATATCTCTCATGTCCGAGTTCATCGGCCTGTGCTACTTCGCCGAGATACCGGCCACCATCATCGACGTGCAGCGCGGCGGCCCCTCGACCGGCATGCCCACGCGCACGCAGCAGTCCGACATCCTCGCCTGCGCCTACGCCTCGCATGGCGACACCAAGCACATCCTGCTCTTCCCCGAGGACCCGCACGAGTGCTTCACCATGGCGGCGGATTGCCTGGACCTCGCCGATCGCCTGCAGACGCCGGTGTTCCTGATGACCGACCTCGACATCGGCATGAACCAGCGCCTGTGCAAGCCATTGGTCTGGGACGACAACCGCAAGTACGACCACGGCAAGGTGATGACTGCCGAGATGCTCGAGGCGGGCAAGGAGTTCGGCCGCTACCTGGACGTGGACGGCGACGGCATCCCGTACCGCACCTATCCCGGCACCCACGAAACGAAGGGCGCCTACTTTACGCGCGGCACCTCACGCAACCCTTACGCGCAATACTCCGAAGCCGGTCCGGACTACGTCTACAACATGCAGCGCCTGCTCAAGAAGCACGAGCACGCCAGGACGCTGGTGCCGAAGCCAGAGCTCATCGCCTCGCCCGAGCCCGCGCGCTTCGGCGCCATCTTCTACGGCTCCACCAGCCCCTCGATGCACGAAGCTTTGGAGTCTCTCCAGCAACAAGGCATTTTTGTGAATGCGCTGAGGGTCCGCGCCTTCCCGTTCCAGGACGAGATCTACGACTTCTGCCAGTCGCATTCCAAGGTGTTCGTAGTCGAGCAGAACCGCGACGCGCAGTTGAAGACCCTGCTGGTGAACGAGGCCGGGATCAACCCCGCCAACCTCATCTCCATCCTGCACTACGACGGCACGCCGATCACCGCGCGCTTCATCGCCAGGGAAATCAGCGAGATCGTCAACACGCTCAACGTGCGCCCTATCCGCCGCGACCGGGACAAGGCCGCATGAAAGCTTTTTCTGACAGTCGCGGTGCAGCGCAGGCAGTCTCTGCGCTGCAGCGCATCGTGGTATTAACCTCATGACCTACATCGCGAAACCCCGACTGCACCACCCCTCGCTGCCGAAGAACCAGCTCGGTTTCACGCGCCGCGACTACGAGGGCAAGGTCAGCACCCTGTGCGCCGGCTGCGGCCACGACTCCATCTCCGCCGCGCTGATCGAGGCCTTCTGGCAGCTCGACATCCAGCCGCACCGCGTCGCCAAGCTCTCCGGCATCGGCTGCAGCTCCAAGACCCCGGACTACTTCCTGGGCAATTCGCACGGCTTCAACACCGTGCACGGCCGCATGCCCTCGGTCCTCACCGGCGCCAACCTCGCCAACCGCGACCTCATCTACCTCGGCGTCTCCGGCGACGGCGACTCCGCCAGCATCGGCCTGGGCCAGTTCGCCCACGTCATGCGCCGCGGCGTCAACATGACCTACATCCTGGAGAACAACGGCGTCTATGGCCTCACCAAGGGCCAGTTCTCCGCCACCGCCGACAAGGGCAGCAAGGCGAAAAAGGGCATGGTCAACCAGGACGCAGCCATCGACACCGTCAGTCTCGCGCTGCTGATGGGCGCGAGCTTCGTAGCCCGCAGCTTCAGCGGCGACAAGAAACAGCTCGTCCCCCTGGTAAAGGCCGCCATCGCCCACCAAGGCGCCGCCTTCATCGACGTCATCAGCCCCTGCGTCGCCTTCAACAACCACCCGGGCTCCACTAAGAGCTACGACTACGTCCGCGAACACAACGAAGCCGTCAACCGCCTGGACTTCTGGCCCACGCGCGACGCCATCACCGTGGACTACGCCGAAGGCGGCGTCACCGAAGTCCTCGCGCACGATGGTTCGGTCATCAAGCTTCGCAAGCTGCACCCCGACTACGAGCCGACCGACAAGGTGGGTGCTATGACGGCGATCGCTCGGGCGCAGGAGAAGGGTGAAGTTCTGACTGGCCTTCTATACGTCGCTCCGGAAGCGGAAGATCTCCACGCACATCTCAATACCTATGAGGCCCGGCCTTTCAATGAACTAGGTGAAAGCGACCTGTGTCCAGGAAGTGCCTTACTGGAAAGAATTAACGCTGCGCTTCGTTAAGTCCATTTCCGAGCACCACTCAGTTAAGCGTTTTTGAAATTTCCTGCTGTTCAGGAAGCCGGGGGGAATGGGAAGCACGGGGTGCGCCGTGCTTCCCTTGCTGCTACTTAGCTACATGCGCCTTCGGCTCGCGCCGTCCGCTCATTGCGCCAATCACGGCCGCGAGTAGGGAGAGCAGGAGGGCGCCGAAGGTGAGCCAGGCGGCGCGGCTTGCCTGGGGCTGGACCTGCTCGGCCTTCTGCTCGAGCGCACCGCTCGACTTGGCTTTCTCCATCAGCTGGCTCATGCCGCCCTTTGCTTCGGCGGCGGCCTTGGCGGGCTCGTTGCGGTTCTGCTCGACGCGCTGGGCGGTGTCGCCGAGCGCGCTTTGCACCTCGCTTTGCTGCATGCCGGTGGCCGAGGCGATCTGCTGCGCGGTCTTCGGGTCGTTCAGGCGCTGGATGACCTGGTCGACGCTGCCGGACATGTCGACATTCGCGCCGCCGCCCTGCATGACGCTAGTGGCTGCCTGAGTCGCGCCGCCGACCAGGCGGGTAGCGCCGCCGGCGATCAGGCTCACGCCGCTGCTTGCGAAGTAGACCACCGCCAGCATGCTGACGACCCACACCAGCGCACCCTCGAATAAGCCCGTGGTGCGGTCGGTGATGGCGCCGGTGCGCGTCGATACCATGCCGCCGACGAACAGGGCGATGAGGAGCGAGAGGCCGGTCCAGATGCCGGCGCCGGTGCCGAGCGTCGACGCCTGGGTCTGCCCGGGGTCGGCGGCCGTGATGCCGACCGCGACGCCGAGCGCGGCCAGAAGGAAGAGCAGGCCCACGGCGACGAGGACGCCGCCGAAGATGCCGCCCCAGGAAACCTTCGACCCTTCGCCGCGCAGCAGCGCCGCGTAGAAGCCGTGCCGGCGCTCGCCGGTGCGGCGCTCATGGTGAGGCGAAGTCGCCGAGTGCTGCGGATGGGGGATAGATGCCATGCGGGTTCCTTTTTTAAATTGTCTGGTTAGAGAGCGGCCCGGCGCTCTGCGCCGGCGTAGCTGCCGCGGTTCTTGCGGCGCTCGGCGCCGGTGTAGCGTGCCGCGCGTTGCGGCTGGGCCCCCGTACGCTCGACATCGACGTCGGTGCGGCGCACCGTGTCGCTCACGGTCTCGGTGCGCTGGTTGGCTTGCTTGCCGATGCTCACCTCCTCGACCACGCGCGCGGTCTTGGACACGACCGGCTCCTCGGTCGTCTCGCGGATCTCCATCTCGCCTTCCTTGAAGGCGGCGAGGTCCGCGGCAGTTGCCGGGCGGTCGACGGGGCGGCGCTCGACCACGGCGCGCTCCTCATTGAGTGTGACCTGCTCCTGAACCGGCGTCTCCGTGATGCGCCGGTGCACGCGCACGACGCCGCGCTGGACGGCGCGCTTGCCGACTTTCAGCTCCTCCTGAATCACCTGCAGGCTCTCGCGCTCGCGCGCGATCTCCTCGCGCGTCAGCGGTTTGGCCTGCTCGTCGTAGCCGGTGTAGCCAGCTGCCTTCCAGTGCTCGACGCGCTCGTCCACGTCGAGGGCGCCGCAGTCCTCGAGGATCTCGGTCGCCCGGGAGATCTGACTGTCATCGTCGATCTCCACGGTCACCACCATGCTGCCGCGGCGCACCGCCTCGGAATAATGCCCGGGCGATTCGTCGTCAGTGCCGAAAAGCGACGAGAAGAAGCCGCGCAGCCCGCCGCTTTGCGCAGCGCGCCCGCCATGGGTGGCATCGCCGGTTCCCCAGGCAGACCGCTCCGGGGTCACCTGGATCGCCTCGCGGCGGAAGCCTGCCGAAGCCAGCCGCTCGCGCGCCCGTTCGGCATCGTCATAGTCGTCGAATACGCCTGCCAAAGTACTTGCCATGTGATCAGCTCCTGGAAAGACAATCGTGGAAAGAAACAGCCATGCTGGCCTGGAGCAAGGCCCATACCAGGCGATACAGAGCTGTCTCCCGGGCAAGGCGCTGGCGAGACAGGTCGGTCTCGTTGTAATAAATGCTCCATTCGGACCCGGGCGTGCCATAGCGCGGGCGACCGGCCGCGTGCTATCTATATAGGCGCATGCGGCGCGCGCTGACAGCCAAGGAAAAGATCGACCGGACGGCGTACGCGCTCTTCACCCGCCACGGCATCCGCGCGGTCGGCGTTGACACCATCGTCGCGCGCTCCGGCGTCGGCAAGATGACGCTCTACCGCCATTACCCTTCAAAGGACGCGCTTGCCCTCGCGTTCCTCGACCGCCGCCTCGTGGAGTTTTCGCGCGGCTGGCAGTCGTCCGTGGAAGCGCGAGGCTTGCCGCCGCGCGAGGCCTTGCTCGCGGTATTCGACGTCCTCGAGGAGTGGTATCACAGTCCCGGCTACACCGGCTGCCCCGTGGTGAAGGCGGTGCTCGAGTCGCGCAGCGGCGATCCCGTGCACGCCGGCGCCCTTCGCTATTTTTCCTCGGTGCGGGGCTTCCTGCGGAAGCTGGCGGCGCAGGCCGGGGTGCGCGACCCGGACGCGCTGGCGGCGCAATGGCACCTGCTCATCTGGGGCTCCATCATCGGCGCGCGCGCGCAGGACCGGGATGCCGCGCGGCGTGCCAAGCAGCTCGCCGCCGCGATCCTCACGCGTCAGGCCCGGCCGGCAAGGCGCCGGCACCGTTCGCCTCGCTGAGCGTGCGCTTGCGAAACGGGGAATGATCCGTCGCGGTGCGGGTTGACCGCGGGCGCGGCGCGAAGGAGCATCGGCCCATGAAGCAGGCTGAAACGGCGGAGCTCGCCTCGAGGCGCTATACGCTGGAGGATCCGGCGGGGGTGCAGGAGTTCTTCCATAGCCGCGGCTGGACGGATGGGCTGCCGGTGGTGCCGCCGACAGAGGGGGCGGTGAGGACGTGCCTGGAGTGGGTGCTGATGCCGCCGGGGCAGCTCATCGGGGTCGAGCCGGTGCGCGGGCGGGCGATTACGGCGGAGAAGCTGGCGATCAACGCGGTGATGGCGGGATGCCTGCCGTCGCACTTTCCGGTGGTGGTGGCGGCGTTCATGGCGATGCTGCGCGAGCCGTTCCTGCTGCACGGGGCGACGGCGAGCACGGGCGGCTGCGCGGTGCTGGTGGTGGTGAACGGCCCGATCCGCAGGGAGCTCGGCATGAGCGGCACGTTCAACGCGCTCGGCGGGAGCGACCGCGCAAGCACGGCGATCGGCCGCGCGGTGCGCCTGGTGCTGCGGAACCTGATGGATGTGCGCCCTGGCGACGTGGACCGCTCGACGCTCGGGCACCCGGGGAAGTTGAGCTACTGCATCGCCGAGGACGAGGAGGGCACGCCGTGGCTGCCGCTCGCGGACGAGCGCGGCGCGCCGGCGCACGCCTCGTCGGTGACGGTGATGGCGGCGGGGGCGCCGCGCCAGTTCATGAACGAGTGGACCACGCGCCCGGAGGAGATCCTCGACACGGCGGCGGCAGAGATCCGCGCCAACATGCGCCACTACTCGATCTGGCCGGGGAACTACGCGCTGGTGCTGCCGCCGCAGCTGCGCGCGCACTTCGACGCCGCCGGCTGGACGAAGGCCGACGTGCGCGAGTATGTGTATCGCCACGCGCGCATCCGCCGCGGCGAGTGGGCGCAGTGCGGCAAGGGCAGCGTGGTCGGCGCGCACGCGGACCGCGAGTACGCAGGCCTGCGCGCGCCCGAGGACCTGCTAGTCATCGCCGCGGGCGGCCCGGCGGGCGGCTTCGGCGCGGTGATCCCGCCCTGGTACGGCTCGAAGAGCGACGCGGTGACGCTCGCCATCGGCGCCTGCGTGGATTGCGAGGTCTAGCGGCGTGGGCATCGAGATCCTCGACCCGTCCCACGAGTCCGCCGGCGCCCCCTTCGCGCGCGCGCCGCGCCTCGAGACGCTCGAGGGCCGCACGGTGGCCGTGCTCTCGAACGGCAAGAAGGGCACCAAGCCCTTTTTCGATGCGCTGGAGCGCGAGCTCAAGGAGCGGTACCGCGTCGCGGAGGTGGTGCGGCTCGTCAAGTCCAACTACAGCGCGCCGGCGGAGCCGCCGCTGCTGCGCGATTCGGCGCGCTGGCACGCGCTCGTCTCCGGCATCGGCGACTGAGGGAGCTGCTCGTCGTGCAGTCTGCACGACGCCGTGATCGCCGAGAGGCTCGGGCTGCCCGCGGCCGGGATCATGACGGCCTCGTTCACGAGCGCCGCCGACATGATGGCGCGCGCCCTCGGCGCCGAAGGCTACCGCTACGTGGTCATCGAGCACCCCATCAGCAGCGCTTCGCCCGAGGCGCTCGCCGCGCGCGCCCGCAAGGCGGCCGCCGCTGCGGCGGTGCTTCTGCTGGCGTAATTGGTGACTGTCACCATTTAGCAGTTCACCATTTAGCAAAACCCCATGTCGGACGAGGCGGATAGTCGCGCAGAATTGGCAAACTATGCAGCCGATGATGAGGGCAGTCGCGATTCAGCAGCACGGCGGGGTCGAGCAGATGAAGCTCGACCAGTGGCCGGTGCCCAAGACGCAGGCAGGTCACGCGCTGGTCGAGATCCAGGCCTGCGGCCTGAACTACATGGACGTGTTCGTGCTGCACGGCATGCCGGACCTGCCCACGAAGATGCCGCGCATCCCGGGCGGCGACATCGCCGGGGTGGTGCGCGAGGTCGGGCAGGGCGCGTCGGCCGACTGGATGGGCAAGCGCGTGGTGCTGTTCCCGCGCTTTCCGGGCGGCGGCGTGCTGGGCGAGCACGGCAACGGCGGCCTGTGCGAGTACATCTCGGTCGATGAGCGCCAGCTCATCGAGATCCCCGGGGGCGTGAGCTTCAGGGAAGCGGCGGCGCTGCCGATCGCCTATGGCACCTCCCACCGCATGCTCTTCACGCGCGGTGGCCTCAAGAAGGGCGAGAAGATCCTGATCCTCGGCGCGAGCGGCGGCGTGGGCGTGTCGTGCGTGCAGTTCGCCAAGATGGCGGGCGCCGAGGTCTATGCGATTACCAGCAGCGACACGAAGGCGGCGAAGCTGAAGGCGCTGGGCGCCGACCATGCCATCGTTTCCGAGGGTGATTTTTCGAAGGCGGTATGGGCCGCCACCGGCAAGAAAGGCGTCGACGTGGCGGTGAACTTCACCGGCGGCGACACCTGGATCCCGACGCAGCGCTGCATGGCGGTGAACGGCCGCATCCTGACTTGCGGCTCGACCGTGGACCACATGTGCACCATCGATGTCCGCTTCGTCTGGTTCCGCGAGATGGAGATCATAGGCTCGCGCGCGTACCTGCCGGAGGACATCGAGGCCTGCCTCAAGCTCGTTGCTGAAAGAGCTCTTTCTCCGGTAATCGAAAAGGAACTGCCGCTGGAGCAGGCGGCCGAGGGCGTGAGGATGCTGGAGGAGCGGCGTGTGTTTGGAAAGATCATCGTCCACACATGACCCAGGCAGTAAAGAATCTCGGCACCATAGGCATCGAGTTCCGCCACGAGGACCGGCCGGCGATCATCGACCTCTGCGTCGGCGAGGAGCCGCGCGAGGTCTCCTGGCGCCGGTACAACGACAACTGCGACGCGGTGGCGCGCGGCCTGCTGCGCCGCGGGCTCCGGCCGGGCGAGCGCATCGGCATCCTCTCCGGCAACCGCGCCGAGTTCCTCGAGGTGTTCTACGGCGCGATGCGCGCCGGCGTAGTGCCGGTGCTGATCAACATCCTGCAGCCCAAGGAAACCATCGACTGGGTGGCGCGCAACTCCGAAGTGAGGTTGGTGGTGGGGGAGGCTGCCCTGCGCCCGCTCGCTCCTCAAGACCTTCCTTTCGTGGAATTCGAAAGCGACTACCCGGCATTCCTCGACCCGGGTCCGCTCACCCCGTTCGCCGCCGGCTACGACGACATAGGCTTCCATGCCTACACCTCCGGCTCCACCGGGCGGCCCAAGGGCGCGATGCTCTCGCACCGCGCGCATTCGTGGGTCGCGGAAACGATGTCTAAGGACCGCGACTTCGGCCCGGCCGATCGCATGGTGATCGCCGCGGCGATCTACCACAAGCACGGCATGAACTCGGTGAAGTGCGTGCTGGTGGGCGGCTCGACGATGATCCTGATGCGCAGGTTCGAGGCGCGCAAATACCTGGAGATCGCCACGCGCTACCGCGCCACCGTGGTATCCGGGGTGCCGACCATGTTCGCGCTCATGCTGCAGCAGCGCGACATCATCGAGGCCAACGACTATTCGTACGTGCGCCTCGCCACGCTCGGCGGCGCGCCGGCTTCCGACGTGCTGGTGGACGAGGTGACCCGGCGCTTCCCCAAGGCGCGGATCATCCTCATCTTCGGCATCACCGAGGCGAGCGCGGCGCTGTTCGGCAAGCATCCCGAAGGCAAGCCCAAGCCGCGCCACTCGCTCGGCTGGCCGCTGCCCGGCAACGAGCTGCGCCTGGTGGGCGGCGAGAGCCCGGACTTCGGCGTGGTGGAGATCCGCAACCCGGGCCTGATGAGCGGCTACGTCAAGGACCCGGCGCAGACCGCGGCGAAGATGAAGGACGGCTGGTACCACAGCGGCGACATCCTGCGGCGGGACGCCGAGGGCTGGTATTACTTCGTCGGCCGCTCCGACGACATGTTCGTCTCCAGCGGCCATAACATCTATCCGCAGGACGTCGAGATCATGCTCGAGCGCCACGGCGACATCGAGCAGGCCTGCGTGGTGCCGGTGCCCGACGAAATCAAGCACACGCTGCCGGTGGCGTTCATCGTGAAGAGGAAAGACTCCGCTTTGACCGAGGAAGAAGTGAAGCAGCACGCGCTCAGGAGCGCGCCGCCGTACCAGCATCCGCGCCAGGTGCATTTCGTCGACGCGCTGCCCACCAACACCGTGGGCAAGATCGACCGCCGCCGCCTGGAGCTCGAGGCGAAGAAGCTGAGGCAGACCGCATGACGCTCGAAGAAGCGCAGGCGCTGGTCGACCGGGGCCCGTTTCTGCGTTGGCTCGGTGTTCGAGTTCTGGTATTCAATGAAGACAATGTGGAAATCAAAGCGACGTGGCGCGAGGACTGGGTGGCGAACCCGAGCCTGCAGCAGACCCATGGCGGGATTCTCGCCGCGCTGATCGACTTCGCCGCCGATTTCACGCTGGTGCCGCGCCTGGGCCGCATGGTGCCCACCATCGACATGCGCGTCGACTACCACCGCCTGGCCAAGCCGGGCGACCTCACCGTGAAGGGCCGCGTGGTGAAGCTCGGCCGCCAGTTCTCGGTGTGCGAGGCCGAGATCCGCGACGCCGCGGGCGAGCTCATCGCGAGCGGCCGCGGGACATACGTGACGGCGCCCCCGCCCGAGAAGCCTGAATGACAACCTCGACTGTCGCTGACTAGATGCTGCGGGTCGCAGTCGACATAGGCGGCACCTTCACCGACGGCGTCGCCGTGCTGTCCCCCGCGGGCCGTATCTGGGTCGGCAAGACGCCGACCACGCCGGACGACCCGGGCGAGGCGGTATCCACCGTGATCCTGGACCTGCTGCGCCAGGTGGGCGGCGAGGCGCGCGGCCTGGGCGAGGTGGTGCACGGCACCACGCTCATCACCAACACGCTCATCGAGCGCAAGGGCTCGCGCACCGCGCTGGTAACCACGAGCGGCCACCGCGACATGCTCGACATCGGCCGCGAGTGGCGCTACGACATCTACGACCTAGACATCGTCCTGCCCAGGCCGCTGGTTGCGCCCGAGGATCGGGTTACGGTGGACGAGCGCCTGAATGTCAGGGGGGAAGTTCTTCAACCGTTGAGTGGAACCGAGCTGGCTCGAATTTCAGAAGAGCTAAAAACCCTTGGTGTCGAATCGATAGCCGTCTCGCTGCTGCATGCGTACGTCAACGACGTGCACGAGCGCGCCATCCGCGAGCGGTTGTCCGACGCGCTGCCGAGGATAGCGGTGTCGCTCTCCTCCGAGGTGGCGCGCGAGATCAAGGAGTTCGAGCGCACCTCGACCACGGCGGCGAACGCCTACGTGAAGCCGATCGTCGCGGCGTACCTGCAGGAGTTGGAGGCGCGCCTCGCACACATCCAGAAAGGCGTGCCGCTGCGGATCATGGTCTCGAGCGGCGGCTTCACCTCGGCGAAGTCGGCGGCGCACACGCCCATCCTGCTGCTCGAATCCGGGCCGGCGGCGGGCGTGCTCTCGGCGCTCAACACCGCCCACCAGAACGGCTTTGACCACGTGCTCGCCTTCGACATGGGCGGCACCACTGCCAAGGCCTGCGTCGCGGTGGGCGGAGAGCCGCCGGTGGCGCACGCCTTCGAATGCGCGCGCGTCGAGCGCTTCAAGCGCGGCTCGGGGCTGCCGATCCTGATCCCGAGCATCGACCTCATCGAGATCGGCGCCGGCGGCGGCTCGATCGCCTACTGCAGCGCGCTCGGGCTTCTCAACGTCGGACCGCAATCTTCCGGCTCGGTGCCGGGACCGGCCTGCTACGCGCGCGGCGGCTCCGATCCGACGGTCACCGACGCCGACCTGCTGCTCGGTTATCTGAGCGCCGAGAATTTTCTGGGCGGCGAGATGAAATTGGATACTGAATGTGCGAGGAAGGCCATGGCGCGTCTTTCAGAAAGCCTCAAGGTCAAAACCGAAGAGGCCGCCTGGGGCATCCACGACATGGTGAACGAGAACATGGCTAGCGCGGCGCGCATCCACATCGCCGAGAACGGCCACGACCCGCGCGAATTCACCATGGTGGCCACCGGCGGCGCCGGGCCGGTGCACGCGGTGGAGGTGGCGCGCAAGCTGCGCATCCCGCGCGTCATGGTGCCGATCGCCGCCGGTGCCGGCTCGTGCCTCGGCATGCTGGCCGCCCCAGCGCGCGTGGACAAGGCGTGGTCGGACCCGCAGCTCGTCGCAGACATGGAGTGGAAAAACGTCGATAACAAGCTTCTTGAGTTGAAAAACGAGGCACAAGCCGAGCTGGCCAGCGCGGACGCAGGCGAAGTGGACTGGACGGTCGGCGCCGACATGCGCTACTTCGGCCAAGGTGCCGAAGTCGGGGTCGCGCTTCCTTATGGACGCATCGATGGCGGCGAGCTGGTGCGCCTCTTCGAGGAAAACTACCAGAAGCTCTACGGCCGCACCGTGCCGGGCGCGCGCCCGCAGGTCATCACCTGGCGCCTCACCGGCCGGGCGAAGGGGAGCGGGCTGCGCTTCGAATGGGGTTTCAGCAAGAAGAAGGTGGCTTCGAGCGAACGGGACATCTACCTGCCGTTGAAGAAGGCGTATGGCAAGGTGAAGGTCTACGACCGCTATTCCGTCTCGCCCGGCGCGGTGCTCGAAGGGCCGCTGGTGCTCGAAGAGCGCGAGTGCACCATCGTCGCAGCGGTAAAGTCCGAGGTCACGATCCTGCCCGACCTCACGGTATCGGTGGAAATCAAGGAATTCGACTGATGGAATTCAACGCCATCGAGCTCGAGATCCTGTGGAAGCGCCTCATCAGCGTGGTGGACGAGGCCGCGGCGGCGTTCGTGCGCACCTGTTTTTCCACGCTGGTGCGCGACGGCAACGACTTCGCCATCGTGCTCACCGACGCGCAGGGGCGCTCGCTCGCGCAGTCGAACATGAGCCTGCCCGGCTTCATCGGCTGCCTGCCGGCCACGGTGCGCCACTTCCTCGCCAGGTACCCGGCCGGGATGATGCGCGAAGGCGACGTCTTCATCACCAACGACCCGTGGAAGGGGTCGGGGCACATCCACGACGTCACCACGGTCACGCCGCTTTTCCGGCAGGGCAGGCTGGTGGCGTTCGCGGCGGTCGTTTCGCACCTGCCGGACATCGGCGGGCGCCTGCGCAGCAACTCGAGCCGCGAGATCTATGAGGAAGGGCTGCAGATCCCGCTCGCCAAGCTGCTCGACGGCGGCAAGCCGAACGAGGTGCTGATCGAAGTGATCATGCAGAACATCCGCGTGCCCGATCAGGGCATGGGCGACATCTGGGCACAGGTGTCGGCCTGCCGCATGATGGGCGAGCGGCTGCAGCCGCTGCTCGACAAGGTGAGCCTGGAGGACCTCGGGGCCGCGGTGCGCGCGCGCTCCGAGAAGGCGATGCGCGAGGCGATCCGCGCCATTCCCGACGGCGTCTACAGCTCCACCGTGCAGCACGACGGCTTCGAGTCGCCGATCGTCATCCAGTGCAGGCTCGAGGTGAAGGGCGATCGCATCGACATCGACTACGCCGGCTCGAGCGCGCAGGTGGCGCGCGCCATGAACGTGGTGCCGGTCTATACCTTCGCCTACACCGTGTATGGGCTGAAGGCGCTGCTGTGCCCGGACATCCCGAACAACGAGGGCAGCTTCGCGCCGATCACCACCACGGCGCCGCCCGGCTCGATCTTCAACCCCACGTATCCGGCGGCCTCCGGCGGGCGCAGCGCCATCGGCCACCTGCTGCCGGCGGCGGTGTTCAAGGCGCTCGCCGGAGTGCTGCCGGAGAAGGTCTGGGCGGGCGGCTCGCCGAACTCGTCCATGACCATGTCCGGCGAGTACCGCGGCAAGCGCTACGCGGTGGTGAACTTCCTCAATGCCGGCCAGGGCGCGACTGCGAGGCGCCCGGGCTTCTCGGCGACTTCCTTTCCCGCGAACCTCGGCAATACGCCGGTGGAGGTCATGGAAAGCCTGGCGCCGATCCGCGTGCTGCGGCGCGAGATCCGGCGCGGCAGCGGCGGGGCGGGTCGACACCGCGGCGGCGATGGCCTGCGTTTCGAATTCGAGCTGCTGGCCGACGCCAAGGAAGCCACCGCATCGTTTCTAATGACGCAGTTGAAGTCGGTGCCCGCCGGCCTCGCTGGCGGCGGCGCCGGCCAGCCCGGACGCCTGCTGGTCAACGGCGAGCAGGTGGACCCGACCGAACCCCGTATCCTGCGGGCCGGGGATCGCGTCATCATGGAGACTGCAGGCGGCGGTGCATATGGCTCTCTCTAAAGGAAACTCCGAAGAAGCGCCCTGCCGTCGTCCCCGCGAAAGCGGGGACCCATGTTTTTCAAGGAATGGGCCCCCGCCTTCGCGGGGGCGACTGTTCTAAAAGGAGGAGAAGTGTGATGAGAAAGACGATTGCATTATTCCTGTCGATGCTCTGGGTGGGCGCCTCGGCGGCGCAGGACGCCTATCCGTCGAAGCCGATCAAGCTGATCGTGCCTTACGGGCCGGGCGGGGTGTCGGACTCGGTCGGCCGCGTGGTCGCGGCCGGCCTCTCCAAGGCGATGAACGCCTCGGTGTTCGTCGAGAACCGCGGCGGCGCCGGCGGCACGCTGGGCGCCAACATGGCGGCGCAGTCGGCGCCCGACGGCTACACCGTCCTGCTTACCAGCCCGCCGATGATCGCGGTGGCGCCGCAGATCATCAAGAACATGCCGTACGACACGAAGAAGGACCTGCTGCCGGTGAGCACCATCATCACCACGCCCAACATCCTCGTGGTGAACAACGACCTGCCGGCGAAGACGATCAGCGAGCTGATCGCCTATGGCAAGGGCGAGGGCAAGGGCAAGCTCTCCTACGGCTCGGCCGGCCCGGGCAGCACCGGGCACCTCACCGCCACCATCCTGATGGGCGCCGCGGGCATCGATCTGCAGCACGTGCCCTACAAGACTTCGGCGGCGGCGTTCCCGGACGTGATCTCGGGCCGCGTCTCGATGGCGTTCGACTCGCTGCCCTCGACCATCGGCTTCGTGCGCGGTGGCAAGGTGCGCGCGCTCCTGGTGATGTCCGAGAAGCGCTCGAGCATCCTGCCCGACGTGCCGACCGCGGCCGAGTCCGGCTTCCCGGCGGCCACCATGAACTTCTGGATGGGCATTGAGGCGCCGGCAAAAATACCGCCGGCCGCGGTGCAGAAGCTGAGCGCTGGCCTGAAGACCATGATGGAGTCGAAGGAAGTGCGCGACCAGATGGCGAACTTCGGCGCCGAGCCCTTCTACACCACGCCGGCCGAGTTCAAGAGGATGCGCGACGCCGACATCGACAAGTACGGCAAGCTGGTGAAGGAAATGGGCCTCAAGCAGGACTGAGATGGAAAAGCAGGGCAAGGGTGTCGGCGCGCCGCTGCGCCGCAAGGAGGACCGCCGGCACCTGCACGGCCTCGGGCAGTTCGTCGCCGACATCTACCTGCCGCACACGCTGGAAGTCGCCTTCGTGCGCAGCCCGGTCGCGCACGGCATCGTCAGCCGCATCGACATCCCGCCGCAGCACGCGGCGAAGGTCTTCACTGCACGGGACTTCCCGGCGCTGAAGCCTATCGTCGCGGTCACCAAAGTCGAGGGCTTCAAGAACTCCGAGCACCCGGCGCTCGCCACGGCGCGCGTGCGCTTCGCCGGCGAGCCGATCGCGCTCGCCATCGCTGCCACGCGCGCGCAGGCCGAGGACGTGGCGGATTCGGTGTCGGTGGAGATCGAGGAGCTGCCGGCGGTGGTCGACATGCTGGAGGCGGTGAAGCCCGGCGCGCCGCTGATTCGCGAGGAGTGGGGCGACAACGTCTACGTGCAGCGCCAGAACCAGTACGGCGAGCTCGAGGCGGCGCGGCGCAACGCCGCCGTGACGGTGACGCGCGAGTACCGCATGAACCGCCAGAGCGCGGTGCCGCTGGAAGGCCGCGCCATCCTGGCGGCGTGGAACGAGCGGTTGGAAGAGCTCACGGTCTACACCGGCAGCCAGTCGCCGCACCAGACTCGCGTCGGCCTGGCGCAGGTGCTGGGCATCGAGGAGCGCAAGCTGCGCCTGATCTCGCCGGATATGGGCGGCGGCTTCGGCTCGAAGCGCGTGCTCTACCCCGAGGAGGTAATGGTCGCGGCGCTCGCGCTGAAGCTCAAGCGCCCGGTGCGCTGGCTGGACGACAAGCGCGAGCACCTGCTGTCCGCCATCCACGCGCGCGAGCACCACCACAAGGTGACCGCGTACGCCGATGCGAAAGGCAAGGTTCTCGGCCTGGACGTCGAGATCTACGTCGACGCCGGCGCCTACTCGCACTGGCCCAACGGCCCTTTCATGGAAACCGGCATGGCCTCGCGCAACATTCCCGGGCCCTACGCCATCCCGGCCTACCGCGTGCGCAGCCATACCGTGGCGACCAACAAGTCGCCGATCGGCGCCTACCGCGGCGTGGCGCGGCCGGCGGCCTGCTTCACCATCGAGCGCACCATCGACGAGGTGGCGCACGCGGTCGGCCGCGAGGCGCACGTGGTGCGCATGGAGAACATGGTGCCCGCCTCGGCCATGCCCTACCGCAGCATCACCCACCTGGTATACGACACTGGCGACTACGCCGAGTCGGTGCGGCGCGCCGCCGAGCTGATCGGCTTCGAGGCGGTTCGCGCGCGCCAGAAGCGGGGCGAGGCGGACGGCCGGCTCATCGGCGTGGGCTTCGCCTCCTTCACCGAGCAGACCGCGCACGGCTGCGGCGAATGGGTGTCGCGGGGCGTGCCGGTGATCCCGGGCTACGAGTCGGCCACCGCGCGCATGATGACCGACGGCTCGCTGATGCTGATGGTGGGCATCGTGTCGCACGGGCAGGGCATGGAAACCTCGCTCGCGCAGATCGCGCACGAGGAGCTCGGCGTCGACCCGATGCAGGTCTCGATCCGCCACGGCGACACGCAGGTCTCGCCCTTCGGCATGGGCACCTTCGCCTCGCGCAGCATGGTGATGTCGGGCGGCGCGGTGGCCAAGGCCTGCCGCGCGCTGAAGGCCAAGATGACGGCCATCGCTGCGCATGTCTTGCAGTGTGAACCTCAAGAAGTCGAATTCTTTGAATCGACGGTACGTGGGCCCAAAGGCACCCTCACGTTCGCCGATATCGGCCGCATTGGATACCTAAGACAGGAAGCGCTGCCGCCAGGGGTCGAGCCGCTGCTCGAGGTCACGGCCACGTACGCGCCGAAAGTCGATACCGGGGTGTTCACCTACGCGACGCAAGCCGCGGTGGTCGCGGTGGACCCGGACACCGGCCACGTCGAGATCCTGGACTACGCGGTGGTGGAGGACTGCGGCACGGTGGTGAATCCGCTGATCGTCGACGGGCAGATCGCGGGCGGCATCGCGCAGGGCATCGGCACCGCGCTGTACGAGGAGATCCCGTTCAACGAGGCCGGGCAGCCACTCGCCACGACGCTCGGCGATTACCTGCTGCCGGGCGCGCCGGAGATCCCGGCGATCAAGATCGGCCACATGGCGAGCCCGACGCCGCACACCGAGTACGGCATGAAGGGCATGGGGGAAGGCGGCGCCATTTCGCCGCCGGCGGCGATCGCCAACGCGGTGCGCGACGCGCTGCTCAAGCTCGGCGCCGAGGTGAACGAGACGCCCATGACGCCACGGCGCGTTCGCGCGGCAATAGAAAGAGCCTTGGTTAAAAGAGAAGAAAAGGTCACGGCGTGAAGGCGGCGCCGGTCACGTATCACCGCGCGCAGAGCATCGCTCAGGCGATCGAGCTGACCGCGCGCTACGACGGCACGGCCAAACTGATGGCCGGCGGACAGTCGCTGATGCCGATGATGAACCTGCGCATGTCGTTCGCCGAGCAGGTGATCGACATCTCGGGCATCGCGGCGCTCCGGGAATCCGGTTTCTTCGAAGATCGATTTTTCATGGGCGCCGGGGTGACGCACGCCATGATCGAGGACGGCCGGGTGGAGGACCCGACGCGCGGCTACCTGCGCCACGTCGCCGGCGGCATCGCCTACCGCTCGGTGCGCAACCGCGGCACGGTGGGCGGCAGCCTGGCGCACGCCGATCCTGCGGCCGACTGGCCGGCGGCGCTGCGCGCGCTCGACGCCGTCGCAGTCATCGAAGGGCCGGACGGCGAGCGGCAGGTGCCGCTCGCGGAATTCCAGCGCGGCCTGATGGAGACCGCGCTCGGCGCCGCCGAGGTACTCAAGGGCGTGCTGCTGCCGCGGCTGTCGGGCAAGGCGCGCTGGTCGTACAAGAAGTTCTGCCGCAAGGCCGGCGAGTTCGCGCACTCGATCGCGGCAGTCGTGGTGGATCCTTCCCTAGGCATCGCCAACGTCGTGGTCGGCGCGATCGGCGGCAAGCCGCTACGACTTTCCATGGACGAGAAGCTCTTGCGCCACGAGCTCGCGGCGGTGGTCGAGCCATCTTCGTACGAATTTCAGCTCCATTGCACCATCGCCAAACGCGCATTGGCGGAGGCGACCCAGTAAATGGTGACAGTCACCATTTTTGTGAACGGCGAGGCGGTGGGCGCCGAGGTGGAGGACCGCACCACGCTCGCCGATTTCGTGCGCGACAGCCTGCACCTCACCGGCACGCACCTGGGCTGCGAGCACGGTGTATGCGGCGCGTGCACGGTGCTGGTGGATGACGAGCCGGTGCGCGCCTGCATCACGCTCGCCGCGGCGATCGCCGGCAAGGAAGTGCGCACCATCGAGGGCTTCGCCGGCGACCCGGCGATGGAAGTGATCCGCGAGTGCTTCTCCGAGGCGCACGGCCTGCAGTGCGGCTTCTGCACGCCGGGGATGGTGATCACGGTGCGCGACATCCTGCAGCGCGGCCGCTGCGCCGACGCCGCCCAGATCCGCGCCGAGCTGGCCGGCAACCTGTGCCGCTGTACCGGCTACGGCGGCATCGTCAAGGCGACCGAGCTGGCGCGCGATCGGCTGAAATCCTAATTGGTGACAGTCACCATTTTTTGAGGCTGCTGCGGCCGAGCAGGTGTAGCGCGGCCATATAGGTTCGCATCGGCGGCGACGACTCGCCGGACAGCCATCTCGACAGCGCTTCGGTTGAGGTGTGCAGCGCTGCGGCAAGCTGTTCATCCCCGCCGGCTAGGCGCCTCGCGTGCTCGAGGGGACGAACGTAGGGGTTCTCGCGCGTGACGCGGACGATGGTCTCGTACATGGGGCCTCCTCCCGTGGGTGAGGACGCTAACACCATGCCTGCACGGAATGCGGTGTAATTTTTCACCTCGGATCGACAAAGCCGCGGGCCTTTTGCTACCGCCCCCACCCTCGGCCAGGAGATCCTGGCCGGCTGGCTGGCCGACCGCTTCGGCATCCGGCAGAAGGAGCTGCTCGCCTCGGCGGCGAGCCGCCATCTCTAGGCTAGCCCTGATGCGGGCCGCGCATCTCGCGCAGGACCGACTCGACGCGCTCCCACATCTTCGCCTGCTCGTCGTCGCCCGCTTGGCGGAACTGCGCTGCCTTCTGCGCGGCTTCCGCGATCGCCTGGGGGCCCTGCGTGGCAAAGAGGTGGCGTGCTATGGCTGAAATGTCCGTGATATTCATATGGGTATCCTCCCCGGATTGACCCTGAGAATCGAGGCAAGTTCATGTCCGAAATCCCCGCGAAGATCGAGCACCTGCCCGCGTCCGAGTTTCAGAAAAGCCGCAGCTTTTCGCCCGCGGTCGTCACGGAGGGCGGGCGCACCGTGTGGCTCGCCGGCCAGACGACGGTAGTGGACCTGGATGGCAAGGACATCGCCGGCAAGTTCGAGGAGCAGGCGCGTACCATCTTTGCGCTCATCAACCGTACGCTGGAGCGCGCCGGCGGCTCGCTCGCGAACCTGGTGACGATGACCGTGTTCATCAACGATCCGCGCCATGGCGACCGGTTCGTGCAGATCCGCGGCGAGCACTTCCCCGATGGCCGCTACCCCTGCAGCGCCCTCATCACCGTGTCGAACTTCGCCCGCCCGGGCTGCGTGATCGAGATCCAGGGCGTGGCGGTGATCTAGAAGGCCTGCAGAAGTGTCACCCCCGAGCGCTTTAGTCGGGGGTCCGGTTTCTCTACTAAAAAACATGGGTTCCCGCCGTCGCGGGAACGACGCTTTCCCGCCTTTTTCAGAGTTTCCCCAGGCGCGCGCTATTCCACCTTGATGTTCGCGTCCTTGATGATCTTCGAGAACTTCTGGATCTCGTCGCGGATCAGGGCGTCGAAGGCTTCGGGCTTCATGGGGTTGGGCTCGGCGCCGAGCGTGTGGAGCTGCTTGCTCACATCGGGAAGACCAAGGATGCGCGTCACTTCGGCGTTGAGCTTGGCGACGACTGGGCGCGGGGCCTTGCCGTGGGTAAGCAGGCCGAACCAGGGATCGAAGGCGTAGCCGGTGAGGCCGGCTTCCGCGACCGTCGGCAGCTCGGGCATGGCGCTGGAGCGCTTGGTGGTCGAGGTGGCGAGCGCGCGCACCTTGCCGGCTTTGGCTGCCGGCAGAACGTTGACGACGGGCGAGAAGTTGTAGAGCGCTTCGCCGGTCATCGCGGCCTGGAGGGCCTGCGGGATTCCCTTGTACGCGACATGCTGCGCGTTGAGCTTGGCCAGGCTGGTGAAGTAGGCGCCGGCCAGGTGGTTCGCGCTGCCGATGCCGGGGATTGAATAGTTGTATTTGCCAGGTTTCGCGCGCACCTCGGCAAGCAGCTCTTTCACCGACTTGATGTTGGATTCCATCGGCACCACCAGGATGCTCGGCACCGTGGCGAGGAGCGTCACGCCGGAGAAATCGCGCTCGGTGTTGTACGGCAGTTTCTGGCTGTAGAGCGCCGCGCTGACGGCGTGCCCGGCGGAGACCACCATCAAAGTGTGGCCATCAGCAGAGGCGCCGAGGAGCGCCTGCCCGGCAACGATGCCCGCCGCGCCCGGGCGGTTCTCCACTACGGCCGGCTTGCCCCAGGCCTCCTGCAGCTTGGCGGCGACGGCGCGCGCCAGGATGTCGGTGGTGCTGCCGGCGCTGAAGCCGACCACGATCTTGATCGGCTGGCTGGGGTAGGTGTCGGCCTGTGCCGCGGCGAGCTGGGGAAGCGAAACAAGGACCGCGGCGACCGCGGCGAAAACCGTGCGTTTCATAAGGCTTCTCCTCCTATGTTTGCGATCGAGCTTAGCACGCACGACTCGCCGGAAATGAGGTAGAAAAGGTCCATGGATGAAACACCGAAGCCCGCCGCACGGCCGCAGCTCGCGCACGGTGTGCGCGATTATCTGGAGAAGGAGCGCCAGCGCATCCTCGCCACCTGCACGACGTGCGGCAAGTGCTCCGAGGTTTGCCCGATGACGCCCTACAACGAGAAGAAAGGCAGCGCCACCGCCAGGGACCTGGCTGCGGGCGTGCTGCAGCTCCTGCGCACCGGCAGCACCGACGAAGCCTCCCTCGGCTGGATCCGCGCGTGCATCCGCAGCGGCTGCTGCGTGCCGGCCTGCCCGGAGAACGTCAACCCGAAGCTCATGCTGCGCCTGGCGAAGATGATCGCCACCGGCGGCATGGGCGGCGAGAAGTTCATCCCGGTGAAGGAAGACCGCGACTACTTCCCGAGGATCCGGGCCTTCGCGCAACTGCAGCTCTCGGAGCAGGAGATCAAGGAGTGGATGGAATGAAGATCACTTTTTGGTACGGCTGCAACGTGCTGCGCCACGGCGACATCATCCACGCCTGCATCGACGTGCTCCGCTTGCTCGGCTACGACCCTTCGCCCGCCGGCGGGCCGGATTTCTGCTGCGGCTCGACCAAGGATTCCAACGCGGTGGCCGCCGACGGCATGGCGAGCCGCACCGTCGAGCGCCTGAACAAGCGCGGCAACGACACGGTGGTGGCGTGGTGCCCGTCGTGCCACCTGCAGTCCGCCGAGTTCCACGAGAAGGGCTACGAGCCGAAGTACGGCATGCAGTACTTCATGGAGCTCCTGTACGAGAAGCGCGAGCAGCTCAGGCCGCTGCTCAGGCACGAGGTGCCGATGCGCGTGTTCGTGCACCGGCACATGGGCTTCCACGACATGGTGCCGGTGAACGACATGGCGCCGGCGCTGCTCTCCATGATTCCCGGAATCGAGGTGGTGGAAGACAACTATCGCGGCCCGGGCTACATGTGCGCGCACCTCGCCACCGTGCCAGCCGCCATGACGCGCCTCGTGCGCGAGACCGAGGCACGCATGCGCCGCGCCAAGGCCGACGCGCTCGTCACCCTGTACCACCAGTGCCAGCGCGAGCTCGTCGGCCTGGAGGCGCAGGGCGTCACGCAGGTCTTCAACTACATGCAGCTCATCGCCCGCTCGATGGGTCTGCCCTACGAGGACGAGTACAAGGCGTGGAAGAAGGCGGGACCGGAAGCGGCGCGCGCCATCGACGAGGCGCGCCTGCAGAAGGTCGGCATCCAGTTCTTCGACCGCGCGGTGCTTCCCGAGCTGATCAAGAAAACCCCGCGCTGAGGGCTCAGCCCTTGGGGTCGGACGCCAGCTTGCCGGCGGTGGCCCAGTCCGATTTCTTGATGTCCTCGTAGATCACCTCGACCGATTCGGGCGTGCACTTCAGCGTGCGCACGGCATCGGCGGTGACCGCCACGGCGAATTCGCGCTTCTGCTCGACGGTGCGGCCTTCGTACAGGCTGACGTGGATGATGGGCATGTGTCCTCCGGAGAAAACTGCGGTTGAGGGGTAAACGCTTCTACTGGTCGATCCTGATGCCCGCTGTGCGGACCAATCTCGCCGTCAAGCTAACCGCGCAGCTTCTTCTGGATCGGCAGGAAGTCGTAGGTCGGATAGAACTCGGTTCGAAAGGGCTTCCAGGCCTTCGATTCGATCGCCACGTTGAGTTCGCGAAGCCGCGCCGGCGGGACGCGCAGCGTCACCACCTGGCCGATGCCCATCATCACGTACCACGACTGTATCTCAATGCCCTGGGGCGGAAAGTCGCGCCAGAAGTTCGTCGCCTCCAGCTCCTGGTTGATCTCAGCGAGGTTCTTCGATTGGTCGTGCCTTAGGAAGATGGTGAGGAGAATGTAGTCGTTCGAGTAGCTCGGTTCGCTCATGGTCGGGCTCAGGAGGGTTGCTGGATGGAGACCTGCTCGCCATCGCGGGTCGCGGACTGGATGGCGCCTTGCATGACGGCAATGCCATGCACGACTTCGTCGATCAGCACCGGGTAGGTGCCGTTGCCTTCGGCTGCACGGGCGAATGCTTCCAGCTCGCAGCGCTCGATGTCGGTATGCGGATATTCTGTGCGGGTGACCTTGCCGTCGATGTCGCAGCGCTCGAGGATGTGGTGGTCGAGCAAATGGAGCCATCCGCGTGTGCCAAAAACCTGCACGCGTACGATCCGCCCGGTGGCGGTGAGGGTGGAGAGATACCCTGTTGCGCCGCTTTCGAACCGTACGAAGACCGACGTGGTGTCGTCGAGATGGATGGCGAGCACTTTCCGGTGGCTCTCGCACCGCACGGCGCGTATCCCACCCACGAGGTGGATGAAGGCGTCGATGATGTGGATTCCCATGGCCGTCATGCCGCCTGCCGGGCTTTCCTCGGAAGTCGCGCGCCACACGCCGGGGCGATAGCCAAGGGCGAAATTGCCGGAGAACGCCCCTTCGGCGTGAAGGACATCGCCGAGCTCTCCTGCGAGAAGGATGCGCTTCATCTCCGCGATGGCGGGCAGGAAGCGCCGGTTGTGCCCGAGCGCGAGCACCACCCCGGCGTTACGGCAGGCCCGCGCCGCGGAAAGCGCGCTCGCAACATCGAGGGTCAATGGTTTCTCCACGAAGACATGCTTGCCGGCGTGCGCCGCACGGATCACCTGCTCGGCATGCTGGGAGTGGGGCGTCGCCAGCACCACTGCGTGCACGGCGTGGTCGGAGAGGATCGACTCGTAGTCTGTCGAAAGCGCTATTCCATAGCGGTCGCAGAAGCTTTGGGCATTCTCGGCCGTCCGCGTTACCCCACGCGTAAAGCGCACTGCGCTGCTTGGGGGAGCGGACACCGACTCCACCAATCTCTGGCCCCAACGACCAAGCCCAACGATAGCGGCATTCAGCATGTACTTTCCTAGGAAATGAACCTGTTGCGCACGGCATCGCGCACGGCTCGAAACCGCTTGAGCAGCCCGTCTTCCGCCTGCTGCGCCTCTTCTACCGAGCAGCGAGCGAACCGTACCAGCCCGCCAGGCGAGACTTGCGCCAGTGTGGAAATATCGGCGCTGGCCACCTCCGCGATCTTAGGATAGCCGCCGGTAGTCTGATGGTCGGCCATGAGCACGATCGGAGTGCCGTCGTTCGGCACCTGCACGGTGCCTAGGCAAGTAGGCTCCGACAGCACTTCCACTTTCCGGTTGCGCTGCAGGCGTGGTCCTTCAAGCCGGTAGCCCATGCGGTTGGAGTTGGCGGAGATACGCCACGCATGGGAAAAGAACGCTTCGCGCGCCGCCTCTTCGAATTGGAAATGGTGGCGGCCCTCCATTGCTCGCACCTGGAGTGCACCGTTGGGCGGCGCGCTAAGCTGCGGCGCCGACCAACGGACGGTTCGCAATCCGCCTGCCGTGGCGTGCTGCGAGAGAGTCGAGAAGCGCTCCTCGGACAGGCGAGCTAAACCATCGGCGGTTGCAAGGCGGTCGCCGGCTTTGATCGCACGCCCCCGATACCCCCCGAATTGGGCTGGCAGATAGGTGCTCCGGCTGCCGAGCACAAGATCGACTTGAAAACCGCCTGCAATGGCGAGGTAGGCGCGGCTGCCGCGGACGGCCGAGCCGATGGCGATGGTCGACCCCGCCTGAACCAGTACCGGCCGGTTGGGCGGCAGGCCACCGTTCCGACTTTCGAACACTGCGCCGTACAGTGCGATGAGCGCGTTGTCCTCGAACGACAGTTCCGGGCCAACGATGGTGCACTCCAGCGTGGCGTTTTCGTCCGTATTGCCGACGAGCGCGTTCGCCATGCGGTGCGCGAGGCTGTCCATCGCGCCGCACGGCACGATGCCGAGATGCTGCAGGCCGTAGCGGCCGAGATCCTGGAGCGTGGAGAGCAGGCCCGGACGCAGGACGCGGACGCTCATGTGCCGCAGGCGAGCCGGAGTTCGAATTCTTCGCGAGTGATGGGAATGAACCGTATTCGGTCGCCCGGGCTCATGAGCGAAGGCGGTGACTGATGCACATCGAAAATTCGCCGCGGCGTACGGCCGATGATGCTCCAGCCGCCGGGCGTTACGAACGGGTAGATCACGGTTTGCGTATTGGCGACGGCTATGGAACCGGTGGGTACCCGTTGCCTGGGCGTGGCCCGGCGCGGCACACAAAGGGCGGGATCGAGCCCGCCTATATAGGGGTGCCCCGGCACGAAGCCGACCATCAGCACCCGATGCGACGAGCCGGCATGCCGCCGCGCGACCTCGGCCACGGTGAGCCCGCATCGCTCCGCCACTTCCTGGATGTCAGGCGCGAGCTCGCCTTCGTAGCACACCGGCAGCTCCACCGTTCGCGTGACCTGATCGAGGTCGGGCAGGCCGCACGAAAGGCATTCGGCGATGAGCGCGCTCGCTGCGGCGAGCATCTCTCCAGCCGTGTCCATCTTTTCGCGATCGACATGCAGCGCGAGGCTGCCGAGCGCCGGGACAAGGTCGCGGATCCAGGGTGGACGGCGCAGCTCCACCGCCTTGGCGACGCGCTGGATCTCGGCGTTCACACCGAGGTCCAGGCTGTCGGCGAACTCGACGAGCACCGCCTTATCGCCGAGCGGAACGACCCTCGGTTTGTCCGCGCGCGAGTTGCCTTTCGATTTCTGCACAAGCAGCCTTCAGATCTCCAAGATAACGGCTTGCCGCCTCGTCCACTTTCAGCACCTTCGAGAAAAAAGTGATCGCGATGCATGCGCAGACTCTGCTGCGGTGCAAGAGCGGCAGCGCGATGGTTCCGGTGCCCGTGCTCGTCAACCCTGGGATCGCGCCCATGTAGCGGCTGGCATAGCCGTCCGTTCTCGTCTGGCGGATTAGCTGCCCTACGCGCCTCGGGTCTCTCGCCACGTGGTCTTCCGGACGCTCGGACTTGCGGAGCGCATGGACGATGGCGTCGCGCTCCGTGTCGTCGCAATGCGAAATATAGGCGAGACCCACGGCACTGGCGAAAATAGGCAGGCGCAAGCCGACCTGCGCCTGATCGATTACCAGGGCGCTCTGCCTGCGCGTGGTCTCGCGCAGATGCATGGCGTGGTTGGCGTAGAGGGCGAGATCGGTTGGCCACAACACCCGGCGCTGCAGTTCGTCCAGCACCGGGCTCACCACCTCGGTAATCCGGTCTTCGTGGCGGTATCCGTCGCTCAGACAGCGCACGAGGTGCGTGAGGTGGAAAGCGCCGCGGTGGTCGCGCGCCACGTAGCCCGCGGCCCGGAACTCATCGAGGATCCGATACAGGGCCGGGCGCGATACGTCGGTGAGCGCGTGAAGCTCGGCGACGGTCGACCCGTTCGCCTGGTTGAGCGCACGCAGCACATCCAGGGTGCGTGCTACGCCCTTCGCCTTTCTTCGGTTGGGCACGGCCGAGCTTGTCCGCAATGCGGACAGTACTCTACGCGCTCCTTGACGCAACGTAAGGCCGGTTCGTATCTTCGAAACGGCAACATGGTCAGGCCGAGACTCGCAGGGAAGACAGCTCTCGTCACCGGGGGTACGCGGGCATCGGGCTTGCCATCCTCGAGTCGACCTGACGCCGCTCCGCCGTTCGGCCGACCGCAAGAGGTGAGCGGGGCGGTGGTATTCCTGGCGAGCGAGGAATCGAGCTTCGTCACCGGACAGACGTTGTCGATCAACGGCGGCGCCTACATGGGGTGATCGGCGAGGCCTATGGCCAAGAAAACCATCCTAACCAACGCGCTGATGAGGCCGATCGCCCACTTCTCGCATGGACTGCGCGTCGGCGACGAGATCCACCTCGGCGCTACGGCGGGCACAAATGCCGATCGCCGGCTTGCCGGCTCGTCGACAGGCCTCACCGACGCGCGCGCCCAGGCAGAACAGATGTACCGCAACATGAAGCGGGCGCTCGAGCTGCTCGGGGGGCGCATGGCAGACGTCGTCCGGCTCAAGAGCTACATCACGGACTGGCGCGACTTGGACGGCTGCGAAGGCGTCTACGGGGAATACTTCCGCCACCGGCCCAGCCGGTCGACCGTGGCCACCTGGGGATTTCCGCTGCCATCTGCGGTGATTGAAGCCGAGCTGACCGCCGTGGTCGGAAGCAACGGACCCTACCGCTACACCGTTGCAGCGGGCGAGGAGGCTGCGACGGCGTTTTTGCGACTTGTCTCGCAGCTCGCGGCTGTCAGCATGAAGCCACGCGACGTAGTGAAGCTCACGGCCACTCTGGTCGACGTTCGCGACTACCCGCGCTTCGAGGAGGCGTTCACGCAGTTTTTCCGTAAGCCGTATCCGGCGCGCAGCTTATCGATCGCGCCGTTGTCGGATCCGCACACCCGGGTCGAGGTGGAAGCGGTTTCCTTGCCGGGAGGCGGCGAGCCGGTCCAGGGCCGGCAGTTGGCTCCTGGCGTTGCCACCGCATCCCCCGCCATGCGGACCGCCAGCCACCTTTTCATCAGCGCGCAGTGCGGCCTGGAAGAAACCGGTCGCATGGCCACTGGCGTGTCGGCGCAGGCCCGGGCCGCATGGCGCCGGATAGAGGCCATCCTGGGCGAGGCGGGCATGAGCCGGGAAGATGTCGTGCGGACCAACAACTGGCTGACCGATTGGCGAAGCTACGACGCGTTCAACCAGGGCTATGCGGATTTTGTGAACGCGCCCTATCCTCCTCGCGCCACCGTGATCGGGGGCTTGATCGAGCCGCTCGCCCTGGTGCAGATTGAGCCGCTCGCACACCGGGACGGCCGTAACGCAATGGTTCTGGAGGTCAATACGCAGGAGCGCAATCCATGAAGGTTTCCGGCTATGGCCGCACGGGGCTCGTGCCCCAGGAGAACCCCGAGCTGACCCACGTGACGCTCGGTACGCCGATGGGCGAGGTGCTGCGCAGGTATTGGCAGCCGGTATGCCTTTCGTCGGACATCGACGAGCTGCCGAAGCTCGTGAGAATCCTCGGAGAGGAGCTGGTCGCATTCCGCGACAAGCGCGGGCGTGCTGGTGTACTGGATGCGCACTGCGCCCATCGCGGCACGTCGCTCGAGTACGGCCGCATCGAAGAGAACGGCATCCGCTGCTGCTATCACGGCTGGCTTTATGCGGTCGATGGCGCGTGCCTCGAGCAGCCCGGCGAGCCGCCCGGCAGCGGGCAGAAGAACCCGGTGGCCCAGCCAGGCTACCCGGCACGCGAGTACGGCGGCCTGGTGTTCGCGTATATGGGTCCTGCCGACAAGCAGCCGCTTTTTCCCCGCTTCGATATCCTCGAGCGGGAGGGCTGGCAGCTTTTCGGCTACCGCAATATGAGCCGCGGCGCCGTGGCCGATTGCAACTGGCTGCAGATCCAGGAGAACGCGATGGATCCGATCCATACGGCGTTCCTGCATTCCACGATCAGCTCGCGCCACTTCACCGACATCTACGCCACGCTGCCGCAGCTCGACTTCAAGGAGACGGCCTACGGCATGAAGTACATCCGCACCGCCAAGCTGCCCAGCGGCCGGACCTTCGTGCGCGTACAGGAAGCATTCGCGCCCAACATGCGTTCCATAGCGGACAACCTCACGCCCGACCGGCCGCACAGCGAACGCTCCACGCTCATTGGCTGGTGGGTTCCAGTCGACAATACCCACACCCTCGGATTCCACATCGAGGCGTACGACCCGAACGACAAGGAGAAGGTCACTACCTTCTCGCGAGCCAAGGAAGGCCGCACGGCAGGAACGCAGGAGAAACATCGCGACTACGCCGATACCCAGCGTAATCCGGACGACAAGGAAGCCCAGGTGAGCCAGCGTCCGATCGCCATCCATGCGCTCGAGCGGCTCGCCACCACGGACCGCGGCGTGGTGATGTTCCGGCGCATGCTGCGGCGCGCGGTGGAGGATGTACGCGCCGGGCGCGACCCGCAGAACGTCTTTCGCGACCAGGACAAGTGCCTTATTAATGTCGTATCAGGGAACACCGTGACCTAGGAGGTCGACATGAAGGCGAGAGCAGTCGTCGCGACCTGGCTGGTGCTGGGCACAATCGGCGTGGCCGCCGCCCAGCCCTATCCTTCCAAGCCGATCGAGATCGTCAACTCCTTTGCGCCGGGCGGCACTGCGGACCTCAATGTGCGCGCCCTGCAGGCGGCGGCACAGAAGGTTCTGGGGCAGCCGCTGGTGCAGACCTTCCGCCAGGGCGGGGGCGGCGTCGTCGGTACGTCGGAAGTGGCTACGAGCGAGCCGAACGGCTACAAACTGCTCGTCGTCAGCCCGGGAGAGCTTACCGCCGGCCCGAATCTCGCCAAAACGTCCTACACGCTGGACTCGTTCGATTTCGTCGGACGGGTGTCTTCCCGACCCTACGGCTTCGTCGTCAAGAGCGACGCGAAGTGGCGCGATTTCGCGCAGTTCCGCAAGGACGTGTCACAAAATCCGGGCAAGTACACCATCGGCACAACGCCGCGAGGCGGCGTTTTCCTCACCGCGCAGCATCTGATCCGGCACGGCGGCATGGAACTGCTCGCGGTGCCCTATGGCGGCTCGGGTCCCTATCTGACCGCCGTGCTCGGGGGCCATGTGCACGCCGCGTGGGCGCCGCTACCCTCGGCAGAGTCCTACATCAAGTCCGGCCAGATGCGGCTGCTCGCGGTAACGGGGCCCGAGCGCGTCAACGGCTACCCGGAAGTTCCTACCTTCAAGGAGCTCGGCATCGATTCGCCGTTCCTGTTATGGATCGGCGTGGTGGCGCCGAAGGGTATGCCGGCGGACCGCCTTGCCTTCCTTCGCAAGTCCCTGGAGCAGATCGTGAAGGATCCGGCTTTCCGTCAGGCCGCGGAGAAGGTAGGCGTCGAGCCGGCCTATGCATCCGCCGACGCGTTCGAGAAACAGGTACGCGAGGAATACCAGGTGTTCGCCAGGCTGGCGAAGGAACTGGGCCTGGCGCCCCAATAACCGGGAGGATCCGATGCTTCGCTTGATTACGCTGATATGCGCCGCCGCCTTTGCGACGTTGAGCTTCGCGCAGGCTTTTCCGACCAAGCCGATCGAGCTGGTGAACGGCTTTGCTCCGGGAGGCGCCAACGACCTCAATGCCCGGGCATTACAGGTAGCCGCGGAGCGCATCTTTCGCCAGCCGCTGGTGCAGACCTTCCGCCAGGGCGGCGGCGGGGTCGTCGGCACTTCAGAGGTCGCCAAGGCGGACCCTGACGGCTACAAGCTGCTGCTCGTGAGCTCGGGTGAGCTCACTGCAGCCCCGAACCTCGCCAAGACGACGTATTCGCTGGATTCTTTCGATTTCCTGGCGCGGATTTCTTCGAAGCCTTATGCGCTGGTGGTGAACGCGAAGGCGCCCTGGCGCAACGCGAAGGAAATGCTGCAGTCGGCCAAGACCCAGCCCGGCGCCCACACCATAGGCACTACGCCTACCGGCGGAATGTTTCTCACCGCGCAATACTTCATTCGCCGTGGCGACGTCGCGCTCACTACGGTGCCCTTTGGCGGCGCCGGCCCAGCGCTGACCGCCGTGCTGGGCGGGCATATCGATTCCGTCTGGGCGCCGCTCGCTGCAGCCGAATCCCATGTGCGGGCAGGCACGCTGCGGGTACTCGCGGTAAGCGGACCCGGGCGCACCAGCGGTCATCCCGACGTACCGAGCTTCGCTGAGCTCGGCATGGACGCGCCCCACGTACAGTGGATCGGCGTCGTCGGTCCGAAGGGCATTCCGCCGGAGCGCCTCCAGTTCCTACGGGATGCTTTCGCACGTATAACGAAGGACCCGGAATACCAGAAGGCAGCGACCAAGCTTGGGGTCGAGGTCGCCTACGCCGCGGCCGAGGAGTTCGAGCGCCAGGTCCGCGAGGAGGACCGGGCGTTCAAGACGCTGGTAAAGGACTTCGGCTTGACGCCGAAGTAACTACCCACGCTTACGCCGGGATGTCGAGCACCCCGGCATGTGTCTCGGGAGCGAACATCTCGTCGATTCGCTCGATGCGCCTGGCGAGAAGCCCCTGCTCCCAGGCGTACTGCGCAGCCGTCTCGAGAACATGCCGATTCTCTTCGAGGCCATAGGACCAGTAGTCGTTTCCCATCACGCGCCGCGTCGCTTCCACCTGCTCGGTGAGCCAGGGAAGCGTGGCGTGCGGCGGCGGCGACGTCGCGAGGCGCCGGATGGCAAGCTCTTTCGCCTTGACGAACGCCTTGTAGAGCGACTGCGCGACCCAGGGATGCTTATCGTACACCTCGCGTTTCACCACCACGACATGCATGATGGGAAAGATGCGAGTGCGCCGGAAATATTCCTCTTCAGTGGAGCGGAAATCGGGAAACAGCCGCGCGACATTGGGCGAGCCGCGCACAAACGAGGCGGGTACGGCAGGCAAGACCGCGTCGAGCTCGCCCCGGTCGAGCATGTTGTCGATGCATTGATCGCCGGGAATGATGCGGGCGTGCACCTTATCGGGGAGGTCGAGCTCTATTCGCGGCTTGAAATAAGCGTCCGGCTCGTTATACCCGCCGAAGTGCCATTCCAGGTCTTCGGTTTTAATCCCGAAATCGTGCTGAAGAAAGCCGCGAATCCAAAGCGCCGCTGTCTGCACGAATTCCTGCACGCCCACGCGCCGGCCCTTCAGGTCCTTGGGAGAACGAATGCCGGCCTTTGTATTGATCCAGACATGCTCATGCCGAAACCGCCGCGATGGGTAAACCGGAATGCCGACGAAGCGGCGGTCGCCACGGGCGTGCAGCACCATGAACGTAGAGAGGGAAAACTCGGATGCGTCGAACTCGGCATGGCGCCCCTGCCTGCGGAAGGTCTCCACCGGCATCATCGGCAGGAAGTTGAGATCGACGCCTTCCACTGGAATGCTGCCGTCGCGCAGGCCGTACGTTCTGTCGTAGAGGCCGCAGGCCAAGGTGATGGGAAGCTTCATGGCTTCGCTATCATTGCGCGTTAAGCTGCCCGGCAGCCGGTCGGTTTCTCTATGAGAAATATCGTGAATGCGATAAGCGCGGACCTGAATAGCATACGAAAACGCATCCGTTACGGCGAGTGGAGCGGCACGACGAGCGGCATGGCGCCGGCCCATGTCCAGGGCAACGTCGCCATCCTGCCCCGCGAGTTCGCCGACGATTTCATGCGTTTCTGCCAGCTTAACCCCAAGCCGTGCCCGCTGATCGGCGTTTCGGACCCGGGGAATCCGGCGTTGCCGGCGCTCGGTGCGGACCTGGACGTAAGGACGGATGTGCCGCGCTACCGCGTATTCGAGAACGGCCGATGCGTGGACGAGCCGCAGGACCTGACGAGGTGGTGGCGCAGCGACTTGGT
>Ga0247825_10000195_pt1 | contig 36022 bp, 30 predicted proteins | sample 13C_Vanillin_Day_FD_194413 | JGI IMG/M metagenome (GOLD analysis project Ga0247825, IMG submission 194413) | Soil microbial communities from agricultural site in Penn Yan, New York, United States - 13C_Vanillin_Day48 | ecosystem: Environmental > Terrestrial > Soil > Agricultural land | place... | reverse complement strand
CAGATCGACGTCCTCCAATCCGAAGACGTCGCCGAAACCGTCGCCTTCCTCACCGCCGTCCCCAAGCACGTCAACCTCACCGAAATCACCATCCTCCCCACCGCACAAGCCATCTAAACCCACCCACACCACCGTTCCCGCCCCCGGGCAACCCGAGGGCGGGAAAGGTCCCCACTGGATCAAAGAGGGACGAACACGACGTGGGTCTCCGACCCTCGTCGTGCAATCTCATTCCGGACCCGCCTCGAGGCGGGTCCGACAACGTCTGTCTGGCGGCCGACCCACACCTTCCGCCAGCGCAGAAAGCACGTACCCCGCAGCACTCAATAGCCATGAGGTGACCATTGCAGTCGATTCAACTACTCGTCGCAGTGCTCGGTACGGTCATCATCTTCACCGTATGGGGCGCTCGGATTCGGATGGTCCAACCGGCCGCCCTGCTGCTCGGTGGCTGCCTACTGGGTTGAACCCGACTATTGCTGCTTTCGAGTTGCCCCCCGAGTGGGTCCTCGTCCTGTTCCTTCCTGCGATCTTGTACTGGGAGGCTCTGACGACCTCTACGCGAACGGCGAGTCGCGATGCCCGCTCTGTGGTTCTGCTGGCGGTCGTGCTCGTGGTTGCCACGACCGCCGCAGTGGCCGCCTGCCTGCATTGGATCCTGGACATTCCGTGGGCGGTTGCGTTCGTCGTCGGGGCCGTGCTTGCCCCGACCGATGCCGCCGCCATTGCCGCGCTGGCTCAGCTCCTACCGCCCCGGTTCATGACGTTGCTGCGAGCGGAGAGCCTGATCAACGACGGGACTGCGCTGGCACTTCTGGCCACCGCCGTCCCGGTCGCGATCGGCGCGCGCCATCTCGATCTGCTGCACATCAGCTGGGCCTTCGCCGCAAGCTATCTTGGCGGGGTGGTGTTCGGTGTCGCGGTCGCCGGGACCGCACTGGTCGCTCACCGGTTTCTCCGAGACTGGATGCTATCGAGTGTGCTCAGCGTCTTGACGCCGTTTGTGGTGTACCTGCTTGCAGAGCAGATACATACCTCGGGTGTCATTGCTGTCGTGACGGCGAGTTTCCTGCTTGCCCGGCGTGGACCGCGTGTAATTCCGCCAGCCACTCGAATGCAAACTCAGCCTTTTTGGTCACTGACTACGTATGTCCTCAATTCGGGACTGTTCGTCTTGGTGGGTACTCAAATCCCCTCCGCTGTAGATGATCTGGCGCCTCAATCGTTGATTGGTAGGGTGGGCAGCGGTTGTCTTGGCCGGTTTCGGCGTGATCGGTTGTCGGCTGCTGTACTTCTACACGATGCCTTCCGTGTTTCGGGCCATCGACCGCCGCGGTAGTCAAGTTTCACGCCGGATCAGTGTGCGTGAGCGTTTTCCGCTCGCATGGTCCGGTGTCCGTGGCGGGGTATCGCTGGCCGGCGCGCTCGCTGTTCCCGACACCACGGCAGATGGGCGTCCCTTCGAGTACAAGAGCCTGATCGTGTTCATCACAGCTGGTGTCATCGTTGTGACCCTGTTCGGGCAGGGCATGTCCCTGCCGCGCGTGATCAAATGGGCCCACTATGACTCCGTCGACGACTCTGCCGGACAGCGGACAGCGGAAATCGCTCTGACCGAGGAAGGGTTGCGGTATGTGACGGACCCGGCTCAGCGCGACACCGCCCCCCCTCCCTGCCGATCGGCTCGACGCCGAGCTTCAGGAGCACCTGCGCGCACTGACTGTCCGGCAGGAGGACCCGGTATCGCTCCAGATACAGATACTGACGATGCGCCGGGCGATCCTCGCTGCCCAGCGCAGTCGGCTTCTGACCATGTTTGAACGACACGAGATCGACGATGCTGTGTTCTTACGGGTCCAGTCGCTGCTGGATACAACCGAGGCGAAACTGAACTCGACGGTGACGTCCTGCCCGGAGGAGCCGAGCGCGAAAAAACTGTAGCGAACAGCTCTGTGGCAGCGTTTAGTCGTCGAGATGCGCGCGAGGGCGCGCGATGTCGACACTCAATGCGGACTTCGGACGGTTGTACAAGGGGCCAACCAGGGCCACTTACAGCGTCCCAATCGTTCACTCAACAAGGAAATGTGCGGCTCGCCGCCATGCGCTATTACGGCCGCGAGTCACACGTTCACTTCCTCGTGCTCAGGCTCCTCGCCGCCGCAATTCCATGCGGTACGAGTACCGGCGCGGATTGAAGTGAGAGGACGTGAATTCGACGAATTTCCCGTCCGCGTCGTAGTAGAGACGCTCGATTAGCAGTATGGCGTCTCCTGCTTGACATCCGATCAGTTCGGCTTCGTACTCCGGGGCGTTCATGGCGGTGATCTCTTGCCGTGCGCCCATGATCGGCTTGGTGAGCAGTTTTTCTGCCGCCCCGATCACGGTTCCCTCGCCGACCGACGGGACCCCCTCCGCGGCCAGTTTCGCACCGAGGTCGGGTTCGACGTAGTGGCGCGTTAGGACAAAGGGGATCCCCTCAAAGGAACGGCGAACGGTGGCCTTGCTGACCTCGATGTACGGCAATTCCAATCGGGACGCGATGGAGGGCTCGACGACGACCGTGAATGGTTCGATCACCTCGGTGTTCGTGTCGGGCCAGACGATGATTTCGTCGAGGGATCCGATCGAGCGGACGTAGCGGCCCCGGGTGTCCTGTTGGCGGCCGCTCACATAGGTTCCGCTGCCCTGCACGCGGTAGATCAGCCCGTCGGAGAGCAGTATCTGCAGGGCTTCGCGGACCGTGTGACGGCTGACGTTGTGGACCGACTGCAGCACGCTTTCGGTGGGCATCTTCCGTCCGACCGAGTAGACACCGGCCTCGATGTCGGTCCGCAACTTCTCGGCCAGCACTTTGTACGCCGGCACACCACGCTCCGCGGGAGCTACCTTGTTCGTCACCACGGGCCCCTCCTTCTCCCTGATGCGGCCGGCAGGGTTCCATCCACCACACTAGTGCTCGTCCGGATGAATCTTCAACGGGGGCCGCTCCGCATTGGTGATCTACTGCGAAACCAGAGCATTCGTGGCCACAGAGTCCATCTCGACATCTGTAGCTCGAAAATTGATACTGATCAATCGAGTATGGAGGTGTGACCGTTTGCGATCACACCTCCATACTCAGTCCGTCCGGCGCCGGAGTCAGGCCGCCGACGGACTTCCGTCACCAGAACACGGCCGCGATACGGATGTCGGGCTAATCGCGGCGGTACTGGTGTCCCCGCCGCCGCCTGCATGTCGGCGGGGTGCGTCAGGCGGTGGTCGGTTCCACCTCCGTAAGCAGTTCGTCGTTGTGCTCGCCGAGCTGGGGCGCGGAGTCGGTGCGCGGCTCCTCGTAGATGTCGGTCAGGAACGGTGTCCGGATCATCCGACGGCGACCGGCATGCGGATCGTCGATCTCGAGGAACATGCGACGCGCGTCGAGGTGTTGGCACTGGTAGAGCTCGTCGATGGTCTGGGTTTCTCCGGCGGGAAGCCCATGCGCGGCGAAGTGCTCGACGATCTCGCGGCGGGTGCGGGACCGTGTCCACCGTTCGGCTTCTGGGCGGATCACCGATGCGAAGTTCTCGGCCCGGTGAACGACGGAGTCCAGCAGCGGATGGTCGAGCAGGTCGGGCCGCTCGATTGCCACACACAGCCGCCGCCACATCTCATGGGTGGGCAGAATCAGTGCAACATAACCGTCCTCGGCTTCGAGAGCGCCGAGTGGCGAATACCGATCCACCCCGCGCACTCGATGCTCGCCCGTGAAATCCCACAGCATGAGTTCGCGTTCGAGCAGGGACGCCACCGAGTCGTACATGCTCTGATCGACGAACGTACCCGTACCGGACTGGTGACGGCCCTCAAGAGCGGCGAGCACGCTGACGGTGGCATGCACGGCAGTGAAGACGTCCGCGAAACCGGTCACCGTCGGCAACGGCGGGCCCCCCGGTTCTCCGGTCACCGCCATCAGCCCACCAATCGCCTGGATTGCGGTGTCGAAGGCCGGCCGTTCGGCGAATTCACCCCGATGTGTCGACAACCTCCCGTATCCGCTGATGGCGCAGTAGATCAGGCGTGGATTGATCTCCTTGAGCGCGTCGTATCCCACTCCCATGCGGTCGACTGCCCCGGGGCGAAGGTTCTCTACGACGACGTCGGCGGTCGCCGCCAAAGCCAGGTACCGTGCTCGGTCACTCTCCGCGCTCAAGTCCAGGGTGACGGACTTCTTGTTGCGGTTGTAGCTCAGGAACCCGCCGCTCATGGACCCGGTCTCGGTCTGCTCGAGCGGATCATAGATTCTGCGCGGATCGCCGCCGTCGGGCCGCTCGATCTTGATGACCTCCGCGCCCAGGTCGGCCAGCATCATCGCACAGTAGGGGGCGGCGATGTACTGGCCCATCTCGAGCACACGAATGCCGTCGAGGGGCCTCACGTCAGATTCCTTCGGTTCCGTGCGGGACGAGCATCGGCTTGATGTCCTCTTGCGCCCGCATCCGCGTCAGCGCCTCGGTGGCCTGGTCGAGCCGGTACCGGTTCGGGACCAGTGCACCGAAGTCGTACTTGCCGTGCGTGTTCTTCATGAATTCGAGTGCCTTGCGGTACTCGGCGATGTGTCCGGACCAGGTCCCCATGATGGTCAGCTGCTGTCGGGTGATGAAGCCGGGCCGGACCGGGACTTCCTTGCCGGGGCCGTCGATCTGGCCGGTGACCATGTAGCGGCCGCCTTCTTTGATCATTCCCAAGCCTTCCGGGAATGCGGTGCGTGCGCCGGAGAATTCGAAGACAACTTCGGCGCCGTGGCCGCCGAGCAGGTCGCGGACCGCGGCGATTCGGTCTTCGGGTTCGGGGTGTTCGGCGACGGAGACGAGGTCGGTGGCGCCGTATTGCTTGGCGATGGCCAGGCGGTTGTCGGGGGCGCCGATGGTGATGATTCGCCCGGCGCCGAGGTGATCGGCGAGGGCGGTCGCGAACAGACCGAGCGGGCCGGCGCCCTGGATGACGACGGTTTCCCAGGGGTTCATCTTGCCGATGCGCTCGAAGGAGTGCACGACCGTTCGCAATGCGCAGCTGGCCGCTGATGCCCAGGAGGTTTCCACCTCGTCCGGCACGCGCACTCGTCCCGAGTTGGGGAAGACGTAGGCGTATTCGGCGAAGCCGCCGACCAGATACGGGGGACGTTCGCAATTGGTGAACATGTAGTACTGGCGGTTGGTGCACAGGGTGGGCTGGTTGTCGAACCGGCAGTGCTCGCACTGGTTGCATGAGGCGTGGGTGAAGCAGATGCGATCGCCGATCTCGAGCGGTGTACCGAAGGTGTCCCGCTCGGCGCCGTCACCGAATGCGATTACCCGGCCGACCATTTCGTGTCCGGGGATGACGGGCAGATCAAGCGCTTGGCTGCCGCCGAGGGAGCCGTCCCACAGGTGCAGGTCCGATCCGCACACCGTCGCGGCTTCGATTCGGACCAGGAGTGCGCCCGGTTCGAGGGTCTGAGGCACTGGAATTTCGCGGATCTCGAGCGGCTCGCTGTGCTTGGTGAGCACCGCCGCCCGGCTGGTCTTGGGGATGTCGAAGGTGGTAGTCATCAGTTTGTTCTCCTCGTGGGCTCAGCCGAGTTTGAAGGGGTCGCGGCTTTCGCCGGTGAGTTCGACCCAGATGGATTTGGTCTGCAGGTACGCGTCGAGGCCTTCTATGCCGTTTTCGCGGCCGATGCCGCTCTGGCCGAAGCCGCCGTAGGGGACGTTGTTGGCGAGCACACGGTAGGAGTTGACCCAGATCGTGCCGGCCTCGAGGCGGTGCGCCACGCGGTGTGCGCGTTGGATGTCTTTGGTCCACACCGCCGCGGCGAGTCCGTAGGTCGTGTCGTTGCCGATCTGGACCGCCTCCTCTTCCGAGGTGAAGGTGATGACCGACAGCACCGGTCCGAATATTTCTTCCCGTGCCACGCGCATCGAATTGTCGACGCCGCTGAGGATGGTGGGCTGGAAGAAGTACCCGTCGGCCAGGTCGGTGTCTTGCGGACGCTCTCCGCCGCACACCACCGTGGCGCCTTCGCTGACTCCGAGGTCGACGTAGTAGCGAACCTTCTCGAGTTGCTCGGCGAAGGCGATGGGGCCCATTTCGGTTTCGATGTCGAGCGGATCACCCATCTTGATCTGGGGTGCGCGCTGGGCGAGCCGTTCGACGACGGCGTCGCGGATCGATTCGTGGACCAGCAACCGACTTCCTGCGATGCAGGTCTGACCGGTGGCGGCGAAGATTCCTGCCATCACCCCGTTGACGGCCGCATCGATGTCGGCGTCGGGGAAGATGATGTTCGGGGACTTGCCGCCGAGTTCGAGGGTGACCTCCGCGATGTGGTCGGCGGCGCTCTTCATGACCGCGATTCCGGTGGCAGTCGATCCGGTGAAGGTGACTTTGTCCACCCCGGGTTCGGCGGTCAGCGCGGCTCCAGTGGCTCCGGCGCCGGTGACGACGTTGAACACTCCAGGCGGGAAACCGGCTTCATCAACGAGTTTCGCGAACTCGAGGGTGGACGACGGCGTCTGCTCGGCCGGCTTGGCGACAAATGTGCATCCCGCGGCCAGGGCGGGCGCGAGCTTGCTCGCCAGCAGGAACAGCGGGCTGTTCCAGGGCAAGATTGCGGCGACCACGCCGATCCGCTCGCGGCGGGTGTAGGTGAAGAAGTTCGTCTGGGGCGCGGAGATGGTGTCACCGAAAATCTTGTCGGCAGCGCCGGCGAAGAATTCGTAGGTCGCCGGTAGCCCGGCCATCTGGCCGCGTGTCTCGCGGATGACCTTGCCGTTGTCGGTGGTCTCGATGCGCGCGAGCTCCTCTGCTTGGGGCTCGATCAGCGCCGCCAACCTGCGGATCAGGACACCTCGCTGCGCCGCGGACATCGATCCCCACGGCCCGGACAGCGCCCGGCGTGCGGCCTCGACGGCCTTCTTCACGTCGGCCGGTCCAGCGAGTGGTGCAGTGGCCCAGGCCTGCCCGTTGTACGGGTTGACGGTCTCGAAAACCTCACCGGAAATCGCATCGACCCATTCGCCGTCGATGTACATCTTTCGGTGTTGGAGTTCACTGTTTCGTCTCTCGGCGGTGGCAACGACGTTCTCGGTCATAGTGCTCTTTCTCGTTTCACGGCCGGACCGAGTGCCCGGCACTGTCAATTGGGGCCGCGGTATCGGCTTCGAGGTACCGCGCACATCAAGGAGGATGTGGGGATGCTGTCCTCACGTTCCGACGGAGATTCCCGCCAGTGCCGACCGGATCAACGGGTCGACGGAGGACGCCTGCGGCAACGTGGCCACGCTGTCGACCAAGGTCTCCAATTCCTCTGCCACCAACGGAATCTCGGTCGCGAGGCGTTCGGCATTGCGGACGACGCCGTCCATGTGCCACGACAGCATCGCATCGGAGTCCTCGATGGCGTCGTGGACCGTGGTGCCGTCGATCTGGGTCACGGTGGCGTGTGCGGTTTTCGCTGAGCGTCCCGGCTCGGCGACGAGGTCGATCTTGCCGATGAGGTCGAGCACCTGGGGATCGGTGAACTGTTGCAGCAGGTCGTAGGTGATGTCGCCTTGGACGAGACCGGTCGCGAAGGCGAATCTGGCGCTCATGAGTGTCTGTGAGGTGCTGGCGAAGGGCCCCCGCGAGGGCATGCCCGGATAGGTGGCTTCGCGTTCGTTCATCCGCAGCCGGATCGACGCGACCTCGTCGGCGCGGAGACCGGACTCGCGAAGCCGCACCGCGAGCATGGCCGGCGCCTGATTGAACGCACACACCGGGTACGGCTTGAAGGTGACGTCGAGGATGTTCCAGGACCGGCCGAGGTCACGGGCGAGTGTTTCCGCTGCCTCCCGCGATCGCGAGAAGCAGTCGAGGAATCCTGCTTCGGCCTCGAACGCCGTCCGGGACCCCGCGACACCGGTTTCGGCGAGTTGCGCTGCCATCAGCCCGCTCGTCGCCGCGATCCCCGACTGGAAATGCCACTCGTCGGTTCCCGCACCGAACGATTCGGACGTGCCGCCCGAGATCGATGCGGCGATCGCCAGTGCGGAGGTCATGCGTTCGCCGCTCAGGCCGCGGATCCGCCCGACGGCAGCGGCGGCAGCCACCGGCCCGAAGACCGCCGTCGCACGAAAGGGCGGGGTGGTCAGGTCCGTGAGCGGCCCCGACAGTGCAATACCCACCTCGTAACCCGCGACCACCGCCGCCAGCAGGGTCCGGCCGTCGACAGCGCTGGACTCTGCGGCCGCCAGGGCTGCGGGGATGACGCTCACTCCCGGATGAAAAGTACCGTGTGTGTCTTCCTGCGCCCGGGCATGCAGATGCACTCCGTTGATGAAGGCCGCCGTCGAGGCCGGATGCCATTGCCCGGTCACCAGCGAGCGGGCGTATCCCTCCAGGTTCGGAGGCGAACTCACTCCAGGGCTGGCCTGCTCGGCCTGTCGACCGAAGCCGGCCGCAGACCCGGCCATCCCCACCGCCAACGCGTGGATGAGGCACCCTGTCGTCCGCTCGACGACCGATTGTGGAAGCGCATCGACCTCCAGACCTGCGGCGAAGACACCGAGTCGTTCGGCGATCGTGCTGCCAGACATGCGCACTTCCCTTCCATGATTCGTGGACACGTCAGTTGCGGTTCCTGTGGGAGCCGCCCGCGGACGCGGATCCGATCCCCGCCGTCGCCACAATTTGTCCGTATGACTTGAGACACTATTGCGAAGTCTTACATCTGTCAATCATGACGCGAATGGAAACCGACCCCTTCCCATTCCGCCCATGGACTAGACGCCAGTGGGCATTCAATTGCCAGTTCACAGCATTTTCGTCGGCCAGTTCCCGCCCAGCGGCCGGCGCGCAACTTTTGAGGGGTTGACGCAAGCACCGACCCTGACTAGCTTCAAGTCATCCGTACAACTGTGGCTTACTTCACTGCGAGCTGCCAGGCGGAGGATCATGGGCGCGCCAAAAGACCGATCAGATTCCCGCAGGACCAAATTCACGTCGTGGCGAAAGAAGTCCACGACGCTTCCCGAGGAGACCTCGATGACGAACCCACCCCCTGTATCGCCGTTACCCCCCACGATTGCGGGAGATGCACCGACGACTGATGCGCTGACCTCATCGGGGACGCTGGCACCCCACGTGTCTCGACGCGTGGCCGTCGCCGCGGGCATCGGCCACTTCCTCGAGTGGTTCGACTTCGCGGTGTACGGGTTTCTGGCCGCGACCATCGGGGCGCTGTTCTTTCCGTCCGGGAACGCCACTACGTCGCTGTTGGCCTCCCTCGCCGTTTTCGGCGTCGCGTTCCTCTTTCGTCCGCTCGGGGGGCTGCTGATCGGGGCTTTCGGCGATCGCGCCGGTCGCCGTGCGGCGCTCTCACTCGCAATCGTCGTCATGGGTATCTGCACCATCGGCATCGGCATCCTGCCGACCTACGCCACGATCGGCCTTGCCGCTCCCGCTCTTCTGGTGCTCCTTCGGTGCGCCCAAGGATTCTCCGCGGGTGGCGAGTACGCCGGCGCAGCTGCCTTCCTCGTCGAATATGCACCGGCCCGCCGACGCGGGCTGTGGAGCAGTGTGGTCTCCGCCGGCGCCGGCATCGGGGTCATGGCCGGGGGTGCGGTGACCTTGCTGCTGACCACCCTGCTGTCCGACGACCAGATGACGACCTGGGGTTGGCGCGTCCCCTTCCTCGTCGCCGGCCCGCTGGCCGTCCTCGGCCTCTACGTCCGGCTCCGGCTCGAGGACACTCCCGTATTCCAGGAGCTCCAGCGCGCTCACGAGGTCGAGCACGCCCCCCTGCGCAACGCCGGCAAGCACAGCCGATCCGGAATCCTCCTGGTGTTCGTCTGCACCGCGGTGACCGGCCTCGGCTTCTACTACCTTGCAACCTTCGTGGTCACCTTCCTCACTGTCGAGGTCCACATGACCAAGACCGCCGCCCTCGAACTCGCGGTGCTCGGGTTGCTCATCTACTCGCTCATGTGCCCCGTGGCAGGGATGATCGGCGACCGTATCGGTCGCCGACGCACGATGCTGCTCGGCGCCGGTGGCATTGCTCTGACCGCCGTCCCCTGCTTCGTTCTGCTCTCGACCGGCACCTGGTACCTCGCCCTGATCGGCCTGGTGATTTTCGCGGCCTTCGAGGCCCTGGCCAATGTCATGCTCGGCGTTCTCATGGTCGAGCTCTTCCCGGCCCGACTGCGGGTGACGGGTAGCTCGATCGGCTTCAACGTCGCGCAGGCCCTCATCGGCGGGCCCGGCCCGTTCATCGCCACCGCCATCGCAGCTGCCGCAGCGCTCATCGTCGCGCCCGCTCTCTACCTGGTCGCGATTGCAGCGCTGTCGTTCGTGCTTCTGCTGCGGTATCTGCCCGAGACCCGCGGGGTGTCGCTGTTCAGCGAGGAAGCACCCTCCGCGAGGAAATGACAGACAGGCGTGATTGTGGAGACGCATTCGTATCTCAGGCGTCCCGCGTACCGGCTCGTCGCCGAACAACTTCGGCGGCGAGCCGAACGCGGTGAGTACGCCGTGGGTGACAAGCTGCCCACCGAAGACCAACTTCGGCAGAGTTTCGGCGTCAGCAGACACACGATCCGGCAAGCGATCGGTCACCTGGTCGAGGAGGGCATGGTGCACCGCGTCCAGGGCAGTGGCACGTACTTGATTGGGCACGAGACGAACTCAGGTCGCTACCAGCGTGCAATCGGATCGCTCGACGAAATCATGAGCTGGCCCGGCACCACCACCCGGTTACTCGAGCCTTTCCGACGGGGAGTGAGCGAGCCCGCGATCGCCCGCCACCTCGGTGCGGATATCTCAGACGTCCGCTGCGCACTCGTCCAACGCTGCTACAACCATGCGCCTTTCGCCTTGACCCGGCACTACATGGTTTCCTCATTGGCGGACAACGTGATCGAGCGGGGACTGTGGGAGACCGACAGCACGATCATTCAATCGGCAGAGCGATTACTACCCGAGAGCATCGTCTCCGCAACTCAGAATATCCACGCCACCCAAGCCGAGGAGGCGGAGAGCGAACTGATCGGATGCTCGGCGGGAGACGCCGTCTTGCTCATCGAGCGGCTGTACCACGACGCCGGGGGGCGGCCGGTCGAGTTCACCACCTCGCGACTCAATCCCCGCCGCTACAGCTACCGGATGGACCTGCGCCGGCGCCGCTGATGGGGGCCCACGATCCGTGCCCGGTGTGCTACTGGGCCACCACGAAGCGATAGGCGCGACCATCACACGGTTCACCCATCGGGAACGCACGAAGGAGGCGGTGTGGGCCTACAGCCGAACACCGACATCGGTCCGATCAACGTAGTCCGGGATCGATATGCCCCGTCCGGACGAGTAATCGTCATTCTCACCGTTACGGCCATCACCGCTGTGGGACAGATGTACTCGGTACTGGCGCTACTTCCGCAGATGGCCGCTACCTTCGGTGTCGACCCTGCGCACGTGACGGCAACCTCCACTGTGTTCGGCGTCGCCTATGCTCTCGGCTTCCTCGCCGCGGGGCCGCTGGCGTCGCGGTTCGGGCCGCATACCGTGATGACGGTCGGCCTGTTCGCCGCCGCGGTCACCACACTGCTGGCAGCGCTGCCGTCCACGCTCCTTCTGGAGTTGATCGCTCGCGCGGGGCAGGGCTGCGCAGCCGCCGCCTTCGCCCCGGCCGCGTTCACGTATATCGCCGAGAGCATCGATCCGCGCCACCGCCTACTCGCTTTGAGCTGCTTGACCAGCGGTTTTCTCGCCGCTGCGGCGGTCGTTCCCGTCGCCGCGCAGATGATCGCCGCTGCAGCCGGCTGGCGTGCGGTCTTTGTGGTCGGCGCAGGCGCGCTCGTGGTGGCAACCGTGGCAGTTGCTGCGTTGGTTCCGAGGGCGCGGCCCAGGGACCACCCCGGTGGTACGCGCCTTTTCGGAGTCCTGGTGACGATTCTGGGCAGGTGGCGGTTGGTCGCGCTGTTTGGTGCTGCAGCCACTTTCCTCGGGGCGTATGTCAGCGTCTTCACCACCATCTCGCTGGTGGGGCCGCCTTCAATTGCCGGAAATCCCGAGGCCCTGCAGGTGCTGCGATTGGCCACCGTGCCGGCACTGCTCGTCATTCCATTTCTGGGTCGGGTGCTGAGGCGGTGCCGACCGGCCCGCCGGGGCGCGGCGGCAATGGGTGTGGCGGCGATGGGTGTGGCGGCGATGGGTGCGGGCGGATCGGTTCTGTCAGGTTCCCTGGTTGCCTTGTCGATCACGGTGCTGGTGCTCGTGGCGGCCATCGCCATTACGGCGTCGGCCATCGTCGAATCACTTCTGGCGCAAGTACATCCGGAGGAAACGGGCGGCGCAACGGCACTGTACGGATCCTTTACCTTCCTCGGTGCCAGCGCCGGTCCGGCACTCGCTTCGGGGGTCAGCCCGTGGGGTTTTGGCATCGGCATGCTTACGGCAGCCATCTGGCTCGCCATCGGGGCGGGCCTGATCCTCTTCTCTGCCGCGGGAACCGTGGCCCGATGGTCAGTTCAACACGACACCGACGATGCGGTGTCCCCCCTGCGGTAGGGGGTCTCACGTCAGGCCGGCATCAGCCGCGAGCGCCGCCAACAAGAAGTCGCGGGGCACGTCCGACGAGTGCGGCGGATGAGTTGGTGGATGGTCGGTGTCGACGATGTGTTGGAGGGTGTCCATGACGTGTTCGCCCCCGTCGGCGAGGAACCGCACCAACCCGGCCTGCGAGCAGCGGGCTATCACCTCGGTGAGCACCTTTCCGGCCTCTTCGCTGCGGCCGGATGCGGCGAGGCAGCCGGCCAGCAGTCGGCGGGCCCGCAGCGCGGCCCGGTGGCGTTCGCTGTCCGCGAGGCGCTCTACCCACTCTCTGGCCCACTGGCATGCGAGGTCGGTATTCGCCGGGGATCCGGTTCGCACCAATCCCCGGATTGCCGCCTCCTCCCGGTACTGCGCGATCGCCTCGTCGAGACCGGACACTTGCTCGGCGCGTTCGGCATAGGTGAGGTCCTCAGGTTGTGCATCTGAGGACGGCAGGACGAGATCCAGGCGCGCCGCTTCGTTGACGATGGCGCTGTGGAGCCTCGGCAGCTGCATCTGCATGGAGAATCGTGCGCCCTCGTCCAGCCGTTGAACCGCCGCCGAACGGTCACCGCGAATCGCTTTGATTCGGGCTCCGACGACGTACCGGGTGATCTTCAAGTCGACGGCCCCCGCGTGTGGCCCGAGGTCGAATCCGTCGTCGAGCAGTCGCTCGGCCTCGACGATCTGACCCTTCTCGTACAGAACTTCACCGAGCAGGCCCCCGGCCAGCCGAGCTGTGTACGACCGACGTCCATCCATTTGCTGAGCGATCTTCATCGCGGTTCGGAAACTCGATTCCGCCAAGCTCACGTCGAGTTGCTCGAAGGCGGCTATACCCACCCAACAGTGTCCGTGCACCGAGTTGTACGGCCCGTTGTTCCGCTGGTGATACGTTGCGGCCCATTGCTGAAGGGCATAGGCGGCGCGATAGTCCGCTTGGCAGATTGCGGCGAACGTCGCGACGTTCGCCGCGACGGATACGACCCACGGCCTGAGGTCATCGGGTCGATCGAGACACGGACGCACCAAGTCGTCGATGCGAGAGGCGCGGTCGGCGCGCAATTCCACGACTGCTCTGACCACCGACGCTTCGGCGGCCAGCGCGGGGGTGTCCGGGTCGCTGCGGTGGGTGAGCGCGGTATCGACGCGGTCGAGTGCATGCAGAGCCGGGTCGGGGTTGTAGAGCAGGATGTTCGACCAGGCGGCGGCGAGCTGCAGCCGCGGATTCGATACCGCGCTGTCGATCGGCAGCTTGTCGACGAGTCCACGCAACGTCGACATCTGCGAATGCTCGAGCAGATACGTCCCGTCGCGTTCGATCAGTTCCACCGCACCGGTCGTATCGCCGGCACGCAGTGCGTGATCGACCGCTTCGCTGAGGAAGTGGTGCTCGGCGAACCAGGTGGAGGCGGAGCGATGCAACTGCGTCGATCGTCCGGGAAAGTCGGTGTCGAGGCGGCCGCGTAGGAATTCGGCGAACATGTGGTGGTAGCGGAACCAGTGTCCTTCGTCGTCGACTCGGCGCAGGAACAGGTCGCGTTCTTCGATCAGCTCGAGCATCGCCTGGCCGCGTCGCACGTCGGTCAGGGTGGAGGCGAGGTCGGCGCAGATGCGGTCGGGAATGGCGGTGGCCAGCAGAAATGCGCGTGTGTCCGTGTCGATGGAGTCGAGGACGTTCTCGGCGAGGAAATCTCCGATCGCTTGGTGGCGGCCCGAGAGGTGTTCGATGAAACCGGCGGGGTCCGCGGACGAGCGCAGAGATAGCGACGCCAGCTGGATGGCGGCGGCCCACCCGTCGGTCGACCTCGCCAGGTTGGCGATGTCACTTGTCGCCAGGTCCACTCCCGATGTTTCAGTGAGGAAGGTGCGTGTTTCTTCTTCGTCGAATCGCAGTACTGCCGAATCGATCTCGACCAGTTCGTCGAGAACGCGCATTCGGCTCATCGGCAGTCCTGTTTTGCTGCGACTGGTCACGATGACCTGGATGTGGTGGCACCCGTTGTCCAGTAGGTACGTCAGCGTCGCCACACTCGAGGGATCCGAGACCCGATGCCAGTCGTCGACGACGAGGGCCAGGTGTTGGTCCTGATCGTGCAGTGTGTTGATCAGCGTTGTCAGCACGTGCGGGCATGCGTGGTCACCGTGTGCTTCGAAGGTGTCCCGCAAGTCGGTCGCCACGGCCGGCAATGCGGTGGTGACGGCTTCGATGAGATGTGCGAGGAACCACAGCGGATTGTTGTCGTCTCGGTCGACGGTCAACCATGCGGTGGCGATGCCCTCGTCGGCGAGCTGACGGAGCCACTGTGCCGCCGTGGTGCTTTTTCCGTAGCCGGTGGGTGCGTGAATCACGGCCAGGCGCCGCCGTCGATCGGTGTGGAGAGCCTGCATCAGGCGGGCACGGGGGACCAGGGTGCGGCTCGGTGGTGGTGGTCGGAATCTGGTGGCGGGCGTGGGAGGTGCCGAGTACCGACCGGAGGGTGTCGGCGTCCGCGAGTGCGGTGACGGGGATTGGAAACCGGACGTTGATGAATGGTGTTCCGGGTCGGCGCTCAATTCTGGCGCGATCCCCTCGGGTGCGCTGCTCTCGGAGTTGTGGTGGACGTGGCGTAACTGGTCCGCAAATTCGGCTGCCGCGCGGGGACGGTTGCCGCGATCGCGGTCCATGGCATGCTCGATCGCAGTGCAGAGTTCCTCGGGGATGTCTCCCCGCCAGTCACCTAGCAAGGGACCGGTCGGATTTGTGATGCGCCGGAACTGAGCGATCAGAGGCTCACCGCTGCGCCGTTCGAAGGCCGCGTGTCCGGTGAGCGCGCTGAACAGGGTCGCTCCGAGGCTGTAGATGTCGCCGGCTGGGCTGGGGGGATGCCCGAGCAGCACGTCGGGGTCGGTGTAGGCGGGTGATCCGGTCACGACACCGGCCGTGGTCTCGAATCCGCCGGTGATGCGGGCGATGCCGAAATCTGTCAGCTGCGGCTCTCCGAAGGTGTCGATCAAGATGTTCGCGGGTTTGATGTCTCGGTGCAGGATGGATTGCTGGTGGGCGGCCTCGAGCGCGTCGGCCACCTTGATCCCGAGGTGCAGGACACGGATCCAGGAAATCGGACCCGACTCGATCAGTGCCTGGAGGGAGCCCGGCTCGTGGTAGTGCATGACGATGTACGGTTGGCCGGCGCCCGTCGTTCCGACGCGATAAATCGTGACTATGTTGGGGTGCCCGGACAGGCGTCCCATTGCTTTTTGCTCACGGAGAAAGCGGGCCACGCCTTCCGAGTCGTGATAGGTGGTGAGCACCTTGACCGCGACGACGCGATCGAGAGTCCGCTCTTCGCAGCGGTACACCATCCCGAAGCCGCCCCGTCCGATCTCGGTGGCGCACTCGAATCCCTCCGCCGCCAGCTCCGTGGCGATGTCTGGAGTCTGGTCGCGCTGTGTTGCCCCCGGATCGGTCTCGGCCATCTATCCCCTCGGACCGGCATCTGGTGCCTTGAATCGGCTCATCACCCACCTCGCCTACTGAATCGAGGATAATCTGGCAGTCGACCGAACTGGGCTTAACGTGGTCAAATTACATGCCCGATGACCGAGGTTGTGGCCGAGTAAGGTGTCAGGCAGAATTCGCAGCCTCGTCCGAGGCACTCCGTTCTCCCCACCCCTGTATGGGTGGGTGCTTGCCATTGAATCGAGGGCCAGAACCGTGTCAGCCTTCCACTCGGAGACCGATGTCGCTCCCGGCGCCGGATCTCTGGAGGGCCGTCGACCGGTGATCGAGGCCTGTGTGAACCTGGACGCCACCTCCCGGAACACGAGGGCCCTGGCCGCTCGGGCCGGGACGGCGTCGTTGATGGCGGTAGTCGAGGCCAACGCGTACGGCCACGGTGCGGTGCCGGTGGCGGTCACCGCCTTGGCGGCTGGGGCGCGGGAACTGGGGGTTCGGACGATCGATGAAGGGTGCGCACTTCGCCGGGCCGGTATCGGCGCCCCGATCCTGGCGTTCGCGCCGGTACGTGGGTACGGGGAGGACTGCCTCGACGCGGGAATACGAACCGGCGTCGCCGTAACGGTTGAATCCGCCGATCAGGTGGCGGCCGTGAGGGCGGCGGCACGGTGCGGGACAACTGCGACGGTCCAGGTGGCCGTCGACTGCGGACGTGCACCCCAGCGGGTCCCGCACTGGGCAGATCTGATCCGGTCGCTACGCGCCGCTCAATCGGAGGGGACGGTGCACGTTCGCGGCATCTACTCGTCGACCGGCGACGACACCAATGCCGACTCTGTGGTGGATCGAGACCGCGACCATTTTCTCGAGTACTTACGGTTCGCACGCGCAGCCGGGGTGACCTTCGAATCCGCCCATCTCGCCGGCGCGCAGGCGCTGCGTCGCAGTGACTTACGCTTCGACCTGGTCCGCGCCGATCTCGGTCTGTACGGTGTCGCGCCAACCGGTTCTGCCCTCGAAGCGGAACTGGTTCCGGCCCTGACGTTGTCGGCGGAGGTGGCGCTGGTGAAGAAGATCGCGGCGGGCGATGGGGTCTCGTACGGATTCCGGTGGGTGGCAGAGAGGGACTGTTCGATCGCATTGCTGCCTGTGGGGTACGCGGACGGGATTCCGCGTGCGCTGGGTGGCCGTATGTCGGTGCTGCTGGGCGGCAGGTGGCGCCCTCAGGTCGGGCGGGTGTGCATGGATCAGATACTGGTCTACCTCGGGACCGACACCGATGTGGTGGAAGGAGATCGCGCCGTGTTGTTCGGGGGAACCGCTGGCAGCACCGCGGGTGCGCAGCGGTGGGCTCACGCGCTCGGGACGACGCCCGCCGAGATTCTCGGCGGACTGCGTGGTCGGATCGAGTGGCGTTATGTCGGTGGCGCGCCGGGTACCCCCGGCGCATAGCTCCGCGGATGCGGTGTCCGCGGAGCTATGCGCATCTACGGAACTATTCGTGGGTGCCGGTCAGTTGTCGTGACGCACCGAGTCGGGGTTCCCGGTCGGTATCGGCCGGTCGCTGGTCGGCATCGTCGATCGCGCATGGTCTCCTGCTGAGCGCGATCGTCGAGACGGCCCCAGCCACGCTCCAGAGTGCGAGCCAGGTACAGATCAGCCAGGTGGAGTGTGTCCAGCTGTAGAACAGCGTCGCCATGAACGGGGCGGTGCCACCGATGACACTAACTGACAGCGCCTGACTCAACGCGACGCCGCTGAACCGGACATCGACACTGAATCGCTCCGCAAGGAACGCCGGCTGCGGGGCTTGCAGTGCCGAATGCACCACCGCCAGCATGAAGGTGATACCCAAGAACGCGGCCCACCCCGACCCGGTATCCATCAGCGCGAACAGCACGAAACCTCCGAACAGAGCGGTGAAGCACCCGGCGAGAATGACGATGCGGCGGGAGAACCGGTCACTCAGATGACCGGATACCGGCAGGCTGATCAAGTAGACGATTGATGCGGCGAGCAGCGCATTGAGCATCGAGGTGCGGCTGATGTCCAAGATCGTGGTGCCGTAGGAGACGGCGTAGGTGGACACCAGATAGAACAGGATGCCTCCAGGCGCGATGACGCCCGCGGCCAGAGCGACTTCCCGCCATTGATTGCGCAGTAGTGAACGCACCGGGGTGCTTTGCTGGGCCGAGGCGGTCTGCAGTTCGGTGAAGTCCGGAGTTTCCTCGACGCCGAGGCGAATGAACATCGAGATGGCGAAAAGGACGGCGCTGAGCAGGAACGGGATCCGCCAACCCCAGGTCTCGAAGGCGTCGCCGGAAATGTGGTCACTGACGGTGATGGCGATGGTCGACAGCAGGAGTCCGCCGGGTACCCCCATCTGAACGGTGCTTCCGTACAGCCCGCGCCGGTGCGGGGGTGAATGCTCGACGAGCATCAGAGCAGCTCCACCCCACTCTCCGCCCATCGCGATGCCTTGCACGAATCGGAGGGTGACCAGCAGGAGCGGAGCGAACCAGCCGACTTGCTCGAATGTCGGAAGTACGCCGATCAGAACCGTCGCGGTGCCCATCATCAACAGCGAAAACACGAGCGTCTTGCGCCGACCGACCTTGTCCCCCATTCCGCCGAAGAGAACACTGCCCAACGGCCTGGCCAGGAATCCGACCGCGAAAGTCGCGAAGGAGGCGAGGGTCCCTGCTAGCGGGCTGTATGACGGGAAGAACAAGGGCCCGAACACGAGGGCTGCGGCGGTGCCGTACAGGAAGAAGTCGTAGTACTCGAGGGCAGTGCCGGCGAATCCTGCTGCGGTAACCCGCAGCATCTTTGTGGTGGAGCGTTTTTCAGTCACGCTCATGATGGGTTCCTCCAGGAAAATGGCTCGAGGGAGTAGTCGTGGTGACGTGTTGGCACGGGGGCTGGGAGTGGGCGACGTTCATGCGGAGAGTCCGCCGTCGATCACGAGTTCGGCGCCGGTGACGAAGCCGCTCGACGGGGAGACAAGGTAGGCCACGGATGCAGCGATTTCGTCGGTCTGGCCGAGGCGCCCGAGTGGTGTCGCGCTGACCACGGCCTCTCGTTGTGAGTCGGGAACAACGTCCAGCACGCTGGTATCGATGAATCCGGGATGAACCGAGTTGACCCGGATGCCGAACTGTCCGAGATCCACTGCGGCAGCTTTGGTCATACCTCGAACCGCCCATTTGGTTGTGGTGTAGGAGATTTGGTTGGGGTAGGCGCGGTGGGAGGCGATGGAGGAGATGTTGACGATACTGCCGTGGCGGGCTGCCTTCATCAGCCCCGCGACGGCGTTCATGCCGAGAAAGACTCCGAGTTGGTTGACCCGGTAATGGGAGTTGAAGTTCTCCGGACTGGTGTTCTCGATGTCGCCTTCCGGTTTGTAGATACCCGCATTGTTGACCAGTGCCGTCACCTTGCCGTGCCGGTCGACGGTGCTGTCGATGACGTCCTGCCAGGATTGTTCGTCGGTGACGTCATGTGGGATGTAGTGACATCGTGGACCCAGTTCGTCGGCAAGTCGACGGCCGCTCTCGGCGCAGCCGCCGGCGATGGTGACCGCACTGCCGTGCTCGCTCAGTGTCCGGACGATGGCGGCGCCGATGCCGCGGCTGCCGCCGGAGATGATCGTGACGTCGTTGTCGAGGGTGGTGGGTTTCATTCGGTGTCCATGTGCAGGGTCGTCGGTGGCGTGGGGTGGGCGAGGCTGTGCGGTCGGGCCTACCAACGCGGAAGGGCGTCAAGGAAGCTGGCCAGCGCCGTTGATACGGCGTCGGGGTTTTCCTCAGTCACCAGGTGGCCCGCGCCGGGGATTCGGGCGAAAGCTGATCCCGGTATCCGGGCATGCATCCGTTCGGCAGCTGCAATGTCGATGCCGTTGTCCTGCTCACCGTGCACGATGAGGGTCGGGATCTCTATCTCGGACAGGCGGGAGAGGCGGTCGCTCTTGCTGATCCACGAGTTGTATTCGCCCCACACCGACCGCGATGGTCTAGCTCGCCACTTGCGCACCCACGAATCGATCAAGTCATGACGGTTCGCGACGGCCTGCGGGCCGAAAATGATAGGAATGAAAGTTTCTGCGAAGGTCGCGGGGATGGGGTCTTCGCTCTTCATGGGCAGGAACACTTCGGCGAACTGAGCCTTCTCCTCGCTGGTGTAGGCGTCTGCCATCGTGTCCATCAGGACCAGCCCGGCCAGCCGTTCTGGGTACTTCAAGGCCAACTCGATCGCCATGAACCCGCCCACCGACATTCCCACCAGCACGAATCGGTCGACTCCTGCTCGCGCGGCCACCTCCAGGCAATCGGAGACCAGCGAGTCGAGGTCGTACGCGGTGGCGTATTCCGATGTTCCGGCCCTGCTGGTATAGGCGATGGTTCGGTAGCGATCGGCCAGAGCAGCGGTTTGCGCGGCGTACATGGTCCGATCCAGGAGCGTGCCGTGGCTGAAAAGCACTGCTGGGCCGGGTCCGTGATCTTCGACGTCGAAAACGTTCATCGGTTCTTTCCTTCGGGCCAGGGCATCGTGTCGCTCGGCCAGGGGCCGGTGGGGTAGCACAAGGGGATTTTGTTCGATGGCGGGGTCGCAATGCTCCGGTTGGTCCCGGTTGTGCAGCAACGCATGTCAGTGCACCAGGTCTTCGAGGTTGGAGTTGAGCGCCTTCGGCTGCGGGACCAGCCACAGGCCGACCAACGCGATCAGCGGCAGCACGGCACCGAAGACGATGACCAGCACATTCCAGCTGTAGAGGGTCAGCAGCGGGGCGACGACGAGCGCGAGAGTTCCGTAGCTGGCCCACAGCATGCCCGAACCCCAGGCTCCGCCCGTGCCACGGATACGCGTGGGGAAGGCTTCCTGGAGAAAATTCGAGGATCCGCCCCAGAGACCGATGGTGATCAAGACGTACACGATGAACCAGGGCACGATCGTCGACGGTGTCGCCAGGTACACCATGAAGATGGCGCATACAGATCCGAGCACTCCAACGGCCGTGAGGGTGTAGTGGGCACCTTTGCCCCGTGTGAGGAAACTGGCGGCGAGGATGGTGACGATACCGAGCCAGTTCGCCCAGCTGATCGCACGGTTGGCCTCGAGGAACGAAATGTCCTTCGCCTGCATGAAGCTCAGTCCGAAGTAGGACATGATGGCGTATTGGGGCACGATGAAGAGGAAGAACACGGTGACGCCGATGGTGCGGCGACGCATATCGGCTGCCCACAGCTGAGCGAGCACACTCTTCTCCGTCATAGCGACGTCGATGTGGAACCTGCTCGCCCCAGTTCGACGGGCATGCTGGAGATCCTGGAAGTGCGGTGTTTCCTTGATGACGAAGGAGACGGCGATACCGAAGACCAAGGGGAGTGTGCCGACGATCCAGAACACCGCCCGCCATCCCATGCCGGCGGCGATGTGTTCGGAGAAGAACGCCGACGATCCGAATCCGATGGCCCACCCCACTGGCACAGTCCCGGTCATCCATCCGCGATGCTTCGCGGGTACCGATTCCGCAATGAGTACGGTGGCTAGCCCCCACGAGACATAACCGATGGTTGCGATCGACCGCATGACACCGAATGATGCTGTGTTCCAGGCGAAGCCAGTCAGAATCGTGAACGCCGAGCAAATCGCGATAGCCGCTATGAATAGAGGCTTACGGCCGAACCGGTCGGTCATGGGGCCGATGAGGAACATAGCGATGACACCGCAGGTGAAGAATCCGGCTGCATAGATGTATCCGACAGCGCTGTCGGAGAATCCCAGACTTTGTTGGACGAGGGGGTAACTGGTGGGGAAGATTGCGGCGTCGGCCGCGATGGTCGCGTAACCGAGCACGCCGAGCACCATGACGGCCCAGTGATAGGGCCTCAGCGGCCCCTCCGAGGCAGGAGTGGCTGGCGGTCTCTCGCGCAAACCATCGTCAACGGCTATTTCTGTCATCGGATCTCCTGGTGACGTCGAGGGGCGATCGAGGAGGAGGGGAACACGCTGTGGCGCGCGCCACAAAGTGTGCGTCTTTTTGTATCACTTATCAAGTCTTACGGCCAACGACTCGTCCCTTCGTCCTTGAAAGGACGGTTAAACTGGCGATGTTCGACAAGGCTGCCGGACGTTTACCCCCGCACCCGCTGGAAGCGCACGGATAGTTGATACAATCTGAGCTTCGTGAAGCGGCAGTGCCTAGAAAGGAGGTATAGGTGTCGACATCCTGTCCCGACTGCTATTCGCGGAACGAGACAGTTCCTGGTGCCGTGAGGTGTTCCGCTGTCCACCGCGCAGTGACGGCACTGCGATCGGACGAGCTGGACGACCAGGCCGCCCGTCGTGTGGCTCTCGACATCCTCAGTCAGCTCGTCGCGGTTCCAAAAGACATCCATGGCACCGGCGGTTCGGCATCCTGGCCATCATTGAGCGGCCGAGAGCGCGACGTGCTCGGGTGCCTGGTCGCGGGCTCGTCCAACCGCGAGATCGGACAGCAGCTCTACATCGCCGAGAGCACCGTGCGCTTTCACGTCAGCAGTATCCTGCGCAAGCTGGGCGTGCGCACACGGGCAGAAGTCATTGCACTGGTGTTGCGCCAGCCGCGAATCGCATGCCCCACTCGCTGACACTCGCCCCGCCGTACCCGGCCACCTGCCGGCCAGGCCGTGAACGACGTAGAACTGACAAGTTTGTGCCTGCCACTAGGCGTCGTCGGCGAGGATCCCATCGCGCTTGAGCTTGGCGATCACGTACTCCCCCTCGAACTGGACATGTTCGCGCGATGCGGCATCCGCCGCTGCCGCGTCTCCACTCCTCAAGGCGTCCAAAATCTTCTGGTGCCCCCGATTGGCTTCCGGGCTCGCCCCCGGGGGTGCCTCGTACACGGCCCGTGGCAGGTTCTTGGCCAGCTGCCGCAGCACCGACAACAGGCGCCGACTGCCACCGGTCTGGTTGATGAGAGCGTGGAACTCCCAGTTCAGGTTGTGTAATAGATCAGGATCATCGCTCGCCTGCATGCCCTCGTGCAGCTCCTGCAGCCGGGCAAGCGTTGGTTGCGTGATCCGCGACGCAGCGCGCCGCGATGCGAGCCCCTGCACCATTCCGTAGATCCGGTAGTGATCGTCGATGTCCTCGCGCAGGATGGGAACGACGAAAGAACCACGATGAGGTTCGGAGTCGATCAACCCCTCGGCCTCGAGAGTGATGAGCGCTTCCCGAACCGGCAGGCGACTGACCCCGAGGTCTTTGGCGATTTGGTCCTGTGGCACTCGCTGCCCCCGGATCAGAGACCCGTCGAAGATCATGTTCTTGATGTAGTCGACGACCTGACCACTCATGTTCCGCCGCGAGACATGAGGACGAGCATCCTCACTCCTGCCACCGTTCCGTGCACGACGATTCGACAATTCGACCTCAGCGTCGGACGTGGTCATATCGACTCCTAATTTGATCAATCATCAACAATCGCTAGTGTAACGCGGTCGACAGGAGGGCGGGCACATCGCCCTCGGCAACACACCACACCCGCGCTTTTCCCCGCCGAGACACCTTCAGTATCGATCTGACCTGCTGGTTTTCGAAACCATCCGTCGTCAGCCCGTCGAGTTCTGCGTATCGCGTTTCCACACCGTCCAGGTCGGACTCGACTTCATGGGCGTCCTGACGTAATGTGCGTCACACCCGATGTATCACATATCCATTTTGAGAGGCACGATGACAACCACCGCATCGACTGATCACCTGCTCTCCTCGGCTGTCGTCAAGCGTTTGGACGCGGCGCCGCACGTCTTCATCGACGGCGAACGGCGCGCAGCGCGCAGCGGCGAGGAGCTTCCCATCTTCGACCCGGCAACCGGGCGCCAGATTGCGGTTGCGGCCTCGGGAGGGGTGGACGACGTCGCCGACGCGGTCGAGGCGGCCCGGCGCGCGTTCGCCGAGTCCGCTCCCTGGCGGCAGATGAGCCCACTCGACCGCGGACGCATCCTCCACCGGATCGGCGATCTGATCTACCAGCACGCCGACGACTTCGCTCAGCTCGAGGTCCTTGATGCAGGAAAGGTTCTCGGCGCAGCACGAAACATCGATGTCGAGTTCGCCGCCCGAGCATTTCACTACTACGCCGGTTGGCCCACCAAGATTGTCGGTTCGACCGTCCCGGTATCTCATCCCAACATTTACATACGCACCGAACGTGAGCCGGTCGGGGTGGTGGGCGCGATCACCGCGTGGAACTTCCCGCTTCTGCTGTGCGGATGGAAGATCGGTCCCGCCCTCGCGTCCGGGTGCACGATTGTCCTCAAGCCTTCCGAGGAAACGCCCCTGTCGGCGCTGTGGCTGGCGGAGCTGGCCACCGAGGCCGGACTTCCCGCCGGCGTGCTCAACGTCGTCCCCGGCACTGGCGGAACCGCTGGGCAAGCACTGGTCACCCATCCCGGGGTCGACAAGCTCACCTTCACCGGCTCGACGAAGGTCGGCAAGCACATCGCCCGCCAAGCCGCGGACGACGTCAAACGGGTGACGCTCGAACTGGGCGGCAAGTCCGCCAACATCATCCTTCCCGACGCCGATGTGCAGGAGGCGGTGACCGGTTCGGCGGGTGGCATCTTCTGGCACTCCGGCCAAACTTGCAGCGCCCCATCGCGATTGTTTGTGCACAATGACATTCACGACGAGGTCATCGAGCGACTCACCGCGATCGCCGGCCAGTTGAGGATCGGGCCCGGCATCGAGGAGGGCGTCGACTTCGGGCCCCTGGCCAACAAAGCGCAACTCGAGCGTGTCCGGGGATACGTCCAGCGCGCAAAGGAAGAGGGCGCCACGATCTATCAGGGCGCGCAGATACCCGAGGATCTGACCGGACACTTCCACCCCCCGACGATCATCGCCAATGCGACCGACGACATGGAATGCGCCCGTGAGGAGATCTTCGGTCCGGTCGTCGTCGTTCTCACCTTCGACCACATCGACGAGGTCATCGAGCGCGCGAATGCCAGCGACTACGGCTTGGCCGCGGGCATCTGGACGAAGAATGTGAACACCGTCCAGACGATGACCCGCCGACTGCAGGCCGGGACCGTCTACGTCAACGGGTGGGGGTTGACCGATCCGGCGGCTCCCTTCGGCGGGTTCCACCAGTCCGGCTACGGCCGCGACCTGGGCCCGGACAGCCTCGACGGATACCTGGAAACCAAGTCCGTCTGGACCATGCACAGCTGAATTTCCCTCGAACGATCGGAAAGAACAATGAAGACACGCGCTGCCGTACTGACCGCGCCCCACGCCCCCTTCGAGATCATGGAACTCGACATCGACGATCCCGGCCCCGGGGAGGTCATGCTGCGGATGTCCGCGGCCGGGCTGTGCCATTCGGATCTGCACATGATGGACGGAGATCTGTCGGTGCGCTATCCGATGGTGGGCGGCCACGAAGCGGCGGGCATCGTCGAGAAGGTTGGCCCCGGAGTGAAGAAGGTCGCGGTCGGTGACCACGTGGTCTGCAGCTTCACCCCGAGTTGCGGCATCTGCCGGTACTGCTCGACCGGACGCCAGAATCTCTGCGACGCAGGGTCCACGATTCTCGAAGGCAGCATGCCGGACGGCACTTTCCGTCTCCACAAGGACGGCACCGACTACAGCGCTTTCTGCATGCTCGGGGCATTCTCCGAATTCGCGACTGTGTCCGAATACTCGGTCGTGAAGGTCGACGACTGGCTTCCGCTCGACTCCGCGGTACTCGTCGGGTGCGGTGTCCCGACCGGATGGGGAACCGCGGTCAACGCCGGCAACGTTCGCCCCGGGGACACCACCGTCATCTATGGGATCGGCGGATTGGGTATCAACGCGGTGCAGGGTGCGGTGCACGCCGGTGCGAAGTACATCGTGTGCGTCGATCCCGTCGAGTTCAAGCGAGAGACGGCACTCAAATTCGGTGCGACCCACGTCTTCTCCAATGCCGAAGATGCGCACGCGAAGGTCACCGAACTGACCTGGGGCCAGGGTGCCGACCAGGCCCTCGTGCTCATCGGAACCATGGACGAGGAAACCATCACCGCGGCATTCAACGTGATCGGGAAGGGCTCGACGGTCGTGGTCACGGGTGTGTCCAACGCCGCCAACCTCACCGTCCACGTGTCGGGCCAGGAAATGGTGTTCATGGAGAAGACCATCAAGGGCACCCTGTTCGGATCGTCGAATCCGCAGTACGACATCGTCCGCTTGCTGCGACTCTACGATGCAGGTCGGCTCAAACTCGACGAGCTCATCACCACCCGTTACACGCTCGACGAGATCAACCAGGGATATCAGGACTTGCGAGACGGTAAGAACATCCGCGGAGTCATCGACTTCTCACTCTGACCTCCCCCGGGGTGCTTCGACCCTTCCGGTCTCCTCGCATTATGAGACCGGAAGGGTGCCTGGCGTGCCCGCGCGGCCGGTGGCGCCCGTTCTTCCTCGCATCGAATCCACCGCTGCACAACGTTATCCGACGTTGCTGCCCGATTCTCGTCCCCCTTGCGGAAACGTCGCCGGGCATGGCACAGTAAATTGTCCGTACGTATCAGTTATCAAATATGGAGTTGTAGTGCAGCCATACCGGCCCACAGATAAGGCCGTACTTCGCGCGGCCACCGCGGTGGTCGGGGTCGGCACGACCGAATTCGGCAATCTCGCGGGTTCCTCCGCCGACGATTTGGGCTTGACCGCCCTTCAGGCGGCACTCACCGATGCCGGACTGACTCCCGGCGACCTCGACGGCTTGATCGTGAACCGGGTCAGTAGTTACGAAGCAGTGGCCTCACGGATGGGAATCGAACCACGCTGGTCGGCGCAGCTACCGGCGGAGGGACGCATGACCGGCATCGCCATCCAGATGGCGGTACTGGCCATCGCTACCGGGATGGCCTCCACCATCGCGCTGGTGTACGGCAACAACGGGCGCTCCGGTGGGCACACCTATGGAGGCGGCAGCGCGAGCGCCAGCGCGGCCGCCGAGGGATACGGCACCACCCCGGCGCTGACCCTGCCCTACGGAATGACTTCTCCCGGAGCCTTTTACGCAATGATGTTCCAGCGGCACTGTGCGCAGTACGGCACCACCGCCGAACAGCTGGCGCAAGTCGCGATCACCCTCCGAGAGCACGCCTCGCTCAACCCGCAGGCCGTGTTCACAGACCGCATCTCACGCGAGATCTACCTCGAGTCCCGATTCATCGTCGAACCGCTGAAGATCTACGACTACTGCCTGATCAACGACGGCGGGGTGGCCATGATCCTCACCTCCGCGGACCGGGCCCGCGACTGTGCTCAACCGCCCGTTCATGTCCTCGGGCTCGGACAACAAGGGCAGCTACGCAACTCTGACTTCCCCCCGGACGACTTCTGGCGTGAGGCGATCGCCAGCGTCGGGCAGCAGGCCTACGCAATGGCCGACTGCACCCGCGCCGACATCGACGTCCTGATGGCCTACGACAACTTCAGCCCCAACGTGCTCTTCACCCTCGAGGGCCTCGGATTCTGCGCACCCGGCGAGTCCGGAGCATGGATCCAGGACGGCCGAATCGGGCTGCGTGGTGAGCTGCCGATCAACACCTCCGGCGGACACCTGTCGGAAAGCTACATGCAAGGGTGGGGGTTGAACGTCGAGGCGATCCGCCAGTTGAGGAAGACCTGCGGCGATCGCCAGGTGCACGACGCGACGATCGCTCAATACCTGTGCGCCGCTCCCGTGGTGACCTCGGTCGTATACGGAGCACAGGCATGAGCCCCCGCTATTCGTTGACCGCCCATCGCGAGGGGCTGGCCCGCCACAAGCTGTTGATCAGTGCCTGCGCGGCCTGCGGAACCCAGCAGTTCCCTCCGAAAGCGGTCTGCACTCGATGCGGCGACACAGAGACTCCACAGTGGAACGCGGTGACCGGAGAGGGCCACCTATGGTCCTACGCAACCTTCCGCAAGACCTACCGGACCGACTTCCACCTGCCGAGTCCATACGTCGTCGCGGTCATCGAACTCGACGAAGGCGCCAGAATCTACGGCAACCTCGTCGGCGTGCCAATGCCCTCCCTCCGGATCGGGCAGCGCGTCCGCGCCGAATTCATCACCGACGACGGAGAGTCGCACCTGATCTTCGTCGCAGCCGACAAGGAAGGCACATGACCGACACAGCCCCCTCCCCCGGCCCGCTCCGTGGACTGCGCGTCGTCGAGATCGCCGCGCTCGGGTCGGCACCGTTCGCCGCGATGATGCTCGCCGACGCCGGCGCGGAAGTCCTGCGGATCAACCGGCCCGGCCAGACCACCGACGACGCCGGCATCCTCGGCCGGGGACGGACCACGCTGAGCCTTGATCTCAAGGACCCCTGCGAACGCGACCGTGCCCTGGACGCCATCGATCGCGCCGACGTGCTCATCGAAGGATTCCGGCCGGGCGTGATGGAACGACTTAGGCTCGGACCCGATACCTGTCTAGGCCGCAACCCTGCCTTGATCTATGCCCGAATGACCGGCTGGGGGCAGGACGGACCGCTCGCCGATACCGCCGGCCACGACCTCAACTATCTCGCGCTGACCGGTGCCCTTCGGTCCATCGCCCGCCAGGGGGAAGTTCCCGTTCCGCCGCTCAATCTCGTCGGTGATTACGGCGGCGGCGGGATGCTGCTGGTCACGGGAATACTCGCCGCGCTCTACGAGCGGGTGTCGAGCAATGTCGGTCAGGTCGTCGACGCTGCGATGATCGACGGAACCAGCTTGCTGATGAGCGGTATCTGGAACCGCAAGGCCACCGGGAACTGGTCGAGCGAACCCGGCACGAACAGTATCGACAGTGGTGCGCACTTCTACAACGTCTACCGGACCTCGGACGACGCTTTCATGGCCGTGGGCAGTATCGAGCCGCAGTTCTACCAGCGGCTGCTCCTCGGGCTCGGGCTCGCCGACGCCGACCTGCCGGCACAACAGGACCGGGCGCAGTGGCCGGCCATGAAGGATCGGTTCGCGAGTATCTTCCGGACGCAAACCCGCGAAGAATGGACGGTGGTCTTCGCCGAACTCGACGCGTGTGTGTCCCCGGTTCTCACTCTCGACGAAGCGGTGACCGACCCACACATGCAGTTCCGAAACACCCTCATCCGGGGAGAACGCGTCGAACCTGCCCCCGCTCCCCGATACAGCAGAACACCGGGCAATGCCGGCGGACACGGTGAAAACACGGAGCCGGCAACAACGTTGATGACGCGTTGGGCGTCGACCGATTGCACGACACCGGCGACGACCAGAACAGGACAACACTGATGGCTGCACCATCGATCACCACCAGAACAGTCGAGGACGGCCTGACACTCGCAGAGAACATCGGCTTCACCGAGGGCCCCGTGTGGACCACCGACGGCCGACTATTCGTCACGAGCGTCAGCCGCGGCGCGTTGTACGAGGTCTTCCTCGACGGCCAACCGGCCGTTGCGGTCGCCGAAACCGGTGGCGGACCCAACGGCATGACGCTCGGGTGCGACGGTCGACTGTGGATCACCCAGAATGGTGGCGAGGCGATGCCCACCAGGTCACAGCTGCACACCACCCCGTCCATCCAGGTCTGGGATCACCACGCTCCCGCCGCGCCGCGCACCATCCTCAGCGAGAACGTCCATGCTCCCTCGGACTGTGCGTTCGGGCCGGACGGCGCGCTCTGGTTCACCGACCCGAACGGTCACGGCTTCGGCGACGCAGCCCTGCCGGGCCGCGTCTGGCGATACGATCCCGCGGCCGATCACGCAACCGTCATTCTCGACGACGTCTTCTTCCCCAACGGCATCGCGTTCGGAACCTCCCCGGAACACCTGTACGTCGCCGAGACCGCGCGCGACCGGGTGCGCCGCTATGTGGTCACAGCTTCGACCGCGACCGTCGATCATGACTTCCCGGAGATCACCGTCCCAACCCCCGATGGCATCACCGTCGACGCACGCGGCGGGTTGTGGGTGGCGGGGAGCAAATCGGGCACGGTTACCTACTTCGACCCGGCCGGGCAGCTGCGCGAGCAGTTGGCGATCGGTAAAGGAACGATGCCCACCAGTGTCTGCTTCGCCGGCGCCGCGCTCGACCGTCTCATCGTGACGGTCGCCAAAGGCGGGCGCGTACTCGCCTTTGCCGTCGACACACCCGGCTTACCCACCCCGCCTGCAGCTGTCCCCATCGTTTCGTCGCCTGCACAACCCGAGGAACTCCAATGACCGCATCAGCTCCTGCCGCTCACACCTGGGGGGCATTGCTGCACGAAATGGCCGACCGCTTCCCCAGACGCGCCGCGCTCTCTTTCGAAGGGACCGACATCACCTTCGCCGACCTCGATCGCGAGGTCAGCAGATGGTCGAAGGCACTGCTCGCCATAGGAATCGGTCGCGGTGACTCGATCGCCATCTTGGCAGGCAATCGGCCCGAGTGGCTATATACCGCGATGGCCGGGGCCCGGATAGGCGCCGCCGTCGTGCCCATCAACACCTGGTACAAGACCGATGAACTCTCGTATGCGCTCGACCACGGCGACGTGAAAGCCCTGCTGTTCTTCGACCGACTGCGCGGTACGGACTATGCCCCCATCGTCGCGGGCGCCGTCGCGGCGGTCACCGACTCACCCGGCCCCGACCGCGTACTCCACGACACGGCATTGCCGACGTTGCGTCAGGTCGTCGAGCTCGGAGACCACCGTCTCCCGGCTGCGGTACCGCTGCACCAGTTCCTCGGGCGCGGAGAACAGATCAGCGACGCCGCACTGACCGATGCCGAAGCCGCTGTCGAACCGGACGACCTCGCGTACCTCATCTACACCAGTGGCAGCACGGCCCGACCCAAGTGTGTCGCTCTCGAACACCACCACGCCATCGTCAATACCTTCAACATCGGCGAACGGCAGGCGCTCGACGAGCACGACCGGTCATTTCTCGCGACACCGCTGTTCTACGGTCTCGGTGTCATTCAGGCCCTCGGCGCGACCTGGACCCACGGCGCGTGCGTGGTCCTCATGGAGGTGTATGAACCCGGCCGAGCCCTCGAACTGCTCGAACGTGAACGCTGCACCGCCTACTACGGACTGGGCAACATGACCCGAAGCCTCGTCGACCATCCCGACCGCGCTCGCCGCCAACTCAGCCTCCGCAAGGGTGTCCTCGGCCTGAGCAAAGCCGACCGCCAACTCGCCCGCACCGAACTCGGACTGACCCTGGGCACCAGCATCTACGGATTGACCGAGTCCTACGGGTTGTGCGCGCTGACCGATGCCCACGACCCCGTCGAACGGGCCGAGGGCACCATCGGCCGACCCCTCCCCGACTGGGACTTCCGCATCGCCGACCCGGAAACCGACGACCCCCTACCGGCCGGTGAAATCGGACAGATCCTGATCCGCGGACACGTCATGCGCGGCTACTACAAGGATCCCGACCGCAACCGCGAGGTCATGACACCCGACGGCTTCTTCCGCACCGGCGACCTCGCATACATGGACGAGCACGGGTACCTGCACTTCCACTCCCGGCTCTCGGAAATGATGAAACCCGGCGGCATCAACGTCAGCCCCCTCGAAGTAGAACTCCTGGTCGGGGAAATCGCCGGCGTCCGGGAAGTGCATGCCGTGGGCATCCCCGACATCGTCCGCGGTGAGGCGATCGTCGTCTTCGTCGACGCCGACCGCGACGACGTCACCCTCGCCCGGATCCAGGACCACGTCCGCAGCAAGGCCGCCAAATACAAAGCCCCGCACCATGCGATCTACGGAACCAGCGCCAGCTTCCCGCGCGTCGCCAGCGGCAAGGTACCCAAGGCCCGCCTACGCGAACTTGCGCTCACCGAACTCGGGCTCGACGCCACCGGGATGCCCACCCGGTCCGTTCCCACTCCGCTCGCCGACCACTGACACAGACGGACTCTCACGTGACCTTCGACATCCCCGAGGAAGAACAACTCCTCATCCAGACTGTCCGCGACTTCATCGACCCGCGATGTGAAGCCCGTGGTCAACGAGATGGAACACCAGAACGAGTACCCCGAGAAATTCATCGAACAGATGAAGGATATCGGCATCTGCGGGCTGGCCGTTCCCGAAGAATTCGGGGGCGCCCCGGTCTCGACGCCGTGCTATGTCCAGGTCACCGAGGAACTCTCGCGCGACTTCCGCGACGCCCCCTGGTGGTCGTCGGTGAGGGCACCAACGAAATCCAGAAGAACGTCATTGCAGCGCAGCTAGTTCAGAGAGGCGGAATGTAGCCCATGATTTCCACAGGTTCACCACTGAGAAGCGATGTCGTCAATTTGGAGCCGCAGGGCCTTAAGGGTATTGCCTGCCGGATGTGTAGCCGACGCTCGTTCCCGGAGCGGCCGCTGTGCCCTCATTGCGGGGCTGACGCCGTCGACAACGTCCTGCTGGCCGGCCGAGGTCGAGTCGTCAGTTGGACCGTCGTTCACCAGGCCCCGCCCCCGTTGCAGACGCCGTACACCCTGGTGACCGTCGATCTCGACGACGGTGTCCGATTGTTGGGCGCGGCGACAGGTGCCGTCGAGATCGACGACGAAGTTGCTGTCGAGTTGTTCACATTGAAGACTGATTCCTCCGGAGAGCCACTGTGGTGGTACCGCTTCCGGGGCACCGAGGAGAACCGATGAGCGAGACCTACATCGCCGGCGCTGGCATGGTGCGATTCGGCAAGTACCCCGTCGACGTCACGTTCGAGAAACTTGCCGTCGGCGCCGCACGCGAAGCGATGTCCGACGCGGGCGTGAGCACCAAGGACATCGAATCTGTCTACGTCGGGCATGTCTTCGGCGGTCCGGTCGCCGGCCAACGCGTCGCGGCGCAAATGGGCCTCGGCGGACTCCCCGTATCCAACCACGAAAACTACTGCGCCAGCGGTGCCACCGCGATCCGAGAAGCCTGGATCGCGATCAAGGCCGGCCTGTACGACATCGTGCTGGTCATCGGCGCGGAGAAGATGACCGACCGCGTGTCCGGTGGGGTCATGCCCGATCCCACGGACCTCGATGCCATCAACGGCTTGGTCATGGCCGCCAATCACGGGATGAGCGCTCGGCGGTACATGTCCGACCACGGTGCCACCCGCGAGCAGATTGCCGCGGTGGCCGTGAAGAATCACGCACACTCGGTGCACAACCCATTCGCTCAATACCAGCGGCCGATCAGTTTGCGGGAAGTTCTCGACGCCCGCACCATCGCCGATCCCCTGGGACTGCTCGATTGCAGTCCCATCAGCGACGGCGCCGCCGCAGTGGTGCTGTGCAGTGCAGCCGGTCTCGCCAAACTCGGGCGATCATCAGCTCCGCGCATCGCCGGCTGCGCCCTCGTCAGCGGCAAGATCGTGACCGCCGACACCAACCTCAACGACGAGGACGTGTCACGCCGCGCCGGCGAACAGGCCTGGGACATCACCGGATACGGGCCGGAAGACATCGACCTGGTAGAGATGCACGACTGCTTCACGATCGCCGAGATCGTCCGCCTGGAAGGCCTCGGCGTCGTCCCCGTCGGCGAGGGCGGTAGGTGGGCCGAGAACGGTAACACCTCGATCGGCGGCAAACTCCCCGTCAACGCCAGCGGTGGCCTCCTCAGTCGTGGACACCCGGTGGGTGCCACCGGGGTCGCACAAATCTGCGAGCTCACCTGGCAACTCACCGACCGTGCCGGGCAACGGCAGGTCGACGAAGCGAATATCGGGCTCGCCTATTGCAAGGGAGGCACTGTCAGCGGCACCGACGGTGGCTCTGTCACAGTCCTGCTGGTGACGCGATGACCACCTCGGCGTTCACTACGATCGATCTCGCCGACACCACCCCTCCCGCCGACGCACCCGCCTCCTCGGTCGTGGTGCTCGTCTACCGTGGCGCCGATGGTGACCCCACGCTCGACACCGCGGACCTCGAGCGGGCGGTGGTAGATCCACTGATGACTGCATTTTCCGCCGTTCAGCATCACTGGACAGCCATCACCGAGGCACGCCATCGCGGCCGGGTGGTCATCCTCGCCCCGGCGTCGGCGGCATTGGGAGACCCGCTCAGACCGTTGGACTGCGCGGTTACCGGTGCACTGATCAGCTTCGTCCGGTCTGTTGCCATCGAGCTGCAGCGGCACGGCGGTGGCGCGAACGCAGTCTTCTACGCCACCGATCCCAACGAACCGGCCGTCACCGAACTGATCGCGACACTCACCGCCGAGCACGCGGCTGCGGTGACCGGTCAGGAAATCTACGCCGCCAACGGCCCCGACCTCGGAAGGCTGCACCCATGAACTCAGACGGCCAAAGACTCGCACCACGACCTCGGGTCGCCTTCATCACCGGCGCTGCAGGCGGTATCGGGCGAGGCATCGCCGAACACTTGGCCGAACTCGGATACAGTCTCGGCCTTTCCGACCTCTCCGAAACCGGACTGCGGGCAGTCGCGAACCACATCACCGAGACCAGCGGTGTCACTGTTTCTGCCCGCGCAGCGGACCTAGCCGACCGGGAATCCGTGCAGGCCGCGGTCGACGCCACCGTCTCCCGACTCGGCGGGCTCGATGTTCTGGTGAACTGCGCGGGAATCCTCAACGACGCCCGAATCGAGAAGATGGATCCCGCAGTCTTCCGGCAGGTTCTCGATGTCAATCTGATCGGGATGCTGACCACCACTGCCGCCGCATTACCGGCGCTGCGCCACTCGGGAAGTGGCCGGATCATCTCGCTGACCTCGCGCGCATGGCTGGGCAACTTCGGCTCCACCAACTACGCCGCCTCCAAGGGCGGGATCGCCGGCGTGAGTAGAAGCCTGTCGCTGGGTCTTGCAACCGACGGCATCACCGTCAACTGCATCGCGCCCGGGTTCATCGAAACACCGATGTCGAATTCAATGCCCACCGAGATCATCGAGCGAGTGCGCCAATCCATCCCGGTCGGCCGAGTGGGACAGCCCCTCGATGTCGCACGCACCGTTGCGTTCCTCGCCGACGCCGGATCCGGTTACATCACTGGACAGAGCATTCCGGTATGCGGAGGACGAAGCATCAGCGGCTCAATGAGGAAGGCCCCCGCCTCGGCATAGCGATTTGCCTGGGTGTGGTGCACCTAGGCAAACCGCGGCCTGTTCGCCCACCCCGATCACGCCGACGATGGAATCCGTACCCCGAGGAACCACACCTCGAAACACCACCGTCAAGGAGACACACCCCATGAGCCAGGTCCTGACCGGAACCCCCCTCACCGGCCGCATCGCCGTCGTCACCGGCGCCTCCAGCGGAATCGGCGAAGCCACCGCCGAACGACTCGCCCAACTCGGCGCCAAGGTCGCCCTCCTCGCCCGCCGCACCGACCGCATCACCACCACCGCCAACCGCATCAACGCCGCCGGCGGCACCGCGATCGCCGTCACCACCGACGTCACCGACCGCACCGCCCTGCAAGCCACCGCCGACCGCATCACCACCGAACTCGGCCCCGTCGACCTCGTCTTCGCCAACGCCGGCGTCCAGCTGATCTCCGAAATCGTCGACCTCAAGGTCGACGACTGGGACACCCAGATCGACCTGAACATCAAGGGCGTGATGAACACCATCCAGGCCTTCGTCGAACCCCTCGTCCAGGCCGCCGCCGACGACAAACCCGCCGACCTGATCACCACCTCCTCGATCGCCGCCACCCGCGTCCTCGAAAAGTTCCAGGTCTACTCCGGCACCAAGGCCTACATCAGCCAGCTCACCCGCCTACTGCGCACCGAACTCGGCCGAAAAAACGTCCGCGTCTCCACCATCGAACCCGGCATGGTCGACACCGAACTGCCCGACCACGTCACCGACCCCGACGCCAGCAAACTCATGGCCGACCTGATCGACCAGATCGACGTCCTCCAATCCGAAGACGTCGCCGAAACCGTCGCCTTCCTCACCGCCGTCCCCAAGCACGTCAACCTCACCGAAATCACCATCCTCCCCACCGCACAAGCCATCTAAACCCACCCACCTCAACGCCGC